>Ga0129310_1000643_pt1 | contig 38964 bp, 26 predicted proteins | sample Go1ome_2_FD_94433 | JGI IMG/M metagenome (GOLD analysis project Ga0129310, IMG submission 94433) | Western lowland gorrila individual fecal microbial communities from Wisconsin, USA - Go1022A metagenome | ecosystem: Host-associated > Mammals > Digestive system > Large intestine > Fecal | place... | reverse complement strand
TTTGATAAGACTGACGATAAGTGGGCCGCAGAGTATAAGGAGCTTTCCGAGCTGCTGACTCCGCAGGAATACGCTCAGGCACGTTCAACCGTCAATGATGCGTTTTACACCAGCCCCACGGTTATTGACGGTATCTATGAAGCACTCGGCAACTTCGGCTTTGAGGGTGGTAACGTATTAGAGCCTGCAATGGGTATCGGAAACTTTTTCGGACGTATGCCCGAAGCTATGCAGGCACACTCTCAGCTCTACGGCGTGGAGATCGACAGCTTATCGGGCAGAATCGCTCAGGCACTCTATCCCGATGCGGATATTGCGATTCAGGGCTTTGAGAAGAACCGTTTTCAGAATGGCAGCTTTGATGTAGCTGTCGGTAATGTTCCGTTCGGTGAGCTTGGTTTCCGTGATACAGTTCATGATACCACGAAACTGCACGATTATTTCTTTGCAGAAGCTCTTTCAAAGCTCAAAGACGGCGGTATTATGGCATTTGTGACCTCGGCAGGCACACTTGATAAGCGTGACGAAGCTACAAGGCAGATGTTAGCTGACAAGGCTGATTTCATCGGTGCTATCCGTTTGCCAGGTGGAAAGAATGGTGCATTTCACGATAATGCCGGAACAGATGTTACCACGGATATTATCTTTTTGAAGAAGCACGAAGGCAAGTCGCTTGCCGAAATGTCCGATATTCCCGATTGGGTTCATATCGGAGAAACGGCTGACGGTCTGCCGATAAACAAGTATTTTGAACAGCACCCTGATATGGTGCTTGGCACGGTGGTCGAGGGCAACAAGCTCTACGGCAGCGGTACAATGGTTGTTGCTGAGGACGGTTTTGACCTGAAATCGGCACTCCATGAAGCTGTCGGCAAGCTCTCTGCGGAGATCAGCCACGATAAGGGGCGTGATGTATACGCTAAGACCGCTGACGGCGTTCAGGTACAGATTCCGTCAAATCTGCGTAATTACAGCTTTTTTATGTCTGACGATCAGGTGTTCTTCAAGAAAAACAACGCTGCCTGCGAGTTCCGTTTCGATAAAGGAACAGCGCAGCACAAGCGTTTCAAGGCTTTTATTGAGCTTCGTGACCTCACCCGTGAGCTGATCGAAGCAATGGAGCTTGACAAGCCTGACAGCGTTATCAAGGATTTGCAGGCAAAGCTGAATGTGGCTTATGACGATTTTTACAAGAAATTCGGACTTATCCACTCTCAGACGAACAAGCGTTACTTTGCAGAAGATGTTTCTTATAACCTTGTGGCAGGACTTGAAAAGGACTATGATAAGACTGAGCTGAAAGCAAAGTCCGACATTTTCACAAAGCGTACTATCGTGCCGCCGAAAGCGGTCGATCATGTTGATACGGCTCTTGAAGCTCTCACTTTGTCCGTGGCTGAAAAGGCTCATGTCGATTTTGAGTACATGAGCAGTCTGACGAGTATGACGGAGAACGAGCTGAAGCGTGACCTGACAGGGGCAATTTTTAAGATTCCCCATACGGAGAACGGCTATCAGACGGCTTCGGAGTATCTTTCGGGCGACATTCGCAAGAAGCTCCGTGAAGCTGAGGAAATCGCTGAGTACGATCCTGATTTCAATATCAACGTATCTGCACTGAAACAGGCTATGCCCGAACCGCTGAAAGCCGGAGATATTGATATAAAGCTCGGTGCCGCTTGGCTTGATCCGAAGTATTACGAACAGTTCATGTATGAGCTGTTGCAGACACCTGAGTATCAGCGCAGTACAAGTCCGTCCGCAAGGTGGAATAAGAGTTCTATCATCGGCGTGGAATATTCCGTACACGCTAACTCTTTCCATGTCAGCAACAAATCTTCCGACAGGTCGGTGCTTGCGACACAAAAGTACGGCTCTCACAAGATGAACGCTTATGATATCTTTGAACATCTTCTGAATCTGCAAGAACCGAAGGTATATAAGACTATCGAGGTTCCGGACGGCTTGGGCGATACAAAGGAAAAGCGTGTAGTGGATATTGATGCTACCCGTGTGGTACAGCGTAAAGCCGATGATATTCGCAAGGCTTTCAAGGCTTGGATTTTCAAAGATCCGCAGCGCCGTGAAGCTATCGTGGAGAAATACAACGAACTGTTCAACAGTATTCGTCCCCGTGAGTATGACGGCTCGGCTCTTTCTTTCCCGATGATGACTTCGGATATTAAGCTCCACGATCACCAGAAGAACGCAATCGCACACGCTATGTTTGGCGGTAATACGCTGTTTGCACACTGCGTTGGTGCGGGCAAAACCTTTGAAATGATCGCAACTGCTATGGAAAGTAAGCGATTAGGCTTGTGTACTAAGAGCCTGTTTGCTGTCCCGAATCATCTGACGGAGCAGATCGGTGACGATTTTCAGAAGTTATACCCAGGTGCAAACATTCTTGTTGCGACCAAAAAGGACTTCAAGAAAGAAAATCGCCAGCAGCTCTTTGCAAAAATCGCTACTGGCAACTACGATGCAATTATCATCGGTCACTCTCAGCTCGGCAAAATTCCTGTTTCTAAGGAGAGACAGGTCATGACCATTCAGTCGCAGATCGACGATATTCTGCGTGGTATCGAGGAACTGAAAAAGAGCGAAGGCTCTAAGTTTCAGATCAAGGCTATGGAGCGTACCCGAAAGAGCCTGCAAAAGCAGCTTGACAAGCTCGAAAAGGCTAATCAGGACGATACGTTGACCTTTGAACAGCTCGGTATCGACCGTTTGTTCGTCGATGAAGCCCACGAGTTCAAAAACCTGTTCGTCGCCACAAAATTGCAGAATGTAGCCGGAATTTCCAACTCGGCTTCACAGAAAGCACTCGATCTTTTCCTCAAATGCAGATACCTCGATGAAAAGACAGGCGGCAAGGGCGTTATCTTTGCAACTGGCACACCTCTCAGCAACAGTATTACTGAGCTACACACTATGATGCGTTACTTGGAATATGACTTCCTGAACGATCACGGCTTACAGCACTTCGATAATTGGGTAGCGGTCTTTGGAGACCAGAAAACCGATTGGGAGCTAAAGCCTGCGGGTAACGGTTTCAAGGAGCGCACCCGTATCGCCAACTATACGGGTCTGCCCGAACTGATGAGTATGTTCAAGCAGGTCGCTGATATTCGTACTGCGGACACGCTGAAACTTGATGTGCCTGACTGTGATTATCAGGTGGTTCAGGTAGAAGCTACTCCTTTTCAGCAGGAGCTTGTTCAGGAGCTTGCCGATAGAGCTGATGCTATCAATGCAGGCAATGTTGATCCTACGATCGACAATATGCTCAAGATAACGTCGGACGGAAGAAAGCTCGGACTTGATCCGCGCCTGATTGATCCGTCATTTGAAGATAATCCCGATACAAAGCTCAACCGCTGTGTAGAGAATGTTGCCCGTATCCACGCTGAAACGGCTGAGGACAGGCTCACGCAGATCATCTTCTGTGATTTGGGCGTTCCGCACAAGGCAGCAGGAGAAGCAGAAGTTGAGGGCGAAGATGCTGACGATGCTAAGGATAAGAAGTCTATCGCTGAGGTCGAATCTCTTGAAGAAGAATGCGACTTCTGCGTGTATGACGATATTCGTGCAAAGCTGATCTCAAAGGGTATTCCTGCGGAGGAAATCGCATATATCCATGATGCGAAAACCGAACAGCAGAAGTCCGATCTTTTTGATAAAGTCCGCAACGGAGAAATCCGTGTTCTGCTCGGTTCTACGGCGAAAATGGGTACTGGCACAAACGTCCAGAAACGGCTTATTGCCGTCCATGACCTCGATATACCGTGGCGACCAGCAGATCTGGAGCAACGCGCCGGAAGAATTATCAGACAGGGTAACGAGAACAAGAATGTTCAGATTTTCCGCTATGTCACTAAGGGTACGTTCGATGCGTACAGCTATCAGACTTTGGAGAATAAGCAGAAGTTTATCTCTCAGATCATGACGAGCAAAACTCCGGCAAGAAAATGTGAAGATGTGGACCAGCAGGCTCTTACATACTCTGAAATCAAAGCACTCTGTACGGGTGATGAGCGTATCAAGGAAAAGCTCATGCTTGAAAATGATGTTAAGGAGCTGAGGGTTCTTGCGGCGGAGCATAGAAATACGGTGTTTGAGATGGAGGACAGGGTTGCTCGTTTCCCTGAACAGGAACAGCGACTGACCGCTATCCTCAATGATCTGCATACTGACCGTGAAGCACTCCGCAAGCTCCCGATTGATCCTGAGAGAAAACTGCCCGTATTCAAGATCACCATTGGTGAGACAGAATACACCGACAGGAAAGAAGCAGCAAAGGCTCTTGAAGATGCGGTATTAGCTATAAAGTACGCTGATACGCCTGTTAAGGTCGGCTCGTTCCAGGGCTTTGATCTGACAGTTACAGTCAACAGCAATATGATGGGCGGTGGTATGTCGGCTTGTCTGAAAGGTGCCGCTTCACATACTACGAAGCTGATCGAGAGTTTTGCCCATAACCTGAACCGATTTGAAGCTGCCCTCTACAACATTGACGGCAGAATAGAGCGTACTCAGGCTGATCTTGCAAAGCTCAGGCTTGACCATGAAGAAGCAAAAAAGATCGTAGCAGAGCCGTTCCCGCAGCAGGAGGAGCTTGACAGCAAAGAAGAAAGGTTGAAAGTCCTGACCGATGAGCTGAATCAGGCAGCTATCGAAGCTAAAAAGAACGCTCCAAAACGTGATAAGACCTGTTACTTTGAACGTGCTAAGATGAAGCGTGATGCGGCTCGACTTGCTAAAAAGCCGAGGACTCCGAAAGATAAGCCTAAGAGCAAGGATAAGAAGCAAGGAATTGAATAATCAACTTTGAATCCAGTGGGTTCAAAGTTGGCTCAACCTGTCAAAAAAGTCTACTCACAAGGGTGGGCTTTTTTTTGAGACGATACTCTCAAATTCTATTATATTTATAATTTTTTCTTAAAATGTCTTCTGGTTACTCCTATTTGTTTATTGTTAATCAAATTCAATGCACTGTATATAAATTTTTCGACATTTTATTTCAAAACCTCTTGATTTTTTGGCAAAAATATGATATAATATTTGTGGTTATAAGCTATGCTGTGTAATTGACCATTGACATCTTTTCAAACCTTTTGTTAAACAATACGCTGATTTTTTACATATTTGTGAGGAGGTTTTACTATGCCGATTAGTTTCAAAGAATACCCTAGAGGTGGCAAATCAAATTTACCTATCGAAAACGGAGGAGAAATTCATCTTCCTTGTGTTGTTTTGGTAGATACATCCGGTTCAATGGATTCTGCCATGGGTGAATTACACGATGGTTTGGTTGCACTAGGCGATGCTCTCAGAGATGATCCGCAGGCACTTGGACGTGTAGAGTTCTGCATAATTGCTTTTGATGATCATGCAAGAATAGTAGTACCGTTTGGTCCTGCTTACGATTATGTTGCACCTGAACTTAATACTGGCGGAATGACTGCAATGCATGAAGCTGTTGATTTTGCACTTGGTGAGCTTGAGGCGCGTAAAGATCAATATAAAGCAAATAAAACTGCATATCTTCGTCCTTGGATTTTCATGCTTACAGATGGCGGTGCAAATGATAGCGATAATGGTGCGTTTAGCAGACTTCTTCAGTCTCAGAAAGATAAGCATTGCACATTTTTTCCTGTTGGAATAGGCTCTGAGGTAGATATTGACCTTTTGAGGAGTTTAAAGACAGATGGTGTTGTTCTTACAGCAAGCAAAGAGAACTTTAAGGATGCTTTTGTGTGGTTGAGCAGTAGTTTGAGCTGTACATCATCATCTAAACCGGGCGATAAGGTTAAGCTTCCTGATCCTCGTGATTTTCAGTTGGAAATAGAAGCATAAAACTCGGTTATAATCTTTTAGATAAAATAGTCGCAAATGAACCCAAGCATAATGAATATGCTACTTATTAATATAATATAACTAATAATCGGATTCGCAGAATAACTATCTGCAATGTGTTTAGCGTGCATGTTACGAGTATTTGCTTGTTAAGCACACTATTCTATATTGCACTTGTTTACGAATCCGATTATTATTATATGTTTGGGGAGATGTATTATGTTAACTCATTTTGATATAACTCAATGTGGAGAAAAGCATATTGAGAAAAACTTGCCTTGTCAAGACTGTAGCTGTTCTTGCAGGATTTATTCTGAATCTTTAAAACATGATATTGTTATCGCATCGGTAGCTGATGGTGTGGGATCATGTGAGCTAAGCCAAGATGGTTCAAAAATGGCAGTGGAAAGTTGTGTTCAATATATTGTTGATGCTTTAAAAAACTTGAAGAAACACTTTAAACTCACTGAGTTTCCATTTCATAAACTTTTAAAATGTGCTTTTGAACACGCATTATCTAGAGTTGAGAAGCTGTCCGAAGAAATGGAAATTCCTTTTATGGAATTTGATTCTACTCTTACTACTGCTATTTATGATGGTGAAAACCTTTGGTTTGGTCATATTGGAGACGATGGTATCGTTGTTTTATATAGTGACGGAACCTACGAAATGATAACTACAAGACATAAAGGCGAAGAAGCGCATAGTGTTTTGCCATTAAGGGATCAAGAGTCGTGGGAATTTGGTGTCTCATCAAAGACAGTGGCATCATTCGTACTTATGACAGATGGTGTGCTTGATTATTGTGTCGATTCAAAAGCAATGGGATCTAGAGTATATTTCCCTTTCTTGGAGCCTGCTCTTACAACAGTGATGAAAAACGATAAACAAGCAGGCGTTCAAAAAAAGGAATGGAGCGAATATTTTAAGGGCTCAGATGACTATCAAGATAAGTTTCGGACACATGTTACAGATGACATAACGTTTGTAGTCGTACAAAATGCCAAATTAGTAAAAAATCTTCCGGAAATAGAGTTCGATTTTGATCGGTGGGAAGAAGAAACTCAAAAAAGAAAAAAAGAAATTGATGATAATCTCTACGCTGAATTTAGGCGATATAAAGCTGCTCAAATGCAAACTGGTGCAGAGAAGTCTGATGATGAGGTGATCGTTGATACTGTATCGCCTGTTTCAGACAGTGATTCAGCTCATGATCAAGAAACTAGAGCTTCTTCACAAACCTACAGTTCTTCTACTCCCACAGCTTCACAAATGAATGCTTCTGAATCTGAAGCTGGTCTCGGTGGCTCATTTGTCGAAACAGTTAGTGATGTGGTAAGCTTAGCAAATCAAATCGGAAAAAAAATTAGAAAACAAATAGATGAAATAGGTGGCTCAAAAGGGAAAAGAAACGGGAATGTAAAAAAAGTAGAGCAATCTCCGAATGATGACTCGGAAGTATAGTTAATTACAACATAGTATATTGATGTTTCTTTTCGATTTTTTCAAAGGGGTTTATTATGACATACTATGGAAGAAAGAATACCTCCTATACTTTAGGAGCAAAGATAAAAGGTGGAGGCGAAGGAGAAGTTTTTGAAATCTCTGGACGCTCGGATTTAGTAGCAAAAATCTATTTCGATAATAAATTCACGCCTACTCCTGAAATATCGTCTCCGCGTGATTATTTAAAAGAAAAAATAATGACTATGTTAGATCAGCCAGTTGATCCTCTAATCAATAATGTGTTGAGTATTGCGTGGCCACAAGATATTCTATTTGATTCTACTGGTAAATTTGTTGGTTATACTATGCCAAGAGTGCATAGTAAATACCATATTTTTGCGGCGAGTAGGGAACGAGAAAGGCGTGCTCTCTATTCAAACTATACATGGAAAATAGGTATACTTATTTCATATAATCTTGCTTTAGCAATAAAGAAAATACATGAAACAGGGGCAGTAGTTGGCGATTTGAATCCTAATAACATTATGCTAGATTCAAAAGGGCATGTAACTTTAATCGATACTGATTCCTTCAACATCACTAACAAAAAGACTGGAAAAACATATAAGTGTTCTGTTGGTGTTCCAGAAATGCTTCCGCCTGAGTTGCAGGGAAAAAACCTCGCTAAATCAACAAGTGTATTTACTGCTCAAACAGATAGTTTTGCTTTATCCATTCACATCTTCAATTTGTTAATGAATAACTGTCATCCATTTGGCTGTGTTGGAATGAATAAATCGCAATCTTCATCAAGCAATAACCCAGTTGTCCATAACATTGTTAAAGGGCATTGCCCTTATGTATCATCAGGAAACGGCACTAAGTCACCAGATGCACCTGATATAATGATGCTGCCTTCGGAAATACGAATTCTTTTTGATAGAGCATTTAGTTATGATGTGAAAACAGCCGTCAAGTCTAGCACTATTAATAATAGACCATCTGCTGAAGAATGGCAATCCGTTTTATGGAAATTATATAATGACACGTTTGCTACTTGTAAAAAAGACTCTTCACACTTGTATATCAAACAGTATGGTCAATGTCCTTGGTGCGCAATAAAAAAAGTTCCAATTCCTGCTCCCACATATTCAAGCGGAAGTGTAAAGCAAGGCAACTCATCTCCGAATAATTCAACCACTTCATCTTTTTCTCAGAATTATACGCCTACTTATTCTTCTAGTGGCACACAGGTTCGAAGAGATCCTTGGGTGCTTTATCTCGTATGTATAGTTATTGGATGCGTAAGTAGCCCATTCTTAGGAAATCTGTTAGTTGAAATCGTAGATGAAGTTTTTAGCGTTGATATTTCCTTAACGTTTGCATACATAGCATTGGGCATAATTGGTGCGATTTCTGGTGGAACAATAGCCTTTTGGGGATCAGAACACTATGAAACAGCTTATAATGGGTGGCCGTGGCTTTTATTGGGGCTATTAGCACCTATAGGTTCAATCATAATTACAGCAGCCATTATGCTTGTAATCGGCATAGTCATTTTAGCATTATACATAATAGGAATTCTTATTGCTCTTGCTTGTGCAATTGGAATTTGTTCTGGTGGATAAAATGAATAAAAAAATAAAAAAAATAGCAGTCTTTATTCTAGGTGTTCTTATAGCTATTATTTTCTCAATGCCATATCTTGCCTTTAGAAATGAAGTTCAAGATATGGCTACATTGGGATATATTGGTTTAATACTATCTTGCGCTATTTCAAATGTTACAATATTATTGCCTTCCAGTTCAACTCTAATTGTATTGGCAGCAGCAACAACACTAAATCCTGTTCTATGTATTCTTTGTGGCGGAATAGGGACTAGCATCGGAGAACAGGCATCTTATGCGCTTGGAAGAATTGGGAGACTAGGGATTGATGATAAATCAATTAAAGAGAAACGAATATTTGAAAAAGTTAGAGAACATAGTTTCCTTACGATTTTTATTTTCGCATTTGTTCCATTACCAGTATTTGATATAGTTGGAATTGCGTCCGGTGTTTTGAAAGTAAATTGGTTAAAGTACGCAACTGCGGCCGTATTGGGAAAAACATTAAAATTCACACTTGCTGTTATTGGCGTGTTTTATATACTTCCAAATATAGTCGATATGGTTCCGCCACCATTTGATAAGTTGATCCAAAATGCTCTTGATAGTCTTAATATATAAGAATGAAGGTGAATTATTGGTTAATTGGGCAATTGAATACTATAAAAGGCGGTTGTGTTTCCCCGATCAAATTAGCTATGATATAATTAAACAGAGCTGGATCAATAGAAGTACTAGCACAATAATTCCAAGCAAAAAACTCTCGGTATCAACTATGTCACAAATAATAGAAGCAATAGCGAAAGATCATCCAGAAATGTTTTGGGTGGATTATTACTCATTCAAAATCATAAATACATTAATAACAACTGAATTAATCAGCAAAAATTTCTTTAGTAATAATGAAATAATACGTTATAAACGTGAAACAGAGGCATGGCTATATCGCATTAGAAGTAAAACTCCAGAGAATTTCAGTGATTATGACAAAATATGGGTTTTGTATGATTATCTTGCAAGACAAGTATCATATGGAAAGCAGACAGATGCTTTTAGTCATACTATCTTAGGCCCGATGAGCAAACATAATCATATTTCTGTATGTGAGGGAATCGCAAAAAGCTTCAAGTTTTTATGTGATGGTCTTAACATTCCTTGTATCATTGTTTTTGGTGATGTAGATTTCGGACCAGGTCATCGTGGCTCTCATGCTTGGAATATCGTTGGCATTGGTAGTTTTAGACGACATATAGATGTTACAAAAGAGCTATATTCGGCTCAACGAACAGGAAAAGCAACTAGAACGGATTTTTTATCTACTGATAAAGAAATGGGGATATATACTTGGAATAGAAATGAAACTCCAAAGTGTATATAAAATGATATGTTTGGATATTTAAAACCGAAATTAAAGACACTTCCAAAGGAACAAAAAGAGTCTTATCGTGCTGTTTACTGTGGCTTATGTCACATATTAAAAAAGAAATCTGGTTGTGTGGGTTTATCATCGCTCAATTACGAACTCACCGCTTTACTTATATTGGTTTTATCTCTCGAAGATAAACCGCTCAAGATTTTCCATGGAGCTTGCTCCATTTCACCTTTTCTTCGTGTCCCATATCTCGACTATTTTAGTCTTGAATTTGAAATTGCTGCTGACTTATCTGTATATACAGTAAGCTGTAAAATTAAAGATAATATAGTTGATGAAGGTAGAACTAAATGGAAAATTGTTTCAACTATCTACAAAAAGAAAGCAGATTCTGCTGCAATGAGACTTAATCAATGTGCAGAATCGATTGAAAACGCCTTGGCACACTATTATAGTCTAGAACAAAGTGAAAGTGCTGAATTTGAAGAATTATTAGATGCCAATGGTTACTTGCTTCAAAGCTTACTATATCCACTTATATCTAATATTGAAGAAAAAAATAAAAATAGTGCATTAGAAGTGGCAAAATTATTAGGAAAGTGGATATATCTGATTGATGCCTGCGATGACTACCAAGAAGATATTTTAAACGATAGATTCAATCCGATTACAAAATTAAAAAACAAAGCACAAATTTCTGAAATTATTAATGAATTGGCTTTCAATATACAAACCGAAATTCAAAGCTTGAGAATATATAATAATGATTTTTTGGTTCATCATTTGTTTGTAGAAATAGTTTATGAAACCAGTAATAGAATAATTCAGAAATACCAAGAGGAGGAGGATCGGAGTGGGAAATGCATTTATAATTAAATATGATTATTTTCATTCAAATCTATCAGTCCTCCAAAACGGAAAAGCCACTAGCCAATTATCGCAGTTTTCTCGATGCAATAACCAACCATTTGACGTGTGGTTCTCTGAATTGCCACAATATTGTATTGCCGAAGCGAACAATTCTTTCTCGATAGACTTTACGGGTGGAGAAATTCACTCTCTAATTCTTAGATCGATTTTTACATCTTGTGAACAATGCAATTCTTATAAATTTTCAAGAGAGATTATTAATGCTTCCCATCGAATCAAATGGTTTAATGAGTTATGTTTAGCCATACACAATCAGTCTCATAAATTATCAATATCAATTTCTAGTACAATAACTAATTATTCCATCGATAAAATATCCAATAATTCTGTCTTCAGGAAACTTGATAATACTCATTTCATCTTCTCAGATATGCTGGATACAGCTGTAGCGTTTTCGTACAAATCAAAAGACTATTCTTCTGACATTATTATCTCTAATACAGACGATCATATACAACAACTTGGTTTGAACCGAGCATCTAATATCCCGCAATTAGTTATTCGGTTATCAAATGACAGCCCGAAATTTTTAGGCGTAAATAATAACGCCTATTTTATATCGTGCGATTCAAACTCAATGCTCAGTATTATTCGGAACTGGATGTGCGATTTCATTCTTCCAAGTTACTACTTAACATTTCAACGTTTGCTTGCCTCGAATAGTACTATTCAAACAAATCATAACTTAAAAACAAAGTGTGATATGCTTACATCTACCGTTCCATATTTAAAACTTAAAATCGACAGCAAAATAAAACTAGGTCAAACAATCGCTTTTGAATTTATAAAATATCCAGAAGATCTAAAATGTACAATAAGTGCTGATAATCAGTCCGCTGCTTCCGTTGGGAAAAGAGGAACTCAACTGTTCTTAAATCCACAAAAGGAAGGCAACTATAAACTAGTTGCAAGAGTAAAAGAACATCCAGAGCTATTCACATCTGCAGATTTCTTAATATACAGATATATCAACGTAAATTCTATTGGCTTCAATTCATTACCAAAGCAAATAGCAGTAGGAGACACATTTCAAATACAATATACTGTTACTCCTACTAATGCACACGATAGAAATCAAGTTAGTTGGGAAATTGTTCCTCAGAATAAAACCATTTCATTTCAAGGAGGAAATACTTTTGCAGCTCTTAAACCAGGCAAGTGTACAGTAACGCTAAGAGTCGGAAAGGCTTCTCAAAGCATTAGTGTTACAATACTCGACGCAGCGAAAGATATTAAATTTGACAAATCGTCAATTAGTGTAAAGCTTGGAAATAACTCAAGCATCATTACAACAATTGTTTCCCCACCTAATTGTGCTGTAGGAACAATAAAATATCATGTGTCTGATCCATCAATTCTTAGTTTCGATAGAGTAAATGGTCAAATTATCACTAAAGCAGAAGGCTCCGCAGTGTTAACTGCTGTTTTATTAGATAAAAGTGGCAGATTAGTTTCTGATTGTAAATGTAACATAACGGTTACTCCTCCAAAGGATATTATTACTCCAGATCCTTTAAGCGTAATCGCATTATTGCTGCTTATCAGCTACATCCTTTTATTTAGTTTCGACACGCTAAGTAATACTTGCGGATTTGCGTTTATTGTAGTTAGTATCATTAGCATTATAAAAAAAAGATCAGTTTACACGGTTGTGTCTTGTATTATTTCAGTTGTCATTCTGATTACAATGCTGTTTTTAAGGAAGTGATAATGGTATGAGTCAAAAAATGAATTCAATTATAAAGAACGATCAAAAGCTGATGACAGACACTCTTGAACAGGCACGTATTTTTGTTGATCGTGATTATCTTCAAAGCTTAACTAAGATTAGCACTGTGGAGAACCCTAGTACAACAAGCATTTCAAATGTAAGAATGCTTAAACTCCAAAAGATTGTATATAATGAAGATGATACTCATTCCAAGCTTTTGAGTATATTTAACACTTTACACGATATAGTTGATACCTGTTTCTTTTTAATTATTGGACACAAAGATAGCGTTGACGTGTATTTAGGAATCCGTTCTGACAATAGTGCTTCAATGGCATTGTCAGCTCTTGCGCATAGTATTGATGGTAACTTTCCGGGTACATCTTATTCAGCCATTTCATCCGATGAATGTCGCTCTGCATTATCTTCTATAAGCAAAAACAACTCTATAAACAACACTTCTGTTGTTTCAGTAACTCAAATTCCATCAATGAGAAGTGATGATTCCGAGAATAGTAATGGAACTCAGAATATTGAGCATTTTATAAATGCAATGATAGGTCAAAACTATGTCGCTATTGTGCTTGCAAATCCAGTAAATAGTGCCAAAGTAGCATCCCTTAGAAATAATCTGGAGAATCTATATTCTTCTCTCTCTGCTTTAAATGAGCTTACATACCAATATAGTGATACAGTGACAAGTTCAGAGCAATACGGTTTAACTTCAAGCATTACACAAAGTATCACAAACAGTATCTCGACAGGCTATTCATATAGTACAACATATAGTTCGGGAACAAATCATAGTACTTCGCCTCACATTCATACGCAAATAAATTCATTAGGGTTAGGTTATGGTATACAGACAGGGTCATTTCAGAGTTCATCATACCAGCAAGGCAACTCGATCCAACAAGGTCAAGCGCAACAAAGCGGACAACAGATTGGTGGAAGTATATCAAAAGGAACTTCACAAGGAAACACGAAAGGTATAACAATCAAGCAAATAAATAAAACTGTAACTGAATTATTATATCGTATAGATGAACAAATTAAGCGCCTTAGAGAGGGAGAAACTTATGGTATTTGGGAAGTATGTGCCTTTTTTGCTTCTTCAGCACCGGATGTTGCTCTTGTTGCTGCCAATGTATATAAGTCGCTATGTTGTGGTTCAAAAACAGGCAATGAAAAATCCTATGTTAATATGTGGGATGGAAGAAAGCCTCAAGAGGTTTTGAGTATACTCCGAAGTCTTGAAAATGTTAAAACGCCTTCTTTTCGATACAATGATTCAATTGTTTATACTCCCAATGCGATTGTTAGTGGCAATGAGATACCATTGATGATCAATCTGCCTCTTCATTCGGTTAATGGGTTGACAGTAATTCAAATGGCTGCATTCGGACGAGACATATATGATATTTCAGAGAAAAAAAAGGTACAAAGAGAAATGATCATCGGTCGAATTCAGCATATGGGTAGAGTTGAAAACACACCTGTAAAACTTGATATTGACAGTTTGTCAGCACATGTATTGGTAAGTGGTACAACTGGTGTTGGAAAAAGCACGCTAATGAGCATGATTCTGTCTGCTTTATACGATGTCAAAATCAAAATGTTGATTGTTGAGCCTGTTAAAGGAGAGTATAAACAACTACTTGGTAACATTCCAGGCATTCAAGTTTTTACTACAGATCCAAGAAAAAATAGAATGCTACGAATTAACCCTTTCCAGTTCCGTGAAGGCATTCATGTATTAACACATATTGATCGCTTAATAGAAGTGTTTAGTGTTTGTTGGCCTTTATATGCTGCGCAACCTGCAATGCTTCGTGAGTGCATTGAGGAGTCTTATGTGAGAGTGGGTTGGGATTTGTGTAATTCCATATTTATTAAAGATTCTCCTGTTCAATACCCTAATTTCAAAATCCTTCTTGAAGTGATACCTGATATTATCAATAAATCCAAATTTGTTGGCGAATCTAAAGGTACATACGAAGGTGCGTTATTAACAAGGGTTTCGATGCTTACAAACGGAATATTTGGACAAGTATTCAACGGTAATTCAAATTTGGATGATTCTGTTCTATTTGAAAATAATACAATTATTGATCTGAGTGATGTAGGTTCACAGGAAACTATTTCTCTTATTATGGGTATACTTGTCGTTAGACTCCGTGAATATCGTTCGAGTACAGATAAGCCATTAAATCAACCATTAAAACATGTTATGGTCTTGGAAGAGGCTCATAATATTTTTCAGCGTAATTCTAAATCTAATGTTGAAGGTGGAGAGACAATTTCAGGTAAATCCGTTCAAATGTTATCTCAGTGTATTGCTGAAATGCGAGGATATGGTCAGGGAATATTTATAGTTGACCAATCCCCAGGTGAAATTGATATCTCTGGTATTCGCAATACCGCTACTAAGATCGTAATGCGCTTACCAGAAGCTTCCGACAAACGAGCAATTGCTGATTCACTAGCGCTAACCGATTTACAGGTTAACGAATTGTCTAGACTTCCAAGTCAAGTTGCGATCATCTACCAAACTGGATGGATTGAACCAGTTGTTGTAAGAATAAACAATAGCAAAAGAAAGTATTATCTTTCAAAAGAGGATACAATCAGTTATACAGACATTAAAAAAATACGTGGATTTATTATTTCAATTCTTTTGCAAGAAATAAAAAATAAAACTTATGATTCATCAAAAATATGTGATGCCATAAGAAGAATTAAAGGTCTTTATGATGGAAAGAAACAAGATTATATTGATTTATTTGCTTCATTTGAAAATGAGTATAGATATATAGTCAATTTGTTTTTTAAGTCTTCTGTAAGAATGCCTTTTTATAGTCGCATTATTAGTGAATTATTAGGAATAAGTGATTTTTGTAGACTCTGTTCACTACCAATTCCTCAAAAAGATGCTACAAAACCTTATAGCGAAGATGCCAATTACAAAAAGCAATGCATATCTTGGAAAGCACAAGCATTATCAGCTCTTGATAACTATGTATATGGCCTAAAAACTGAAGACAAAGAGATTATTCTTCAGTACATACTAATTAGCGCTAAAAATCCAAGAGAAATAACAGTTCACAATGCAATCTTTGGCAAAATAACTTAAGCGTATTAATTGAAGTAGAATGCAACTTTTAGTCGAATAATTAGAGGTGATTATGGTGATTTCGTTAGATAGTGGAGAAAGAATCGAGTCATCAACCGAATGTTCTGAAATATCAGGCTATGATTATTCTCCGTTTGTAGAAGATGACAATGCAAGTTTTGAAGGAGAATTTTCAATCAGCAGCGACGGATACGATCAAAGTGTTTTTGAATAGTGCAAAAAGGAAGTGAATAATATGAGTGCATATGACGGCGATGGCGGCGAAACCTATAATGGTGACGCAGAAAATAGCTCTAGCGAAAATTCTAATGAAGGTTATGATACCGAATGTTTTACCGAGTCCTCAGTAGAGTCAACCGAGTCCGTTTCAGAGTCAACCGTAACTGATAATACCGAGGCAGATGATAACTCGGTTTTTCAAGATGATAATGAAAGTAAAATTGAAACAGTAGAGTCCCCAGTTCCTGAAAGCACTGATAATAATGTTGAATCTGAATCTACTGAAAATGATAGCCATAAAAACTGTCCTGTAAACGATGGCGAGTGGATCAATGCTGATGGATCAGAGGGAGAACGTGGCGAATCAAAATGGGTTCCCGATAGCGATTATGTTCCACAAAAATCAAACCCAGAAGGCAAAACATGGGGAGATATAATGGAAGAACATGGTATCGATGGTATCGAATTCAATAATGGTGAGCCAGATTTTAGTGAGATTAGCAAAGCAGATATAGAAATCGAAAACTTCAGCACAAGCAGATCCGATAATTTTGATCAAGCAGATGCTAAACTTGCTGAACAATGGGGATGTGAGCCGGATGAGGTTGCTGAATGGCGAAGTGAGAACCATTATACTTGGCATGAGTGTGGTGATATGAAAACTATGCAGCTAGTACCAAGTGAAGTTCATAATAACATCACTCATCGAGGCGGCATTTCAAATGCGAAAGGAGTATAATAATTATGATAAAGACTGTTTTTGGAGAGATGACATATTCCATAGGATGGAAAAATGATAGGGAGATTTCTCTTTTTAATCGTAATTATACTATTACTGTGAAGTTGCAGGCATATAAAGAGGAGGCGGAGCTTCCTATAGAACAATTACGTTCTTGTGGCTTGTATATTGATCATGAAAAAGAAATGATTGCAAGTATTGAAAAGCTTATGAATGATTTTTCCGCTAATTTTGATAATAGATTTATCCCTAAGACACTATTAATTAAGAGAAGCGGTTCTATTGCTTTACTGTGCGATGATGTCAAAAATCCTGATGAAGGAATTGCAATTTGTCTGTTTCCAGAAAAGTGTGTTATGTCTCAAGATGATTATCTGTAATAGTTATTGGTAACTTGAGCATCAATAAAACCAGTCGTTTATTCCTCTCATATCAAACAGGAAGTGCATTTGTTATAGGCAAGACTGTTCCTATTATTCGCATTATCTAACATTATGAAAGGGTTGTATAATAATGGGAAATACAAATAATACTGACAAAATCAAGAAGATAGTTAGCATTGGTATTGTTACTGTTGGTTGTTTTATAGGAGGCGTTTTAGTTTCCTCGTTTAATTCAAACAAAAAACAGAATAATAATATAGATAATCGTGATGCATATACATCCACTAATGCTAAAAATGCAGCAGGCGAAATTGAAAATGAATATCACAACGAAAACGAGCAATATGATACTTCTTCGCCTCAGAATATAAAAAACATTGATAGTATAGCGTTAAAAAAATATACTGTTGAAAAAATCATTATAGAGCAGATTTCTGATAAAATTACAACTGAGAAAGAAAGTAAAACATACGAATTCAATTCAACTGAGTCAGGCACATACAGATTTGAGTTGTCAAATGTTCCACAAAACATTTGGTTTTACTTTAAACTTTTCAATTCTTCAATGGAACAGCTTGTGTCTGGTTCAGGAGATAACGGAGACGGTATAACATATGAATTAGACTCTAATACTAAATATTTTTTTGTAGTTGAACAAGGTTGGAATACAGGTTCTTACACTCTTAATATAGGCTCACAAAAACCTATTATAGATGTTTCTGAGTATACTTCCATTGATGATGCCATTCAGTTCACAAATCAAAAGAATTTATATGAATTCACTTCAACAGAGGCTGGTACTTATAGATTTGAACTTTCAAATGTGCCACAAAATATCTGGTTTTACTTTAAACTCTTTAACTCTTCAATGGAGCAATTGAATTCGGCATCTGGTGATAATGGAGATGGCATCACATGTGAGTTAGATGCAAACACAAAATATTATTTTGCTGTAGAACAAGGTTGGAATTCAGGTTCTTACACTCTTAATATTGGCTCTCAGAAGCCGCTTATTGATATTTCAGAATACACTTCAGTAATAGATAGCACTCAGTTTACAAACCAAAAGAATCTATATAAATTCACTCCAAATAAGAGCGACAAATACCGATTTGAACTGTCAAACACTTCTGCGGATGCATGGTTTTATTTTAAACTTTACAATTCTTCGATGGAGCAATTGCAGTCTGGTTCTGGTGATGATGGCGATGGCATTACATATGACTTAGATGCAAATACCGACTACTTTTTTGCTGTAGAACAAGGTGGTAATATCGGTTCGTACACATTAAATTATACGATTTATGAAGAGAAGTAATTAAGTGTTCATTAATTGATAGAAGCACTCTATCCATTAAAACTTGCGAAAGGTCGTAAATAATGGGAAATATGAATAATGGTGAGAGAATTAAAAAAATAGTTGCAATTGGTATAATCACTGTTGTTTGTTTCACGGGTGGTGTTTTAGTATCAAGATCTAATTCAAATAAGCATTCATCAGGTGAGACTTCATCATCAATTCAAGATAATATAACCGATTATGAGACGTATGTTTCTGATACAAAACAACAAACAAACAGCAATCATAATACTAATGTCAATAGTCAGTCAAATAGCATTCAAACGGAACCAAGTAATTCACAGCAGAATACAAATACGGCTACACAAACAGTCCCTTTGACACAAACTGAAATCACCACATCTTCTCCAAAGTATGTAGTTATTGACACCAACACGTTCTCAGGTAATTTAGTATCAGAAAAGCAAGAAAACGAATATCAATTCACTCCCAATATATCAGGAAAGTATAGATTTGATTTTGACATAAATGATGTTCAATGTGATTACCGATTCTATATGTACGCACCAGACGGAACTGAATTAGCATCAACTTATAGTTCAAACGGAGGTAAAACAGTTGATTTAACCGCGAATACTACATATACAATCGTTATTCGACAGTATTCTGGTTTCCCTTCGTATTCTATCACAATTGGGATTCCAAATGTTTCAAAAGTAATCGAAGGAATGTCGTTTTCAGGAAGCATAACATATAAGGATCAGGAAGATATATACACTTATACAGCACCAAAAACAGGACGATATAGATTTGATTTTAGCACTGATAACGTTCAAAGTGATTACAAGTTTTATATGTATGCATCTAACAAAAGTGAATTAGCTTCGACTTATTGTTCAAATGGAGGAAAAACTGTTGACTTAAATGCTGGTGAAACTTATACAATAAAGGTGAAACAATATGCAGGTACTCCAAACTATTCTATTACAATTGGAGAACCTAACGAATCGATGACAATTAATGGCACATCCTTTTCAGGTAGTATCACTTATAAAGATCAGGAGGATATTTACACTTACATAGCTCCTAAATCGGGACGATATAGATTTGATTTTAACAGTGATAATGTCCAAAATGAGTATAAGTTTTATATGTATGCCTCAAACAATAGTGAAATAGCTTCTACTTATTATTCCAATGGTGGAAAAACTGTTGATTTGAATGCAGGCGAATCATACACAATAAAAGTTAAACAGTATTCAGGTACTGAAAACTATACTATTACGATTGGTGTACCAAATGATCCAAATACTATTTTCGGAACATCTTTTTCTGGAAATCTAACATTTAAAGATCAAGAGGATATATACACATATATAGCGCCTGTTACTGGACAGTATATATTTGATTTTAATTCTAACGACGTGCAGAGTGAGTACAAATTCATAATGCATGATGCAAATAATAGTGAGTTGGCTTCAACATATTACTCAAACGGCAACAAAAAAGTTGAACTTATTGCTGGTGAAACATATACAATAATTGTCAGACAGTACAGCGGAACTTCACAATATGAAATCATTATTAACGAACCATAAGTTTTGAATGTTTTTTATATTATTGGGGTTCTTGTTAAACAACTACACACATTGTGACTTTGAATCCAGTGGGTTCAAAGTTAAAGCGGAAACTCTGCAAAGAGTTTCCGCTTTTGGCTTATGATATATGAGTGTTTTTATAATGACTTAGAGATTTGAATTAGAGTGCGAAAATCTTCAATAAACGAATCATCAACACCCCAACTAATTCTTACGGCACTCTCGATTCGTTCAATGTCTAAATCCATTGCAGTTAATACATGGCTTGGCTTATAGCTATGTGAGTTGCAGGCAGAACCGTTTGAAATGCTACAATACTGTTTTGTTGCCAACATTAGTGCCTCGGAATTAACACCATTAAATGAGATGTTTATTGTATTAGGAATGCTATGCCCCACATCACCATTGATAACATAATCTATGCCTGAAGAATCAAGCATCTCAATGATCTGCTTCTTGATCTGTTGATATTTCGATAGATTTGACTGGTATTCAGAGAGTGCTATTTCACAAGCCTTACCAAATCCAGCAACAAGAGCAGTTGGAATTGTTCCAGGTCTTATGCCGTGTTCCTGACTTCCTCCGTACATTATTGACTTAACAGGCGGAGATTTGAACTTCTTTTTGCGAAGGATTAATGTGCCTATACCTTGCGGACCATACATTTTATGAGCGCTCGCTGAGAGAAAAGAATATTTCACTCTTTTTAGTTCATCAACAAGTTTGCCAAAACTCTGAGCAGCATCAACATGGAAAAATACGTCTGTTTTATCAAGTGCTTCTCCAATAATATCAATTGGCTGAATGACACCAGTCTCATTGTTTGTATGCATTACACTTACTAATAGCGTATCATCACGTACATTACTAAGGACTTCATCGGGATTGATCCTGCCGCTCATATCAGGTTTAATATATGTTACTTCAAATCCCTTGGCTTCAAGAACACTCAAAGGTTCAAGAACTGCCTTATGCTCAATTGCCGTTGTTATTATGTGTTTCTTTGAGGATTTCTTGGCATATTCTTGTAAACCAAGTATTGATATATTATCGCTTTCGGTTGCTCCGCTTGTAAAGAATACCTCGTCTTTGTTTACATCAAGCAATTTTGCGACACTGCCTCGTGATTCTTCGACTATTCGTCTTGCTGATTCGCCAAATTCGTGTGTACGGCTATCTGCATTGCCATATTTGTTCTGAAAAGCATCAATCATAACACTCAACACTCTTGGATCAATCGGTGTTGACGCATTATAGTCAAGATAATTGCTCATGCTTATTCCTCCAACAAGGATTTATCAAGTAAATCCTTAATATCCTTAACGAAGTTTGTGCCACTAAGATAACCAATACCACGTTCCAAATGCAGCTTAAAATACTTTGCAATCGTATCATTATCAGTACCGAGATCATTATCAATACACCATTCTTTGATAAGTGCTTCATATAATTCATGGTACTCGCCAGCAAATGTAAGCCAAGACATTTCCACATTACTATCCGAATTGATTTCAATATCTGTTGGAATCGTTCCTTCTTTAAGTGAAAAGCAGAATGCCCATCGGCATAACACGTTCCAGTTTTGAATTCCCGTTTTTCCTTTTAGTCTCGATAACTTATCTTTTGCAGCATTTGACAGCTTTATCTGTTTTATAATCATTCTGTTACCTCCGCAAAATAGCCAGATCTTATATGAGAACACTTCTTGGATTCATCATATACAAGCGTAAACTCATTACTAACAAAGGGCTTTATGATCTCATAGTATTTGGCATCAATTTCAGAGTCAGTAGATAAGATAATGGTCTGCGAACTTGCATTGGGGAAATAACGCTCTATCAGAGCTTTTCTATGTAGCGAATCCAATCTGGCAAGAGGGGTATCAATAATAACAGGAAGCATTTTATTAGAACACTCTGCTAATGCCCATAGCATTGCAATAACCATTAACTGTTTTTCTCCGGCAGAGAGACTACTCTTCATTACTTCATTACCATTTACATCAATATAATGATAATCAAGAGTTTCGGCATCCATTTCTATCCGATCTATAAGGTTCTTTTTTCCAAGTATCTTTTTGTAGCAAGCTGTCATGGTTTCAGCTAAACTTGAGATTTTCTCTTTTTGAAGTTCGATTTTAAATCTAAAAGCGATTTGCTGAGCTGCCAAAGCATATCTTTGAATACGCTGAACATCATCGCCTCGCTCCATTGTTGCTATGACCTTTTCTACGCAACGATTAAACTCTGTTGTTGCTTTTTGGCATTCACCGTTTGCTACAATTCGTTGTTTTTTCTTAGCTTCGATCTGTACTTCAATCTCTGTTCTCTGCGTTTGTAGCTCACAGATTCGCTTATATATCCGAGCAATAGCCTTTTCATCAATGTCAACAGATAAGTAGTTGTCAATCTCGTTAATGCGCTTAATTATCTTCTGTTCATCAGATTTGCTATTAAGATATTCATTTTGTGTGCGATCAAGCTGTGAATTCAAGAGCATCATCAGTTGAGCGTATGCATTCTCAGATAAATCAAAGATACACTTTGTTTGAGATTGCTCTGCTTGCTTCTTTACAAATTTGATGAACTTCTTTATATCCTTAGTTGATTCATTACCATTGCCAGAATACATTTGGAACATCTGATCAATTTTTCTTACAGCAAGAGACATTGACTTATTCTCTCTTTCAACAGAGGATTTTTGCTGGATTTTAGCCAATAGATCTCTTAACATCAATAGCGGAAGTTCGCCAGCAGCGAAATCGTAATAGTTTTCTTGAATCCTGCTAACATCTGAGTTTAAAGCTATCCTCTCAGAGTATAGCTCCTGTGATTGACTTGCAATTTGACCGCCCTTAGCGTTAAACTCCTCGGTTTTTTTATCAAGTTTCTTATTCACGCGGCTTAACTGCTTCTCCAACTCAGAGATTTCATCATCAATCTGCTTCAGCGCATCTTCCTTTTCTTCCTTAATATGTCTCAGATCTTCAACCTGAACGCCGTCATAATCTTCTGATTTTTCGTTATCCATTCTCTTTATGATTCGAGTAAGATCGTTTTCCAACAAGTCAATAACATTAATTCCGAGAAGCGCTTTAATTGAATTCTTCATCTGAACACTTGTTTCGCCTTCGGCTAACTCCGCTATTTTTTCTCCATCAAAGAAATAGAAGTTAGCTAAAGCACTTGGCAGAATACTTTCTACAAACATGGTCCAGTTCTGAGTTAAGAAAGAGTCATCATTCCCATTTTTCTTTACAGATACTTTGTCTTTAACATATTTGTTATTTAAATTCCAGCTACGATTAACAGTATATTGATTGGTCTCATTATCTTCTTCTACTGAGAATTCAAGTTCTACAAAGCTCTCTAAGGTTTCATCAGCTGTATTGGTGTGTGCTTTCAAATAATTACCGTATGCACCATAAATACTTTCTTGGACGGCAAAGGAGTTTTTGCCATAGAGTGCAAGCAGTATCGCTTCAAGAAATGTAGTTTTTCCTCGTCCATTCATTCCGCCAATCAGTACAACAGGCTTTTGGCTGTTGAACGTAAATGTGTTGTCAGAAGCGTACACACCGAAATTATGCATCTTTAATCTATTTATAATCATGCTTCATTATCCTCAAATTCTTCTTCAGTCTCAGGTAAGATATTATCAGTATACTTAGCACCATGCTCTTTTTTACGTTTAATTCTCTCAAAATAGTAGTTTGACGCATCATCGGCATCTCTGTAAAAGTTTTTCTTTATGGTGCGTTCAATCTGATCAAGTATACCTTTGCGGTTATTCATTAAATTAGACTTACTTTCTATGTCGATAAGAGTATACATCATTTCAAAGAGCATTGTTTCATCATCATTGGCTTGAGGATCACAAATACGCTGTAGTAAATCCCATTCCTTCTTTTTGAATGAAGTAGATGTATAAACACTTTTGTCAGGGAACGGCTTTCCCATAACTCTTTCATATATAACAGGTAGTGAATCGTCAAATTCGTGATTCTCCGCAACCCATATTTTCCGTATTTCAATCAATTCCGGAATTGTGATTAATTCCAAATAATCAAAGCCTTCCGGACCATGTTCATTGATGTCTATTTGCATCTGAAGTAGTTTTTCAAGCCACATTTCTCTTGTAGCCTTAGTATAAGGTCCGTAATTAAGTCTTCCATTGTATCCTTGTAAATATCCACCTCTACGTCTAAAATCACGTCTCGACTTATCGAGTGCCTCATCGCCAATTTCGTTTCTAAATTCAAGCAGAGGTGTCATCCATTCTTTTTCGGAATCATTTGCAATCATCGCTTCCATCGATTTGTCCTGCTCTACCATTGTGCATACCCAACAGCCAAATCGACTTTTTCCGCAGCTCGGCAACCCTTCTTTCACCATCAGAGGGCATTCGCCGTCTGCGGTTGCGCCACGATACATAGTAAGTAAGTCGTTATTATTATAACCCCAGGGATTCTTGTATTGCATTAGGAAAAGCCAAACATCATTATCGTTCCAATCCTCTAAAGGAGAAAAAACCAATTCATTTGCAAGGGTTGGATTTGGGCTTAATAATTCACGAACACGAAGTTTTTCGTAATGAGCCATCGTTTTAGCTCTGTTTGCACTTTCTGCTTTACGAGTACCTAAAACAAGTATAATTTCACCATGTTCAGCAATACAATTCTTGATGAAATCATTTACAGGACGTATTTTCAGTCTATCAGTACACCAGCGGAAACGCTTTCTTGGGAATGGATACCCTCTGCCTATAAGATTAACCCAAAATGTATTGTCGGTTTGAGGGGTTAATCTATGAGTAACAAATGGCAACTTTTGTTCAGTAGCCGCCTGATCCATACGCTTTAGTGAATCCTGTGCCCATTTTGCAACTACTGGAGATTCCACCATAGTATCGGTATTGATAATATGAATAGTCTTGTGCCTTTGTTCTTCAGGCAAATCCTTTATTGAAAGCCATACTAATTGCAAGGCAGCAGTGCTATCTTTACCACCAGAATAGCCGATAACCCACGGAATTTCATCCGCAAGATAGAGATTTTGAACTGTCTCTTGCATTTTGGCTACTAATTCTTTTGTGATTGTTGTTTCACCCATATTGATATGCTCCTATATTAACAACGAGGTAACTTCATAATCTCGTCGATTGTATTATTATTTGGTAGCGATCTTACATATTTTTGTCCATTCATCGAACAAACCGGAATAAGATATGACATACCATTATTTACATAGATTCGCTTATGCGAATCTTCCATTAACAGATCATACAGCTTTTCAGTTTTGTATTCCTCTATACGTCCTAAGTCATTCTCGATATAGAGACTTACTATATCTTTGGGACTATTGGAGTTCGGAGTTTCTGCTTTCATCATGATTTTTATCGCACGCATAACAACCTCCTGCTCACAATAAAGCAACCGTATATTCTATTTTTTTAAGGATTTCTCACTTTTTTTCTCGGCATCAGTCAATGGTATACCCAGCAATTCCTTAATTCTATTCGCAATTAGAATAACTGCCTTTTCGCCCGTGTTTACTTTTCCATTATCCCGAACCGCCCGTCCATTCCAATCTGCTCGGTTGTCTCTTGACCAGTCAATCTTTCTTAATGCTGTCAATTGAGAGGACATATCAATTTCTCGGTGCAAATAGTAATAGTTGCCAATTCGTCCTAATGCAAGTAATGTTATATTCAGGCAGAGGATATAGCTCCTTTTCAAGTCGGCTTTCGATAGTTCCTTATCAAGTAATTCCTGCCATTCAATTATATTATTGACTACATTCGTCCAAAAATCCACTAAGAATTCCTTGTCACCATCTTGTATACTACCATGCAAGATGTTTTTGTTAGCCTTATAAATATTCGTTAATGTAAATATTTTCGAGGAGTTCTTTCCGAGATTATCCTTTTCCTTATCAGTATACTTTTGGAAAAACGGAATATCTGCTATAACTTGCTTTGTGATTACGGCAAATTCATCTCTGGAGTCGTAGAGAGTAGAAAGAGAATTTGATGTACGAACAGCGTGTTTGTTAAGGTCTGTAAACATCTGCTGACTTCGTTCCAAGCCCTTGTCTTCAAAGAAAACTACTGAGATCGTTTCGTCACCAAGAGAAGGATCATCCTTTAGAGCTTCTTCTATAGCAGCCTTTCTGTGCTGTCCATCGTTAATTAAGAATGTGTTTTCCATGTCAATTTCCAGAATGCCAATATCTTCTCCCTCCTTAAAGGGAATAAATGAAAACTCCCCGTCAATCGAGGCTGACAAGGCAGAAAATACATAGTTATTTCGATTGTTCAGGATGTAGTTCTTAATGGTTGGAATTCTGGATTCATTTAATCGACGCTGTGCGCGATATTCAGGGCTAACATACTCTGTATCGGTTACAAATAACTTTGACAAAAACTTTAATGGAACCATGACTACATAGTATTCTTTTCCGGCTTGAACGCCTTTAACAGCTGGAAATTTATATGAAAAGTTCACGATGATTCCTCCAAATAAAAAAAGTATACTTAAGTATATCTATACATATACTTAAGTATACTATGAAATCATGAAAAAGTCAAGTAGTTATTAGAAAAATAGTGCCCAAAATCGGTGTCATTGCGCTCCGTTTTCTTCAAGGATTTCCCAAAATGCCCGATCTTTTATATAGAAGGGCGTAGCGGAATCGCCAAGTTTTACAAAACTATGATGTTTGGAGAGTTTCTTAATTGAGGAGAACAGCTCGTCCTCGGAAGCCTTGTTATCAGTGTTAAACAAGTTTTTGACATCTTTTGAAGAGAGGTCATCAACTTTGTGGACAATCCAAGAGAGAATGTACTTAGAGAAGTCATCCTGCTGCGTATCAAAATGCTTAAGGAACTGAGTTGATAGGATTGTACCCACTCCAAACTCTCGTCCTTCTTTAAGAATCTTTCTTATCGAGGAGAAGCCGAGCTTAAGGAAGTTATCCGCTTCGTCCACAAGAATGAATTTCCTGAGCTGACGAAGTTTTCCGTCGATCATACTATGACCATTTACTTGCATTTGAGAGTAGAACAGGTCAAGAGTGATTGCAACAACAAGGTTTTGAATAGAGGGATCATATCCTTGCAGATTGATGACAGTAACGCCGTTGATCAAATCGTATAGTGGCATCGTTTTATTAGGATCGGTTTCAAATATCTCAAAATCAACCAATTCGCTTAATGCAGAATAAAGACTGTCCTCCTTAAAAGCCTCACTCGTTTGAAATGCGTTAAATACATCTGTTAGAACAGGCGGAGTCTTAGTCCATGTTGACCGATCTGCTTTGTCGATTCCTCTCAAAGCATAGGCTTGCATTATACTGTCACGCAATGTAGCTCTTTGTTTTTCACCTAAGTTGTACGCTGTTGCCAACGTCTCCCTAAATGTGCTTGCAATGTGCATTGGTAACATAGGCTTAGATTCAGGAGTAACAGTAATGGAGAACGGATTAAACGGGAGATGGTAAAGGTCATAGACTTTCGCGCCGACTGCGTCAATAAAGTCCTGCTTGTTCTTGTTATAATCGCCTTTGTAATCAAAGATGAGTATGCCAAGAGGTTCACTGCCAGGGTTATTATTCTGTTCTTGAATCAACTGAAGTATAATTGATTTAGTGAACTGCGTTTTTCCTGTTCCCATTGTGCCAATTATGCCAGTATTAGGATGCATTACCTTTTCGGTATCGTTAGGATACCAATAGATTGGCTTTCCGTCGTTAATACCGTGACCAAATAGAATCTTCATTCCATCTTTTGATTTTTCTGCGATCGCAGGAGTTGCTTGTAGTTGTATATTCTCTTTTTCAGCTTCATCAGAAACCTGAACAGTGTCAACTACAGTAGGCTGTCCGTCCAAAAGAATATGTCCCTCATCAAACGGGCTTGCATCTTCGGATGCCTTGATTTCGGGATTAGTATGCTGTGCCGTAAATAAATGTCCGGCAATATCCTGCATATTTTGTAATGTGGTGATAATATCGTCCACAGACTTAGTCAGATAATTGATGCCGTCATCTCTCAGGAATTTGATAACAGTTACTTCACTTTTTGTTACTTCACGCATAAAAGCGCCATCTTTGAAGGAAATAACTATTCCGTCGCCAATTTCATCATGCAGGGAATCAGAAATAATAAAGTCATCATTAAGAAGTTTTCCACGAACATCTGTATTTACAATCTTTTCCCAATCCTGACTACTCCATACATTATAAAGGTTCAACTTCTCAGCACTTATTACAGCTAACTGTGCAATAAAGTTTCTGTAGAACTTATACTGCAAAGAGTTCTCGATGTCAGGGCTGGTGAGTTTCGTATCAAAAATCTCTTTAGTACGCTTGATCTGCTCGGTTGCCTTTGTAATCTCATCAGCGTTTTTGTATCCAATCTTGACTTCAAGAGGATAAATGTGAACATATACCTTTTCTTCTCTAACTTCTACGCCGAACAGCAGCAAATCATCACTCGTAGCTCCAGAATTGTAGCCGAGATTCTTAGCTGAAAACAAGCCGCCGTTTTGGGACAGTCCTACTGCACCTGAAACACGCAGAATTTCCTCTAATGCTATCGGAATCCAGATAATGCTATCACTATAAAAGAATGCAAGTGCGAGTTTAATTGCAGACTGAATGCTTATCTTTTCCTTTCGGAAATTATCAGACGAAGAAATAAGTTTTAACAACCAATCTCCGTTGACTGCGTTAAACATATCTATCATGGACCGGATATTACTCAAATCACCCGCAGGAAGCGAGTTTTCAACAAGGTATTCTCTCAAAATATTAGCATACTGCTCTGTTTTCCTTGTTACAGTAATAGCATCGTATCCACTTGATGTGGTGTGCTGATCGCTGTAATGAATGATCATTATATCTTTATCAGCGTTTTTGAAGAAGTTGAGATCTACTTTTGGATCAATAAACACAACCCAATTAGAAGAATCGTATGTTTTTTCAATCGTCTCGGTTTCTTTCTCATCAATAAATGTGCAGAGAACATTATTAGGAATATACGGATTACTCTGTCCAAAAACGTACATAGCTGAATTGTACATATTTGAAAGACGGATTAAATCTGTTTCGTTCTCGGTATTAAACTTTGATCCGTATCCAGTGCGGTAAGAGTGGCTCTGACCATAATATGTTGACGAGACACCAGAGACTAAGCCCTGCAGCATAGTGCCTGAGCGAATATCGTTGTGATTTGAGAATCCTTCATTTGTTTTTTGATCCATCTCAATAAATGCAAGATGACAATAGTCGTACTTAGCATCAGAAAGATCTTTACTATAAAACTTAATTTTAGAAACGAGACAATTTACCAATTCACTTATGGTAAGGCGGTTCTTATCATATCTAAGCTCTAACTTATCAATAAACTTCCTTAGTAAATGCTTGTGAGCAAGGCATTCAAATACACTATGAACCCTTTTATCGTTATAAACATTCACAATGATCGTCAGCATAGAATCAGGCGATTTTTCATCACTATACTGGTTAAGAAAGTAAAGGATTATACCCTTGAAAAGATTGTGGCAATCGCCCATATTTACAGCATTAATAATGATTTTGTTGTCACCAACAGAATCAAATAAATAGCCAAAGTGGTTATAGAACTCCGTGATCTTTTCCTTAACAATTACAGACACGAAATCTCTTGAGCCGTTGTTTTTCTTAGCATTGGCTTTATAATAATACGTCCATTGAGGAGAATGTTTTTGATCCAGTACACGATACAGTTCACCATCATCGTCACGCACCATAGGCAAAAGATTATCAGCGCAAAGTTTTTTGAGAATATCATCCCTGATCTCGATAGTCATATCACTTGCTGCTTTTGCCAAAGCAATTTGATAAGCGACGTTAATCGGATGAAATGGCGAATAAGCAATGATATTCTTCTCAGGATACCGCACAACACCGATCCGAAGAATATCTTGCTGAGATTTAGTAAGCGGCTTGTTTTCTTCAAATCCCGACAACGCAGAAATAACAGCACTTAGATAGGTGCAGGCTAATTTCGTGAATTCATCATCATAATAAACTAAGCTCGGCAACGTGTCATTTGCAATACAGTAGTCAAGAAGCGTATAGTATGCGCTCTTGATTTCCTCACTCACATCTAATTCAGTTACATCAATCGTTTCAAAGCTGTAAAAAGTACAAGCGAGAATACGCTTTTTAACGATCAGTTCTTCAAGCATAAGATTGTCTTTGAGTTCACCTTGAGTATTATACTCGTTAGTGCCCAATCTCAGCTTATTATTTCCCCAGTAATTAAATTTCTGCTTGGCAAGGAGCTTTTTTTGTTCTATACGGATACCAGAACAAGGCGTATTCTGCGGTCTCTCAGAAACAAACTGGATGCTCAGTACATCATCATTAATTGACAAAGTAGCATTAGCAATGTTCTCATCATTAAACGAAGTATCATCAACGACAATATTAATGTGTTTTGATTCATCGTAATTTAACTCAAGTTCATTTTGAAGCTGGATAGTAGAACCAAATTCAGCACTTGGATTGAATCTGATTTCTTCAGAAGTACAGTTTATAATAAGGCTCTTAGGCTGCTTCTTTTTGGGCTTGGCTTCAATCGAATAAAGTGTAGAAACATCTTTAAACCATGAAGCATCACAATCAATTATACAATAACTGAACTTGAAATTGCTATTGTTTCTTTCAGTACACTTCAGGTCAACTCTATTTATAGAGATACCCTTATGGTGCTGAGTTATAATGAGCTTTTTTCCGGTAGTGTTAGATGTTGCATTTTGCGAATCTAATGAAGTGTGTGTATTTACCTTGATAGTATCCGAAAACTCTACGATGATCTCAAATTCAGAGCAAGCTGTTTTATTGAAAATAAGAATGTGAAGATTATTAGCCTTAGCTCCTTTTTCTGCTTCATGCTTTACAAAAAAGTGAGCATTCTCTTTCATTGGAGAACTATCTGCATTCACATAAATTCTTCCAATGATCAAGGGCTTTTCTCCCTTTTCTTTTTTTCGTTGAGATTTCTTTACTTCTTCGTAAGTTATTCCGTCAGACCAACACTCTTGTTTGGAGTGATTATCAATAACGTGTTTAATAAAGTCCTCACTGAAATCTTTAGCAAGATCGTGTTCAGGATCGCCAAAACGAACAACATCATCTATCTGCTTATATAGTTTAGAATTATCTACTATACGATTGTCAATATCCTTTTCGTCATTGAATAATAAAGAATGTAAATCCTCATCATAGAAAAGCTGAAAGCTCTGAAAGTCAGAAGTGCCTATATTTTCATTAACGATAGCTTTGACAATATCTGAGTAATCCGTAATGGAATATGAGTCCAAGTATCCAGCGTTATTTTTAGATTCGAGATCGTGTAAAAGAATGTGCTTAGATGCTGCATCAAGGCTGGATTGCTCAATCTTTTCCTTTATATCAGCAATCAACTGAGCACGACAAAACGGCAATCCTTCCTTTGACAGACTTTCCGTACCACGAGAGATACTGTCAATAGAATTGCAGGATACAATTAACATAGCCCAATTAGCCTTAATAGTATTTCTAAGTCTTGTCATATAGGCTTGTGTAATATTTAGCTCCGGTACAACAAAAACGCAAACATTTCCTTTTGTGGTAAAGCCGAGTGTATCATATTTGTCATCGTCAATGATGCTGTATTCTCTCTTTATATCAGCTTTCATTTGCAGTAAGCTACCTAAAGCATCATAAAAGCTACGCACTTCATTCTCATCATTGAAATTCAGAATGTATTTTTCGCCTTCCGGTACCAAAGTTGACTGAAAGAAATCTACCGTTCTTTGAGCCAAATAGTTATAAAATTCCTTTGACATACTGTGCATCCCCACTATCGCTTTTCTTCTCGATTAAATTGAGCTTTTCATAAAACTCAACTATACTTTCTTGTGACTGCTTATCTAAGTATATTCCACGTTTTCTAAACTCATCGAACAACTCATTCAAACGCACTTGTTTTCTATTTCCAATAGAAACTTTTGTCATCAAAACGAGCAGTTCCTCGGATAATACAAGCATATTTCCGCAACGTCCAAAGCGTTTTAGAAAATTGTTTTTGCAAAAAGAGGAAAAACTACTCTTATAAGCATCGTTCGCTCTGCTACGTCTTGTGCTTTCAAATTGCAGCATTATATCATCAAAAAAGCCTCTAAGCAGACTATCAATATTACCTGTTTCATAATTACCGGCTTGAAATGTAAAACCATCTTGTTCAATGTATTCGGTGGTATATTGTCTTTTAAGGTTTTCAACCTGAGCAAATATTGTTTTCTGATCTTCATCAGTTGAACGGCTGTATTCTTCCAATATGTCATGATATGAATACCTGTTCCCGTCAGCCCTTTGATTGAGCATCTCAAGCAAAACAGCATGAGAAAACATAGTCTTCAGCTTTGTATCAATATTTTTCCATCCACGGGTAAAACAGTCTCTTGTTACAGATGTTTTTTCCCATTCTGCACAGAAATAAACAGGAGTTATATCAGGATTTCCATTACCAAACTTGTTAAGATACATTATAACTTGGCTTGTATAGAAAAAATAGTAGTATGAAATGAGCGAAATAATGTCATTATAATCTGCATTTTTATCTTTTATAAGGAACACCAAGTCTTTTGTAAAGTTAGCTTTTATTTCCGGAATCAAGGTGATATAGTTCACCTTGTTATCCATCGGTTCAAGTTTCGGTAAATATTCCTCAACCAAAGTATCCAAAAGATTATTCTTTGTTTGACTTTCTTCTAATGCTTGTTTAACTACTTGTGAATCGCAAATCGCTCTGACTAAATATTCTGAGATTTTTTGATCGTTCTTTGAGCTTGCTGTATACATAAACATATTGAAGCCTGTGCATCTAAGCGTATGTTCATCTAAGAAATACAAATCTTTAACGATTGCTTTCAATGCGACTTTATCTTGAGTAGAACAATCGACTTCTTCGCAGATTTTGGATATTATATCGTCCCTGTTGATTTCTTTCGGAGCTTTTAGTGAATAGATCATTCTCAGGAATGCACCGAGAATATTATCGAATGAATCTACGATCTTATCCTGAGTAGAAGCGGTAAACGGGAACATATTAAAGAGTTTGTTTGTTTTATGCGAAAATTGGTTATCTTTGCCGGAGAGGAAATTATCATTAAAAACTTGCTGATCAATGCGGTACATTTATTTCACCTCGCTAAAAGTATATCCAAATCCGCCTTTGCTAAGGTTAAACTGCTTATCCTCATCTCTGATATAGCTTTGGATTATTATTTCTTCATCAAAACCGCTAAATTCAGCCAAACGATTAATAAAAGTCAGGAAACCGATATAGCGATTGTTATCCTTTGCGGATGGACGATACCCACTCTCTACAAGTTTTAGCATCTTGTATAAATCGTAGTCAATAGAAATCGTCGCTGATTTGTCTTTCTCTTTTTTCTTTGTAAATACCAAATTAATGTAGGAAGGGAATTTATCAAACTGTTCATCAGGAATAATGCTTTTGAATCCGCTTAAATCAGGTTCAAGATCAAGCTCAGTTGATACAATGTATCCCTCAACATCACTTCTAAGGTTTATACATCTACTTCCATAGGAGCCGCCATTCCATTCGTATATACATTTTTCTACGGTTTTATATATCCTTTGAAGCTTCTTTATGTCTTGTCGAATCGAATAGTACAAATCGGCTATGAATTCATTGAATTCTTCATTTACAATCGAAAAATCTGATTGTTTGGGTATAATTTTACATAACCGCGTAAATAATGCGAACAGTATTTTCTTTAGTTCTTTACTTTTGGAAGCCGAACCTTCACATAATGCATTTATATCAAAACTAAATATCTGATCTGAAATCGGGTTATCATCAATATAGGACTCAAACATTTCAGTCAGCTTATCAGTAGTGTTAAATCTGGTTGTTATTCCATCAAACAGTTCAGTTCTTTGATTGATGAAATCATACTTAGTTAAGTGTGACAATATCATTGATGTCTCCTCATGTTCATACATAAGGCTTGGCAAACAATATTTGATAAACTGTTCAAGTCTATTTTTCGACTTTGATAACTTGGCTTTATTAAAATCCGGATGAACAATTATGTCATAGAAAAAGTCAAGCAGTTCTCTTGTTGAAAGAATTACTTTATCCTTAACTATCGTTTCAATCAAAATATTGATAAGGCCGCTGACAACCTTTTTATTTTGCAACATTTCAAAGTTTGCTTTTACCGGACAATGATCAACGGAGCATTCACTACATCTTTTATAGCTTTGATAAAAAGGGTTATCCTCACTATCACAAACGATTCGCTCTATAACTTCCTCTATGTAGGGAGAATCAATTGTTCCGTTATTAAGTCTAAAAATATGATAGTCTCCAAAGTTAATATGAAAAAAGCAACTATTCTGTTCTGGATTTTCCCCAACAATATTATCGATTAAAATGTTATTTCTGTTGACATACTCAGCAAGTTTAGAGAATTCTCGTCCTTTTCCTTTTTCTGAATCAATGAAATTAGACAAGACACCGAGATTGATAGCGACAATGATTTTATCATCAGAATCGTTGGATATGCAATCATCGCTAAAGTTGTGTAATACCATAGCCAATTCTTCTTTTTCATCTCGATTAGGAGATCGACTCTCAGTTGCATCATTGTGAATAATAAAACCATCAAGCAGATCGCTGCGTGTGTGCTTGAGATAGGAAATTACATGAGACTTTCCATCTCCTACGTTACCGCATACCAAGATCAAACTCTTGCCGATGCTTTCTTTAGCCTGTTCTATTTTTTTGATAAGATCATCCTCTAAAGAGCGATGAATGTGCATATACATCTTAAACGGAGAAAACTCTTCATCGTTATCAACCGCTTCAGATGATGATTTTTTCAGCCTCTTTAGTTCATCCACCAAAGGGCAAACATCAGTCGATAAGAATGATTCATTATTCTCAAACATATTTGGACTCTCCTTTATAATATGGTGGTAAAAACATAATGCAAAGGCACTATTTTTGACAATAACTACTTAAAAAGCTAATTTCATACGCAACAATCACATCTTGCGAGCAAATTAGTATGTAATACCTTATATTATAACACATTTTGAGAAAAAATGCAATCCTCTCAAACGGTTTTTTGTCTTATTTTTACAATAAAACTACGAAAAACAAAAAGAAGGAGATTTCTAAGTGTTCCAATTTAATGGTTCTTATTGACTATCCAGCTTGTTCTTTCAAACGGTTGCACATACGTCTCGTTATCTGCCAGGTCATAGCCGAGCGACTGAGCCAGCGTTACTGCTCGTTCAGATGCTTTCTGTCCCTCCGGTAACTTACGGATATATCCGCTAATATGCTTTACCTCGGTTTCGTAACGATCATCTCCGGCTATGGTGCGGATATGTTTGGTTTCCGTTGGAACTCTCAGCTTTCCGCCGATTGAAGTGAATGTGATTTCAGCGGTCGGATCACTGAGATACTCGTTATAGGATTCTTCGGTCGGCAATATGCTTGTATCCGAACCCACAAAAGCCGCATAACACCATAGGATCGTGTTTTCAACGTAGTTTCCTAACAGGGTGGTCTGTTCTTCGGTGTGAGTGAACATTGAAACGAATTGCTTTGTCTGCGTATTATAGAAGCCTGCCGTTTCGCCTTGTGCGGTTTCTAATCGGTATAGGCATACAATAGCTCCGTTATGGTATATCTCCTTGAGCAACACATCTTTTGTGAATGTGCTGTTCTCAAAATGAATCTTCAATCCGTTGGCTGAAAGAGTTTTACGGCGATGGCAAAGAGTGTCTTTAAGGGCATCGCTGTCTTTAAGCAAGATTGGAACAGCTTTCAGATATGCTCCGAGTGCAGGGTTGAAACTTGCGTGAGGAATAATATCTATCGTAAACTCATTGATATAGGGAGTCAGATAAGCCACTACGTTGGTATGTAGTTGCTGAGTAACACGAAGCACCTCTGAATCTTCCCATGAGCTGATTTTATAGCCACGTTTCGCATATACCCTGAACATAGTATCGGGTGTAAACTTATCCGGTGTCATAAGTGCTATATGCTCTATCTCGTGAACGCAGAAGTCCAAGCTCGGACAGATGTCATCAACTTCGATCAGTTCTCCTTTTGTTGTCACACCTGCAACCATTTTATTCAGGTCAAACTTGTTCTTGCGTAGAAACTCAGTCTGATTCATCAGCAGATTAACATAAGCCCGATAAACGAGCTGCTGCTTTTCGTCCATAACCCTCATATCTTCATTTTGAAAATAGGACATAAACTCAAAGAATCCCTGATAATAGTTGTTCTTCTTGATATTCGCAGCCATTTTTACATAGAACTCATAAAGTTGTTCTGCAAAGGTATCAGGCTTTTCTTTTGCCATTTCCAGGACATACTGGTATCTCCCTACAAAATTCCCGAACTCCTTATCTTTTACAAGCATATACAGCTCAAGAAACAGATCGTCAGCAGGAATATCATTGATCAGATCAATTATGCTCTTAGCTGTCTGTAATGTTCTCCGGTGCAGAACGTAAATAGACTCACCTTTGGCATAGTATTTCTTATCAACCCTTTTGGCGTGTCTTGTGTACCATTCCGTTATATTACTCATCTTTATTACTCCATAAGTAGATTGCGATAAACCCTTTAATCAAGCCTATCAACAGTGTTTTCCTTCATGTATCATTATAGCACAAATCGCTTCACACTTCAATATATAGGCGAAAAAAGTTACCTTATCGGCACTAACTTTGAACCCACTGGGTTCAAAGTTAAAAGAGGGCTTCTGCATAATGCAAAAGCCCTCGTGATATAGCCATTATTTCTGATTAAGTGCCTTCCCTAACTGGAAGTACAGCTCTGCCGATTCATCAGGCATAGCTCTGAATGTTGCCACAAGCTCCTTTTCTCGTTCGTTGAGATAGGAGATTTCATCGTTCTCGTTGAAAAACTCAGAGAGCGAAATGCCCATAGGAGTGAGAAGTCGCTGCAAGGTTTCGATGGTCGGCTGGTTTTTGCCTTTTTCCAGCTCACTGATATGCCCCTGTGACAGTCCGGTTATTTCATGGAGTCTGTAAATACTAAACTTCTTCGATTTTCGCATTTGCCGTAATCTTGTGCCGTAGTCCATTTCCGTTCCAACTCCTTTGCCGATTCTCTATTACTATTATAATGCTTTCCTTCGGATTTTTTAATCCATATACGACGAACTATTTACTACTATATACCGAACTAGCCCTTTACACATAAATAATTTAATGATATAATATGTAGGGAGGCGTTGCTTTATGTATAAATCGGCTTGTTTTACCGGACATAGGAACATTGTGACTGATAAGGTTATGCTATCAGAGCAGCTCTACGCTGTTATTGAAAAGCTGATAACGTCACAAGGCGTGACAGACTTCTATGCAGGCGGAGCATACGGCTTTGATGCCCTCGCTTCATTTACCGTTCTGAAACTGCGTGAGAGCTATCCGCAAGTCAAGCTGCACCTGATCCTGCCTTGCTCCAAAGAGGAACAGTCCATTAAGTGGACAGAGGAACAGAAAGCAGAACTTGAAAAGCTCCTCGGTCTTGCTGACAGCGTGGAATATGTGTCAAACAGATACTATAATGGCTGTATGAAAGACCGAAATGCCCGTCTTGTTGAACTTGCTACGGTGTGCTGTATCAGCTATTGGAATCCGAATAACTTCCGCAGCGGAACCGGACAGACGGTGCGAATGGCTCAGAAGAAAGGAATCAGAGTCATAAATCTCTTTGAAAGCGGTCAAACGCCGATAAATCGCCCGTGACAGATTGACAACTGAGGAAAAAAGCGGTATAATGAATATATCAAATCATTTGGAGGTATCAACTATGCCAAGAAAGAAGAAAACTGAAACCGCACCTGTTGCCGAAATCAAGGCAGAGGTTGTGACCGAAACTGTTGCAGAAGCTCCTGTGCCTGCTGAAAAGCCTGCAAAGAAGCCTGCCGCAAAGAAAACTCCTGCTAAGAAAACTGCGACTAAGACAACAGCAACAAAGACCGCAGCTAAGACTACTAAGACCGCAAAGACAGCTACTGCTCCGAAGGAAACCGTCAAGGTTCAGTTCGGCGGAGATGAGTATGACTTTGCAGAGATCAAAAAAGCAGTTGAAGCCGATTACAAGGGAAAAGTCAAGGGCAAGATCAAGACAGTTGAGATTTACATCAAGCCGGAGGACAAGGCTGTTTACTATGTAATCAACTCTGACTTCTCTGATAAGATCGAGCTTTGATATACCGATAAGTAACGGGAACAACTCGCTGAGGGTTGCTCCCGTTTTTGTATGATGATGGAAGTAATTATAGCGTATGATCTCTGCGCTAAATCGGAATTTACTTTTCCGAAACAGAAAGGTTGGATAAATGTGAATATTATTGCTATGACTTGTATGTGCGTAGATGTTTTTGATGATACTGGAGAAATCCGTCCCGGTGGTGAAGCACTTAACTTTGCTGCAATTGCATCAAAATACAATCATATTTCAGTTGATCTTCTTGGTGCAATTGGTGACGATGATTATGGTAAGGCAATATTGAAATCTATTGAAAATAAACCTATCAACAAAGAGTTT
>Ga0129310_1000638_pt1 | contig 39216 bp, 33 predicted proteins | sample Go1ome_2_FD_94433 | JGI IMG/M metagenome (GOLD analysis project Ga0129310, IMG submission 94433) | Western lowland gorrila individual fecal microbial communities from Wisconsin, USA - Go1022A metagenome | ecosystem: Host-associated > Mammals > Digestive system > Large intestine > Fecal | place... | reverse complement strand
GACATCATTTACGGCGAAGAAGCCCGCAAGGCTCTCCAGGCAGGTATCGACACCCTGGCTGATACAGTTAAGATCACACTCGGCCCGAAGGGCAGAAACGTAGTTCTCTCCAAGAAGTACGGCGCTCCGCTGATCACCAACGACGGCGTTACCATCGCAAAGGAGATCGAGCTTGAGGACGCATTCCAGAACATGGGCGCAGCTCTTGTAAAGGAAGTAGCCACCAAGACCAACGACGCAGCAGGCGACGGCACAACTACCGCTACACTGCTCGCACAGGCTCTGGTACGCGAGGGCATGAAGAATATCGCAGCCGGCGCTAACCCGATGGTAGTCAAGAAGGGCATGCAGAAGGCTGTTGACGCAGCAGTTGAGCAGATCAAGAAGAACTCCCAGGCAGTAAACGGCAGCAAGGACATCGAGAGAGTTGCTACAGTTTCCGCTGGCGACGAGTCCGTTGGTAAGCTCATCGCAGAGGCTATGGAGAAGGTAACTGCTGACGGCGTTATCACCCTTGAAGAGGGCAAGACCGCTGAGACTTACTCCGAGGTTGTAGAGGGCATGCAGTTCGACCGCGGCTACATCTCCCCGTACATGGTAACAGATACCGATAAGATGGAAGCAGTTATCGACGATCCGTATATTCTCATCACAGATAAGAAGATCTCCTCCATTCAGGACGTACTCCCGCTGCTCGAGCAGATCGTACAGGCTGGCAAGAAGCTGGTTATCATCGCTGAGGACGTTGAGGGCGACGCTCTGACCAACATCATACTGAACAAGCTGAGAGGCGTATTCGTATGCGTTGCTGTCAAGGCTCCTGGCTTTGGCGACAGACGTAAGGAAATGCTGAAGGATATCGCTATCCTGACCGGCGGCGAGGTCATCACTGAAGAGCTTGGTCTTGACATCAAGGAGACCCAGATCAACCAGCTCGGCCGCGCTAAGCAGGTTAAGGTCAACAAGGAGAACACCATCATCGTTGACGGCTGCGGCGATAAGGACGCTATCAAGGACAGAGTTCACGAGATAAAGAACGCAATCGAGAACACCACCTCCGAGTTCGACAAGGAGAAGCTCCAGGAAAGACTTGCTAAGCTCTCCGGCGGCGTAGGCGTTATCAAGGTCGGCGCTGCTACCGAGGTCGAGATGAAGGAGAAGAAGCTCCGCATCGAGGACGCTCTCGCAGCTACCAAGGCAGCTGTTGAGGAAGGTATCGTAGCAGGCGGCGGAACAGCGCTCATCAACGCAATGCCCGCTGTAAAGGCTCTCGTTGACACTCTCGAGGGCGATGAAAAGACAGGCGCTAAGATCGTTCTGCGCGCTCTTGAGGAGCCGGTACGTCAGATCGCTCTGAACGCAGGTCTTGAAGGCTCTGTAATTATCGACACCATCAACCGTGAGGGCAAGGTAGGCTACGGATTCGACGCTTACACCGAGACCTACGGCGACATGATCTCTGCTGGTATCGTTGACCCCGCAAAGGTAACACGTTCTGCACTCCAGAATGCAGCTTCCGTTGCAGCAATGGTACTGACCACCGAGTCCCTCGTTGCTGACAAGCCTGAGGAAACTCCGGCAGCTCCTGCAATGCCCGCAGGCGGCATGGGCGGAATGTATTAATTCCGGACTTCTGAATAAACAACTGACCGGGACGGCTATGCCGCCCCGGTTTTGTTATATAAAAAAACGGGACTGTTTTCACAGCCCCGTCGTTTTATTGTTTCAGCCAAGCTTTACACGAATGAAATCCGTAATGATATCAACGCACTTGTCAAAGCCCAGATCCCCGCTGTTAAGGCAGAGATCGTAATTACGCGCGTCGATCCACTCTCTGCCGGTGTGCGCCTTGTAATAAGCCGCGCGCTCCTTATCGATGGAAGCGATGGTCTTTAGCGCCTCCTTGCGGTCTGTAATGCCCTTGACTTCTGCGGCGTTCTTTACGCAGGCTTCCTCGTCCGCATAGATGAACACGCGGACGACTGACGGATCGTCACGCAGGACGTAATCCGCGCATCTTCCTACGATAACGCAGGAGCTTTCGGAAGCTATCTGCTTTATCACCATCGCCTGGTAATTGAACAGATTCTCCTCCGAAATGAATCCGGACTTGCCGGGAGCAATGACCTCGCCCTTGTAAACTCCGGGCTTGCCGAACACTCCGGACTTGGTCTTTTCGTCGCTCTGTCCGAACAGCGCTTCGTTGATACCGCTGACATCGGAAGCCATGCGGATAAGATCCTTGTCATAGAACTTCACGCCCAGCTTGTCAGCCAGCATTTTTCCAATCGTTCTGCCGCCGCTGCCGTAACCTCTGGCAATGGTAACTATAAACTTATCCATAGACCCTCCCACAAATTACAAATCAAATTATTCGCCCAGATATGCCTTCTTGACCTGGTCGTTGTTCATAAGCTCCTTCGCGTCGCCGGAGAGAACTATCTTACCGGTTTCCAGAACGTATGCGCGGTTCGCGATGGAAAGCGCTTTCTTTGCGTTCTGCTCGACCAGAAGAACGGTCGTGCCGCTCTTGTTTATCTCCTGGATTATATCGAATATCTCGCTTACGTACAGCGGAGAAAGTCCCATGGACGGCTCGTCCATGAGGATTATCGACGGCTTGGACATCAGCGCCCTGCCCATCGCCAGCATCTGCTGCTCGCCGCCGGAGAGAGTACCCGCAGCCTGCGTGCGGCGCTCCTCCAGTCTGGGGAAGCGTTTGAACACCTTCTCCAGCGATTCGTTTATCTCAGCCTTGTCCTTGCGGGTGAAAGCACCGAGCATGAGGTTCTCATAAACCGAAAGCTGCGCAAATACGCGGCGTCCCTCCGGAACATGCGCCATACCCATTGAAACTATCTTGTGCGCCGGAGTCTTTGTAAGATCCTTTCCGCCGAACATGATGGAACCGTGCTTTGCCTGCACAAGCCCCGTGATGGTATGGAGTATCGTGGTCTTACCTGCACCGTTAGCGCCGATCAGCGCGATTATCTCGCCCTGCTCGACGTCAAAGGAAATGCCCTTTATTGCGTTTATCGCGCCGTAATATACCTGTAGATCCCTGATAGACAGCATTGACATGAGCGTTTCCCCCTTATTCTCCAAGATATGCAGTGATGACCTTCGGGTCGTTGAGCACCGCCGAAGTATCGCCCTGCGCAAGCTCCTGCCCGAAGTTGAGTACGGTCAGCTGTTCACAGATACCGGAAACCAGCTTCATATCATGCTCAATGAGCAGTATCGTCATATTGAACTTGTCACGGACGAAATGTATCGTCTGCATGAGCTCCTCGGTCTCGTTCGGGTTCATGCCAGCCGCCGGCTCGTCAAGAAGCAGCAGCTTGGGGTCTGTAGCAAGCGCACGCGCTATCTCAAGCTTTCTCTGCTTGCCGTACGGGAGGTTCGCAGCAAGCTGCTCTGCCTCGCCGTCAAGGTCGAATACCTTGAGCAGCTCCATTGCCTTTTCGTTGGCGCGCTTTTCTTCCTTGAAGTATCTGGGAAGCCTGAGTACACCCTCGATGGCGGTGTAATTCATATGGTTATGAAGTCCGACCTTTACGTTGTCAAGCACGCTCATCGCCTTGAACAGACGTATATTCTGGAACGTTCTCGCGATTCCCGCCCGATTGATGTAGATAGCGGGCTTGCCGGTTATGTCCTGCCCGTCAAGCAGGATAGTTCCTGTGGTAGGCTTGTAAACGCCGGTCAGCATGTTGAACACCGTAGTTTTTCCGGCGCCGTTCGGACCGATAAGCCCATAGAGCTGACCCTTTTTTATGGTCATATTTAGACCGTCAACGGCACGCAGTCCGCCGAACTGTATGGAGAGGTTCTTGACCTCAAGAATGTTGCTCTCAGCCATTGTCCGCACCTCCAGTCTTTTTACCGCCGCGTTTGAAGAAGCCCTGTATCTTCTGAACCGGAGCGGATACGCCTATCCTTTCGCGCAGTGAAATGAACACCGGAGCGTTGTTGAACACCATCATGAGTATCAGAACTATGGCATAGATAAGCATTCTGTAATCGCCAAGTTCACGGAATATCTCCGGCAGGGCGTACAGTACAATGGTCGCGATGACGGAGCCGCGCAGGCTGCCTAGTCCGCCGAGTACGACAAATACGAGTATCAGAATTGACAGATTGTAATCGAACTTCTTCGGAGCCAGAACAGTCAGCGAGTGCGCGTAAAGCACTCCGGCAACACCGGCAATGGCTGCGGAAACGGTGAACGCGATAAGTCTGAACTTTGTAACGTTTATGCCCACGGACTGCGCAGCGATGTAATTATCGCGAACCGCCATGCACGCGCGTCCGGTACGGGAGTTGATGAAGTTCATCAGTATAACCAGGCATATCATCAGAACCACAACGACCAGTATCAGAGTGGTGTCCTGCGGCGCCTTGATTCCCTTTGCACCCTCCAGGATAAGCTTGCTGGTTTCGGGATCAGTTCCGGTAACTCCGGAAGCGAAACTGAAATGCAGTCCGTCCTTGTCCATTGTGAGATAGATGTTGTTGGCAAGCGCCTTGATTATCTCGCCGAAGCCCAACGTTACGATAGCCAGATAGTCGCCGCGCAGACGAAGCACCGGAATACCGATGAGCACGCCGAAAATAGCCGCAGCCACCGCGCCGACTAACAGCGCAAGTATCATTCGCAGCCAGGAGGGATTAATAGTCTCCTGTGTGATCAGCGAGAAGATACCTCCGGCATACGCGCCGATGCACATAAATCCCGCATGTCCGAGGGAAAGCTCGCCAAGAATGCCGACCGTGAGGTTAAGCGAGATGGAGAGTATGATGTAAATACCTATCGGGATAAGCAGTCCGGAATACTGGCTTCCCAGCACGCCAGTCATTGAGAGCACGCCGAATATAACGAATAATCCGAGCGTCATGCCGCAGGTTATGAAATTATTCTTTGTTGTCTTTGTCATGTCCCTGCCCCCTTAAACCTTTTCGCGGATCTTCTTGCCGAGGATACCGGTAGGTCTTACTACCAGCACGATTATCAGCACGAGGAACACGATAGCGTCAGAAAGCTGAGAGGATATGTAAGCCTTTGCGAGCTGTTCGATAACTCCCAGCAGCACGCCGCCTATCATAGCGCCGGGGATAGAGCCGATACCGCCGAATACCGCCGCAACGAACGCCTTGATACCAGGCATCGAGCCGGTGTACGGGCTGAGCTGCGGATAAGCGGAGCACATCAGCACGCTTGCAACTCCGGCGAGCGCAGAGCCGATGGCGAATGTAAGCGAAATAGTGCTGTTGACGTTGATTCCCATGAGCTGAGCCGCGCCCTTGTCCTCAGCGACCGCCAGCATTGCCTTGCCTGCCTTGGTCTTGTTGATGAACCAGGTAAGGGCAGCCATGATGATAACGGATACCACGATGGACAGGAACGTTTCCATAGAAACCTTGAGCGATGTCTGTACGCCAGGCTCGACCGCGGTGAAGAAATGAGTACCGGTCTCGGAAACGGTCATGAACGGCGGCATTCCGTCAACGATAGAGGTAAAGTTCCGTGCAGCGGAGCCGAAAATCAGGAGCGCGAGGTTCTGGAGCAGGTAGCTGACGCCGATGGCTGTGATAAGCACCGCAAGCGGCGGTGCGTTACGCAGCGGCTTGTACGCCACCTTTTCGATGACTACGCCGAGCACCGTGCATACGATTATACCGATGATGACTGAAAGCCACACCGGGCACCATGCCGTAGACATCGCCGTAAACACGGCATATCCGCCTACCATGATGATATCGCCGTGCGCGAAATTCAGCATCTTCGCGATACCATAAACCATCGTGTAGCCAAGCGCGATGAGCGCGTAGATACTGCCGAGGCTTATTCCGCTGATGAGATAAGAAACAAAGCTCATATAGAACCTTCTCCTTTCGGAATTTTATCTGCCGCATATCAAAACAGACTTGACAAAATCTGCTTTGATTTACGGCAGTAAGTCTGCCATAAAAAATACCCTAAAAAATATACCCTTAATTATACAAATGAGACCCGTACAGTTTCTCCGGAAAAAGCCGGAGAAACCATACATACGGGTCTGAGTTTGTGATTTATTTCAGTTCAGATGATCACTGAGCGGAAACGTAGGAGCCTACGCCGTCAGTAACTGTGATCTTCATAACCTGAGGAGCCTTGGTCGGCTCGCCGTCAGCGGTCCATGTGGTGGAACCTGTTACGCCGTCGAGTGTGATCTCGGTCATAGCAACCTTTACCTTGTCGCAGATATCGGAAGCGCTCATGGAAGCGTCGCTGATCTCAGCCTTTTCAAGAGCGAGCTTGATAGCGTAAACTGCGTCGTAAGCGTCAGCTGCGAACTGGATCGGAACCTCGCCGCCGGTGAGTTCCTCATAAGCAGCGGTGAACTTAGCGGACTTCTCATCAGGAGAAGAAGCTGCGAAAGGAGTCATAACAAGAACGTCCTGAGCGATGTCAACCTTGTCGCCGAGCTGGTCGATAAGGCCGTCAAGACCGTCGCCGCCGAATATCGTCATGTTCATGCCAGCGGACTTGGCCTGCTGGAGGATAAGGGAAGCTTCCTGGTAGTAGATCGGGAGGAAGAGCAGGTCAGCGCCGCTGTCCATTACTTTCTGGATCTGTACGGAGAAGTCGGTCTTAGCGTCAGCTGTGAAAGCTTCCTCAGCGGAAATCTCAAGACCTTTTACCTCAGCCTCAGCCTTGAAGCCGTCGAGGATGCCGGTGGAGTATACATCGGAGCTGTCATAGATAATGCCTACCTTGGTAGCAAGAGCGTTGTCAACGATATAGTCAGCTGCGATCTTACCCTGACCAGGGTCGGTGAAGCATACGCGGAAGCAGTTGTCACCGGCAGAGATAGCGTCCAGGGAAGAACCGGACGGAGTGAGCAGGAACATGTTGTCCTTAGCAGCCTCAGCGCTTACTGCAACGCAGGGAGCTGAGGTAACGGTGCCGACCAGCAGCTTCATGCCAGCGTCCTTAAGGGTGTTATATGCGTTTACAGACTTCTCAGCATCGTGCTCATCGTCCTGGAAGTTAAGTTCGAGAGTCATGCCGTTTACGCCGCCTGCCGCATTGATCTCATTAACTGCGAGCTGAGCGCCGTTCTTTACAGCGTTGCCGTAAACTGCTGCTGCGCCGGTGATCGGACCGATACCGCCTATAACGAGCTTGCCGTTCTCGCCCTCTGTTACGCTTGTGTTGGAGTTGTCGGCTGCGGAATTGTCAGCAACAGAGCTGTTGCCGTTGTTGGAGCAGCCTGCGAAGGGTACCATCATAGCTGCTGCGAGAGTAGCTGCTGCAACCTTTCTGAATACATTTTTCATTTTAGATTTCTTCCTTTCCTTGTTTTCGCCCCGCCGTCCGGGTTTGATTTTGCTGTCAGACTGCGGAGCAGTGCGTTTTTTAGTGTTTGTTCGCTAATTGCAGGAAATCCGTCAGCGGATTTTTGTTTGCAATTATATAATAACCTTTAATTCAAATTCTGTCAAGGACAAAATAGCATTGATTATTCACAATATACTGCTCAATTTTTGTACAATTTTTACTAAAATCACATGAACTCAGCACAAAAGCTCCAAAAACGCAGCATTTTATGAAACACCTGCGAATTATCAGACGTATTTTCACGCCCGCTGCATTAAGCCCTATTTAAATATTATACTATAAAATATTAGGGTTGTCAACAATAAATAAAAGAGAATAATTGCCGTTCCGTCAAATTTGCAAAACTGCTTGACTTTTGTCGCAAAAAGATTTATTATATAATGTAGGTGTTAGCCTATTCTAATACCGAAAGGAGCGATAATATGAGCTGCGACTGTGAAACTAACTTTGAGGAGCACGACCTTGTTGACTGCATAACCTCCGCGCTGGACGCCCGTGATCCGTACACTGGGAACCATTCTCGCCGGGTGAGCGACATGGCGTGCGAGCTGTGCCATATTCTTGGACTTTCTCACGATGCCACACGGGAGATACATATAGCCGGACATCTTCACGATATAGGAAAGATCGGCATTCCAGACAGCGTTCTGCTGAAGCCCGGACGTCTGGACGACCACGAATGGGAGCTGATGAAACAGCATCCGAAAATAGGCGCCGATATACTCTCCGGCTGCCGCAATTTCGACAGAATTGCCGCTATAATCCTGCACCATCATGAGCGTTTTGACGGCAAGGGCTATCCATTCGGCGCAAAAGGCGAGGAGATACCGCTAGGCTCCAGGATAATCGCAGTATGCGACTCCATCGACGCAATGGCAAGCAGCCGCGCGTATCGCAGCGCCATGCCGCTTTCCCGCGTCCGCGAGGAGATCGAAAAGAACTCCGGAGTGATGTACGACCCTCACGTAGCAAAAGCGATACTTGACAACTGGCACATCGTTGAGGAAACTTACAAGCACATAACATAACAGAACGGGCTGCATAATGCAGCCCGTTTTTCATATAAGTTTCATTGCCCTCAGGCGCTGATAAAGCTCCCCGGCGGGAAGCCCCATCACATTGTAATAATCGCCGTTGATACGCCGTACAAGCAGCGCTCCGCGCCCCTGTATGCCATATGCGCCCGCCTTGTCCATCGGGTCACCGGTGGCGATATAGTCCGCGATCTCCTGTTCCGTCAGCGGGAAGAATTCCACCGTGGTCTCCTCCGCGAAGGTAAAGCGCCGCTCTCCGGAAATCACCGTAACTCCTGTGAACACGCTGTGCTCCCTGCCGGACAGCTTATGCAGCATTTCAGAAGCATGCTGTGCACTGTGCGGCTTTCCGAGTATCTCGCCGTCTATAGCAACAACAGTATCCGCCGCGATTATCGTATTGATGATCCTGCCGTCCGGGAACTTACGCGCCGCGATCTCCTCCGCTTTCTGCTTAGAAAGCAGCTTGACGGCGTCGCAGGGCGTTATCCCGTCCGGGAGTATCTCCTCGCCCTGCGCCGGGATAATCTCGAACTCCGGCGTTATCAGCGCCAGAAGCTCTCTGCGCCTGGGCGACTGGCTTGCAAGTATCATGCCTTGCTTCCCTTTGTATGGTGCTCCGGCTTGTAGGGGTGCAGCGGCGCGTAGATCTCATTGTAATTCTTTATGCACTGCTTTATGACCTCAACAGCCTGTTTCTGTCCCATTACCTCATTGACAGCGGTCTCCTTGCCCTCCAGCGCCTTGTATACCGAGAAGAAGTGGCGCATCTCCTCAAACAGGTGGCTAGGCAGGGCTTCGATTCCGCGATATGCGTTATATGTCGGATCTTCAAACGGGATAGCGATTATCTTTTCATCGTTCTTTCCGTTATCCAGCATCGTGATAACGCCGATAGGATAACACTGCACAAGTACCAGCGGGTCAATAGGCTCGTTACAGAGAACAAGAACGTCCAGCGGGTCGCCGTCGTCCGCCAGCGTGCGCGGGATAAATCCGTAATTTGCAGGATAGTGCGTTGATGTGTAAAGAATTCTGTCCAGCACGATAAGTCCGGTCTGCTTGTCAAGCTCGTACTTCTTCTTGCTGCCCTTCTCTATCTCGATGACCGCCATAAAATCATTCGGCGTGATGCGCGCCGGGTCGATGTCATGCCATATATTCATAAATCTGCTCCTTTCAGGTGTCCTGTGTGAATTTATTATACAACTTTTCCGGCGCATTTTCAAGTGGAAATTACATAGAAAACCGTCACTGCCACAGGCTGTGTTACATATTATGGTACTGACCCGGAATTACCGGAATACCTGTACGGAGGTGCGGCATGGAGGACATTCTTTTCATTGGCGGCGACAAACGGATAATATACGCGGCGGAGCTTATCTCGCAGAACACCGGGACCTTCGCCCTGGGACTCGGCGGGGATTTTCCTGAACCGCAGGGCAGATATTCAGGCATCGTCCTGCCGCTGCCATTTTCCCGCGACGGCACTATAATCAACGCGCCGTCGTCGGATAAGCCGCTCCCGCTGGATATAATCGCGGAATACGCACAGCCCGGCGCGCTCGTAATGTCCGGCGGCACCTCCGACAAGCTTGAAACCATCTGCGCCGCAAACCGCCTGGAGCTTTACAATTACTTCGCCGGGGAGGAACTGACGCTGAAAAACGCGCTGCTCACCGCTGAGGGCGCTGTTTCACTGCTGATAAGCGGTTCCGACACGGCGCTCTGCGACAGCTCGGCGGTCATTACCGGATACGGCAGGATAGCGCGCTATCTCGCGCGGTTTCTGCGGGAATTCCGCTGCCGCGTGACCGTTACCGCCAGGGATCCCGTGCAGCGCCAGGCTGCCCTGCTGGACGGATTCTGCGCCCTGCCAACGGAGCTGACCGGGCTTGCCGCGTCCAGCGCGGATCTCATAATCAACACAGTCCCCGCGCAGCTGCTCGCGGAGAGCGATTTCGGGAAGCTCCGCCGCGGCGCTGTTTACCTTGAACTTGCCACCCGCGCCGGACGTCCGGAGCAGTCCTGGGCGGTTCCCGCCGGAGTGAACTACATCAACGGCTCCGGGCTGCCCGGGAAATTCTCCGCCAGAACCGCCGGGGAAGCCATTGCGAATACAGTCCTTGCGTCAGTGCGCGGACGCTGATATATACGCCACATGAAAGGAGGAACCGCCTGCAATACGGCGGTATTCATATATGACCGATATCTCAAAACTTGCCGGGCTGCGGATAGGGGCGGCGGTATGCGGCTCATTCTGCACGTTTTCCCGGGTGTTCCGGGTATTGTCGGAACTGACCGCTGCCGGGTGCGACATCACCCCGATAATGTCCGACAACGCCTACACCACGGACACCCGCTTCGGACGTGCGCAGGAGCACGCCGCGCGTCTGTTCGACATCACGGGAAAGACCGTGCTTCACGAATTAACGACCGTCGAGCCGATAGGCCCGAAAAAGATGTTCGACATACTTCTTGTCGCTCCCTGCACCGGAAACACTCTCGCCAAGCTCGCCGCCGGTATCGTAGACACTCCGGTATGCCTCGCCGTAAAGAGCCATCTGCGTAGCCAGCGCCCGGTAGTGATCGCGGTATCCACCAACGACGCGCTTTCCGGGGCTTCAAAGAACATCGGTATACTCCGCAATTACCGGAACTTCTACTTTGTGCCGGTATTCCAGGACGATCCGGTGAACAAGCCATTCTCAATGATAGCGGATTTCAACAGGATCCCGCAGACGATAGAAGCCGCCCTTGACGGCATACAGATACAGCCGATGATAACCGCCGCGCCTGGCGCTGATTAACGACAATGCGAAAGCCTGCCGAAAGCTTTTCGGCAGGTTCAGACCGTCGAAAAAGTCCCGTTGGGACTTTTCCGCCGAAGCATCCGCCCTGCGCGCACGGTTTGTTGTCAAAGCCAACAAACCGCACACTTGTGCGGATAGAAGTGCTTTTTGCCTCGGCAGAGCTGAGGCAAAAAACGGATTTCAAAAGCCCGCTTCGCGGGCAAATTCGATTTTTTCGACAAGCTGAGCCTGCCAAAAGCTTTTCGGCAGGTTTTTTATTCGCTGGTCATACGGCTCACCGAAATGATAAGAATTGCCGCCATTATCATCACGCACACGGAAAGTCCGGCATTTACCGAGAACGCTTCAACTGCCGGAGCATTTGCGGAATATACCTCCTGCGCCGCGTCCGGCAGGAATTTCACCGGAAACGCGAGTACTGCGCTCAGCAGCGCCGCCGGTATCCTTGATATCAGCAGTCCACCCACCGGGACAAGCCCTCCGGATACCGCCATGACCTGCATTATCACACAGACTCCGCCGAAGCTCAGCAGACCCGCGCACAACGGAGCCGCAAGCACTCCGTCCAGCAGCATGCCGCGTACTCTCGTAACTTCCAGGAACGCCGGGAATACGCGGTCCGCGTTCCCGCCGAATCCGGCATTCTCCAGCAGCCACGATATCAACCCGGTTATCCCGGAGCGCTCCAGCAGAGCCGTAACCGCCGCGAACGCCGTAGCCATCGCGCATACCGTATACATTACCCTGGCTCCGCTGTCTACCGACCTGACGAAGCAGTCTGCGGAAAGATCAAGCCGGTTTTCGCCGCCGCTGAGCGTTATCCGCTCCCCGGCACGGCAGACAACAAGCGCCACGACAAGCGACGAAACAAGGCACGCTGCGTATATCACTCCGCCAGCTGCCGCGCTCCCGAAAACCTCAGTTCCTGCTGTCCCTATAACGAATGACGGGCCGCTGCCGTAGCAGCAGCACAGCATGCGTCCTGCGTCCTTCTTAGACAATCTGCCGGACTTAACAAGCTCCGACAGGAGCCGCGCGCCTACCGGATATCCGCCGATGTTCGCCAGCAGATACACCGCGCACAGCTCCTCCGGGAGCCGCAGCAGCCTGGACAGCGGCTTTGTCAGCGGCGCGAACGCCATGAGATACAGTCCGCTGCGCTGCATGTATATTGAGATAACGGTAAACGCAAACAGCGCCGGTATCACGACCTCCAGGCAGCCGGAAACCGAGTTCCTGACCGCCGCCGAAAGCTCCGCCGGACACAGTATCACTCCCGCCGCCGCGCACAGGAGCAGCCCGGACAGCAGGTACTTTCTTGCCGCGCCCATCACTTTTCCGGAGCGTTGACCCCGGAAACTCCGCCGGCTGCGGAAAATCCCAGGCACAGCAACAGCTTCACCGGCAGCATAGCGCCCTCAGCCCTGCCGAATATCAATCCCAGCAGGAGCAGCGGGATAATAAATATAACTCCGCACACTGCCCCGGTTTTAAGTCCGTTTCTTCGGCGGAGCTTACCCGCAGCCCTCCCGCACAGGAAGCTCCCGGCAGCCAGCGCGAGTATCGCCGCCAGCCACTCGGCTCCGCTGTCCGCGCCTGTCGCCCACATTATCAGCGCACCTGCCGCAGATACCACGGCGGCGGCAGTATATCCCACGCTCAGCCCCGCAGCAAATGGCGCTGTTCTGGATCTTCTGAAGTTCTTTCGCATATCATCACCCGTCAGATTATATGCGGCGCTTGTCCGGGATATGTCTTTTTAATATGCCTGTTATGTGAAATATTCACAAAATTTTCACCTCAAATTAGGCTCTGTTTGCTTTTTTTCACATTAAACCCCTTGATTTATTTGTAAAAATCATGTATAATAGAACTGTGCTAAAGTCGTGTATGGTTTTTTCCCACGATTATCAATTTCCAAAAAGGAGAATTTCAACATGGATCTTAATAATATCACACTGCTTGATGTGATCGACAGGCGCACACTCCAGAACCTGCAGGACGCATTTGCTGCCGCTACAGGAATGGCTGCGCTGGCGACTGATGAAAACGGCCCCGTTACCGAGGGCAGCAATTTTACAGATTTCTGTATGACTCTTACAAGGAAATCCCGCGTTGGCGCCGACAGATGCAACCAGTGCGATCTCAGGGGCGGCGAAGAGGCAAGCCGCACAGGAAAGCCCGCCGTATACTACTGCACCAGCGGTCTGATGGATTTCGCTGCACCCGTTATCGTCAACGGAAAACACATCGGCTCCCTCATAGGCGGTCAGGTGCTCCCCGAAGCTCCCGACGAGGACAAGTTCCGCAGGATAGCAGACGAGATTGGCGTTGACCAGGACGAATACATAGCTGCTCTCCGCAAGGTAAAGATAGTCCCCAAGCGCCAGATCGAAGCCGCTGCAAACCTGCTGTGGCAGATGGCAACCGCGCTTTCCGAGCTGGGATATCAGCGCCTTGTTTCCCTTGATGACCAAAAGAACAAGGACGAAATAATTTCCGAGGTGAACAGCAAGTTCAGCGAGATCACCGACAGCATGAACAACGTCATGAGCAACATCCTGGCGCTGGAAAACAACTTTGCGACCATCAAGGACTCCGCAGCCGCTTCTTCAAAGGCGGTAGAGAGCACCGACGGCATCGTAAAGGCTATCGAGAACGCTTCCACACAGCTGACACTCATCGGCTTCAACGCTTCCATCGAAGCTAAACGTGCAGGCGCTGCGGGCGCAGGCTTCAACGTTATCGCACAGGAAGTACGTACGCTCGCTGACAAGAACACCAAGCAGGCAAACGAGGTAGAAAACACACTTAACGAGATAAAGAAAGCCATCATCGGCATCAACGCGCAGCTCAAGACCTGCAACACCGAGATCCAGCAGAACGCTGACGTCATTGAAAAGCTCAAGGCTCTGGTCGATGAGGCAAACTTACAGGTCAAAAACCTCAAGTAAGGGCTGAAACTGGCATTCCGCCGTTCAGATATATTTCCAACAGAAAGGAAAATTTTATTATGGCAAACAGATTTGTACTTAACGAAACCTCCTATCATGGCGCAGGGGCAATCGCCAACATCGCTGTTGAAGCGAAGAACAGAGCATTCAAGAAAGCATTTGTATGTTCCGACCCCGGCCTCATCAAGTTCGGCGTTACCAAGAAGGTACTCGACGTTCTGGAAAAGGACGGCCTTGCTTACGAGGTTTATGACAATATCAAGCCCAACCCTACCATCGAAAACGTACAGACCGGCGTTGCCGCATTCAAGAAGAGCGGCGCTGACTACCTGATCGCCATCGGCGGCGGTTCCTCCATGGATACCGCAAAGGCTATCGGTATCATCATCAACAACCCGGAGTTCGCTGACGTACGCTCCCTGGAGGGCGTTGCTCCCACAAAGAAGCCCGCTGTTCCGATCATCGCAGTTCCTACCACCGCTGGTACAGCCGCAGAGGTAACTATCAACTACGTTATCACCGATGTTGAAAAGAATCGCAAGATGGTATGCGTTGATCCGCATGATATCCCTGTAGTTGCTGTAGTTGACCCGGATATGATGTCCACAATGCCCAAGGGGTTGACCGCCGCTACCGGTATGGACGCGCTGACCCACGCTATTGAGGGTTACATCACAAAGGCAGCCTGGGAGCTTTCCGACATGTTCCATCTCAAGGCTATCGAGATCATCTCCAGATCTCTGCGCGGCGCAGTTGCAAACACTCCCGATGGACGTGAGGGCATGGCTCTCGGTCAGTATGTAGCCGGTATGGGATTCTCCAACGTTGGTCTTGGTATCGTACACTCCATGGCTCACCCGCTCGGCGCGCTGTATGATACACCGCACGGCGTTGCAAATGCGATCATTCTCCCGACCGTAATGGAGTACAACGCTCCCTGCACCGGTGAGAAGTACCGCGACATCGCAAAGGCTATGGGCGTTGAGGGTACCGAGAAGATGACCCAGGAAGAATACAGAAAGGCAGCCGTTGACGCAGTTAAGCAGCTGTCCCATGATGTAGGTATCCCGGCAAATCTGAAGGACATCGTAAAGCCCGAGGATATCCCGTTCCTGGCTCAGTCCGCATACGACGACGCATGCAGACCCGGCAACCCGCGTGACACCTCCGTCGAGGAGATCACCGAGCTTTATAAGAGCCTGCTGTGATATCAGTTGACTGAATAAAATTCGCCCCCTCCTGCGGCTCGCGTCACAGGAGGGGGCGTTGTTATTATACGGAACTCAGCGTCCCATCATCTTTCTGCGGATAAACACAAGCATCATCGCAAGTCCGAGGACTGTCGCCGCGATGCCGATGATCAGCATTATCGGGTGTGTGGTGGTATCGACGCACTTTATGTACAGCTGCGGGCAGCTTGCGATGAATTCATCGGTGTAGCCTGCTTCGCTCAGTATCTGCTTGAAGTACTTCTGATCGTCGCTGTCCATCTTTGTGACCTTACCCTTGAACTTTACCGGGGTGATGGCACTGAACTCCGCCTCGGTGGAAGCTGCGTAATAATCGTCGGACTGGGAATCCAGCGACTTGATAAGATCGTCTATCGGAGTATAAAGCCCCATGTATCCGTCCTCGCCGGCGTCGATAAGATAATAATATCCGACGGAATCGTTGTCGTCCTCGTCATACACGCGCTCGTACGAACCGTAATTATACGGCAGATAGCCCTCTACCATCATGCCCTCCTTGAAATCGGACATTTCAAGCGACGCGTAGCTTGCGCCTTTTTTTGAATAATCCGCCATCTCTGACGCCGTAAAAACGATAAGCACTATGCCAAGCGCTAAAAATGTTATGGCTGAAATAAATGCTCTTACTGTTCTCATAAAAACCTTCCTTTTCAATAATTTGATATAATTATAGCACCATTTTATTTCTTTGTCAATAACTTTATTAAAAAATGTCATATTTTAAGTAAAAAACTCCCGGAATAAACTCCGGGAGTTAGTTTGTCATTTAAACCTTGCAATAAACAACCGCGTAATCGAACGGTGCGACCTGCACCTTTCCATCCTTTATTCCCCTGCCGTAGCGGTCGAACGCGGGAACGAAATCATAAAACATGTCGGTTTTATCGTTGACTATCTCGAAAGTACGTCCGCGGGTGCTCTTGTTAAGGTAAATTATCGCCGCTTCACGAGTTATCTTGTCATAACGCGCAAATACGCACACGTTGTCGTCTACCTCAACGAACATCATGTGTCCCTGCTCGAACGCCTTGGTTCCCTTGCGGATAACCGCGAGCTGTCTTGTGAACTCAATAAGGTCGTGGTTCTCATTGCCCCACGGATAGCAGCGGCGGTTGAACGGGTCGCGATAGCCCTCCATTCCCGCCTCGTCGCCGTAATATACCGACGGGATTCCCGGCAGGAAAAACTGAAGCACCATCGCACACTTCATCAGCGAAATACCGTACATGTACTGCTGACCGTTCAGATAGCGCTCCGCCTGCCAGTCCTTGCCGTTCCAGCCGACTTCATCACCGGCAAGGCGCGTGAGAGCGCGCTCGGTGTCGTGGGTGGAAAGGAAGTTCATCAGCATGTCGATAGCGGGCTTCGGATAGTGGTCGAGTATCGTCATGACACTATCGGTGAACACCTTGGCGTCCGCGTACTTGACGTAATTCAGAATGGCTTCCTTGAACGGGTAGTTCATTACGCTGTCCAGCTGACCGCCGATGAGGTAGCGCCTGCGTACGCCGTAGCTCTCCTTGTTGGAAGCGTCCTCCCAGACCTCGCCGTAGACTATCTTGTCGCCGCCCATGCCCTTGACCGCCTTGTTGATGTTGTCAAGGAATTCGTCCGGCAGCTCGTCAGCGACGTCCAGTCGCCAGCCCTGCGCGCCTAACGCGATCCACTTCTGGAGTATTCCGCCCTCGCCGCAGATGTAGTTCGTGTAATCCGGATTGTTCTCGTTTACGTTCGGGAGGGTCGTGATTCCCCACCAGCTTTCGTACTTATCCGGATATCCGGTGAAGCTGTACCACGGGAAATAGGGGCTGTTGCGGTCGCGATACGCTCCGGTGCGGTCGCCGTATCTGCCGAACTTGTTGAAGTAGATGGAATCCGCACCGGTATGCGAGAAAACTCCGTCAAGGATAACGCTTATGCCCATTTCCTTTGCCTTTTCGCAAAGCTCCTTGAAATCCTCCTCGGTACCCAGCATCGGGTCTATCTTCTCGTAGTTCGCGGTGTTATAGCGGTGATTCTCGTGAGCCTCGAAAATCGGATTCAGATACAGTACGGTGGTTCCCAGGCTCTTGATGTACGGCAGCTTCTCGATAATTCCGCGGAGGTCGCCGCCGAAGTAATCGTTGTTGCGTACTATGCCCTTTTCGTCCGGCTTGTAGTACGGGGTAGCATTCCAGTCGTCGCGGATCACGCGGTCGGTAGGGACTCCCTCGTGCTCCACTCCGCTCTTGTAGAAGCGGTCGGGGAATATCTGGTACATGATACCGCCGCGAATGAACAGCGGAGTATACAGGTTTTCATCGAAAACTGTGAGCTGGAAAAGATCCTCGCCCTCGAATACGCCCTCGGAAGCGCCGCGGCGCTTGATGTAACGGCGTCTGCCGTCGAGAATGCAGGTGAAGTAATAGTGGTGAAGTCCCACGTTATTCGGAGTGAAGCAGCAGGAATAGATATTGTCGTCGCCACTCTCGTCCTGGAGTATCAGCTCAATGAAGCGCTCCTTGTATCCCGGGCGGAACATGACGAGGGTCAGATCCGTCACCGCCATGCTCTTCGGGAATCGCAGGTTGTAAATGCTCGGCTGCCCCTTGCGCAGCGCGCCGAAAGGGTGCTTGTAGCTGCTGTCGAAGCAGTCAAAAATCGGTTTTCCCATGAATTTCTCCTTGTAGATAGTACAGAAAAAGGCGGTTTGCCGCAGCCGAAAAGCCGCGGCATGCCGCCCGATTATTACTGATAGCCAAGGCGCTTATGTGCCTTTATTCGTATCACTTGAGGTTCCAGATGTCTCTTGCGTAATCTGTTACTGCACGGTCAGCAGAGAATCTGCCTGAGCCTGCGATGTTGTACAGGGACTTCTTGTTCCAGTCAAGCTGGTTCTTGTAAACCTCGCTGATGTAGTGCTGTGTTCCTCTGTAGCTGTCGAAATCTGCCAGAGCCATGTAGAAATCCTTGTTTCTGATGGAGTTTGCGACTTCCTCGAAGGTAGCGCCGTTGATTCCGTTGTACATGCGGGACAGTACGTCGCGGATAACCTGGCTGTTGTTGATGTAGTCCTCGGGGTGGTAGCCCTTCATGCGAAGCTCGTTGACCTCGGGGGTTCTCATACCGAAGATGAAGATGTTGTCGGTGCCGACAGCTTCGTGGATCTCGACATTAGCGCCATCGTAGGTACCGAGGGTCAGTGCGCCGTTGAGCATGAGCTTCATGTTACCGGTACCGGAAGCCTCTGTACCTGCCAGGGAGATCTGCTCAGAAATCTCGGCAGCGGGCATAAGAATCTCGGACAGAGTTACGCGGTAGTCCTCCAGGAATACAACAGAGAGCTTCTCGCGGATCTTCGGGTTATGCTTGATCTCCTCGCCGATGCACCAGATCATCTTGATGATCTGCTTAGCGATATAGTAACCAGGAGCCGCCTTGGAAGCAAAGATGTATGTCTTGGGAACGAAGTCAGCGTCCGGATTCTGGAGCAGGTAGTTATAGTCAGCAATGATGTTCATTGCGTTCAGCTGCTGGCGCTTGTATTCATGCAGACGCTTTACCTGTACGTCGAAAATAGAATCAAGGTTGAGCTTTGTACCGGTAGTCTTTTCAACATACTCAGCGAATGCCTGCTTGTTCTGCTTCTTGATCTTGCCGAGCTGCTCAAGTACGTTCTTGTCGTTAGCGAACACCTGGAACTTGATGAGTTCAGCAGCGTCCTTCTTGAAGCCCTCTCCGATGCACTGCGTGAGCAGGTCGGTAAGACCCTTGTTGCTCTGGAGCAGCCATCTTCTGTATGCGATACCGTTGGTGACGTTCTTGAACTGGGACGGTCTGTCAAGGTACTGAAGTCTGAATACGTCGTCCTTGATGATCTGGCTGTGCAGCTTGGATACGCCGTTTACGCTGTGGGAAGCAGCGCAGCAGAGATATGCCATGTGGATCTTGCCGTCCTGGATAATGGACATCTTGGAAACTCTGTCGCTGTCCTGGGTTCTGTTGAACAGATCCTCGCAATAACGGCGGTTGATCTCGCAGATGATGGAGTAGATTCTCGGGAGGATCTTCTCAACAAGGCTCTGATCCCACTTCTCGAGTGCCTCAGCCATAACAGTGTGGTTGGTGTAAGCAAATGTGTTGGTAACGATATGCCAAGCCTGCTCCCAGCCGTAGCCGCAGTCATCGAGGAGTATTCTCATCAGCTCGGGGATAGCGAGCGTCGGGTGAGTATCGTTGATATGGATAGCCACCTTCTCGTGGAAGTTCTCCAGTGTGCCGTATACGTTCATGTGGCGCATTACGATATCGCCGACGGAAGCAGCGCACATGAAGTACTGCTGGCGCAGACGGAGCGCCTTACCCTCGAGGTGGTTATCGTTAGGATAAAGAACCTTGGAAATAGCGTGAGCGATGTTGTTTGCGCCCATAGCCTTTGCATAGTCGCCGGTGTTGAAGCTGCCCATATCGAAGGACATGCTCTCAGCGCTCCACAGACGAAGCTTGGATACGCCCTTACTGTCGTAGCCGGAAACGTACATATCATAAGGAACAGCGTTTACTGTAGTGTAGTTGACATGCTCGAGATGGTGGTAGTTATTCTCCCAGTACTCGTTGATCTGACCGTCGAAGTGAACCTCGATAGCCTGGTCAGGAACCGGAACCAGCCATGCGCCGCCGCCGGGGAGCCAGTTATCGGGAAGCTCAGTCTGCCAGCCGTCAACGATCTTCTGCTTGAAGATACCATACTCATAACGGATAGAATAACCTGTAGCGGGATAGTCGCAGGTAGCAAGACCGTCCATGTAGCATGCTGCGAGTCTGCCCAGACCGCCGTTGCCCAGACCAGCGTCCGGCTCTTCGTCGTAAACGCTGTCGATCTTGATGCCCATATCCTTGAGGGCGTCAGCTGCAACGTCCTGCATGCCAAGGTTATACAGGGAGGTCTTGAGGGAACGTCCCATCAGGAACTCCATGGAGAGGTAATAAACCTGCTTTCTGCCCTTGGAGTTGCAGTCGCGCATGAAGTCGTGGCGCTTCTCCTTGAGGTAGTTTACAACGATAGAGGAAAGCGCACGATACACCTGTGTGATGGTCGCGTTCTGTGCGTCAGTCCTGAAGTCGAATTCGAGTATGCCGTCGAGCTGTCTTTTCAGCTCCTCCTTAGTAAACGGAGAGTTCATTCTTTTAGTTACCCCTTTCATATACACGGCGCTTTGCACCTTTAGCTATTTTACACCATCTATCATTATACTCTTATTTTGCGGAAATTTCAAGGTTTATGCGGCATTACCGTGAAATATAACAATAGTAACCTATTGAGTTTGATTAATTTAGACAATTTTTCTAGCAATGATTGGTTTACTTTTGCAAGATAATCGACGTAATGATAAATTAGTCTAATAATTTATCATGCATAGCAAAACGACCGCCATGACAAAGGTGCCGCGGCGGTCGTATTTTGGTTAATTCTACGTCTGAAAACGGTTAAAGTTTCGGTGGGTTTGAAATAATTTACAGCTGTCTATCAGTAAATATGAGGGGACACAAAACAAGGCAGGCGATGAGCCTGCCGTCAGTTTGCAGAAAAAGTATCTTTCCAGGCTGTTGAGAAAGGTGCAGATGCTAGAAAGCGGCATTACGGCTAGGCTTTTTGCCTGCCGTAATGCCGCTGACGACGCAGATGCGCCTTTATCGACAGCCTGCTATCATCAGTTGCCGCTGTATTCGGAAAGCTCAACATCGAAGTCAACGGACTTCTCACGGCCGCGGCTGTCGGTTCTTACAACTGTAACCGTTACGGTGTCGCCGGGCTTCATGTCCTTGATGACCTCGGAAACCTCGTCAACGGAACGCACCTGAGTGCCGTTGATGGCTGTGATGGTATCGCCGACAACCAGTTCGCTCTTGGCAATTGCAAGGCTGCTGTCAATATCAGTTACCAGCAGGCCGGGAGTCATTCCCTGGATAGCGCCCAGATAATCGCTGACCTGTAAGCAAGTGATGCCGAGTATCGGACGGCCAGTAACATAGCCCTTGGAAATAAGGTCGCTGATAACGGTCTTGGCGTCGTTTATCGTGATAGCGAAGCCCAGGTTCTCAGCGTTGTTGTTGACGAGCTTCATGTTTACAACGCCGACTACCTCGCCGTACATGTTGAACAGTCCGCCGCCGGAGTTACCGCTGTTGATGGCTGTATCAGTCTGGATAGCGGATACGCTGTTATCGTCGTATACCTGACGGTTAAGTCCGGATACAACGCCCTTTGCAACGGAGGTCTCAAGTCCGAGCGGATTACCGATCACTACCACGTCGTCGCCCAGGCTCAGCTTGTCGGAGTCACCCAGCTTTGCGGCGGTAAGGTCAGTTGCGTCTATCTTGAGGACTGCAAGGTCGGTGTCGGTATCGGAGCCTATCAGCTCAGCGGTGTAGCTGTTGGAAATGCTGTCGCCGGTAGTCGGGTCGGTAGTGTTTACATTTACGACCAGCTTGGATACGGGGTAATCATCGTTCTCTGCAACATGCGCATTGGTGATGATGTAGCCGTCGGAGGAGATAACGATACCGCTTCCTGCACCGTAGAGCGTTTCCTGTCCGCGGTATGTCACATAGACCTCAATGTATACGACGGAATCCTTGACCTGTGCGACAAGATCTCTTGTGTATGCATAGGTTCCATCGCTGTTGTACTCGATGTTTCCGGAAACCGTATGCGTGGTCTCGTTCTTCAGCGAATCAAGCACTGCCTGTGCGTCGCTGGAAAGGCTGCTGTCAACCGCGCTGACATTGCTGTCCACAATGCTGGTGGAATTGTCATCGGAAGAAACCGTGCTCTCGGACTGCGGATCGCCGCCGGAGATCATGCTGACCGCCTTATTTGCAGCGAATGCGCCGCCAAAGCCCGCGCCTCCGCAGAGGACTGCAACCGCCGCGATCAGCGCTATCACCTTTCCGCTCTTGTGTGTAGGCTTCTTGGGGGGCTGGGGTTCAGTTGTAAAGTTGCCCTGGTACTGTGTATTGTTATCGCGCTCGTTATTGTCGTTATTATAGTCAAACATAATCATTCGTCCTTTCGTCCCGGTTACCGGTTCCTGTCCCGTCGCCGTTTCTCTTTGTTGTGATTACAGTATACCAATCCATTGTGTAGATTAGGTGAAACAAATTTGAACAAACAATTAAATCAAGCTGAATAACCAATCAACGTGCTGTGTCAGCCCATGCTTGCGGGAGCCTCGCCCATTGACGGAGCCTCCTGACCCTTGACCGCACGGTCTGCAGCAAGCGCTATTGCACATTCAAGGCGCTTTTTCTGCATTTCACAGGCGATCTTATAGGGCTTCTTGACGTCGCCCTCGTAGATGAAGCTGTTAGCGTTGCAGCCGCCGGAGCAGAAGAACTTAGCCCAGCAGTTGCGGCAGCCTTCCTTGCTGTAAACGTGCACCTTGGAGAAGTAAGTCTTGATATCATCGTTGAACGTACCATCATAAAGGTTGCCCATTTTCCACTGCTCTATACCAACGAACTGGTGGCAGGGGTAAATATCGCCGTGCGGTTCAACTGCAACATAGTCGTTGCCGCAGCCGCAGCCGCGCAGACGCTTGATGGCGCAGGGGCCTGCGTTAAGATCCACCATGAAGTGGAAGAAGTTGAACTTGTCCTCCGTGCGGTTAGCCATAACGTCGCAGAGCTTGTCGTACTCAGAGAATACGCGGGGCAGATCCTCCTCGTTGAGCGCGTAGGGCATCGTGGGGTCGGTGACTACCGGCTCCGCGGAAAGCTGTACGAATCCCAGGTCGCGCATTGCCAGGATATCCTCGGTGAAATCCAGGTTGTACTTTGTGAACGTCGCACGGACATAGTAGTCCTTAGTGCCGCGGCTCTGCACAAGCTTCTGGAACTTGGGCACGATTATGTCAAAGCAGCTCTTGCCGTTGACCGTCTTGCGGATACGATCGGTGACTTCACGTCGTCCGTCCAGGGAGAGAACGCAGTTGCTCATCTCCTTGTTTATGTACGCGATCTTCTCATCGTCCAGCAGGATACCGTTTGTGGTGATAGTGAAGCGGAAGTGCTTGCCGTGCTGCTTCTCGATGGAACGTGCGTACTCAACGGTCTGCACTACGGTGTTCCATGCCATGAGCGGTTCGCCGCCGAAGAAGTCAAGCTCCAGCTGCTCGCGGTTTGCGGAGCGCTCGATAAGGAAGTCGATAGCTTTCTTGCCAGTTTCCGGGGTCATTATGCAGCGCTCGCCGCCGAAATCGCCCTGCTGTGCAAAGCAGTACTCGCAGCGCAGGTTGCAGTCATGGGATACATTCAGACACATGGACTTAACCGGGGACTTGACCATCGTGTTGCTGTACTTCTCGTAATCGTCCTCGGCAAAGAGAGCGCCGTCCTTGTAGAGCTGATAAAGCTCCGCGTAGCTCTCACAGACCTCGTTTTCAGAGTACTTCGGGAGCTTGGCTGGGAGATCGGCGGGCATGGTTTCGGACATGGGAGCGTCGATGTAGTCCAGCATGTCATATGCGCAGTCGTCCGGGAGGTGCACTGCACCGCTGTTCACGTCCAGCACTATATTATAGCCGAGCTGTTTGAACTTGTGTATCATTGGAATTTCGCCTTTCTGTATATATGTATAATTTATTGTTATCAGTAGTCAAAAAAACTGGGCGGAACAGTTCCGCCCAACATGTGTGCAATATCAGACGATATTACTTTTCAGACTCACATTTCTGGTTAGCAACTGTGCAGGAAGTCTTGCAAGCAGACTGGCAGGAGCTCTGGCACTTGCCGCAGCCGCCCTTTACAGCGGAAGCCTTCAGGTTAGCCTTGTTGATGGTTGTGATGTGCTTCAAACTAAACACCTCTTTCGTGTAGTATTACAGGTCAGCGCCTGTTATCATTACTAGTATAGCATATCTCTGCGAATATTTCAAGTAGCATTTATAAAATTTTCTGCCGTAAAAAGCTCCGTCCCCACCGGCTGCGGAGGGAACGGAGCACCTTTTAATAAATTTCCGGCTATTGGCGTTTATTTCTTTGCGCCCGCCATCTTTATGATATCGCCGAATTTAAGGCGGCTGCCGTTGTGCAGGATTATCATTTCATATACCCTTGCAACTAAAACTGCGACCAGCGCCACGAATACCGCCAGGATAAGAATGGCTACGATGACCTGCGGCAGCGACAGGCTTCCCAGGAGCAGCGCCGACGGAAGCGAGAACGGCGAGCTTATCGGGAAGTAATAGGAGAACAGCTGCATCGGATTGCTTGCAGCGGCTCCGGTCTCCAGGCTGTCCATGTTGAACATTACCGGGAAATACGCCAGGTAAAATCCCAGAACTCCCAGGAGGGAATACGGCTGCATAGCCTGGGCGAGGTCCTCCATTCTGCTGACGGAAGCGCCTACCAGCGCCGCGATAAGCGCGAAGAACATGAAGCCCAGAATGAATATCACAAGTATCAGAATAAATGTCAGCGGGCTGAGCGTACTGAAGCTTTTGGTTACAGCATCGGCTATCTCCGCATTCTGACCGGTCTGGAGCGACGAATCCTGCATGATTTTGAGGATATCCCCGGTAATTCCGAACGGCGCGGTAACAGCAAAAGCGATCCCACCCACCATGCCAAGGATAATGAACTGCATTATCGACACAAGCCCCATCGCGAGCACCTTGCCGATGACCACCGCCAGCGGTCTGACGGAAGTAAGCAGAAGCTCCATGACGCGGGAGGTCTTTTCAGTCGCGATGGACTGCGCCACCGTCTGACCGTATGCAAAGATGAAGATGAACAGTATCAGCGAGAACACTATCGGAACGATGTAGTTTATCATCGACTCGAAAACGCTCCACTCGCCGGCGCCCGCCTCTATCTTTGAGGTCGTGTAATAACGCTGCGTCGCCGCGAAATCCTCAGGACTGACGCCGAGGTTCAGCATACTGCGGTACTTCATCAGCGATACCACCGTGTTTGAAACCGCGTCCACCGAACTGCTGTCGGTATCCGGCGAATAATAGGTCTTTACGGCGTATCCTACAACGTCGTCGCCGGACTTCTCCTCGGCGGCTGTCACCAGAACTTTTCCGGCGTCCTCCTGCGAAAGCCTGTCGATAAGCTCCTCGTCGGAGCTGCTGCTCTCAGTCACCGGAACTCCGAGCGTTCCGAGCGCCGCCATATCCTCTGCGGTCAGGATACCCGTGCTGTCGGAAATGTATATCTGCGACAGAACTATCTCATCTTCCGCGCCGGAATCCCCGGATATCATCTCGTCTGCGCCAAGCCATTTGGGTATCAGATTAACTCCCGCCGTCAGCAGGGCGACTATAACGCACAGAACCACTGTGCCGACTATAAACGACTTTGTTTTGACGAACTGCACGAACGTGAAGCCGAAAACCTTTTTCCAGCCCCTTGCATTATCACTTCTCATCAGACTCACCAACCTTTTCAATGAATATCTCATTGAGCGACGGCTCACGAAGCTCATATTTTATAAGCGGGATACCGCTGTCCATTATCCTGTGCAGCAGTGCGTGCGCCTGCTCCTTGCTGGAAACGTTGTAGCTGGAGCCGTTCGGGGTCTCCTCCACGGCTGTAAGCCCGCATTCCTGCGCCAGCGGCGTGATATCGCCCTCGCACTTCACCGTCAGCTTCACCCTGCCATAGCCCTTCTTTATTTCATTGAGGTCGCCCTGGAGCACGGTTTTTCCCTTATTCAGTATCACTATGCCCCGGCAGAATTCCTCGATGGTGGACATCTGGTGGCTGGACATTATAACATACTTGTTTCGCTTTATCTCCTCGCGGATAACGCTCTTGAATAGCTCCGCGTTCACCGGGTCAAGACCGCTCAGCGGCTCGTCAAGTATAAGCAGCTCCGGGTCCGGTGCCAGCGCCGCGATAAGCTGTATCTTCTGCTGATTTCCCTTTGAAAGCTGCTCGGCGCGCTTGTCGCGGTATTCCTCAACGCCCAGCCGCTCGAACCAGTAGTTTATCGCCTTTGCCGCCTCGGGTCTGCGCATTCCTTTAAGGGAAGCGAAATACAGCAGCTGGTCCATTATCTTGTATTTCGGATAAAGCCCGCGCTCCTCCGCGAGATAGCCTATCGACTCGTTTGCGGTGCAGAACTTCTTTCCGTGCCATGTCACCGAGCCGCTGTCCGCGCTCAGCATTCCAAGGATTATACGTATGGACGTGGTTTTTCCGGCGCCGTTCGTGCCGAGCAGCGCAAATACGCCAGGCTCTGTCATTTCAAAGCTCAGACCGTCTACCGCCCTGTAGCTTCCGTAAGTCTTAACGATATTATCGACTTTAAGCGACATATGCTCACTCTCCTGTACTGTTTATGTGTTGTATATACAGTATAATCTGTTTTATCTGATTTGTCAAGAGGTTTAATGAAAAAATTTTCCCGGCACAGCGATGCCGGGAAGAATATTCACTCAGCCAGCTTGACGAGCGCGTCTGACATGCAGTCGCCGAGAAGCTCCGCAGTATACACGGCTTCATCCAGGGAGTTCGCGTGGCTCCCTATCTCTATAAGCAGGGAACCGGTAGAAATATGCTGGTTGTAATTGCGGTAATCAAAGAGCACCGGGCGCGCAAGTCCGGGATACAGCTTCTCTGCGGACTGCTGGATAAGACACGCCAGGCTGAGATTCTGGCGGTATTCCGGCATGTTCCCGAAGCGTCCGTCGTCGCAGCCGGTTATCATCATGAACTGAGCCGCCGACCTGCCGTCTATCTCCGCATAGGGAGCCGTACGCACTCCGTTTCCGGATATCGCGTCCCGGTGGAGGTCTATTATCACCTTGATGGACGGGTATTCCTCCAGCGCCGCCCGGATAGTCGCCTCGCTGCGGTCGTAGGAGCCGGTGTAGGTAGGGTAATCGTGTATCGTCCCGTCGTGGAGCACGGATATCCCGTTGTCAGCCAGGCGCTGCGCCAACACCTCGCCTACACGTATCATATTATACCTCGGGTCACGGGTGCGGCAGGGGTAATCGCTGTCGTAATAACTGCGCTGGTACGGCTCGTAGCTTTCCGTGGTATGCGTATGCACTATCAGCACCTGCGGTTCCGGGGTGTTAAGCTCTATACGAAGTTCCGGGAGCGTGCTTCCTGCTTCCGCTATACTCTCCGCGCTGTCGTTCGTGCAGTTCCAGACAAGTCCTCCGCCCGGGAGCTTTATGTAATCCGTGCCCTGGTACCCCGTGAACTGCTCCCGCACAGTCGTTCCGCTCATGTTTCCCTTGGCGCTGCGGTCCACGCCGTCGTCAAATTCCGTGATGTTCCTGGAAATTACCCGCGCCAGGTTCTCCGGCTCCTGCGTTACGTCCGGGACGTCGCTGCTGACCGCGGTGTCCACGATATCCCGGACGGCGGCTTCAAGGCTCTCCACGCTGTACGTCCCGCCGACTATCTCCGCTGTTTCGCGGGTATCAATTACCGGGATATCCTCCGGCTCTGCGCTTTCGGCAGAGTACTCCGGGGCTTCCTCGGCGGGCGGAGTCTGCGCGGCGGTTTCCGGGAGCTTTATCCCCGCCGAAAAATACGCCGCATTCTGCGCCGCTCCCACGGCGGCTGTCATCGCCGCCCCGGGGCTTGTCCCGCCAGCCGTCATCACAAGTACGCTTATCGCCGCAGCCGCCGCGGTTATTATGATTCTTTTCTTATCCATGATATTTCCCCTCCGTGTATATTTGCTTCTCATACATGTATATGCACGCGGTTGGAAAATTATTACACCTGGCTTGACAAAAATTATTGCCTGTGATATATTATATAAGGACAGGGGGCGAGTTAATGAGGATCTCGACAAAGGGCAGATATTCCATACTGCTTATGCTGGATATGGCGAAGCAGCCCGCCGGAGAGCCGGTGAAAATAAAGGATATCTCCGCGCGCAGCGGCGTTTCCATGAAATACATGGAACAGATAGTCGCGGTGCTGAACAAGGCGGGATTTGTCCGCAGCGTCCGGGGCGCCCAGGGCGGTTATCTTCTGACCCGGAAGCCGGAGGAATACACCGTCGGCGAGATACTGCGCCTGTCCGAGGGAAGCCTTGCCCCGGTAGCCTGCCTGGACACCGGCGAAAGCTGCGACCGGCGCGACAAGTGCGTGACGATAAGGCTGTACGAGGAAATAAACAACGCCGTGAACAGCGTCGTTGACCGGATAACCCTTGCGGAGATGATGACCTGGGAAAACCCCGTGTGACTTCGGGAAAATCCCGCGTTATCCTTGACAACGCTCCGATATAGTGATATAATAAAAAGTGCTGGGGGGACTCATGCGAGTTGAGAGGGCATACGCCCGACCCTTTGAACCTGTTGGTTAATACCATCGTAGGGAAGCCGTGAATAAAATCTCGGGACTTCTTCTATCGTGGAGAAGTCTGTTTTGTTTTTCAGGAGGGCTTCGCCGTGAACGAAATGAAAAACTGCCTTACCATCGCCGGCTCTGATTGCAGCGGCGGCGCGGGTATCCAGGCGGACTTAAAGACGTTTTCAGCACTCGGCTGTTACGGTATGAGCGCCATAACCTCAGTTGTGGCAGAGAACACGGAACGCGTGATTTCCAGTATGTCGGTGTTGCCGTCGGTGATATTCGACCAGCTTGAAGCCGTGTTCAGCGATATCCGCGTGGACGCAGTGAAAATAGGCATGCTCCCGGACGCCGGGTCAATGCACGCAGTCGCTGCGGCACTGCTGAAGTACGACCCCCAAATAGTCGTATGCGATCCCATAATCGCCGCGACCGCCGGGACTGAGCTTATGCAGGGCTCTGCAATGAACACGTTCATCAACACTATCATACCACTGTGCACCCTGCTAACGCCGAATATCCCGGAAGCTGAAAAGCTGCTCGGCTGCACCATCAGCGATTATACGGACATCAAGGCGGCGGCGCTCAGCCTGTTCGCACACGGAGCGGGAGCAGTTCTCATCAAGGGCGGACACCTGCCCGGAGATGCAACTGACGTGCTCTTCGACGGCAGACAGTTCCACAACTACACCCACCAGCGTATAAATACCAGCACCACCCACGGCACCGGCTGCACGCTGTCCTCTGCGATAGCTGCATTCCAGGCGCAGGGGCACCCCCTGCCGGAAGCAGTGGAGCTCGCCAAGGAATACATAACCGGCGCCATAGAGCACGGACTTGACATCGGGAAGGGGCATGGACCGCTCGGCCATTTTTACCGACTGTTCCCGGAAAGGACTTGAAAAATGAGAGGATACAAAACGCAGATGGAAGCCGCAAAAAAGGGTATAATCACCCCGGAAATGAAAACCGTTGCGGAAAAGGAATATATGGAGCCTGAGAAGCTCCGCGAACTTGTGGCAAAGGGATGGGTGGCTATCCCGGCTAACGTACGCCACACAGCGCTCTCCGCTGAGGGCGTAGGCTCCGGGCTGAAAACAAAGATAAACGTGAACCTCGGAATCTCCGGCGACTGCAAGAACTACGACATGGAAATGCAGAAGGTAGACATGGCGATAAAGTTCGGCGCAGAAGCCATCATGGACCTGTCTAACTACGGCAAGACGAACACCTTCCGTCAGCAGCTCATTGAGCGTTCTCCCGCCATGATAGGCACCGTTCCGATGTACGACGCCATCGGCTACCTCGACAAGGATCTTCTGGAGATTTCCGCCGAGGACTTCCTGAGAGTAGTACGCGCACACGCAGAGCAGGGCGTGGACTTCATGACCATACACGCCGGTATCAACCGCCGTGCCGTTGAAGCCTTCCGCCGTGACCCGCGTAAGATGAACATCGTTTCCCGCGGCGGCTCACTGCTGTTCGCATGGATGATGATGACCGGCAACGAGAACCCGTTCTACGAGCATTACGACGAAGTACTCGACATTCTGCGCGAATATGATGTTACTATATCCCTCGGCGACGCGCTGCGCCCCGGCTGTATCGACGACGCCACCGACGCCGGACAGATCTCCGAGCTTATCGAGCTTGGCGCACTGACCGAGCGCGCCTGGGCAAAGGACGTCCAGGTAATGGTAGAGGGTCCCGGACACATGGCAATGAACGAGATCGAAGCAAACATGAAGCTTGAAAAGCGCATCTGCCATAACGCTCCGTTCTATGTGCTCGGCCCGCTGGTAACTGATATATTCCCGGGCTACGACCATATCACCTCTGCCATCGGCGGAGCTATCGCAGCGGCAAGCGGTGCGGATTTCCTGTGCTACGTAACGCCCGCGGAGCACCTCAGACTCCCCGACCTCAACGACGTCAAGGAGGGTATCATCGCAAGCAAGATAGCCGCGCATGCTGCGGATATCGCAAAGGGTATCCCCCACGCACGCGACAAGGACAACGAGATGGCAGCAGCCCGCCATAAGCTCGACTGGGAGGAAATGTTCAAGGTAGCCGCAGACCCCGAAAAGGCACGCGCTTACTTTGAGAGCGTACCCCCGGCTGACCGCCACTCCTGCTCCATGTGCGGCAAGATGTGCGCAGTCCGCACGACAAATATGATACTTGAGGGCAAGGAAGTCAAGTTCTGCACAGAAAAATAAATCGGAATACATATCCGGGATCCAGAGCCGATAAAACGCTGTATCCCGGAACATATCCCGTATTTATTATAAGCCCCGGCGGGGAGCGCCGTCCGGTGGTATAATTCCAGCGAGGGAACGCGTGTTTCGCGGTGAGAGGATACTTCTGAGTATCGACCGGCAGTTCGGATAAGCCGTACTGTAACGCATTTTGTGCGTGCGCCGGGATAACTCTGCCCTGCGCCGCGCAGGAAAGAGGTATCTTATGAAAAAGACAAACATTCGCAAGCTGGCTATCGCGGCAGTACTGGTCGCAGTGGCTGTCGTAGGCTCACTGTTCTCGTTCCCGTTCCTGGGAGCCAAGTGCGCCCCGGTGCAGCACCTTGTAAACATCATCGCCGGAGTTTATCTCGGTCCCTGGTGGTCGATGGGAACTGCATTCGTCGCAAGCCTTATCCGCAATATCACTGGTCTTGGCTCGCCGCTCGCATTTCCGGGCAGCATGGTCGGCGCGTTCCTTTCCGGCGTAATGTATCACTGGATATTCAAGGGAAAGCCCCTCAGCCTGCGCCTGCCGATGGCTTACATCGGTGAGCTTTTCGGAACCTCCGTGCTCGGCGGAATGCTGTCGTTCCCGATAGCTTATCTCATCATGAACAACACCGCTGCGACCCTGTTCGGATTCGTATTCCCGTTCTTCGCTTCCAGCGTTGTGGGAACTGTTATCGCGGCAATTATCGTGACCTCGCTCAAGCGCGTAAAGGCTATCGACAGATTCGTCGGCGATATCCAGCAGCAGAAATCCTAATCACGAAAGGCATATAATGACCCTCAACAGACTTATCGGACATGCCCTTGCAGATATGCGGGGCATTTCTCCGCTTATACACTGCATAACAAATTACGTCACCGCCGGAGATACGGCGAACATGCTGCTTGCCGCAGGTGCGTCCCCGATAATGGCGGACGACCCCTCGGAAAGCGCCGAAATAACCGCGCTTGCCAACGGACTCACACTGAACCTCGGCACTCCGTCGCAGTCCCGGGTAGAGGCTATGCTGCGCTCCGGGGAGGAAGCGAACCGACGTGATATCCCGGTGATATTTGACCCGGTGGGCGTTGGCTGCTCAGAATTCCGCAGGAACTCCGCCGCCGATATCATAAGCCGTGTGAAACTGACCGCAGTGCGCGGCAATCTCTCCGAGATATCCTACCTTGCAGGATTTGACACCCGCGAAAACGGCGTTGACTCCTCCGAGACCCGGGTATCCCCGCAGGAAGCCGCACAGACCGCCGCCCGCAGGCTCGGCTGCATATGCGCAGTCACCGGTGCATATGACGTGATATCCGACGGCGAGCGTACCGCAGTGATACGCAACGGAACTCCGCACCTCCGCCGGATAACCGGAGCGGGCTGCATGACCTCCGCGCTTTGCGCTGCGTTCTGCACCGCCAGTAACGGATTTGTCGGCACCGCCGCCGGGATAGCGTTCATGGATATATGCGGAGAGCTTGCGGCGGAACGCAGCGGGCTTCCCGGAAGTCTGCGGGCGTCGCTCTTTGATTTTGCCGGGAGCATGACCCCTGATATCCTCGCAGAAAGGCTGAAAATTGATGAAAGTTGACTACACACTGTATCTCTGCACCGACAGCGGACTTATGTCCTGCGCCACGGTTGAGGAGAGCGTTGAAAAGGCAGTGCTCGGCGGCTGCTCCGTCGTGCAGCTGCGCGAAAAGACGGCAAGCTCCCTGGAGCTGTTCCAGCTTGCTCAGCGCGTGAAGCGCGTTACTGACAAATACAGCGTTCCGCTGATAATAAACGACCGTCTGGATATCTGCCAGGCGGTGGACGCTGCGGGAGTTCACCTGGGTCAGTCTGACATGCCCTGCGCGGTAGCCCGCAGGATACTGGGCGCCGACAAGATGATCGGCGTATCCGCCGCCACTCCGGAGGAAGCCGCGAAGGCTCAGGCAGACGGCGCGGATTACCTGGGCGTCGGCGCGGTATTCCCGACCTCTACCAAAACCAACACACGTAAGGTAACGCCGGAAATTGTCCGTTCCATACGCAGCGCCGTTCAGATACCATTCGTAGTTATAGGCGGAGTGAACGCGGACAATATCCGGCAGCTGTACGGACTTGGGATAAACGGAGCCGCGGTAATTTCCGCAGTAGTAGCCCAGCCGGATATTACGGCTGCCGCACAGAAAATGCGCCGGGCGGCTGAACTCCTATAAGGTCACCTCTAAAAACCTTGTTTGAGTGAAAATGTGTATAGCACACCGACTGCTTCTTCAAACCTCCTCGTAAGGCATACAGCCTTACTTCGTCGGCTTTCATCGCATTCGGTGCACTCTACCCATTTTCCCTTTTCAAACCGGTTTTTAGAGGTTCCCATAAAACAAAACCAGGGTGATTTTTCACCCTGGTTTCAAGCTGTTGAGAAATTCCTGGCGCCTATAATAACGACATGAACACTGACAAATGCTAAAAAAGCGCTAAAGGCGTGTGAATATGCTGAGCTTTATCCGGAAAACGAAAAGTTTTTCCAATAGTTCCTTTGAAATATACTGCTGTTATGTTTTATTATTCGGTTAAGACCGCTGATTAAACCATACGCACCCTGTCGGAAGCTGGTATTTTTTGTTTCATCGTTTTTTCACTGGTATTTCACAAAGCGATTATTGTAAATACATACAAAACGGTTATTATATAATCACAGCAGATGACCGAAAGGTCAATGCCGACAAGCAGCTGTGGTTCACTTCATGATAGCCACAGCGTTTCAATAACCTACCTCCCCTTTTTATGATGAGTTTTCATCACCGGCGCAGCCGCATGATACCGGCTCAGCCACAAAGTCTGTACGTTTTCCTTCCTTTTTTCGTGCAGACGGTATTCATTTCCCACAGCCCGCACAGCTGTGGGATTTTTTTGTCCGTCAGAGAACGCTGCGGTTCTCCAGAGCCTTCATCAGCGTCACATCATCTGCGAATTCAAGCGCGGAGCCTGCGGGAAGTCCGTATGCAAGACGGCTGACCTTAATTCCCATCGGCTTGATGAGCCGGCTGAGATACACTGCAGTCGCTTCGCCCTCCACCGTAGGATTCGTCGCCATGATGACCTCCCGGACATCGGACAGACGCGCCATAAGCTCCTTGATCTTCAGATCCTCTGCGGTCACGCCGTCCATCGGGGAAAGCAGCCCGTGTAGCACGTGATATACGCCCTCATATCCGCCGGAGCGCTCGAATGCAGAAACGTCCTTCGGGGACTCCACAACGCAGATAACGCCCTTGTCGCGGTCATCGTCCGCGCATATCTCGCAGACCTCGCGGTCGGTGAAGTTCTGGCAGCAGCGACAGAGCTGCACGCCGCTCCTTGCCTGCACCAGCGCGGAAGCAAATTCCTCAACCTCGTGCTGCGGAAGATTGAGCATATAATACGCAAGGCGCTGCGCAGTCTTTATGCCTATACCCGGAAGCTTTGCGAACTGCTCCGCAGCAAGCGCCAGCGGCGCGGAAATAAATTCAGCCATGTTCTACTCCTTTAAATCAATTCTCAGCGGCTCGTCGTATACATTCACTCCGCCCGCCGGAATAATGTTCTGCCATGCCGAAACATACACCGGAAGCCCGGCGCTCTGCTTCGGCTCACTGCGGGTGTATCCCCAGTAAATGACGATATCTCCGGCCGCTGTGTCGTCGCCGGATTTCGCGCAGGTTATCGTCCTGCCGTTCATCGTTATAGTGTCCACTGCAATGCCTGTCACAGCATCCATCAGAAGCCTTTCGGCATGCTGCATTTCGTTTTCCGGGCAGAGCAGCTGCTCCACCGGGAAAAGCTCCGTCAGCTCACCGAGCGCCACCGTCCCTGCATAGTCGAGCTGCGGCGCGTTTATCAGCCGCACATGAGTGATACCGCTGCGCGTGAATTCGCTTAACAGCTTCTTTGAAAGCCCGGAGCCTGTACCGGATATCACGACGCTCGCTTCATTCTGCGTGCATATCACTGCGGCTCCGCTTCTGCCGTCAGAAACGAAATCAATGTGGTGGCGTGTGCGGTCGTTATAGATCCCAATGCAGACGAACAGCGCCAGAACCAGCGCAAACGCCTGTATAGAATATTCCGTCCAGTCCGCATAGAACGCGGCGGTGATCAGAAGCACTGCCGCCAGGAACGCCAGCGGCACCGCCGCTGCGAAATCCCCGGCGAGCCATATTCCGGATATCCCTCCGAAAAATCCGAGTATCGCCCGGAAGCACTTCATGACGAAATACAGCGGAACAGCCACGGCGGTAAGTCCGGTCGCGAGATAGATGATTCCCAGTGGGACAGCAGCGATGAAAAACGGTGTCAGCGCCACGGAAGCCGGTATCTCCGCCAGGGATATCCCGCCGAAGCATGAAATACTTACCGGCGCGATCATTACCATAGCGCACAGCGAGAGCACCGCGGCTTCCTTCATCTTACAGAGCACCTTGAAATGCTCGAACCAGAAGTGATGCAGGTCGTTTACCAGCGGCCCGATAACAGCCACGCCGAAAACTCCAAGCACTGACATAAGCAGCGCGGGGTCCGTGGCGGCATACGGCGTAAATATCGTAAGCGCCAGGAACGCAACGCACAGTGAATTCATCATCTCAGCCTTACGGTGGAAAAGCACAGCGCACTTGCTGACGAGCATCATTATTCCGGCTCTCATGACCGACGGCGAGAATCCGAACAGAATCGCCAGCACAGGCACTACGGCTAAAACGATATACGCCTGTGAGCGTTTTTCGCTGCCGAAAAGCTGCATGATCAGCATAAGGATCAGAGTTATATGCGCTCCGGACACCGCCGTCATATAGTTCACGCCGCTGTAAGTTATATCCCTGCGCAGCGCAAGCGAAAATCCAGAAGTCTCGCCAAGCAGCAGGCCGCGGCACAATTCCGCCTCATCGCCGCCAAGTTCCATGAATCTCCTGGACGCGGCTGAACGGAACCTCTCCGAATAACGGAACAGACTGAATCCGCTGCGCATCTCATGCAGCTCCTGAATACCGCCCTCCATGATAACTCCGTCTGAAAAGGTGAACATGTCGCTGTCCGCCTGAGTGAGAGTTATCGTTGCGTCCAGGATATCGCCCGGCTCTGCTTCGTAATATCCGGAAAGCGTGATAAGCGCAGGCTTTCCGTCAAGGATACACTGCGCACGCCCGATGGAATATCCGTTTGAGCTGTAGCTGACGGAAATCACGCGGCAGTCCGTGCGCATCTCGCTGCCGTCGAGCGCTTTCAGCGGCGCGCAGTACAGCCAGAGAAATCCCGACATGCTGAGTATCCCTACCAGCAGTCCCAGCGGGCGGCATTTATCCCGCTGCATGGCGAAGCATGCCGCAGTCAGTACGGCCGCAGCAGCAAGCATTATCACTCTGAGCGTATCGTCGCAGAAGCACGCGCCCAGACACCCGGCGGCATAGCATAACCCGAACCTCACTGGTGCCAGGCTGAATACATCACTCAATTTGTTGAACATAAATATAAAACTATGGGCGGAGCTTTCCTCCGCCCTGAACGCACGGCGAACCTACGCCGCGCGCCGTTATTTCACGATGTTATCAGATGAAACCCGGGAAAGATACGCCGCCGGTCACTTTCTCCATCTCAGCTGCGCCGTAATCGTCAACTTCCTTGAGTATCTCGTTTACACCGCTGATGATGAGATCCTGGAGCATCTCGATGTCGCTGGGATCAACGACCTCGGGCTTGAGGGTAACGGACTTGAGCTGCTTGTCGCCGGTCATTACCAGCTCAAGAGCACCGCCGCCTACCTGCTTTGTGAACTCCTTGACTGCCAGCTCCTCCTGGATCCTGGCGATGTCGTCCTGCATCTTCTGAGCCTTCTTGACCATCTGGTTCATGTTAGGTGTGGAATTCTGATATCCCTGGGGTAATCTTGCTTTCATTGTGGTATTATCCTTTCACTTGATTTGTACTTCTATATCAAGCTGCCTTGCCTTGTCAAGCAGCTCTTTAACAGCGGAGGATTCCTCCTCGGCTGCCGTATCCTTTTCCTCGCCCGAAACAAGCGCCTTTATCTTCTTACCGAACGCCTGCTCAAGCACCGCTTCCAGATCATGATATCCCCTGGACGTCATGCCCTGGAGCATCAGATTTCCGGTGTGTATCACAAGAACTCCGTCCGCGTTCACCGTCGCCGTCGAGCCGTCAAGCATCGCCGCGTACAGCGCGTCCCTGACATTAGCGAGGGCCGTGCTCCATTCACCCGGAGTTATGCTGCTCAGCTTCTCGTATCCGCCGGAGATTTCCGGTGCTTCGGACGCGAGTTTCTCAGCGGCTTCCGGCGCGGTTTCTTCCTTTGCGGGAGTTATCGGCTGTGGCTCCGGCTTCTCCTGCATGGGAGCAGGTTCTGATTTTATAGGCTCTGCCTTTGCTTCCGGCTCGGAGATCATCGGCTCCGGAGCCTTTACAGGCTCAGCAACAGACGTTTTCTCCGAAACCTTTGGCGGTGCCGCCGCGGGAATTTCCGGTGCGGTGTCAAACTCCCTCTGCGGAATGAACTCCTCTGGAGGTTCCTCCGGCGGAGGTGCAAAGTCCACAGGCTCCGGAGCCGCGGGCGCACTGTGAAGCTCCGGCATAGGCGGTGCTTCAAACGGCATCTCTGCCGCAGGCGACGGCTTTGGAACGGAATTTACTGGCGCCGCTGGCTTCTCCGGCGTTTTGGGGACGTTCTGGCTCAGCAATTCACGGAGCTTGTCCTGATTTGCCGCGACCTCCGGCGTCTTTACGGCGGGAGCCTCCGGAACTGGTTCCGGTTTCTTCACAGGCTCGGCGGGCTTTGAAGGCTTCTCCGGCTCTGCGGCGGGATCGAATATCTTTTGCAGCTGCTTCACTGCCGCCGCCTGGCTCGGAGATAACTTCTCGTCCGGACGGGGAGCAAATTCACTGCCCATCGGCTTGAATTCCGCCGGCTTCACCGGCGCGGGAGCCGGAGCGACTGACTGCACCGGACGTGCTACCGCATTCTGCGCCGCAGTGTAAGCGCCGCTGCACAGCTTCACGAAACACATCTCCGCGATAGTACGCCGCTGGCGGGTCTTTGATATATTATCGGTGCACTCCTGGATCAGGGTCAGACAGCGCAGGATATCGTCAAGCGTGAACATTCCCGCAAGGCGGTCTATCTCCGGATAATCCGAAGGCATGACGGACAGCAGCCCGTATTCGCCGGGCGCGCTCTTGCAGAGCATAAGATCCCGGAATACCGAGCTCAGCTCCTCCATTATGCGGGCGACGTCCTTGCCGTTCTTGTAGAGCTGCTCCAGCAGCTTTATGCACCCCGGGATATCCTTAGCCGCGACAAATTCCGCAAGCTGATAGAGCATGCGGTTATCCGCGACTCCGGCGCAGTCCCTGACTGTATCCTCAGTGACTTCACGGCTGACGGAAATGCACCTGTCCAGCAGCGAAAGCGCGTCTCGCATACCGCCGTCGGAGATACGGGATATCATATCCGCAGCCTCCTGCGTGAGCGTAACGCCCTCGTTGGCGGAAACGCTGAGAAGCCTTGCGGAGCTGTCCGCGACGTCGATACGCCGGAACTCAAAGCGCTGGCAGCGGGACACGATGGTCGCCGGAACTTTATGCAGCTCGGTAGTCGCGAGAATAAATATTACATGGGCGGGCGGCTCTTCTATCGTCTTTAGCAGCGCGTTGAACGCCGACGGTGTGAGCATATGGACCTCGTCCACGATGTATACGCGATATTTACAGCTGACCGGAGTATACGCAAGCTGATCCTGGAGGATATGGACGTCCTCGACCTTGTTGTTGCTGGCGGCGTCCATTTCTACCACGTCGGTGGCGGAGCCGTCGGCGATCTCACGGCAGCTCTCACACTCCAGGCAGGGATTTCCGTTGACCGGGTGCTTGCAGTTGAGCGCCATTGCAAGGATCTTCGCGCAGGTAGTCTTGCCAGTTCCACGGCTTCCCGTAAAGAGATAGGCGTGGGTATTCTGTCCGGTGGCTATCTGATTCTTCAAAGTGGTGACGATCTGGGGCTGGGATATAACATCGTCGAACGTCCTCGGACGATATTTACGATATAGCGCCAGATACATAGCCGCACCTCCTTGAAGATAAAAAATAAATGCCCTCGATTATGGGAACAGGCTTGCTGCGGCACACAGAGATGTCCGCTTAATGCTGCTCGGTTCCCCGCCTGACATGGTTCACAGCACTCTGTTGCACAGGGCCTGCCCCCATAAG
>Ga0129310_1000637_pt1 | contig 39286 bp, 32 predicted proteins | sample Go1ome_2_FD_94433 | JGI IMG/M metagenome (GOLD analysis project Ga0129310, IMG submission 94433) | Western lowland gorrila individual fecal microbial communities from Wisconsin, USA - Go1022A metagenome | ecosystem: Host-associated > Mammals > Digestive system > Large intestine > Fecal | place... | reverse complement strand
GTGTGATTGGTTTTTCGTCGAATCTATTATACCAAAGCGTGGGACTTATGCCTTTTTTATCGGCTAAACTATTGAGTTTTCAAGGTTCGCAGCCATTTCCCGTGTGGGAAGTTTCAGTTATTGAAAGAAAGCGGAGAGTACAGAATATGAACAGCTTTTACGCGAAAGAAGAATTAAAAGCCATAGGATTTAAAAACATCGGGGGGGGTACCCTGATCAGTAGGAAAGCCAGCATTTATGGCGCAGAACAGATCAGTATCGGTCAAAACGTCCGGATTGATGATTTCTGCATCTTAAGTGGGAAAATTGAAATCGGCAATTATGTGCACATCGCAGCCGGCACGATGCTGTTTGGCGGAGAAGCTGGAATTTTACTGCGGGATTACGTTGGAATTTCCTCCAGAAGTGCCGTTTACGCGGCAAGTGATGATTATTCGGGACACTTCATGACGAATCCGACCGTTCCCGAGCAGTATCGTCATATCATCAGTAAGACTGTCTGCATGGAGAAGCATGTACTGATCGGCACTGGATGCACAATTTTGCCTGGAGTGAGAATTGGAGAAGGAACATCTGTTGGAAGTATGTCCTTGGTGAATCAGTCTCTGGATGCATGGGGAATCTATGTGGGAATTCCGTGCAAACGAATGAAGGAACGCAGCAAGGATTTGCTTCTCTTGGAGAGGAACATGTCTGCAGAGCAAGGTCTAAAGTAAGGCGGTTGCCTTGCGAGTCCGGGCAGATATGTCACCGATTCGGTGAAAAGGTTCGATATTCCTTCTTCCAGAGAGGGAATATTGAATATGAGAAAATTAATGATCCTTGGCGGATCGCGCTACGCGCTGCCGGTGATCGAGGCAGCGCACAAGCTGGGCATCTATACCATCACATGTGATTATCTGCCGGATAACATTGCACATAAGTATTCGAATGAATATTGCAATGTCAGTATCATTGAAAAGGAAAAGGTACTGGAGGCCGCTCAGCAGCTTCATATCGATGGAATCATGTCTTTTGCCTGTGATCCGGGCGTGGTCACAGCGGCCTATGTTGCAGAACAGATGGGACTTCCGAATGTAGGACCCTATGAATCGGTTTGCATCCTTCAGAATAAGGGAAAGTTCCGTGAATTCCTGACGAAGAATGGTTTTAACGTTCCAACGGCAAAGAGCTACAAGAAGGTAGAAGATGCTGTCAAAGATGCCGGAATCTTCCATTGGCCCGTCATTGTGAAACCGACGGATTCCGCAGGAAGCAAAGGCGTTACCCGGGTAGATGATCTGGGCAGACTGGAAGAGAGCATCCGGTATGCCCTTTCTTACTCACATTCCGATGAATTTATTATCGAAGATTTTATTACACAGCACGGCTATTCGTCGGACTCTGACAGCTTCTCTGTTGATGGCGAGTTGAAGTTTGTTTCCTTTGACTGCCAGCATTTTGATCAGAACGCAGAGAATCCATATACTCCGGCAGCATACAGCTGGCCGTCATCTATGAGCCAAGAGCATCAGGGGGAACTGACATCCGAGATTCAAAGGCTATTAAAGCTTCTTCATATGCGGACGGCTGTCTACAATATTGAAACCAGAGAGGGAACGGACGGGAAGGCATATATTATGGAGCTATCCCCTCGCGGAGGCGGGAATCGCCTTTCGGAATGCCTTCGCTATGCGACGGGCGTCGATATGATCACCAATATGGTGAAATACTCCGTTGGGATGCCGGTGGATCCGATTGAGCAGAAACCATATGAAGACTGCTGGGCGGAAATCATTCTGCACAGCGATGAGGAGGGCCTCTTCAAGGAACTGTGGATTTCTGATGAGATTGCAGACAATGTTGTGGAACGCGACCTCTGGATTGAGCCGGGAACTCGCGTTGGCGGTTTCAAGGGAGCCAATGAAGCAATCGGGACACTGGTGCTTAAATTTGAAAGCCAGGAGAGGATTGAAGAGGTCCTTGGAAATCAAAGCAAGTATGTGACGGTTCAAATCGGGTGATTAATGAAGAGGAAATGTCAGATATGAAGAATATCATTGTTTTTGGCGCGAGTGGAGATACGGGGCGGTATTTTGTAAAATATTTTCTTGAACACTACAGCGGTGCAGATTATCAGATCGTTGCGGCTGGCACAAGAGAAACCAGCTTTTTTGAACGATTTGGAGTTTCATATTATCAGGTGGATATTCGTCAAAAAGAAGAATTTGAGAAGCTGCCGCAGGAGGGTGTTTATGCAGTTGTGGATCTTGCTGGCGCAATGCCTGCAAGAATGAAGGGGTATGATCCGTATAAGTATATTGATGTTAATATTACAGGAAATTTGAATATACTGGAATATTGCAGAAAGACAGGTGCGGACAGAATTCTATTTGCGCAGAGCTTCGGAGATATTAAGGATTACGCAGAGGAGAATCCGTTGCTAACGGTAGATCTTCCGAGAAAATTCAGCTTTACCAGTGACCATACCATTTATGTCATGACAAAGAATTTTGCGGTTGATATGATCGAGAATTATCATCAGATGTATGGATTGAAACGTTTTATTTTCCGTTTGCCAACAATTTATCTGTACTCTCCGATTGATACCTACTATGTCGATGGCAAGCAGCGGAAGATAGGGTATCGTCTCTTGATAGATAAGGCAAGAGCTGGAGAACCCATTGAGGTATGGGGAGATCCTAATCGTGTAAAAGATATGGTGTATGTGAAGGATTTCTGCCAGATGCTGTATCGTGCCGTGTTTGCAGATCGAAACTGCGGATATTACAATGTTGGAACTGGGATAGGAACATCATTGCTCGAACAGATACAGGGAATGATAGATGTATTCGGAACACCGAGGAAAAGATCCAGATTGATTATGTGCCCGGATAAACCAAATGCACCTCAGTACATTATGGATATCGCACCGGCGGTTGCAGAACTTGGGTATAAACCGGAATACAATTATTATAAAATGTTGCTTGACTTTAAAAAAGAAATGGAAAACCAGAGCCTCGGGTGACAAACACCTGAGGCTTTATCTGATTTGTATCTATTGGATGGACTAGACCTTTTTTTTGAACCCTCGAATTGTCTGCAGCAGATATTCAAAGGATTCCAGCTTAAAGAGTGCGGACCCTGCAAGATAGATCGTTCCCCCGAGCAGGATCTGCAGCAGGAGCGTGGCAAGATTTCCGAGCGGAAGGAAGGAAACCAGAGACACACAGCCGCCCATGGCAACAGCCAGAAGGATAGAAGGCAGAATGTCTCGGAGCTGTTCCAGGTAGCTGTAACCCAGAAGCTTCCAGTTCGGATACGAGTTAATGATCTGGCTGGAAATGCTGGAAACAATCATGCTGCACGCCATTGCCATCACACTGATTCTCATGGTGATAAGGAGAAGAGTCATTCCTACGACCTTCTTGGCAATCTCCAGTCTGAGAAACAGATCACTTCTTCCCATTGCCTTAATCGCATTCAAATTCGCGGTATGGATCGGCCAGAACATATAGGTGATACAGAAAATCCGAAGGTACGGAACACAGGGAAGCCATTTATCAGTCAGTACCAGTCGTACAATCGGTTCCGCACAGAAGGCAAGTCCCATCATCAATGGTGCCATGATATAGATGCTCGTCATAATGGCACGGCGTGTCATGCTCTTCACGGCATGATGATTGTCCTGAACATTGGACATCGTCGGCAGCAGGACGCTGTCGATGGAGGTGTTGATATTATTGACGATGACATTGGGAAACTTATCTCCCTGGTTGTAATAGGCAAGATCGGCAGAAGAATAGATCTTACCGATCAGAAGACTGCGCAGATTATTGTACACGGTATCCAGAAGGGAAGAGGCGAGAATCTTCCATCCATAGGAGAGCAGACCTTTCAATCTATCCCATGAAAAAGCAAGCCTGGGTCTCCAGGGAACGGTGATCCACAGAATCATGGTATCAATGGCAGCATTACACAGGTACTGCGCAACCAGAGCCCAGACACCGAATCCGGCATAAGCCAGAGCAATGCCTGCAACGGCAGAAACAAGCGTTCCTCCTAGGGTAGAGAAGAAGAAACGCTTGAAAATCATATGCCGCGAGACATACGACTGCTGAATTCCCTTGACGCCGGAAATGATTAGCGTCAAACTCAGTACGCGAACCAGCGGAACATAGATGGGATTGTTATAAAACTGGGCAATGAACGGGGCAGCGAGGAACATGACGCCGTACAATGCCAGACAGACGATCAGATTGAAATAGAAAACGGAGGAGAAATCCAGATCATCCGCATCCTTTTTTTGAATCAGAGCGGTTCCAAGCCCACTGTCGATAAACACCTGAAGAATGGTGGTGAATACGGTTACAAGAGCAATGACACCGTAATCCTCCGGTGCCAGGAGCCTTGCCAGCACGATGGAAACAATGAAAGAAACAAGCTGTGCACCGCAGCGTTCTGCGAAGCGCCAGATAAAGTTGGTGATTGTGGTTGTCCGGAACATGAGTATCCTCTTTCTTTGTTAAAGTGGTCAAATCGGTCTTATTGTGCACTCTTTTCAATGATCTGTCGAGAGTGCCCAGGGGAGAATAGAGCGTGCCACTTCTTTCAGGGGGGGGTAAAAGATAGTATAATTGTAAATCACAGTACATAAATCGTTTTTAATAAGAGATGATTCAAGCTACGAGAAGGTAGGAATAACGGATGAGTAAATCTGCAAAAATCCAGTGGAAATATGTCTATCGATATGGATGCGCCTTACTGCTGACCTTGATGGCAGCAGTGATGTTTCTGGTTGCCTGGTATGACTTTGTGCAGGAGAACAACCAGACCGGACATTTATTGGGACTGGGGAATTTGTCCATGTCGGTTCTGATATATTGTGCATTATTTATGATCATTGGAAAATGGCTGCATGCGTTTCAGATTGGGGTTGAGCGCAAGGCGAGCGTGATGGCGTCGCAGATGCTGACGCTTCTCGTGGTGAATTTCATAGAAATCTTTCTCTCTCTGGCTATTACGGGGCAGTTTCGATTCTTTAACGAATTTCTTCGGATTTATGCTGTGATGTTCTTGGTTCAGACGGTGGTCCTATGCCTGGCGGTAATTCCGATGATTAATTTCTATCGGCGGACCTTTCTACCACTGCAGATTCTGGAACTGCATGGGACTTATCCGAATGATTTATGCGATAAGATTGGCTCGGTTCCGTATAAATATCATATACTGATGCAGATGAGCAGCACAGAGGATGAGCAGGCCATTCGCAGTGCAATGGAACAATGTGATGCGGTTCTCTTAAATGATCTCCCCGCGGAAGAGAAAAACCATTTCCTGAAGCTGTGCTTCGAAATGAATAAAAGAGTCTATTTCGTACCGAAGCTATCTGATGTCATTGTCAAGAGTGCGGAGCAGCTGAATTTGTTTGACACGCCGCTGTTCCTCTCCAGAAACAATGGAATGAAGGCATTGGAACGCGTGATTAAGCGCGGCTTTGATATTATCCTGAGCCTCATGGCTCTTCTATTGCTGTCTCCGATTTTCCTGATTGTTGCGGTAGCAATTAAGATTGAAGATGGGGGGGCAGTTTTCTATCGGCAGGAGAGATGCACCATCCATGGAAGAAGGTTCTGGATTCTGAAATTCCGATCCATGATTGAAAATGCAGAGCAGGATGGAAGGCCACATCCGGCAGGTGAACGGGATGACCGTATTACAAGAGTAGGGCATATCATTCGTGCCTGCCGAATTGATGAGCTGCCACAGCTGATCAATATTATTCGGGGAGATATGTCCATTGTCGGTCCAAGACCAGAACGAGTGGAGCACGTGGAGAAATATACCGAGGATATTCCGGAGTTTGCCTACCGAATGAAGGTAAAGGCTGGACTGACCGGAATGGCGCAGGTATATGGGAAATACAATACAACGGCATTGGATAAGCTGAAATATGATATGCTTTATATCACGAATTTCAGTATTCTGCTTGATTTGCAGATTATCTTCGAAACGGTAAAGATTCTGTTTCAGAAGGAAAGTACAGAAGGGTTTTCGGAAGAACAGGCAGAGAAAATACATGATGATTGTGATTGAGTTAATCATAGAAATAGGAAAGTGAATCAATGAATGATGAAATAATGGTTTCAGTGATTTGTACAGTATATAACCATGAAAAATATGTTAGACAGTGTTTAGATAGCTTGGTGAAACAGAAAACACCATTTAAATATGAGGTGCTAGTTCATGACGATGCTTCACAAGATGGAAGTGTAGCGATAATCAAAGAATATGCACAAAAATTTCCTTTAGTAGTGCCTGTCCTGCAGAAAGAAAACCAGTATTCTAAGGGAATAAATCCTACTCATATCCTACTAAAAAGAGCACGTGGGAAATATATCGCGATGTGTGAGGGAGATGATTTTTGGGTAAGCCAGGATAAACTCGCGAAACAAGTGAACTTTATGGAAAGCCACCCAGAATATAGTTTGTGCGTACATGCTGCATATTATGCGAAGGAGGACGGAACGTTAGATTATGTTAAACAATTTAAGGCCTATGAAACGGAGCAGACAGTAAGTACAGAAGAAGTTCTTAGTGGCTGGAAATTTGCTACAAATTCTATTTTATATCGCAGAAAGGCACGAAAAGACTTAGAAATTCCTTTTCAACAGAGATGTTCAAATGGGGATTTCGCCACACTTGTTTATTTGGCTTTACAAGGAAAAGTATATTATATGCCAGAAGCTATGAGCGCATATAGAGTAGAGAGTATTGGTTCCTTGAATTGGGTGTGGAAAAAAAATCCGGATAAGTATATACAATCAAGAAAAGAATTTAGTAATATGTTGCATCGAATAGACGTTTATACGGGAGAAAAATACCATCAAATTATAGAAAAAAATATAGAACAAGTTGAATTTTCTATTGCCTATGCTGGAGGAAATTTGCCGGAAGCAAAAAAGTATGTAGTGCTATATGAACGCTTAGTAATGCAAGAGAAGATTAAACTGTATGTGCAGCATTTTTTTCCTAAAATATATGAGATGATAATAAAGAGTATAAAAATCAACCATTAATTTTTAACAAGATATGGTCTTGTATGATTGAGCTAAAAAAGCAAAAGCTTTTGAATACGGTAAAATGAAAGTTTTATTAATAAATGAAGTCTTTGGAACAACAAGTACAGGTAAAATCTGTGCGCAAATAGCAGAAGAAATGGAAGCTAAAGGTAATGAAGTCAGGGTGGCGTATGGACGATGGAAAAATGTGCCAGTTAAATATCAAAAATTTGCACATTATATTGGCTCTGATATCGAAGTGAAATGGCATGTACTTCAGACCAGGCTGTTTGATACTTGCGGCTTTGGTTCCAAGCATGCGACAGAACGGTTCTTAAAATGGGCTGAAGATTTTAAACCAGATATACTTTGGCTTCATAATCTACATGGTTATTATATCAATGTAGAAATGCTGTTTGCTTGGATAAAAGAACATCCTGAGATGCAAGTGAAGTGGACACTGCATGATTGTTGGACGTTTACAGGGCATTGTGTGCATTTTGCAGCAGTGAGTTGTGATCAGTGGAAGAAGAAATGTTGTCATTGCTCACAACTTCGAAGGTACCCGGCCTGTTATTTTAAAGGGAATGTTAGTAAAAATTACGAAAGAAAGCAGAAAGCTTTTACTGGAGTAAAGAATTTGACATTGATTACTCCAAGTAATTGGTTGGCAAATTTGGTACATGATAGTTTTTTGAAAGAGTATCCGGTTGAAGTACTCTATAATACTGTTGACACAAGAATTTTTAGACCTACGCCGAGTGACTTTCGAGATCGGTATGGGCTTCAAGGCAAGACGATTGTATTGGGGGTTGCAAATGTTTGGGATGAAAGAAAGGGGTTGGTAGATTTTTACACGCTTGCCAAGATGTTGGATGATCACTATGGAATTGTTCTTGTTGGTTTGAGCAAGAAACAAATAAAAAAATTGCCTAAGAAAATAATTGGAATTCAGAGAACAGACAGTCCACAAGAATTGGCTGCAATATATACGGCGGCAGATGTTTTGGTTAATCCAAGCAGAGAAGAAACATTTGGGATGACACCTTTGGAGGCTGGAGCATGCGGAACTCCTTCAATTGTATATGAAAATACTGCATGCGCTGAGGTGGCTAAAAAATCTGGAAATATGGTCGTTCCACAGAATGTACAAAGTATCTATAAGGCTTTATTAAAAAAGTGGGGATAAAATGAGAGTATTATTTTTGACTAATATCCCGTCACCGTACAGAGTGGATTTTTTTAACGAATTCGGAAAGTATTGTGATTTGACGGTTACGTTTGAAGGTCATCATGCCAGCGATCGGAGTTTGGGATGGGAATCAGAAAATTATAAGACTTTTACGGCCATATTTTTAAATGGATTAAGAGTTAGGAGTGATCAATTCTTATGTATCAAGATCATAAGTATAATTAAACAAGAATTTGATCATATCATCGTGGGCGGTTATTCTACACCAACATCCATATTGGCAATTGAATATATGAAAATACATGGGATTCCGTTTTGGATAGAAGCAGATGGTGGGCTGATAGCAAAAGATGGTCCGTTGAAATATACTTTTAAGAAGCAACTTATTTCCTCGGCAACAAATTGGCTTAGCAGTGGTAATATGACAACTGACTATCTGGTGCATTATGGCGCAAAAAGAGATCGTATTTTTTTATATCCGTTTACATCTATAAAGGAAGAAGACATAGTAGAGAAAACATTGAGCCTTCAAGAGAAAGACAGCTTACGGAAAAAGATTATGACCCGGAAATAATTTCAGCTATCGTCTGTGATTAGAACGATAAAAGTGGCTATATTAAATCAATTGACTATTTGCCATGAGGAATAAAAATTGAAAAAAGTTGTTCTGGCTGTTGGTCAGTTTGTTCCACGCAAAGGATATGATGTCCTTCTTCAAGCATGGAAACAATGTGATCAGAATAATGAATTGTGGATCATCGGTGGAGATGCTCCGGATGAATATATAGAACTTAAAAACACATTAAGATTGTCGAATGTGTATTTCATGGGTTTCAAATGCAAAGAGAATCTTATGGAATACTATAAGGCTGCTGACTTGTTTGTACACCCGACACGAGAAGACATATGGGGGCTTGTAATCAACGAGGCGCTGGCCAATGGACTTCCTGTAGTTACAACGGATCGGTGCGTTGGGGGGTGCGAGCTAGTACAAGAGGGAATTAATGGATATATTGTTCCGGTTGGTGATAGTGAAAAACTTGCGATTGCTATTATGAAAATTCTTGAAGATGATGAATTAAGAAAAGAAATGTCGGAAAATAGCATAAAAAAGATTAAAAATTGGACGATAGAAGAAATGGCGAAGCAACACTATAAAATCTTGGAAGAATATGATAAAAAAAATGAAAAGTAAAAACAGTATAAGTCATAGTATGTGGTGTTTAAGAGCAATTGCTATAGTCAGCGTTGTTTGTGCACATTGTAACGTTGAAACAAATTTTAGCCAAGGGATGGTTGCCTGGGAGGCGCATATATTATCGAACATTGGGACCGTTGGCGTTGGCCTGTTTATCTTTTCAAGCGGTTTTTTCTATAAAAGATATAATATTAAACAATTAAAAAGAAAAGTTTTTACGGAGCTTATACCGTGGTGGCTTGCTGCTTCTGTCGTATGGCTTTATGTGGTTTTACGAAAGGGCGGTGCTGATATAGATGCATGGCTTAAATTTGTCCTTGGCTATAATAGCATTTATTATTTCATGGTAGATTTAATTGTTATCAAGCTGATCTTCACTATCCTGAACGTGATAATTGAGAATCCTTTTGTGATTCATTTTATTTGTATCATACTTAATATAGTATCGATTTTGCTAATTTCGGCTAACTGCGACATCGCTCCGACTCCATATCTTAATCCTTTGATTTTTATTTCTTATTTTTCTTTAGGATATTTGTTTTCAATATATCAATGGAAGGGGAATTTGTGGCATATATTGTTGGCTTTATTATGTACAACATTGATTCTTTTTAGCCAAATAAGTCTTTCCTATTATGGAGGAATTGGTGAAATTTTTGCTGAGACTTTATTTATCTGTACCATTTGGCTGTTATTAAATAGGCTCACATATGTTTGCAACAAAATGATTACTCTAGGAAAACAAAGCTTTGCAATCTACTTGTGGCACATACCAGTTGCTGGAATTATTAGTAACCTCTGTAACAGAAAAACAATTTTGCAATACTGCGCTTTTCTTTGGCCAGCAATTATTATTGCAATTACTTTGTCTTTTCTTTGTATGGCGAGAAAATGCTTTCAGCTCTTGAAAGTAAATAACCTTGCTTTTATTATAGGAGTGCGCTCGTGAATATTCTTTTCCTTGGATCTTTTATTCCAGATAAATATGCAGAAGAATTTGAAGAACTTTCAGCTGCAGCTAACCAGTTCCAGTATAATTTATATAATGCATTGTCCAAAAATCACAGAGTACATGCTGTATGTTATCTCCCTATTCATCTTGGAATAATAAGTGATGAAATTTATGATTGCCTTTCGAAAGAGAATATAGATGTTTTTCTCCCAAAGGAAAGAAATACGCTTAGCGAGTTCTACAGAATAAGAAGAGAAATTAAAATTTTAGAAAAAACGGTGGATTGTATAATTGCGTATAATGTGCAATATCCATGGTTAAATATAAGATGCAAAGTACCAAAAACACTAATTCTGGCTGATTATACACCTGTAGACGAAGAGAAATTTATTAAAAAACCGTATTCATACTTTATTAGGAAAAGTTTCAAAAAATATGACAAAATGGTTATTCTTTCTGAAGGATCTAAAAAATATGTTAATCCTGTGCAGGAATGCGAGGTGATACATGGGTGTATTAGATGGGAAAATTTCCAATATTTTTGTAAGCCGATCGTAGATGAAAACATCGTTTTTTTCTACTCTGGCGTTTTGAATTGTGTCACTGGTGTGGATTTATTATTAAGAGCATTTATCAAAACAAAAGATAGAAATTATCGTTTAATTCTTTGTGGGCAAGGAAATGGTTTAAATAAGCAGATTCATAAAGCAGTGGAAAATGATCCGAGAATACTTTTTATGGGATACGTATCGAAAATAAAATATTTGCAATTGTTGGAGAAGGCCAATATAGTTATCAATCCGAGAAATATGAACTATGAACAGAATAAATATAATTTTCCTTCAAAAATCTTGGAGTATTTGGCATCTGGAAGAACAATTGTTTCAACAAAGTTTTATGGATGGAGAGAATTTCAAGAGTACATTGAATTCGTTGAACCAAATGTAGAAGATCTTTATTGTGGTATGAAAAGAGCAGCAGATCAATTTCGTAGTACAGGAATTAATACTTTTAAAAAAAATAGAAAATTTGCTCAAAATTTAACATGGGATGAATATAAAGATAAGTTTTTGCCATTTGTTCAAGGAGATTCGGAAAGTACAAAAATTATTGATTAATATGTAAGCTGTCATAATCCAGATATGGCTATTGGGGTGAGATTTGCTTGATAAGAAAGTGATAGCACTTTTAAGCTTGCTATATGAGGTGATTCCATTTGGCAATGAATAAAATTAACAATGGATTTTATAAATTTTCTATTTTTTTTATTCTGTTTCTGGCTCTCTATCAACCGATTATTTGGAAATTGAGACCAACATTTTATATACCAGGGCTGGCCGTTCTTTTAATCATTTTTTCAAAGTTAAAAATGGGAAAGCTTGAAAATTTATGGGCAACTAAAAGTGGAAAGCTTATTCAAGGGATAATTCTTATCGGGTTATACTTGTGCATTACCATTCTTCGAGTGGATGAGGACAAATCTGTACTGATTCAGCTTGTTCATATTATTTTTGCAGCCTTGTTAGTATACGGCATTATGAATTACAGATTGGCAGTTAAAATCTCTACCAATGATTTTGAGAACATCTTGATAAATACAGGTTTGGCTCAATCTTTTGTATGTATCCTGATGTGCATCTGTCTGCCCTTGCGTGGAGTTAATTGGTCTTATCTGATGAAAACATTGTCAAATCCTTTTGAACGGCAACGGTTTGAATCAATTGATGTATATCGCTTTTATGGTATAGCTGGTCCTAATCAGTATCTATCATCAATAGGTATTGTTAGTGCGCTCCTTTTCCTAGTAGCTGTGTTTAAATTTATTAATGACAAGAGAGACGTCTTGATGTTTGTTAAGGCTGCTCTTTTGTTGATACCGGCACTTTTAGACTCTAGAACTGGCGTCCTTTGCGCAGCTTTCGGAGTAACTGTTTTGCTTGTCTTTTGTAATTATAAGAAAGTGATCAGTCTCTCTAAAATTGTCGCGCTGTGGGGGGGGATTATTGCCACTATATTGCTTGGAAGTATGATAGTACAGAATAGTTTCTTTCATAAGTTCTACGAAAAACAAGTGAGTTATGGTGTTCACGAAAACAGTGCTGTTGATGTTCCTTCGGAACAGATGGAGAATTCTAAGGAAACAGGCTATTCTATGGATCATTGGTCATCAATTGTAATTGATGCTGCAGATTCCCTTGCCACAGGAAACACAAGCAGTAAAACTTATGAATGGTATGGTGGTTTGTTGCCGTCAAATTGGAAAATTCCTAGTGGCTATAGTTTATGGATTGGGACGGGAAAAGTGCCGGATGAACATGTTCAGCCAGGAGAGGTAATAGGACGTACGGATGCAGGATATGCTCGATTAATTTGCGTTGGTGGAATTATTCTTGTCTTTTTGTCAATAATGGTTCTCATATTTGTGGAAAGGTGCGGCAAGTCTTCTAACGGTTATCCATTGTCTGTGGCTGTGGTCATGTGCTTCTTGTTGGCTGAATTCAAAGGGAATGTTTATTTACAGATCCCGGTCATATTTTTAATGGTATTGATAGCAGATATGTTTGGAGATAAGCCACTCAACTATAAGTTGAAGAAGCATAAACTGCCTGTGCGAAGAAAGACAATTGAATGAGCTTTATAAGTTTACCTTTTTTTATTTTCTTTAATGTTTTTTTGACAGTGCACTATCTGCTTCCCTTTAGATTGCGGTATGTGGCGGTCTTTGCAGGAAGTTACCTGTTCTATGGATGGGGACATCCGTTATTTCTGATTACGCTGATTCTGATCACTGTCTGGACATACTGGGGAGGGCTTGTACTGGAACGGCAGAACAGTAAGAGAAACTATGTGCTGTTTTTTGCAGGATGCATTGCGGTCCTTGTTATCTATAAATACAGTGCTTTTGTGCTGCAGAATCTGAATGTAATTGGAGAATATTTCGGCAGGAATGCCCTGCAGATACCGGAATATCTGGTGCCTGTCGGGTTGTCGTTCTATATTTTTCAGGCATGCACATACCTGGGAGATGTCCATCATGGGAAGCTGGCAGTGGAGCATAATTTGGTCCGTTACGCTGCGTTTGTGAGTTTTTTCCCTTCTATTTTATCGGGACCTATTCAGAAGGCCAGAAATCTTCTGCCTCAGCTTCGGAATCCAGAAGTTTTTTCAGCGGAAAATGCCATAACAGGGTTCCTCAGGCTGTTATGGGGAATCTTTGAGAAGGTTTGTATTGCAGATCAACTGTCCGGAATTCTGAACGGACTGGTGATTGAGAAAACAGATCCATGGATGGCCTCCTGGTATCTTTTGTCTGCGATAGTGTTTTCACTTTATATTTATGCGGACTTTTCCGGATATTCCGACATGGCGATCGGACTGGCGGAGATCCTTGGAATTCGGATGAAACGTAATTTTAATAATCCGTATCTTTCGCTAACGCTGGCTGAATTCTGGGAAAGATGGCACGTTTCTCTGAACGAATGGCTGGTGGAATATGTGTATATTCCTCTGGGGGGGAATCGGAAGGGAAAAGGCCGGAAATATTTTAATGTGATGGCAGTATTTTTGATCAGCGGACTGTGGCATGGGGCATACTGGCACTATGTGATATGGGGAGTCCTGAACGGAGCACTGATGGTGTTTGGACAGATTACCGGCCCGGCACGTCGTGCAGTCTGGAAGAGATGCGGAATTCATGAACAGACGGCAGCTGTCCGCTTCTGGAAAAGAGGTGTCGTGTTCATTCTGATCACTGGAACTTGGATGTTTTTTCGAAATGGTATCGGAACGGCTGTTAGTATGATCATGACCATCCTGTCTTCGCCACTGGTGTCATACTGCAATCCGAACATCTGGACTGTGTGTGGGACGGTTTCCCAAACTGTCATGGTGATGGGCCTGACCTTTGTTTTCCTGGTGCTGCAGTGTCAGCGGAATGGGAGAGGAAGATTTGCGGAGTCGTTTCGAAAACAGCCTGCACTTTTCCAGTATCTGTGTATCGGGGGGATGCTGACCTTGTGCCTTTTTGTGGGAGCTTGGAGCAGTGCGGCAGTGAATACAGAGTTTTTGTATTTTCAATTCTGATTCTCCAGAGTACCGCTTCCGGAATCATTTCTTGAATGCAGACAGAAGTGTTTCAGACGGTTGTTGAAATGATGGCATCCGGGGCGGCAGGAGTGTGCGGTGAAGAAAGGCAAGATGAGAGTATGGTTAAATTTATAAAATACTGCATGTGTAGCCTTCTGGCGGTATTTCTCCTTTTTGAGTCAGTAGTCCTTGGAATTCTGCTGTTTCCCTCCGGGATTTTTGCAAGCAGTTACCAGGCAACCATACAGGATAAAGAGGATCTGCTGAGGAAGACGAATGATCCGAAGATCATCTTTGTAGCGGGAAGTTCCGGAGCTTTCGGGCTGAATGCTCCGGAACTGGAAGAGGCAAGTGGATATAAGGTGGTGAATCTGGGGCTACATGCCGGGTTCGGGTTTTCTTTTATTTCGGAAATTGCCAAAGCCAACATCAATCCAGGGGACATTGTTCTTCTTGGTTATGAGTATTACTGGACTGGGGAGGATGCGTTTACAGAGATCGGCGCAGATCTTGTGATGTCCGGGATAGATGACAGAATCTCAATGTATCGCTACGTCAGGCCGGATCAATGGAAATCTGTCATTGGATATTTATTCACTTATGCATCGAAAAAAAACGAGTATGTGTGCTACGGTGGTATTTATTCCAGAAGTTCTTTCAGTGAAGATGGAAATCAGATGATCATTGAACGCGAGGGAACCTATGAACCTAAACCGGAAGATGAGCGGACGGTTGAACCAGTTATTTCTGATGCTTCCAGGCAGTACCTGTTGAAACTGAAGCAATATGTTAACTCGAAAGGGGCAAGGGTTTATTTTATTTCAGCACCTTATGCAGTAAGCAGTACGAAGAATCCACAAGACCTTGTGACAATGGCCCAAAATGAAGAGAATGGAATTGGTATTCCTTATTTAAGTGATCCCATTGCGTATGGGTTTTCGGATGATTTGATGTTTGATACGGAATTTCATTGTAATTCAAAGGGTGAAGAAGTAAGAACAAAACTTTTGATTCAAGATTTAAAGGAATCGGGAGTAATAAAGCAATGAACGGAGAGTACATGTAGGGGACAATAATGAATGAAAATAACAGACAATTGCAAAAATAGGAAAGAATGACTTTTTACTTGTGAAAGACAAACAAGAAGGGAAGTATTATGGAAGATAAAATTTTGGTTACCCGTTCTTCGATCGCTCCTATGGACGAATATGTGAATGAAATCAAGGACATCTGGGATACACACTGGATGACCAATATGGGTGCAAAGCACAAAGAGCTTCAGGCAAGACTCAAGGAATACCTTGGTGTGGATCAGATTGATCTTTTTACCAACGGTCACATGGCTCTGGAGCTTTCCCTTCAGGCGATGGATTTCCCGAAGGGTGGTGAGGTCATTACGACGCCATTTACCTTTGCGTCCACGACGCATGCCATTGTCCGCAATGGTCTGACACCGGTGTTCTGCGACATTGATCCGGATGATTTTACCATGGATGTCACGAAGATCGAGCCGCTCATTACGGATCGGACGGTTGCCATTATGCCGGTGCATGTTTATGGCAACGTATGTCAAGTGGAGGAGATTCAGAAGATTGCGAATCGGTATGGGCTGAAGGTGATCTATGATGCTGCGCATGCGTTCGGCGTGACTTACAAGGGGAAGGGTATTGCATCCTTCGGAGATGTGTCGTGCTTCAGTTTTCATGCAACGAAGGTGTTCAATACGATTGAGGGTGGCGCAGCCTGCTTCCATGATCCGGACTATGGCTTGAAGCTGTATCGTCTGAAGAATTTCGGCATCCGGGGACCGGAGACGGTGGACGGCGTCGGTGCGAATGCGAAGCTGAACGAGTTCTGCGCGGCGATGGGTCTTTGCAACCTGCGTCATCTGGAGGAAGAAATTCAGAAGCGTGCGAAGGTGACAGAGAGGTATCGGGAGGGGGTGGAAGGCATCCCGGGTTTGCAGCTGAACGTACTGCAGGAGAATGTGAAGCGGAATTATGCATATTTCCCGATTGTGATTCATGAAAAGGAGTTCGGCGCAACGCGCAATGAGGTTTTTGACGCACTGGATCGGAATGGAATCGGCGCACGGAAGTATTTCTATCCGCTGACGAACTTGTTTGAGTGCTATCGCGGGAAGTTTGATCCGGAGGAGACGCCGGTGGCTCTTCATGTCAGTAAGAGGGTTCTGACGCTGCCGCTGTATGCGGATCTTGCACTGGAGGATGTGGACCGGATCTGCGAGGTGATACAGGGATTGAGGGCGTAATTTTTATCTGATTACGTGGCAGCAAGGATGCTAAGAGCAACAGGAAGGGACTCTGATGGAAATGGCAGACTTTGTACTTTTGTTTGGAAACCAGATTAGTTATACATCGATTCTTTATTATTTCTTTCTTCCTTTTGTGGTCCTCGTGTATTATATGCTTCCAAAGAAGCATCGTTGGCTCATTCTTTTGGCGGCATCCGTGCTGTTCTATCGCTTTTTGTTTTCGGGCCGTCGGTGTGTTTTTTTATTTGCAGCTACTATTCTTATGAGCTGGCTGTTCAGTCTTTTGATCGAAAGTACCAGGAGATGCTCCTTACGGATGCGGAAGGTCATATTGGCTGGTAGCATTCTTATTGCTGCGGTGCCTTTACTTTTGATGGATATTACCAAAATGATAATGACAGCAGGAGAATGGAGCGGAGCAGTGCATTTGATTGTACCGGTTGGCTTATCCTTTTATACACTGCAAATCATTGCATATTTATCAGATGTTTATTCTGGGAAGGCGAATGCACAGCACAACCTGCTGAAATATGCACTTTTTATTTCATTTTTTCCTCAGATTCTGCAAGGACCGATTCCAAGATATGAGTACTTGTCACATCAGCTGATAGAGGGTAATGAATTTGATCCAGATAATATCCAGCATGGTTTTCAATTGATTCTTTGGGGCTTCTTTTTGAAGTACATGATCGCGGATAAGGCTGGAGTTGTTGTGAACACAGTTTTTGACAATTCGTCTGCGTATAGTGGGTTGTATTATGCAGTGGCAGGCTCTTTATATAGCCTGCAGTTGTATGCCGATTTCTTGGCTTGTACAACGCTTTCGAGAGGCGCAGCTGTTCTGTTTGGCATTCAATTGTATGAGAATTTCAATCATCCCTATTTCGCCAATTCTATTCGTGACTTCTGGAGACGGTGGCATATATCACTTTCTACTTGGTTGCGGGATTATATTTATATTCCGCTTGGAGGAAATCGGAAGGGAAAAGGGCGGAAGTATCTGAATCTGGTCATTACTTTTTTGATCTCTGGTGTTTGGCATGGCGGGACACTGAAGTATATGTTCTGGGGGGTTCTTCATGGTGTTTATCAGATTGTGGGAGAAATGACGTATAAGATTCGTGATCACATATGGATGGTATTCGGACTTGACAAAGACTCAAAGTTAAAGAATGTACTGCAGACGATTGTGACGTTTATTTTTGTGACGCTTGGATGGATTATTTTTCGGGCAGACACATTACAGAATGGTTTACATATGATTCGATCTATTGCTGTTGACTTCAACCCGTGGGTGTTGTCTGGAACATATTTATTCAACATGGGATTATCACAGAATGAGTGCGTGATTCTTATGATTTCTGTCTTGCTACTTTTGGGGGTCAGCCTTTTACAGGAAAGGGGATACAAGATCGGTGAGTCAGTGATGAATTTGCATGTTGTATTCCGCTATGTGATTTATCTTGCAGGGATTCTGATCGTAATGATTTACGGTACTTACGGCTTTGGATTCAATGCATCAGATTTTATTTACAGAGGATTCTGAACATGAAGAAAAGGCGTTCCGTTATTTCTGTTATTATTGAGTGGATCGTGTTTGCTGTGATCGCTTTTATGACGATCAGTGCCGTTAATCCATTATTTTATCCAAAATCGACTTATGTCAGTTCTGCCTGGCCTTCAACCAGTACCTATAATGGGTTTTACAAAATGAAGAGGAATTCTGTTGATGTCCTGTTTATTGGAAGCAGTGTAGCGGCAAACGCTTTTTGTCCGCAGCAAATGTACAATGAATATGGGATTCGCAGTTATAACCTTAGCAGTGAGCAACAAAGTCTGTTCTTAAGTTACTATTGGATTAAGGAAGCATATCGGTTTCAGAATCCTCAGATCGTTGTTGTTGATTTAAATTTTCTTCGGAAAGCCCACCCTGAGGATCCATTGAATACCGTTGAGAGTCTTACAAGAAAGTGCATAGATCCAATGAGGTGGTCTCCTGTCAAGGTGGAGGCGGTACACGACATAGCCAGGAGAAGTAGTGTTTTTGCAGAAGATGCTGCGCATGTGGGTTATGCGAAACAATCTGAAATGAGCTATTATCTTCCGAATATAAGATTTCATTCTCGTTGGTCATCCGGACTTGGTTCAGAAGATTTTAACTACCATATGTGTAACTACTCGGAATTGAAAGGGTGGAACACCTTAATTTATTATGCCGATCCGGAACTTAATCCGTACGAACCCTATGTGTACAGTGAATCCGAAGATAGCAGTGAAGTTGATTCAACGCAGGAAGAGTACCTGCGCAGATTGGGAGAGCTGTGTAAAGAGAAGGGAACCAAACTGATTCTCGTCAATTTGCCGGGAGGCATGACAGCAGGATTTGATAACGCTTGCCGGAGGATTGCTGCAGATTTGGACGCGGATTATTACAATTATTGTGAGAAGAGTATCTATGAGCAGCTTGATGCACACATGCCGACGGAGTGTGTTGTGGGCCATTCCAATTATTGGGGATCTTTAAAACTGTCAGCATTTACAGGAAAACTCCTATCAGAACAGTATGGCATTCCATCTGTCAGAGACGAACAGTATGAATCTACCAAAGCGTTTTACGCACAGGTGGGAAAAAATGCAAATATGCAGTATGTCACGGATTTTGACCAATATCTGGATGCGCTGAATGATCCAACGTATACGGTTTTTATGTCCATCAATGATGATGGTACTACTGAGTTGACAGAAACCGATATAGAAAAAATGGGAAAACTTGGGATTCAAACAGATCTTCGGGATAAGTATCGCTGCAGCTGGTATGCGGTGCTGTCATCCGGTCATGCTCTTGATGAAAAGATCTCTTCCGATCAATTGCTCACAAATGTTGGGAGTTTTGGAAAGGAAAAGACAAGCTATAGCATTACTAGCGCTGGTTATTCGACAGGTGCGTCGACAAGTTCTATCATGATCAATGGACAGGAGTTTTCACATAACACGAGAGGAATTAATATCGTCGTATATGACAATACCTGTAGGGCAATGATTGATTCTGTGACGTTTGACACATGTGTAGATCGGAAGCCGCAAAGATCCTGGTTTATCGACATGCAGAGAAATGGCATTAACTGGAATTACAATTCCAGTTGGTGAATGAAAATGCTGGCTTTGGACGATCACTGCCAGAACTGGAGCTGTAAGATATTTGAAAGTTTAAAATGAGGAGTTAAGATTGAAAGATGAGTCCAGTACGATTCAGCATTGTAACACCTGTCTACAACGGGGAAGTATCAATTGCACGCACCATACAGTCTGTTCTGAATCAGACGGTTTTACCATATGAATATAACATTGTGGATGGAGGATCTTCGGACCGTACGGTTGAGATCTGTAATTCTTATCGGGAACAATTTAATGATAATGGAATTCGGTATCAGGTTATTTCTGAGAGAGATTATGGTATCTATGATGGAATGAATAAGGGAATTCGGCGGTCGACAGGAGATTTTATCGGCATTATCAACGCAGATGACTGGTATGAGAAGGCTGCGCTGGAGACAATGCAGAAGCTTTATGAGAAGACGCATTTTGATATGGCTTACGCGGATATCCGGATGCACAATGGAGAGTATTCCTTTATCAAGAAGGCGTCAAATCCGAGATTTGTTTCTTCCAGAACCTGGAATCATCCCACGCAGTTTACGTCCCGGGAGATTTATCAGAAGAAGCTGTACCGCAATCAGTCGGTTTTTGACGATCTGGACATGCTCCTTTGGATTCACCGGCACGGGTATCACATCGAGGTTGTGAATGAGGTTCTCGCCAATTTCACCATGGGCGGAGCCAGCAACAATGAGAAGAAGTGGAGTGAGATCCGGAAGCGGATCCGAATGAAGTCGGAGATTTACCATGAGAACGGGTATTCTTGGATTTATACGCTGGATGCGGCGGCGATCGAAATCGCCAAAATGGTGTTGGGGAAGGGAAGTTCTGAAGGAAAAAAAGAAACTGAATGTCATTGCTACCGAAAATAACATTCAGCCTAATCTCCTCCGGAACTGGAATGCGATCATCTGCACACCGACCATCCGACCTGGGGTGTCAGGCAGATGGCTGCCCAGCTGAAGTAACGTGGTTATCACATCGGCCGAAAGAAGGAAAGACGGTGGATGACCGAAATGGCCATCGATCCAATCTATCCGAAGCCGAACCTTTCGAAGTGTCTGCAGCGTGCGGCTGTGGTCCCGTATCTGCTTCGGAATGCCGATATAACACGCTCGAACCAGGCGTGGTCCATCGACATCACCTACATCCCGATGAAGCACGGATTCCTGTATCTGACAGCTATCATTGACTGGCACAGCTGTTGTATCGTCGGGTGGGAACTGGATGATACACTGGACACCAGAGCCTGCATAGAAGCCTGTAAAAGGCGTTCCGCGTGGCTAGGCCGGAGAATACCTATGCTACGATAAGAAAGGTGTTGCGAGCCAATCTTTAGAGCATAGGAGGCGGCTCAAATGGACAATAGAAGTTTATCACACACCAAATATCGATGCCAATATCATGTTGTTTTCATACCGAAATATCGGAAAAAGGTTCTGTATGGCCAGATGAGGGAAGACGTGCGTGAGATTATACAAGAGTTATGCAAGTATAAAGGTGTTGAAATAATATCAGGCGCGGTGTGTGTGGATTATGTGCACCTAAGTGTTTCAATGCCACCGAAGTTGAGCATATCAAACTTCATGGGATATCTGAAGGGGAAGAGCACATTGATGATTTATGACAGACACCCGAATCTGCAAAGCAAATGGGACAAAGAGTTTGGGGCAAGAGGGTACTATGTGGAGACCATTGTTAATGTCACAGAATCTGCGATAAAGAAGTACATTGAAGAGCAGAGTGACGAATCAAGGAAAGAAGAGAATAGTACCACTTTGTAGTGGACCAGTAACACGCTTGCAACATCCGCCTTTTGGCGGAAGCAGTAATCGGCCCTTATCAGGGCCCAATGTAAACCACCAGTTGAACTGGTGGTTGTGACTATCATGGCAGTAGCTATCACGATCATTGCGATTCTGGAAAAAGTGATATTTGCAGAATGCTGTTGTTCGGCATTCGAAAAAATAATTATGAGGGATTATCGAAATGAGTGTCATTGGAACATTATTCATTGCTGGAGCAATGGCGGTTTATTATGATAAGAAAATAGAAGAGTGTTATGCTGCTGCTGCAATGATACTTTCGTGGATTCTTTATATTCCAGGTATATATTTTTCACTGATTTCAGGAATTGTTTTTTATTATATTATACTTTCAATCTCTGTTGGATATCTATTATTTGTTTTTCGGAGCAGGAGAGAACAATTTAGGAAAAACATTGTTACTCCGGGAACTCTTTTTTTATTGATATGCATTATCTTTTTCTTATTCTATAGTGTTGGACGAGGAATCGACCATTCGGATGATTTCTATTATTGGAATCTTCGAATTAAAAATATGGTTTATTTTGGGAAGATGAAGGGGGTGCCAAGCACACAATTAGGAGATCATCCTCCTTTTGCGGCACTATGGGATTATTTGGCTGTTATGACATGGCATGGAGAGGCAAGCCAGGGAATATGCCTTTGGGCACAAAATGTACTGATGATGTCTTTTATTGTACCATTATTTTCTGTAATAAATGGAAAATTTAAGATTATAAAGACATTATTGGCATCGGCTATAACTTTATTAATCCCTACTATTATAGTTGATGCGTATCATACGCTCCTAACAGATTTGATGTTGGGAGCTATGATTTTTTTCTGCTTTTATATGTTCTGTAACGATCATAGAGATACGGAACGGTTTAATATGCTATGTTTTGTACTTGGATCCATTTCAATTGCAATGACAAAACGTACTGGATCCGTTTTCATGGTTGTTATCCTGGTGGTATGTTTTCAGAGTAAGAATGCTTGGATACATAAGAAAATGCTGCTACTGGCCGGTCTGGGATCAGCCATTGCGCTTTTTTCTTGGGCAGAGTTTTGCCAGCCTTTCTTTATCGCAATTCTGGGCATGATTGGGAGTCTTGTCTATGGAATAATAGGCAGAGGCATTAGAAATGCTTTTGAAAATAAAAAAGGGAATGTGGTCATTGCTGTTTTCTCTGTATGTGTTCTGTTAATTGCTGGGGACTATATATATAGCCATTTGGATGAGGATCTGTCTTTTGGAAAACATGTGTGGGAACAGATGTCGGCATTCCCCAAACCTTCATTCATTGAAAGTGTGATTGACCTTCTGGTTATTGGCGGTTTATTGATTTGGATACATAGGGCAAGAGTTGATAATGAAACACAGAATGATATTATATCAATGGGAGTGTCGTATTTGATTTGTATGATGTCCTATTGCATTCTGATGTGGTATCTGGAAATAACAGCGATAGGTCCTGCAAATGGAGGAGTAGGGGGATTAAGCGTGAGATATTTTATCCCTCTGTTGATTCCTTTGTATCTGACAATTCTTTTTCTCTTTTTAAAATTTAATGATACATATGTTATTCCCTGCTTGGTTGGGATGACATTTCTGGTACATGCCTATTCTGACTACGAGATGGCAACGCAGAATCTTTTGCATAAAAAAGAGTCGATCGAATTTTATGAGTTTGAAAAAAATGGAATCACGTTGACACCTCAGGATCATGTATACCTGATTGATGAGAAGGATGATTATGTTTATACGGATCGGGCGTTCTATAATTATATCTGCCCGGCGCGTAGTCAGTTTGGATCGGATTATAACTACTTGATAAATGGTTCGGGCGGTGTGATGAAGCAGACAAAGGATGAATTTGAAAGTTTGCTGGAAGCGGGTGGATATGATTATGTGTACATACAGTTAATTACTCCGACAACAACGAATCAATACGCATCTTTGTTTGATGGGATGGACAAGATTGGAAATGGAAGACTTTATGCTGTCAGATACGATGAAGACGGGATACATTTGGAATGGCTGCGGCATGACTCTTGAGAATACAAATGACCATGTCCTGAGGAGGAATAAAGGTAATGAGCAAGTATGCTGTTATATATATATGCACCGGCAGATATAGTATCTTATGGAAGGACTTTTATGTATCTGCAGAAAAATTTTTCTTGACAGGGGCTCAGAAAGAATATTTTGTTTTCACAGATGAAAAAAATATTATTCAAGACAAAAAGGAAAGAGTACATTCTTTTTACGCTGGAAAAATGGGGTGGCCTTATGATTCCATGTTGAGATGGGATCGTATATGTTTCATTCAGGATCTGCTGATGGGATACGATTATGTCGTTTTTTGCAATGCAAACATGGAGTTTTTAAAGGAAATTCCATCCGAAATTTTTGAATCAACGGATTTTTCTCTGTGGTCTGCTACAAAAGATGCGGATTTACCAGACCAAATGCCGTTGGAGCGTCGCCAGGAATCAAAGGCATATGTGCCTTATGGAACAGATATCAATCAATATGTATCCGGCAGGTTCATATTGGGGAAAACGAAGCAGATGTTGGAGATGGCTCAGATTTTGAGAAATTGGACGGAGGAAGATCTGAGAAACGGTATCACTCCCGTATGGCATGATGAATCTATGGAAAATGCGTATTTTTATCATTTTGGAAGTAAGTTCACAATTCAATACGTGGGACCAGAGTTTGCTGCTATTGAAGAGCTCCTCAAAGAAGGCGAAAACACAAGTGCAATCTTTCGTGACAAAGACCGATACGGCGGAAATCTGGGAATGCGGTATAACATGACCCTTGGAAAGTTGGATATTCTCCGCCGGAGAATTATGGGGAAATTGAGGATCGGATAGAGTATTTCGGCAGACAGGAGATGTGGAATGAGTCTGGAAAGAGCTGCAGTGGTATGTATGACACCAGTTAAAAATGAAGAATGGATCATGAAGCGATTTCTGGAGGCGGCGTCTCTGTGGGCTGATGTCATTATTGTGGCCGATCAGGGATCAACGGACCGCACAACGGAGATATGCCGGTCTTTTTCGAAGGTGAAGCTAATTCAGAACACATCAGAGAAATTTAATGAAGAGGGGCGACAGGATCTTTTGATCCGGTCAGCGCGTGAAATCCCGGGGAAGAGGCTTCTTGTCGCGTTGGATGCGGATGAATTTCTGACAGGAAATTTTGAAAGTGAGCCGGAATGGAATGAGATGCTGACGGCTGAGCCGGGAACAGTCTTTGAAATGAAATGGCCCTGCATCGCGAGTGATTATCAGAACTACTGGATGACAGAAGGAGCGAGCAATCTGTTTGCGGTGATGGATGACGGATGTCCGCATCATGGACGGGAAATGCACAGTATTCGGGTTCCGATCAGTGAGCATGCTGTAACCAGGAGGCTGAAAACGTTGGAAGTGATGCATTTTCAATACACTGACTGGAATAGAATGAAATGTAAGAATCTTTGGTATCAGTGCTATGAGCGAATTCATCACCCGGAAAAGAGTGCTGCATCCATCTATCGAATGTACCATCACATGGATGTGAGAAGAACTCTGCAGAAGATTCCGGAATCGTGGCTTGAAGCATATGAGTCCGCGGGAATTCATCTGGATGAGCAGGAAGAAATCACTAAAGAATACTGGTGGACGAAGGAAATTCATGATTTTATAGAACAGTATGGAGAAAACTATTTTCAATACATTGATTTTCCGCAGAATCAGAATGCATTGCTTGGTTATCTGAGAAAAACGCAGTGCTTGTGGAAATACCGATATGGAAGGGCATTGCTTCGCAGAGTAGATCCGATGGCTGAGCGTTGCCTTCAGAAGGGAAATTAAGAAAAGAGCATGATTGTCTGTGAACCTACAAGTGGCCTGACCAGCCGAATATATGTAATGGCAGATGCCTATCAGCTTGCGAAAGATCAGGGACAGGAGCTGATCATTGTCTGGCAGAAGACATCGGACTGCGACTGTTTTTATCGGGATGTTTTTGACGAAAAGCAATTTGCGGATGTGCCGCACAGAATTATCGAATGTAACCGGTTTGAATATAAGCTGCGGGGGCTTATGCGTGGGCATATCGGCGCGGATTGGAACAAAATCATTCGAGAATTCTGGGTACGAATTACGTTTGCAGTTAAGTATCGGTGGACCAGGAGCGCGTTGAAGAGACAATGTACTTTCTTTAAAAACAGCTATGAGGACGGGAATCGTCTGCTGGATCCGGAGGAGATCCAGGGGAAGAACAGCTACATAGAGGCGTATAATTGCATTACAGGCCAGAGGGATCTGTCATGTATACGTTTTCAGAACAGGTTCTACGCGAAGGCGGCGAAAATTCTGCAAGGTCAGAAATGTGTCGGTATACATATCCGGCGCACGGATCATCGACTGGCAACAGAGGGGAGCTCTACGGACAATTTTATCCATAGGATGAATCAAATTGTGGAAGAGCATCCTGAAATGAAATTTTATGTAGCGACGGATGATTGGAATGAACAACATAAGCTGACGCAATTGTTTGGTGAACGGATTCTTACGAATTCAGAGAAGGTTTTAACAAGAAGCAGTCGCGAAGGCATGGAAGATGCGGTGGTTGATACAATTTGTCTGTCACAGACAGAATATATTCTTGGGTCTTATGCCAGCATTTTTTCTAAATTTTCGGCGGAGTACGGTGGGATCCGGCTGGAGATTGTGTAAACGGCATTGGTATGGAGTGTGCAGATGGGAATTGTCAAGAAACTGAATTATATTTTAACCGGTCGTCAGAAACGAGAACTGGTCGGAATTACCTTTTTGATTGTGATCGGTTCCGCGTTGGAGCTGTTGGGAGTAACGGCCGTACTGCCGGTCATCAGTGCGATTATGCAGCCGGAGGCACTGGTTCATCAGAAATATTACTCTTTCATATACAGAACGTTGCATCTGCGGAGCGCGCTTCAGCTTGCGGTTGTGTTGATTGTGTTCATGATTATTGTATATGTTGTGAAGAACGCATATCTGATTTTCATGTACAATCGTCAGTACAAATTCGTATATAAGAATCTTCATATTCTTTCTGATCAGATGATGGACTGCTATCTGCATCAGCCATATCTTTTTCATGTAGAAAAGAGCAGCTCGGAACTGCTGCGCAATATCAATGTGGACGCGGGAAATTTCTACGGGGTTCTTCAGGCAGGAATTCAGCTTGTCACAGAGGGGATGGTCTGCTTGACTTTGCTCGTGTATCTCCTGATTCAGGATAGGTCTATCACATTGGCAATCCTTGGCCTGATGCTGATCATTCTTGTTCTGTTCATGAAGGTTTATAAGAAAATATTGTTCCGACTGGGGCAGAAGAGTCGCTTTTATTTTATGGAAGTGAACAAGTGGATTCAACAGGGGTTTGGCGGAATTAAGGAAATCAAAGTCCTGAACGAGGAGGATTTCTTTTGTCAGCAATTTGACAAGGCCTATGCAGGACATGCCGATACGGAATGTACCTATCACAGTCTGGTGTCTATTCCAAAGCCTCTGATAGAGACAGTATGTATTGGCGGGCTCCTTGGAACCATCGGAATCAAGGTTATGCTGGGGGCGGATCTGGATTATTTCCTTCCGGTGATTTCAGTATTTGCAGTTGCCGCTTTCCGCATGCTGCCGTCCTTTAACCGGATTACGGATTATCTGAGTACTATCATGTACCAGAAGGCATCTGTGGATGCTGTTTATGAGGATCTGAAGGAAATCGAGAAGCTGAAAGAGGAAAGGAAGCAGACACAGACAGAAGAGCCGATGATCTTCGAACATGAAATATGCGTGAGTCAGGTTGATTTCAGCTACCCGGGAACAGATCGGAAGGTTCTGGATCAGATTAGTCTCACCATTTATAAGAATTCATCTGTGGCCTTTATCGGGCATTCCGGTGCAGGAAAGACAACATTGGCGGATCTGATTCTGGGGGTTCTGAACCCGACAAGAGGAAATATCACCGTAGATGGTGTCAGTATTTTCAGCCGGTTGAGCGGTTGGCATAAAAAGATTGGATATATTCCTCAGACGATCTATCTTCTGGATGATACCATTCGGAGAAATATCGCCTTCGGCATTCCGGATGAGCAGATTGATCCGAAGAAAATGAATTATGCAATCGAGCGTGCCCAGTTAAGAGAGATGGTAGATGATCTGAAAGACGGGCTGGATACGGAAATCGGAGAAGGAGGAATCCGGCTTTCCGGTGGACAGAGGCAGAGAATCGGGATTGCCAGAGCCCTTTACCGGGAACCGGAGATTCTCGTACTGGACGAGGCAACGGCGGCACTCGACAATGAAACAGAGGCAGCGGTGATGGATGCCATTGAACGGCTGCATGGAGAGATGACCCTGCTGATTATCGCTCACCGGCTTTCCACAATTCAGAACTGCGATTATGTCTATGAGGTGGGCGAGGGAAAAGTCTGTCTGACGGATAAGCGTTGACAGCAGAAGAGATGATATGGAAGATAATGCTGTAAAGAAGGCTTTGCAGAGGGTGGGCTGGATCAATCGGATCGTGATTCGCAGTAAAGAGCGAGAGAAAAGAGTGTCCTACGGAAATGAAAATCCGGGCAAAACCTTTTTTGTTATCCGCAGGAATGCTCCCAATGCCGGCCTTTATTCTTTTGTGCTGACCAATCTCGGCTGGATGAAGTACGCTGTTGACAAAGGATATATTCCGGTTGTTGATATGCAGAGCTTCTATAATACCTATTTGACGCACGAACAGGTGGGGAAGGTCAATGCCTGGGAATACTATTTTGAGCAACCCTGCAGTTATTCACTGAATGACATCCAAAAGAGCAGGAATGTGATTCTGAGTTCGATCAATGCCCCCCGAGAGGCACCTTTGACCGGTGTGGAGCAGAATCTGGAGGCATTGCAGATGTGGAGGGCATTCGCACATCAGTATCTGCATTTTTCTCCGGAGGTTGGCCGAAAAATTCTGGAACAAAAGAAAATGTTCGAAAATCACAGAGTGCTTGGGGTTTTGTGTCGTGGAACTGATTATGTTGGGCAAAGGCCTTCAGGGCATCCGGTGCAGCCGACTGCGGAGCTTGTGATTCGGAAGTCGGAAGAAATGATGAAGAAGCAGGGATATGATCGGATTTATCTTGCAACGGAGGACCGTGAGATTTTTCGAAAGTTTCAGCAGTCATTTGGAACATGCCTCTGTTCGAATGACAATGAGCGGTACGGAGATATCGGCAAGCAGAACCTGAATGAATTTTCCGATTTGCAGAGTGATTCATCAGGAACGCCTGCGCAGCGGCACTTTCAAAAGGGGTTTGATTATGCGGTTACGATTGGCCTTCTTGCGGAATGCAGCGGACTGGTGGCAGGAAGAGTCAGCGGAACCTATGGTGCGCTGTTGCAGGAGAAGGACTATGAGGACGTGTATCTGTTTGATCTTGGATTATATGAATGAAAGGACGATAGCATGAAGATGCCTGAAGTCAGGAATCTTCCTCAGGTGACTTTGATCGCAGCTGCTTCCATCCGTGTACCGGAGACGGTGAAGGCTCTGCAGTATAGCAGGAAAGGGCTCCACTTTGCAGAGACGATCCTGTTTACGGATCAGAAGCCGGAAAAACTGCCACCGGACATCCGGTGGGTGGAGATCCCGCCCATGCGGTCCATTGACGATTACAGCCGTTTTATACTGTACGAGGCGTGGCGTTATATCAAAACATCTCACGTACTGGTTGTCCAGTGGGATGGATATGTGGTGAATCCGGAACAGTGGAAGAATCATTTCCTGAAATATGACTATATCGGAGCTTTGTGGCCGGAATATCTGGATTTCCGTGATGCGAAAGGCAGACTATGCCGGGTTGGAAACGGAGGTGCTTCCCTTAGGAGCAGGCGGTTGATGGAGTTTCCAACGACTCACAGCATTTCTTGGGAGCCGGGCGAGAATGAGGATGTCTTCTTATGTTGTAAAGAACGTGTTGAGCTTGAGGAGCATGGTTTTTGTTTTGCGGATAAGGAGACCGCGGCGCATTTTTCTCAGGAGAGAATTGTGCCGGAGAACAGAGGTGTGATTCCTTTTGCGTTTCATCAGTGGGAGGGAAACAACGCACAATACATAAGATATGACAGAGGCTTTCTGTTTCATTGCAGGCAGTGGGCCATTGGCCGGATGATCCGGAATGGAAGCTATGAGAAATTTCGTTCGCTTTATTTGAAAATGAAGGGGCAGGCGCTGAAGACTGGAGAAAGATGATAGAACATGAGAATCCTCTTTTTAATATTCTCTTTCCATGTTGGAGGAATTGAAAGACAACTGGCAGAAATGGCAAATGCCTTGGCTTGCGGGGGACACGAGGTACATGTGTGCGTGGTCAACCACTCTTATGATGCCCAGATGTTTGACACGTTAAATCAGTCGGTATCGGTCTTCCGGATGGAACGCAGGGTAAAAGGTGAGAAACTGCATTATATGAAGCAGTTCTGCGGCTATGTACGCAGAAATCATATTCAGATCATTCATGCGCAGGAACCGACAGGGGTGGTATTTGCGTCATTGGCCAGACTGTGCGTGTCGGGACTTCGTATTTTCGAGACCGTTCATGACGTCGGGGAGGCACGGGAGTATTCTGCGAAGCAATTGAAACTGGCTGATCTGTTCTGCACCAAGTACATTGCCATTTCGGAAACGGTGAAACAGGAAATCATGCGGCGCGGGATTTCGGAGAATCGGATTTCTCAGATTCATAATGCAGTGAATTGTGAAAAATTCTCCCGGGAAAGATATCCTGCCAGACGGCATGCGGCTCAGAATACATGGAATATTGCCAATGTTGCAAGATTTTTCCCGGAGAAAAAGGGACAGGATATTCTGATCCGGTCAATGGAAATCATCCGGAGAACGCATCCGGAGTTGAAGCTTCATTTGTACCTGGCGGGGGCAGTGTATCGAGGACAAGAGAAGGCGATGCAGGAGCAGAAGAATTATGTCGCGGAGCATAACTTATCGGAAGTCGTTACATTTTGTGGAAATGTAGATGATGTACCGGGATTTCTGAGTGTCATGGATGTTTTTGTACTGCCGTCCCGCTACGAAGGATTTGGAATTGCGCTGATTGAGGCGATGGCAATGGGAATCCCTTGTGTCGCAAGCAGACTGGATGGTCCGCGGGAGATTATGGAAGGCCACCCGGAACTGGGGAGAATGTTTGAACCAGGAGATGCAGAAAAACTGGCCGAACAGATCGCTTTCATCCTGTTGCATCCTGAAAGATACTCCGTAGAACGAATTTCATCTTACATTCGAAAAGAGTACAGTATGGATGCACTCGTAGAGAAACATTTAGATTTATATCAAGCGAACATCTAAAAGGCAAATTTTCTGGACAGAGGAGCGGCTGTATGAAAAACGAAGTGCTTTACATTGTTATGCCTGCGTATAATGAGGAAGCGAATATCGAAAGGGTAGTAGAGGATTGGTACCCTGTACTGAATGGAAAGGCATTGAAATCGAGGCTTGTCATCGCGGACAGCGGAAGCACAGATGCTACACATGATATTTTATTAAAATTACAGAAAAAATATATGCAGCTTGAGGTTTTGAGCGATACAGGAAAACAGCATGGCCCTAAGCTGATTGCACTGTACAATTATGCGATTTCCAAAGACGCTGATTATATTTTTCAGACAGACTCTGACGGACAGACGGATCCGAAGGAATTTGCTGAATTCTGGACTGTAAGAAATGAATATGATGCAGTTTTAGGATACAGGCGTATAAGAGAAGACGGTAAATTTAGAGCTTTTGTAGAATCGGTGGTATGTTTTTTGCTGAAAATATATTTTGGAGTGGACGTTCCTGACGCGAATGCACCATTCCGTTTATTGAGAACACAAACAGTAGCAAAGTATATGGATCGCTTTAGGGAAGATTATAATTTACCTAATATCATGCTGACCACTTTCTTCGCATATTATAAAGAACGAATGACATTCAAGGTAATAAGCTTTAAACAGCGGCAGGCCGGTGTTAATTCGATCAACATTCCGAAAATCATTCGGATAGGCCGGAACGCACTGAAGGATTTCAGAAATTTTAAAAAGAATATGAGCGGAGAATTCGGTGATTGAACTGTCGGATATTCTGATGTGATGTATTGGTGATTATTCAAAAGATGAGATCAGCAGACTGTTTATTGATAATGAACAAAAGGGAGGATGTTAAAGTGTTTATAAAGGACGGGGATTCGGCTGCCGAAAATAAAAGTACAGGAAACCGTATAAACACCAAAGCATGGCTGGTTATTATTTTTATAATAACAATTGTGGCACTTTTTGTTGGCTATCAGAAGGCTACAAGGAAATTAACATATAAAGAATACAGAAATTTCGGCAATTCAGAAGGAGATTTGACGGACATCATCATACAAAGTGATAACGATGAACTGCGGCAGACATTTGATATGCCATATGATATTGTGACGTCAATTGCAATAAAAATTGGAACTTTCGCTAGGGATAATAACTCTGAATGGAATGTGTATTTGTATGAAACAGGGACAGATCAAAAGGTATATGAGGGACATTTTAATGCAAGCTTGATACCTGATAATGATTATTACGAAATCAAATTTAAAAAGAATGTGAGAGTTGGTCAGAATCAAAAATACACCATTGTCATACGATCTCAAAGGGTGGACGAAGATTCTGCATTGGCGTTTTATATTGATACTAATCCGGACACGGCAGTAAATGATTTATATCATGCTAGAGAGAAAATATCCGGGCAATTGGTTGCCAGAATCTATGGGGGTGATATTGACTACTGGTGGCTTGGAATGTACTGGCTTATAGTAATAATACTATTTTTGACTGCGATAAGAGGCTGGTATTCATTCTCGAAAAATAAAAATGTTCTGAATGATAAAGTAATTCAAGTTTTATTGATTGGAATTGTTTTTTTCGTTTTAAGATGTTCATTTTCTGTAGGTGAAGTTTTTTCTGATGAGAGTGATAATCTTCGCGGCGGCCTGATCATAGCCAATGGAGGTATTCTCTATAAGGATTACGTGACGCAGCATACACCTGTAGTTTATTATCTCTGCGCTTTCTTGGCACTACTTGGAGCGAAGTCGACAGCTCAGTTTCGCCTGTCATACTATGTTGTAGAAGCGGTTATCTGGGCGGTAGCATACAGGCGTTATTCATCATCCTTTGGGAACAGAAGGATTGCACTGATACCTATTTTAGAGGCAATTTGCATATCAACAGTCGTTGGTTCGGCGGGATTTCAAATACTATCTGACGGTTGGCAGGGAATGATGTTTGTCATTCTTTTGCTGGAATTTCTGAAATATAATAAGGAAAGAACACTGGATTGGAGCAGATGTATCATAATTTCTGCCTGCATATGGGGAAGCTTTGGCGCTGCATTTTTAAGTGCTTATTCACTGGCGTTTCTGTTTTTGATATTTTGTATGTTAGAGATAAGAACCTGGCAGAATGAAAAGTATTCTTGGAAGCTTTTTGTGAGGAGATATTATAAGCTATTCTTATCAATTGTATTGCCTCTTCTTATAACGGTTATTTATTTTAAGAAAAATGGAGCATTACGCAGGGCTTTTGATCAATGCTACGTTTTTAATCGTGAGGTATATCCAAAGTACAATAACGGCTTGGGGGAAAAATCTATTCAACCTTTTATTAATGGAATACAGAACTTTTTTGGCATAATTTCTGATAATTTTAAATCCATTATGACCGCCGCAGCGACCAATGGAATTATCCTGCAGCTGATTATTATGGTAATGGCTGTAGCCATTCTGATTAAGCTATTTTATAAAGGGAAGCGGGTGGAAAGTTTTGCCATATTGCTGATGATGATATTTGCGGCTACAAGGGGATATGGCTTTCATGGATTGGCAGCCTGGTATATTGCTGTTATGACTGTGGCTATGAATTCGGATATGATCAAGGAGATGTTTCCTAAAATGGGAATGGCTGCAACTGGGCTGGTTGGCATTGTGCTGTTCAGCACATATGTTGGTCAGGTGGGCGGCAATCTGCTGTATGAGCCATCAAGCGTATCTGAGTTGGAAGCAAATGTAGTGGAACTTACTGAAAAAGATCAAGACAAGAATATTTATTTAGATGCTTACTCATGCGATTCGCTTTATTTGTATTACAAGAATAGAAAACCCGTAAACGCAGCTGTTTATATGCTTCCTTGGTATATGGATTGGTATGAACGTGATGATATCAATGCACTGGAGGAATATCGGCCAAGAGTGGCTGTGTATAATGAAGATCGAAATTGTTGGGATTATACGCATTATAACAATGAATTCGACAGAGTAATTAAGGAAAAATATACGAGATTGGGAGATACAGACTCTGGATGGAAATATAGTGTGTGGGTGAGAAAAGAAGAGTAGTGCGATATTTTCTTACGACAGGAACATTTGATTGTATCAAGGGAGCGGAGGATGCGGACTAAAATATATGTCGGCATCCTCTGACTGATTCAGAAATCATTGGTCGCAATCCAGGTAGGATCAGGGGAACAGGTTATTTTATCGGGATGATTGTTCAGATAGGCCCCCCAGAATCCAAAAGAGCTTTCTGTGAAAATGTTATGGTGGCAGGCAGCCATTAGCTGCATGTCCCGATAACTATCCGCTCCCTTGTTCCAGTCGATGAAATGAACTGCGTCTTTATTGAAATCCAGACCGAAAATCCGTTCGTTTTCCTGACACCAGCCGACACTCTTTTCATCAGTGAAGAAATAGAATACCGGATTCTCAATCCGCTCCTGAATATAACGAACGGCCCTTTTGAAGTAGCCGTATTTGTAGCAATAGCCGTTTACAAACAGCATATCGCTTCTTCTGGCATGAATGGCGACTGAATTCACAGAAGAAATTTCTTCCAGCATCTGAAGATTTTTACTGTCTGTCGGAGATGTGAATTGAAAGGTCTGACGAAGCTCCTGATCTATTTTTTCAATGCCGAAACCCTTGCGGCAAAAAGCAAGAGAGTGACCGGTCAGTATCTGATCCGGGTATTTCTGAAAAGGATCTAATTTGGCATTTTCCCGGGCGATCAAACGGTCGGAGAGTGCATGTCGCGTAATCCGTTTGAGATGATAGCCGAGGCAGGTGCGGAAGAAAGCGGTCAGCATGCGTCGAGGGTTGGAACCATTGGAGTTGACGCCGATGGAGTCTGTCGCAGCATGCCCTTCGTTGAAGTCGTGAATCGGATATCCGGCAGCGCGAAGTCCTTCACAGGTGGGAGTGGCATAATTCCAGCCGCTTGTCCAGAAGCTGCTCTTTTCGATATGCGAAAGAACTTCCTTTTTTTCAGAAGGGGAAAGAATCTGGCTCATTCTGGGAGCCTGAATGCCGAATACCTTATCCAGCTCATATCCGTTCCATTTCGAGAACATACCGGGGCGATCATCCGGGAGATCATAGAGAAAATCCTCCAGATACAGCGGTGTGTCGTGATTGTTGCGGCGAATGGCAAGATACTCCGCATAGTCAAGCATTTGATTGCCGAGTCCTGAATCGATGTGTGCAAGACGCATAGAAATTTCCTTTCTTAAATCTATTGAAGTTTATCCCTGTAAGGCGACTGATCTTCCGGTTTCATAAACCGCAATCGCGCTTGCATAAATAAAAACAGCAGGAGAAAGGAAACAATCCATCCCCATGTAAAAACGCAGATTGCCCTGCGGATGTATTCCAGATGAGGAGCAATCCCTGTATACATGCACATTTCCTCCGGCGCTGACCAAGAGAGAACCTGCGTATCCGAAGAAAGATCGGAGATCATTTGCTCGGTATATACCATCGGCGGCTCCTCGGATCCGTCCGGACAAAAACGGGTCGGAATCAGTAAGGTGGAAAATGATGTTGTCCGGATGACAAAGAGCATGGTCAGAAGAAATGCGGGAATACAGGCTACCAAGCATATCTGGCGAAGCACCCGTGCCGTAACGGCATGCAGGTCAAATAACTTCATGGAAGGAAGAGGAAACGAAAGATTCCTCTGTCCCAATGCCGTAAGATGGTTCATATGAGCATGCTTACGGAAAGTGTATGGAAGATATGATGGCATTTTTAACTGGAACAGGAAACTGCCGAGGATCAGGCAGGTGATATTCTTGAATGAAGTATTAAACATAAAAGGTTCGGTTACGCCGGCAACGGAAAAACTGATCAAAATTGCAGCCTCCGCACCGTGGTTTTTCCGAAGAGAGGAATGGATTGCTGCAAAATAGAAAACGCAGAACAAAACAAAGAACAGAATTCCAAGGTGAACAAAGAGATAGACATAGGAACAGTCTATGGAATTGTTCAGATCCGGAGTCGTCAGCAGGCGGTGTCCCAACAGGCAGACTGGCTCTGTTGTCAGAAAAAAGTTGGATAAAACAAAGCGGTGGTGTACGAGTTTATCTGCGAGTTCATAGACTTTTCCCTTCAGTAGAACAGGGCCGGCGACAGAGAACAGAACGCAAGCGGGGAAGATCAGTTCTGCACAGAAATTGATGCATTTCCGCAGAAGCGGATGATGCAGAGAGGATGACGGACGGAATGACAGATAATAGCTGCATGCCAAGTAGAAGGTTACGACAAGAAAACCGGTATAGCTCAAAGAGAAGAAAAGAACGTACAGATTTCCCAGCATAAAGAAAATTGAGGCCTGTTGAAGCTTCCGACTGTTATTGGACAGATCATACATCCATAAAGCGGCCAGGACCAGATAAGTGATATGCAGAACATTGGGATGCGAATACCCAAATGACCAGCGCACAACATAGCCAAGGGAGCCTTTGGCATGTACGTAATAGAGATCCGGAAGAAGTCCTGTCTGAGTCAGGAACATTTTCAGCAGAAAGCAGATCATCAGAAAACGTGCGCTGATGTGAAAAATTCGGCGAAGGGAAATGTCCTTCATGCCGATGAGCATTGCAACGCAGAATGCGATGCCGCGCTCACCGGTTCGCAGGTATACGATGGTCGTGAGGAAGAGCAAAAAGGTGACCCAGATTTTTTCCGTAAACGAATATTCGGTGAGAATCAGTTTGCCAAGCCAGAAAATCATTCCGGATACGAGAAGGAGCATGTAAGGAATGGATTCTTCCGCAAGTCCGAGTCCTTTTGCACCGAGCATCAGGAGGAAAAACATGTAGTAGCAGAACTCGGCAATGGAAATCTGGAAGAATCTGGTACTTATTTTGGAAGGAACTATCTGAAGCATTGGGGAACCTCGTATAAGACTATAGGATGCATAGCGCTGCTTTCAATTGTTGAATTGAGTAGAAAGCGGTATAATTTTTGCTATTATAGCATTTTATGGCCTTTATGCGAAACGAATGAGGCTTTCTGGAATTTTTTGGAGAGAAGCGCAATGAAAATATTGATTGTCAATAAGTTTCTGTATCCGAACGGTGGCTCAGAAACCTATATCTTCAGCATCGGCAGTCAACTGCAGAAGATGGGACATGAGGTTCAGTATTTCGGTATGGAACATGAGGGGAGGATTGTCGGAAATCACGCAGAAAGCTATACCGAAGACATGTCTTTTCGGAGCGGTGGGAGCATACAAGGGAGCAAAGGCAGGATTATCCGGAACATCAGTAAGCTGACTTATCCATTTAAGATTATCTATTCCAGGAATGCAAGAAGGAAGATCCGGAAGGTCCTGGAGGATTTTCGTCCGGATGCAGTGCATCTGAACAACATCAATTTCCAGATTACGCCGTCCATCATTGAGGAGATCAAGGCATTCGATTCGAAAATCCGGATTGTCTATACGGCACATGATCCGCAGTGGGTCTGCCCGAATCATATGATGCGGATTCCTTCCACAGGGAGGCTCTGCAGCAGATGCATTGACGGAGCCAGTGAGAATTGTGCGAAGAACCGCTGCATTCATAATTCAAGGGCGCAGAGTATCATCGGCACGATGGAGGCGGAGTTTTACAAGCATAGGAAGACATATAAAAAGGTGGATGTCATTATTGCACCCAGTGAGTTTATGAATCGTACCCTGTCACACAATCCTCAGCTGAAGGGAAGAATTGTGACGTTTCATAATGCGGTGAATGCGATGACGGATGAAGGCATTGACTCTGTTGGAGAAAAAAAGCAGCGCTATGTGCTCTATTTTGGACGGTTTTCCGAGGAAAAAGGCATTCGGACGCTCCTGAAGGCAGCCGAGGAGCTTTCGAAAATTCCCTTTGTGTTTGCGGGAAAGGGTGAACTGGAAGATCAGGTGAATGCTCTGCCCAACATTCAGAACGCAGGATTCTGCTCTGGAGAGAAGATGACTGAACTGATCCGTGATGCAGCGTTTACGGTGTTTCCTTCAGAGTGGTATGAGAATTGTCCGTATTCTGTGATCGAGTCGCAGCTTGCAGGAACTCCGATCCTGGCTTCCGATCTGGGAGGTACTCCGGAGCTGTTAGTACCGGGAGTCACCGGAGAGCTTTTCGAGGCGGGAAATGTCGAGGAGCTTGTGGATAAGATTCGAACCCTGTGGAATAATGCAGAAAAGAGAAACGAATATCGGAGGGGATGCGCTGCACTGAGGGAGAGAAAACTCTCGCTTAAATTTGACAATATTGAAGAGTATTGCGAAAAGCTGGCAGCAATCTATCGGGGAAATGAATGGTGACAGATCAGAGAAAGGATACAAACGGAGAAAAAGAATGCTGGTTGGAGCTCCTGCGCATCATTGCGATCGTTGGTGTCATTTTTAATCATACAGACGGATTCTATCTCTACTATTCCAATACGGATAGTAAAGTAACCTTTTTCTACTCTGTGCTGGCGTCAATTTTTTGCCGGATGGCAGTTCCGCTTTTTTTAATGGTATCCGGCAGTGTATTGCTCAGGAAAAAAGAAAGTCTGGAAGAACTATACAAAAAGAGAGTATTCCGTATCGTTTGTGTGCTTTTTTTTACATCTGCATTTTATTATATTCTGCAGATCATGCGTGGAAGGAGAACAGAATATTCTCTGATTGATTTTGCAAGAGGACTATTGGCGGGGAATATTCAGGAATCCTTATGGTATCTGTATCTTTATCTTGGTATTCTTCTTCTGCTTCCGGTGTTGAGAAAGCTTGTTATTGGATTGAATCGACAGGAATATAAATATTTCATCCTGCTGCAGTGTGTATTCAGTGCCCTGCTTCCTGTCATTGAGAGCTTGACAGGTCTCGTTGTTCGCAGTGAACTATATCTTTTCAATCTGTATTTATTTTATTTCCTGTCCGGATATTGGTGGTTTAACGAAAAAAAAGAAGCGGATCAAAATGTATACCACCGAGAGGAAAAATGGTGTATAAGTTTCTTTTTGGCTGCATGGATAATTAATATTGGAATTATTCTGGAACAGCACTATGTAACCGGAGTTTATGACCAGAGTTTATTGGATCTTATGATCCCGGTTATGGCACAGAGTTTTTTTGTATGGATAAAAAGCGCAGAGGGGATCCATTCTTCGTCGCAAAAAAAACGGGATATTATCCTGCAAATAGGGAGCTGCACATTT
>Ga0129310_1000635_pt1 | contig 39304 bp, 34 predicted proteins | sample Go1ome_2_FD_94433 | JGI IMG/M metagenome (GOLD analysis project Ga0129310, IMG submission 94433) | Western lowland gorrila individual fecal microbial communities from Wisconsin, USA - Go1022A metagenome | ecosystem: Host-associated > Mammals > Digestive system > Large intestine > Fecal | place... | reverse complement strand
GTCCCCATATTTATCAAGGCAGTTCTTGTGGACTGTCAGCTTTGCTGCGCCTAAAATTATTTGTGAAGATGGTCGTGGGAGGTTAGGTGAGATTGGTTTTTGTTAGCTTAATGGCATTGCTTTAGAAGTAAGGAGAATAATATGGAAACAAATCACGACCCGCCGAAGAGCAAGAGCTTAGCGATGCTCAGCATTTTACGGACGGTGTTTATATATCTGCTGGCGGCAGGCATAATAATTGCCGCATTGTTGTTTGCGGCATCAAAAAGCCCGAACAAGTCTATTTTCGGATACCGTTATTACACGATACTCACGCCGTCGATGGAACCCACCCATCATGTGGGAGATATGGTATTCGTAAAGATAGAAAATGCCGATGATATATCTGTCGGCGATGTCATAACTTTCAACCCGTCATCGGGCAGTGAAGCCTACCTTACCCACCGAGTCACCGAAAAGATGACCGACTATGAGGGTACAGGCGTGACCTGCTTCAAGACAAAGGGTGATGCGAATGACAGTGAAGACTCGTTCCTGATAGACGAGTCAAGGGTCATCGGCGCAGTAAAGCTGGGCATTCCGAAACTTGGCTATGTGGTCAGGTTCGTACAGCTTAGGTGGTATTTTGTAGTACCGCTGGCAGTTCTGGTGCTGATATTCTTTAAACTTATGGGTATTTACCTTGCACCTGCCGAAAAAGAAACGGCTGATGACAAGGCGCAGACCGAATAAATTATTATGAAAGGATGAAAAAATATGACAAACACAAAAAAGAAGTCCGCTAAGGAAAAACGTATACTCGTAGCTTCTATCATCGTCGCAGCAACGATCGTGGCAGGTTCTACTTTCGCATGGTTCACTTCTAAGGACGAAGTTACCAACCGTCTGTCGGCAAGTGCAAAGTATGATGTAAGCATTGCCGAAGATTTCCAGCCCCCCGAGGAATGGGTACCGGGTCAGACCATCAACAAGGACGTTTCCGCTGTCAACACAGGCAACGTTGATGCGTTCGTAAGAATGTGGCTCGAGGGCGAGATGTCTGTTATGAATAAGGTAGCTCTTAACAATTCAACAGCTGTTCCGGCTACTGTTTCTGCGGGTCTTGGCTTCACAGCTACAAATGATTCCGATAAAATGAAGGAACTTGGTTTTGCGTATAAGGACGGTAGTAATTATTATCGTGTCCTCAGCACGACCGAGAAGGCTAACCCCGAACTGAATACAACTGACACAGCAGTAAATGATAACACCTACAGCGAAGTAAAGTCCGTTCAGGCAGGCGGCTGTCTTGTTGCTGCTCCTACTGATGCAAAGTGGACATATACCGTTGAACAGCAGACAGAACTTACGCTTTCTGATGATACTGTTGAAGTTGTTGCCGCCGGTACAATAGTAGGCACAACAGGTGCTACAGGTGCGGCTAAGATAGTCAAGGGAAATGCTCCCTGCGTTATCGACTCCGATACATTCGTACCCGAAACACCCGGTCTGTACATTTTCAGAAGAAATATAGCACTTGGCGATGCAAATAAAGCAGATACTTATGAATACAGCGGTTATGTATTTGATGGCACGAATTATTTCGCTCTTGCCAATGATACAGCAGGCAAGTCGGATTACACACTGCCCGTCGGTGCTGTAACTGTAGCTACCACTACAGAACCTCAGAAAGAACCTCTGACCTACAATATCGATAATACAAAGATAAAGCTGTATACTGCAACTGAGAAAGTCATTAAGAATGATGATCTGACTTGGGAGTACACAGCTGCTGCAGGAACAGCTCCCGCAAAGCTGACAGCTACCTACAACGGCGGTACTGACGGTGATACTGATGCACAAAAGGCTGATGACATAGTTATAGATGTAGCACTTGCAAATATCGGCACAGAAGGTCAGACATGGACTGCTAAGACAGCTGAGGGCAAGACCGCAACATTCTACTATAATGATGATGTTGAAGCAGGTGACTCCACCGCACAGCTGGTCGATAGTGTAACACTGTCTGATAAGACCACTCAGCACGCTTTCATAGCATTTGATTTTGACCTCAACGTATTCCTTGAGTCTGTTCAGGTAACTATGGGCGAGAATGGCAACGAAAAGACCACTCCTGTTGAAGACGCGACAAACGGACAGTTCGTTGCTGCACCTAAGGGTGATGGCACAAGAGAAGGCGTAGGTTCTTACGCAACAGCACAGGATGCTGCTGAGATCCAGAATATTGTATGGAATGATGTAACCCCATAATCCCCAAAAATCTCCAAACACACTATTATTTTCTCGAAAGGAGGCTGTCCATGAAAATCAAACAATTGTTCACTTCGATCATGGGCAGTCTGCTTATCGGGATAAACGCAATGGGCATAACAGCCCTTGCGGAAACTTCTTTGCCCGATGGCGCGGTAAAGGGGCTTCCGGAAAGGCTGGCGGCACTCGATGACGAGGGCAATGCAGTAAATTCCGCTACGGGTGAGTACTTCTTCCATGTGGAGGATATGCAGTTCGGTGAGGTCTACAGCAAAAATATACAGCTGATGAACCTGCGCGAAGATCATTCGTATCACATTTATTTCTATGTCGAACCGCTTTTCAAGGCTGGCGAGATAGACCTTGAAAAGGGTTGTGAATGCAGTTTTTTTCTTGACGGTGAAGAGATATATCGCGGCGATGTCAACGGCAAAGGCAATTTTGATCTTAGCGAACAGCATTTCGACTGCGGCAATTATGAACCGGGTGAGTCGCATGTGCTTAGGTGCGAGATAGTCTGGAACGATATAGATGTCATTCAGAATGTTGATAACGGACACAGACTTGTCGATAAGGACGGCGAACATGTGCTGGTGGGTCCCGATGATTCGGGTTATGCTGAGGGCGAGATAGAGTTCAAGTGGATATTCTATGCGATGGTCGATGTACCCGACTCGCAGACAGATATCGATGACCGCAGGAATTCTGTCCCCGATAAGCAGGACAGCGCGGCGATACCGACCTCAAAGGCTGATGGATTTTTCCCGCCGTACACGGGCGCTGTGCTTAAAAACGGTACCGTGTGGCTGGCGGCGATGGGTGTCATCACAGTGATGATAGCTGTGCTGCTGGTGCTGATAAAGAAGCAGAAAAAGGATAAGGATAAGTGAAAAAACTCGTTTTGTGGGCGATGGTCGTCATACTCGCCTGCGCGGGGATATATTGTGCGAAACGCTACTATGATGAAGCGTATCTGCCGCGAAAACAGCTGAAAGATGCCGACAAAGAACAGCGTGAACTGTTTGATAGGGTAAGACCCGATGTTTCCGTGACTGAGGCTGTCAGTGAAGAAAATGAAAGTCAGCCCGAATATGACCCGCTGGCAGACCTTAAAGCCGAAAATGACGAGTCAGTGGGCTGGCTGACCATTGATGGTACAGGCATCGATTACCCGATAGTGCAGGCATCTGATAACAGTTTCTATTTGCAGAACGGCTTTGACAAGCAGTATAACTGCGGTCTGGGCTGCCCGTTTCTGGACTATAGGTGCGAGGGCTTCGGAGAAAGTGTTTCGATAGTCTACGCCCACCATATTCAGGGCGAACAGGCGATGTTCGCAGATATTGCAAAATATAAGGAAAGTTCTTATATGGCGGCTCACCCGCGCGGTGAACTGCTGACGGCTGATGGCATGTGTGAAGTGGATTTCTTTGCATACCTCAACATACCCAGCGATGACTATGCCTATCAGGTGGGGCTGACAAAAAAGTCTGACCGTGACGGGTATATAGATCACATTTTTTCAAGCGCGTCATACACTTCGGGCTTTACGGCTGATGAGTTGAAACGCGGTGACACACGTCTGCTGCTGCTCTCGACCTGCACCTATGAATTCTGGGAGGCAAGGGGAGTGCTGGTGGGGGTTATCAAACAGAAATAAGCGGTTTTTCTTGTTTTACACCGCCTAAACGGAAATTTACGGCAGCGTATACTGCCTGATGTATATATTCTTGCTATGAAATAATAACGCATCTGATTTCCGCAAAACTGGGATTCGGGTGCGCGTTATGTTATATGGAGATATTTTTCTGAAAGGAGATGATCGGATAATGAGAACAAAGACAGCTTTCGGACGAGTGATGGCTTTTATGCTGGCACTGGTCATGGTGCTTGACCTGTTCGGTGAACGCACTGCGTATGAGATACTGGGCGGATTGAAAACATATGCGGCGGCTTCCGATTATTCGGTCGGATTTTACTGGGATACAACAGGTCTTGGCGAGAACAACGGTACAGACCGTGAATACTCCCTTGACAAGAACAGCACCGAACTGACACTGACGGAGAAAACAGATGAAAACCCTGTGCTAAAAACCACTTTCTTCTTCAATCTGGCAAAGAAGATAGAACCGGGCAACATGGAATTCACTATAACAGGTCTTGATGAACTTATCAGAAACGGCAAGCTGACCATGAACCTCAACGACCCTAACCTCGTAGGCACATGGGATTATGTCAAGGACGAGGCGACTGATACCTATACTTTCATCAACAAGGTGGAGATAAGTTCAAATAACGAAACTACTTTCACATGGCAGTTCAATTCGCGCGATGCTGTGGACGGCGCGGATATCGACCTTAAGACCTCCGTAAAGGTCACTGAGGTCGAAACAAAGAAGACATATGACGAAGAAAAGGGCGAATGGGTGACCGAGAAGATACCGAAACTCCCCGCTATCACACTTGAGTCGAACTCCATAAACTTAAAGTACCATTCGGTGCATGATGAGAACAATGTCAAGATAGTCTGCAAGGATATAAACGATACCGATTTCAATAACCTGAACAGCAAATATGACTGGCGAAGCTACCGTTCGGTGCTGGGTCTTGACGGCATGACCGAGTATACGAAGAAAAACGGTACAGCGACCGATGCCTCAAATCAGGAATTAGATGCCCATATCATCGAACAGAACTATGATGAACAGGTAGCTAGCCGAAAGTCGAGGGGCATAAAGACATCGGATCATTTCATCGAGGTCAAAGCAGACGGCATACCGCAGAATGCCCTGATGGTCGTAAACTCGGCAGGCAATGTAGTGCCGCTGGTGATGAACGGCGATATGCTGGGCTTCTACGATTTTCGCGGAAGAGGTGACCAGAAGGCGGGTCAGAGTTACACTTCTGAGTACCGCATCGGTGTTCTGAATGATGTCATTGACTCAACAGGCAGACAGAAGATAACGCTGACATCTCACTACCTTGTGCAGTATGACGATGAACAGACAGTTGTCGATATCGCCGATACCGCAGCCCATTACCTTTCAATGGAAGACAAACAGCCTGTTGGCAACGGCGGTTATATGGTCAAGTATAACGAGTATGAGATAAATCTGGCGAAAGAATATGACAAGCATTGGTATGAATCCCATGCAAGACATTACAACGGCGCTAATCAGTTGTTGTATGATAACATATTCAGCGGCAAGGTCGTCACCTATAGTCTTACAGGCCGCACACCGCGTCTGGAAGAAAAGAACTCAGCAGGTGATGTGATATCCGTTCCCGAATATGACCTTGTCTACTTTGATGGCGCACCCGATATCAAAAACCTTAAGGATATCGAAAGCAGACAGCTGGAGTACAGCGAGTATGACTTCACGCGCATATCCGTGAAAAAACTGGTAAAGGGCGATTCTGTCACTCTTGACCCCAATACCACTACAGGTTTTGATTTTGATATTTTTGTCAGGTCGAATGACCCTCAGTCTGAACTTTACGGCAAATGGACAAAGGTCGATGTTTCGGGCAATGCCATAACAGATGCGGCGCACACGGGCAATACCGTCACCGAAACGCCTGTGTATCTGCCTGCGGGCGTTGATGAGATACAGCTTATAGTGCGCGATCTGAACATTCGTGCCGATGTTGGCGCAAATGTAGATATCGCCTACAATGTCAGGGAAGAGGACTACGACCGCATCATCATCGATACCGAGAATTTCTATAACAGCGATGGCAAAGCGACAGAAAATTCAAACTTCGGCACTAAGCTGGTGAACTATTTTGAACGCAGACAGTTTGTCGGTGATTATGATGTCACCAAGACTTATGCCGAGAATGACAGTTCTTCTGCTTACGAAAACGGCAAGATCGTCAGGAATACCCACAATACTGTGCATTCAAATACATGGCTGAGAGATTCTGTTACCACCATAGATGCCAAGGCAGGCATGAAAGGTTTTGAGTACCACGAAATGACAGGTCATGGCGCGAGCAATTATTACTCCACCGAGATAACTGCGGGCGGCACTGTACAGTCTGATACGCAGAAAGCGCTTCAGCGATTTGCGGTATATTCGCGCGTGCCCGATAACCTGACCATTGACGAAAACTGGCTGGAAAAGTTCAGGCAGTCGCTTAAATTCAGCGGAACTCTGCTGGGCGGTTCGACTGCTGTTGATGAGAATTTTGTGCTGGAGAACGATGCGGTAGCCGTGTACTATGATGAAGAGCGGCAGTGTGTCGTGGCAGAATTTGATTTCAGGGGCATGGCACTCGATTCAAGTGCGCTGACCTCTGTAGAATTCAAGTATGATGCGAATATAACCCAGATGCAGTTCAGTGCGCTGGATACATCGACCGAATGGTTCCGTACAAATGCTTTCATCACTGTGCTCGATGATAATGTGCGGCTCTCCGCATCGAAAGACCACAACAAGACCCTTCTGCCCGCACGCGACAGCCTGAACCCCACAAAAGGCACTGCCTATGAGCGTGAAGTGTCGATGGACTCGGCACAGGTGTCGATACATGCGCTCGGCTCGCAGAAGAGCAACTACGTGAACAAGTACGTGTCAAGCTATTACAACGGTTGGGTCTATGACAACTCGGCTGAGGTAGATGGCAGTAACGCCGAACACCTCGATGGAAACACAAAGCGCATGACATCGGAGTATACCTATAAGCTGTTGTTCAACAGATATTCCACCGATGCGGGCGAGAAAGTTTCAGATCCGATATTGCTTGATATCGTGGACGGTCTGCAAGACTCCGCATGGCATGGCTATGTCAGAAATGTGCATTTTGAAGCGGGCGACAACTATGAATACAACTCGCAGGTCTACTATCTGCTGAGAGATTCAGCAGGTGTTTCGGAAATTACAGGCGGCACATACAACCATGCCTATGATAAAGTCGATGATACGATATCACATCTGAGTCAGTACGGCGCGACACCCGCATCTACAGATGTTGGCAGTAACTATGCCGCAGACCTCGCCGTATACAGCGGACTTAAAGATGATATAAGGACTAGCTGGAAAAAAGCGCAGTATACTGACGGAAAATATGTCATAAACCGCCAGAATGTCTATGCTGTAGCCGTTATTTTTGAGGGCGCACACATAGTTGGTGATGACAAGGAAATGCAGTTGAGGGCTTACATCGATATGAGCGCACCCTCATTGACCAATGACGGTAATGATGCCAACAATAACCGCGCAGCTTATAACGATACCCACGTTTTTGCAGAGGGTGAGAACAGCGTCAACGGTGTTGATTTCCCAATGTACTCTGTCAGCAATACAACAATGGTGGTCATGCGCCATAACGTAGAACTGATGAAAGTAAGCGCAAAGGACGGAAGCAAGCGTCTGACAGGCGCTAGGTTCAACGTTTATAAGGGTTCGCCTGCGGAGGGTACTGAAGTTGATTCCGATGACAATATAGTTTGGTACTATGAAAAGGGCGGAAATGAGCCGAAAAAGATGGAAGACAGACCCGTAAATCTGGCAGGCGTTTTGCAGATGAACCTTTCGCCGGGCATCTATTATTACAAGGAAACCAAAGCACCTGCCGGTTATGTGCTTGACCCGACCCTGTTCAGGTTCCGCACCATATCAGATGAAAATTCGGTGTTCTATTACACCACCGATCTGAAAACTGCGGAAGAGATCGATCGTGAACACCTGATAGTCAACAAGATGGAGTATGATGCTTATCAAAACTCTGTCTACAGCGGCAGAGATCCGGTCGATGAAAACAAAGTCTTCCACATCTACAGTGATGACGGAATTATGTTAACAGAACTTGCATATGATGCAGTTCAACAGGAATACATCTATGACCCTGTCAGTGTGTCGGCTTCTGCTGTTCTTAATTGTCAGTGTGTCGATCACGGTATCAGATGCCTGAAAGTGTCATCGCTGCCTGCGGGTTCATATTATCTTGGCAGCAGCGCTGATGACCCCGATGGCTATTGGTTCAGTGTGGCAGATAACAGCACCATCACTTTCATGATACTTAAAAAGATGCCTATGGCAGGCGTAAAGTATCAGCTGAGGCTTATGGAGGGTTCAGAACCCGCCGCAAATGACGAACAGCTTTATGAGATAACAACAGGCAGTGATGGTCTGGTTCACCTGACAGGGCTTGACAGCAGCAAAAAGTATTATCTGGTGAACACTGCTGCCCCGACAGGCTACAAACTTGTTAAATATCAGCCTGTCACACCCGATGCAAACGGCGAGATAAATCTGTATTCGGCAGAACAGCTTGAAAAGACCGAATGCCTTGTGGTCGAAGATGACCCCATCGAAACCGCGATGGCGAAATTCCGTAAGATCGATGCGAACAGATACAGCGAAGAGGGCAAACCTGAGGTCCCCCTCAACGATGCTGTCTACCACATGTATTATATCGAGGATGACGGCTCTGAGTCACTGTTGTATTTTGCATACAGTGAAGCTAAAAAAAGCTACACGCTCAAAGGCACAAGCGGTTCAAGCAGTCATACGGCTGACCTGACCAGCGTCAGCTACACCGAAAAGAATGCTCTTAGCGAAGATTTCACCGCCGATGGCATGATAGTTGTCAGCGGGCTGACCTACGGCACATATATTCTTGAAGAAGTATCTGCACCATTGGGCTATCAGCTGAACAGGCAAAGGCAGTATTTCAACGTTATGCCCTCTTATATAGACGAGTTCGGAAATGTCAATTTCTCTGATGAGGGTGAACTGAAAGGTACGCTTTTGCTGAAAGATGAAGAGGTGCTGAGCAGGATAAGGCTGACAAAGTCAGATGCACAGGATAAGAAAAACGTGCTGAAAAATGCGGCATACAATGTCTACAGACTGTCTGAGAATACCGATGATACCCTGTCAGCTGAGGACTACCTTACAGCGGCAGAGAATGCGGCGGTCAATTCGCTGGGCATCACAAACTCCGAAAACTTCATGAAGTACTGGGGCGAGCCGATAAAGCAGGTGACCACCAATGCAAGCGGTGAAGCGATTATCGAAAACCTGCCATTCGGCACATATCTGCTGTATGAGTTCCTGCCGCCTGTGGGCTATCTTTGGAACAATGATATGGGCAAGTGGGAAACGTGGTCTTTCATCGACGGTGAAAACACTGCTGATGACCTGCACAGTCAGGTGGTCGTTATCGATCAGCAGACCATCACCCACAACAGCACGCTCACCGATACAGCAGTTGCCGATGAAAACGGCACACAGCCCAATGAAGACGGCTGGATAGAAACCTATCGCAAAGTGCCTGAGTACCATGAATTTTTCGCATCGCACTCCGATGAACGCAAAAACGGCAAGGCAAGACTCATCAAGACCAACGAAGACAGACTGGGCTTGTCAGACGGTGTGTTCGCGCTTTATCAGGTTAACCTGACCGATGCTGAAAAAGCGAAAGTGCTGGGCAAAACTCCCGAAGAGTTCGCGGCTATGTCTGACAGTGATATCAGAAAAGAACTGGCTAAGACCGAACCTGAGATAACCGATATAAACATCAGCGACCATTTTGACTTGTCTAAGGGCAGACCAAAGACTGTGGCAGGTAATACCGATGTGACCATAGACAAGGCGATAAAGCAGGATTTGCAGACCAACGGCGACCCTGCCAAGCGCGGTGCTACCATTACCGCTGACGGTCTTGAATGGGGCATCTATTACTTCTATGAGGTCAAAGCACCTGCGGGCTATCAGGAAGACAGAACGCCTTATGTGTTCGCAGTGAACTCCCGTTCGGTGGACACCCTTATCGAGGTCGAGGTCACCGATGCCAAGACCTACGGCAAGGTGTGGCTTTATAAACAGGCTAAGGAAAGCGTTGACGGCGGCCACACCAAGCTGTTCGGCGCACAGTTCAATTTGTATACAGGCGATAATGAAAAGGTCATGTCAGTGCCGATGCTCAGGCTGTCCGATAAGCCGAACGCTTCGGTAACTACCAAAGAACTGTTGGTTGACAGCTTTACTGTCAATGACAAGGATAAACTGACCTTTAATCTCAAAGACGGCGGAAGTGTGACCGTAACATACGAACTTGACAACAGCGGCGATATATCAGAAGTTGTTGCAAGTGACGATTTTGCAGACATCTACGGCTTTACGCCGACGGTCAGCGACCTGCGCCTTACTTACTACGCAGTTTCGGCAGACGGCAGCAGCTATTATGACGATAACAAGAAAAAGTATGTCTTGTTTGACGGTTTGGCTGACAGCCAAAAGATAAAAAGCTGTATCACCGACACTTACGTGACGGCAGACCAGGGCGGTCAGCTTTGTGTCAGAGGTCTTGACTGGAAGTCATACTACTTCCGCGAAACTGTCCCGCCTGAGGGCTACGGTCTTGCAGATGATGTGGTGTTCACAGTGAATGCCTATAACTGCGATAACCAGTTCCTCAAATGCGAAGACCCAAGTGCTATGGCGGCAATAATCGTTGACAAGGAGATACCGAGCGCTGAGTACTTCAAGGCTTACGGCGAACCGACTTTCATGTTCAAGGTCTATGGGCTGAGTACAGAGGCAAAAGGCAGTGCTGTGAGAACAGTGAACGGCGTTGACTACTACAAAACAGGCAAGGAGTACACCCTTGCGATACACCTTTCTGCGGCTAATGCGGCGGCTGACGGCACTGTGAGTGGTTCGGCTATGGTAAGTGTGCCTGAGGGTCAGTATCTTATCGAAGAACTGCCTGTGTCGAGGTACGAGTGCTATGGTCTGGAAATGGTCGGTGACCCCGCTGACACAACAGCAAAGTACAAGTCTGTCGGCATGGACGATAAGACTTCTTACACAGTATGCAGGTCTGATGATAAGTATGAAGTTGACGGCGGTGCGTCATGGCAGGCTTTCTGTGACCTGAGAGGCGGCGACTTAGACGATATTCCTGTATTCCGTGTAAAATACAAGAACAGGATAAATCGTTACGACAATTTCAGTCAGGTGTCATACGCCGACAACCGCATACCCGAAAGCGAGTATCTGACAGCTTTCAAACCCATCTACAAACCACTTGTGCCTGTATATGGCGGCGCTGAAACTACCTACACCTATGAGATAGACCTTGAGTCTGCGCTGGGAAGTGCTGACAAGGACTTTGAAGCGGTGCTGAGTTACAACACAGGCACTACAAGACCGCTGACTTCACTGAACAATGTTTCGTTCAAGTCAACCGTTGATAATGTGGATAATATCACCAATGTGTCATTTGATGCCGCATCGGGCATACTGAAAATAACTGCCCAAAACCCCGCAAGTTTCGCAGGTCAGACTATTCTGCTGGACGTAGGCTACGGCAACGGCGGCGAATACAACGAGGGCGATACGGGAATGGTCAAGGGCACGCTTAACCTTACGTTCAGCGAGATTCAGGCTGACACGGTAAAAAAGCTGGTGCTGAAAAACGATGTGTCTAACAGGTCGTATTTCCCGCAGGCGGAAGGTGCAGGCAAGGACAGCACAGTGGCAGTCATCTACACAAAGCCTGTGGGCAGCAACACCTACACAAAGTCTATGCAGGACGCTTCACAGACTGACACGCTGACCGTTCTTGACGGCTGTGTACTGTCATACTGGTATCTTCTGGGCGATGACGGCAGACCTCTGACAGACATAAACGGCGATGTGATACAGTTCAGGCGGAATGAAGATGCGTCACAGGACGAGATAGTGCAGTACATTTTCAGCGGAACATGGCCTGCATATCTTGCCGCCAACGACAAACACGGCGACCTCCTGCCCGAAAAATATACCCGCCCGCAGCCTGTCGATAACATTTCGGCATTCACATTCCAGGCAGTTGTCGGAGAAATCACGGAAAAGCCGTTGACTGCTAGGGTGATATTGACTACTCAAGAGGCGCTTAATGAAAGAGGTATATTAGGCATAAAAAATGCAGGATATGTATCCGGTAAGATCACTGGTGTGACTTCATCAAATATGACCGCATTTAAGGAGGGTAACGAAGCTGGTTGGAATAGCTGTGATGATAACCATAGATTGACATATGACTCTTATGCAGGAAATTATCCTTCCGGTTCTCCTTATCCTGATTATGTTCGATTCTATGCTATTGGTACAGAAGTCTACTGGTATACTGTAGATAGAGAAACTCTTCTTCCTACAAATGGAACAGTATATTTGGTGCAGAACGAAAATGATTATAATTATACGCCCAATCTGTTTAAAAATTATACAATGCTTTCAGATGTAAGCGGCATGTTTGATTGGGATTTTTCCGGCATGAATATGTGTGGATATATGTTCCAAAATACAGCTATCACCGAGTTTACATTATACAGACCTATTAAGAAAACCGGGTTGATGTATTTGAGCAGAATGTTCTATAATTGTAAAAAACTGGTTTCTGTTTCAATGACAGTGGATACGTCTGAAGCTGGAAACGGTACTGTAAATGGGCCGCATGATACATATATTTCCGCGCAAACAAAGCAGATGTTCTATGGATGTGAAAAATTAACTACACTAGATCTTTCAGGTGATTTCTCAAATCTGTTTAATGTGCAAGGAATGTTCAGCGGATGTAAGGGGCTTACAGCTTCTGAGTTTAAGCGAGCATTCTCAACATGGATCTGGAATACCAATAATAATAGCAATATGCAAACAAATGACAATAAACATGGTGACTATATTTTCGAGAATTATAACAATGTGAAAGCTCTTCAAGGTATTGACCTTGTTGATGCAAATGGAAATCACTTTCAGCGTAAAGACAACACAATTATTAATGCTTCATAATCCATAAACACTGATGCCCGCAGGCAAGATCTGCGGGCATCTTTTTATGCAAAAAAAGCCGCCGAAAAAACTCGGCGGCTGAAATATTCTGTTCACCCCGCAAAATCATGCCACGCACGTTTCCAGCCGTTCTGTTCATCGGCTGTGTAGTCGGTGCCGTCGCTTGCTCTTACAGTCTGTACGCTTTCGGCGTAAACATAAACATCGTGGGCGGCGGGGTCGGTGCCGCTGTAGTCCATGTGTACCCATGAAAGCAGTTCTTTCGTGGACTCGCCCGCCTCGACAGGCTTTGTGTAGTAATAATAGCCTGCGGTCACTGACGGTTCGGTGGGGCTGTCCTCCCGAACATACACCCAGCCTTCGGGCAGATCGTTTATGTAGTACTTCGTGTCTTCTGTGTCTTCTCCGACTTCTGCATTCCTGAATGTTGCAAGAAAGTCATCATAACCGTCATCGCTGACATTCGGCGCTTCTTCGCGCATATCAGCCGAGAATGAAGCCTTCGACTGTATATCAGAGTCGGACATCTCCAGCCGTACCCGCACATAACAGGGAACACTGCCCGTGTTGTCTATCTGTACCAGCTTGCGGTAGAAAAAGTCGTTCGTCTAGTCGGGCGGCGTGAAAACTTCTGAAACGTTTATCTTGTCTTCGCCCACGCCCACAAGGTTAGGCTTTTTGTCTTTGGCACCGAAATATGCCAGTACAGCCCCGATTGCCGCCAGCATAAGAACACCGACCGAAACAGCGGCGGCAGTTTTCTTTTTCTTTGTCATCTGACAGCTCCTTTCTATGGGGTCGCCTCTTTATTGCTGACGACTGCGTATATCTTTTTAAGGTCATCGGCGCTGTAAGGGTGATCTGCTGTGCCGTCACCCGAAAGTCCGCTTATCTCCAGCGCGTCAGCCTGAATGGTATAAGCATTTATCTGCACCTGACCCACAGTCCCTTCCGCAATATCAGCATCAACTACACTGCGCATCTGCAAGCGGTCAAAGATGGGTATGGTGACCTTGTCAGGGGCGACCCATTCGCTGTAGCCCAGCAGATATATGTCATAACTGCCGTCCATCATGCCCTGAACTTTGGTTATATCTTCGGTGCGCGGCGATATATCTGTCAGTTCAAGATATTCCCACCCCGCCGCCGAATTTGTGGCTTTGTTGTAAGAGAATTCCCACTTGCACTTATCTGTCGGTTCAAGGATATAGCCTTTTTCTGTGCCGTCCTCAACGCCTGCCAGCAGATTGAATATCGCCTGCGTTTGCAGAAATTCCTCAGCCTTTGGCGGTTCTGACAGCGTGACCCCGTCAGGGACAATGCGCTGACCGTCTGCATCAAGGAATGCGGCTTCCATACGCGGCAGATAAACTTCTGCAAAGAAAAGTTCTTTTACACTGCCCGTATTTTTCACGCTGGGCTGTTTGGTTATTATCTGACCCGCAGAAAGTTTTTGGTCTTCATCGAAATCCTCTTCTATCTTAAGCGCGACCTTGCCGACAGTGAACTTGTTGACGGCATTGTCTGTGCTTGTCAGGAAAGCGAGCGTTGCACCGACCAGTGCCAGCGCACTAAGGCTCGCGATCAGTGCTATTTTTTTCAGCTTTGAACGTTCCACTTTTTATCTCCTTTCCTGTTTTTTCATCTTTTTTAGTTGGTATGAAGCTGGTGACCATCAACAGTACTATTACAACTGCCGCCAGCACCCTGCCTGTCCTGCGGTGTAAAAAAACAGCGGCAGTACCTATCTTCGGTATAACGAATACCGTCTTGCCGATGTAATTTTCAGCAGTCACGGGCGAGGTGTCCTCAGTGTTGTTGGCATCGCCTTTTGTGGTGTATCTGCCGTCGTTTATGGCTGTTACCCTGTGGGTGACCAGCGCACTCTCGCCCATTCTGAAAGATATCACATCACCGACCGCAATGCTTTCCAGCGTGGCGTTCTCGTTAACGAAGCATACGCTGTGTACAGGTATCGCAGGTACCATCGAACCTGTTGTGACCACATAAGGCTTTATCTTTGCCAGAAAAAGCGCCGTTACCGCTATCGCACATATTATGATGAGCGTTGTCACAAAAGAAGCAGCCTTCTGAACCGCCGACCATATTGTACGCAAGATCACGGTCACAGTTTTTTGCTCAGGTAATGCCATACTTTATCTGCCTTTGTTTCTGTTTCGTCAGAGGATTTGAGATACTCTGTCTGAATGCCGAAGACTTTTATATCTATGAACTGCGAACTGCCCGAAAGCGCATCGTCCTCGCGGGCGTTGCAGAATATCACCTTGTCAAACAGGGGAGTATCAGTGGTCTTGCCGGGATACAGCACCGCCATGTCATCGACAGCGGGGTCATCATTATCTGTCCATGCGTACAGGTATGTTATTCCCGTGACTTTGCCGCTGTCATCGGTATTTTTGCGGGTATAGTCTGCCATCGGGTGCCAGCCCTTGTTGAACAGCTGTTCACTGCCGCGTGCATCGGCTGAATATTCATCATCGCTGTTTATAAAGCGAAAAAGCGGTACAGAACAGGTATCAAGTTTTATGCCCTTGTCATCGCCGCTGTTTTTTTCAAGCGTTACCTCCTGTACAGGCACAGTCACCTGCATGAAGACATAAGCGGGTGTCTTGTCGGTATTGACGATATACGGGTCTTTATCGACCTTCTGTTCGGGGACTATAGTCGGGTCATTCCGCCAGTGTGGTTCGGTGACACGTATCTGCAAAGTCGCTGACCCGAAAGTATTTGTTACATTGTCAATGCTCGTAAAATACGCAAGCGTCCCCGCAATGACTGTGAGCGCAGTCATTGACAGCGCCAACATGCGGCGTTTGTTTCTTCCCATTTTTTCACCTTCGTTCTGTTTCACAAGCCTGCATATAAAGCGTGTGTGCTATTATGCGCTATTTTGCTTTTGTGTTAAAAATATGGTCGTGCAATATTTATATACTGTTATTATAACATGAATAAGCTGAAAATGCAAGGGCTTTTGCATATAAATATATATGGTAAATTACGGAAGCAACGCGGCATATCTCCTGCCGATATACTATATATAAACAACATGTCGGCAGACGTATCGATATCATGCAGTTTTCTTCACCCACCGCCTGCACTGTGTAAAAAAAGAATATGACTATCCCTTTAGCACACCAACTAAAAAAGCGGTGAACAAAAGGATAATTGAGCGCCCCATATCTTTCCCCCGCCTGCGGCGGGGGAAAGATATACGCCCAAAACCTTAAGTTCTGTATAGCCGCTGTTTTTGTGGTGTGTCAGAGGGATAACCACAAAAAAATAAACAGATTCGAGCGCACTACAGCAGGCTTTCATCTGTTTATTCTCAGTTATCATATTATCAGATCATCTATTGGCAGACATTCGGGCTTTTTTAGCCTGCTTTGCTTCATACATATGTTCGTCAGCGACCTTTATAAGTTCTTCGACATCGCAGGCGGCACCTATCTCGTGTATATAAGCGCCAAAGCTGGCATCAAGCAGATATGGCTTTTCACCTTTCAAGTTGAACTCGGATATCTTTTCAAGAAATTCTCTTCGAAACGATTCTGCTTTCGCTTCATCACAGCACGGCACAAAAATGTAGAACTCGTCACCGCCTGTCCTGCCCGCTATCTTACTGTCGATGGAACAGCTGTTTATGATCTCAGCGATCTTCCTTATGGCAAAATCGCCCTCTGCATGTCCGTAGTGGTCGTTGATTTTCTTAAGACCGTCCATATCGATGACCATTGCACACGAAAGTTCATCGCGGTGCATTCTGCGTGCGGCTTCGGCAGAACGTGTTTCAAACCCCCGACGGTTGTAAAGCCCCGTAAGACCATCACGTACACTGGTATATTCAAGACTGCTTATCAGTTCGCGGATATTGTTCTGCCTCAGCAGTGACTCCAGTGCCACCGCCAGCGTAGCTATCCATACATTGAAGAATTCGTTGAAAATACCCGAACCCGTCATGGCGATGCTGCAATACCCGAATACCCTGTCGCCGCAGTGCATGCTGGTGACATACATCATCTTCGGGTCGTTGTCAGACTCTTCAGGCAGAAATTCCTCAGTGGAGAATACCTTGCGCTCACAGCCCTCAAAATCATGCCATTTGTCTACCATCATTGCAGGGTAGACCTTGCCTGTAGGCAGGGTCATCGCTTTTTCCAGTGAGGTCTTTCCGCTTTTCTCATCTACGTATGTCATAAGGCAGAAAGTCCTGTATCCGCCGAAATTCACCGCATGTTCGGCAAAAGCACTCTCAAGGTCTTCTATCGATTCCACAAGGTTCATCTTAAGGGTAGCGCCGATAACATCTCCCAGATAATAATTTACAGTCCTGTTCTGCTCAGTGCTCAGATTAACGCGCCTTACTTCTTTTTTATAGTCGATGCTCTTGCATCCGCAGGTGTTGGCAAGTATAAGGCTCGCCTTTACCTTGACGAGTTTTGGACATTCCTCACCCTTTACCATCTTGTCTATCATGCGCACCGCTTCATCAGCCACTACCTCGCGCTTGCGGTCAACAGTGGTAAGTCTTGGTATGAACGACTGACCCTCTTCAGTGCCGTCAAATCCTGTCAGTATCACATCTTCCGGCACACGTATGCCGCGTTCTTTCAGGGCTTTGTAAAGCCCCATCAGCATGTAATCGTTTGCGCAAACTATCGCTTCGGGACGCTCCCTGCCCTCCCCGAAGAAGAAATCTGCCGCTTCAACACTTTTGTTGAACCAGAAATTGCCCTCGAATATGCCCGCACCCTCTTCGGGCAGCCCCAGCTTCTTCATAACGACCTTGAAAGCTGCCAGTCTTGCAGCAGCATCGGGGTGTTCAAAAGGCCCCGAAAGAAAGCCTATCTCACGGCAGCCGTGAACATCGTATAGGTGCTGTACCATCTGTTCGACACCCGATGCGTCATCAAAAACTATATTGTAAAAATCCTCCATATAGCTGCTGCCGCTGATGACAGGGCAGTGCGCCTTTTCTTTTATCTGTGCGACCAGCTTTTCTACCATTCCGTCGATAGTAAAACTCTCTTCATCAAAAATAATGCCTGCAAATTCGCCGTAAGGGATAACATCTATGAATTTGTATTCGTAGTTACCGTAATCGCGGTGCTTGCCGCCAATGATACCCATGAAATTTATGAACACCACGTTATATCCCAGTGAAGTAGCTGTGGAATTTATAGTTTCGCAGAAAGTCCTGCGATAACCTGTAGTGACCTGATTGGTGAAAACAGCAATGGATTTTCGGTTGTTAATCATACGTATCATCTCCGAACGAAAGAATTGCAGCAAAAACATTCTTACATCATTTAATAATATTATACCACGACACCAATTCAAAGTCAATACAAATTATTGCGAAATGAAACGCTGTACGTTCAAAAATTGCCAAAAAAAGTGCACATTAAGTAAAAATTAACACCAATTCAGACAACATTCGCAATAAACGGTGCGTTTGGCGCAATTATTGATAAGAAAATATCTTAAAAAGATAATATAATGTTATCAGGATAAGGAATGTGGCAGCACGAAATTATCGGGAATGTTCATTTAAAGTCTGAATTGGCGATTTATGGCAAAATTTACACATTGTTTATGGACTCTTCGGCAAAATTGACGAAATTTCATCTTCAAAAATGTGATAAAAGCGAATTGACTTTAGGTGAACAAACTGTTAAAATAATATTTGCATAGTAGTGTTGCAGGCGTCGGCACGAAAAAGACATGACGCTTTTGATCAAGGAGGGTATTTTATTATGAAAATGACAAAGAGATTTCTTGCAGGTCTGTTTGCTCTGACCATGTGCGTAGGCATGGCAGCGTGCGGCAGCGATTCGGGTAATGACGGCGAAGCAAGTTCTGTTAAAGCTAAAGAGATCGCGCAGGAAGATAAGGATAAGCTTAACGAAGTGGCACAGAGCAAACTGGATACCACTGAGCTTGAAAATAAGACCATCAGGTTCCTTTCCCACTGGGATATCAACCCCAGCGAGGGCGGCGTTGTAGGTGCAGATCTTCAGATGTTCTGGGATACCTATGACGGTAAGATAGAGTATGTACAGACCACATGGGAAAAACGTTATCAGGATCTTGCGAAGATGGTAATGGCGAATGACTCGCCCGATTTCTTCTCCGCAATGGATATGGACGGCTTCCCTAAGGGCGCAATAAAGGCTATGTTTGAGCCTATCGATGACTATGTTGACCTTGACAGCGAGCTGTGGGCACCTGCAAAGGCTACCTGCGATGCGTTCGTGTTCAACGGCGGTCACTATGTTGCAGGTATACAGTCCTATCCTCAGTATGTATGTGTTTATAACACAAAGACCATCGAGGAGAACGGTCTGGATGATCCTGCTGAACTTTATTACAATGACGAGTGGACTTGGTCTAAGTTCACTGAGATGTGTACCGAATTCACCAATCAGGAAGAGGAGAAGGTAGGTCTTGACGGCTGGTGGTATGCAGCAGCGCTGAACGATACCTGCGGTGTTCCTCTGATCGGTCTTAAGGACGGTAAACTTGTCAATAATATGGAAGATCCTAAGGTAGCAAAGGTTCAGGAACTGATGTACAATCTGGGCAAGAACGATGTATTCTTCGACAGAGCATCCAATAACTGGTCTATCAGAGGCGATGGCACAACAGGTCTTGGCGTTGGTACTTATCAGACCTTGTTCTATCCTGTTGGTCTGTGGGGCATTGAGGGTACTCCCGAGAGCGTAAGCGCATTCGGTGATGTTGAAGCAGGCGAGATCATGTTCGTACCAATGCCCAGAATGGACGACAGCGATACTTACTGGGTAACTTCCAGAGTTGATGGCTATCTGCTCTGCAAGAATGCTCCTAACCCCAAGGGCTTCGCAGCGTATATGAACTGCCGTATGGCTACACTGTCTGAAGCTGATGAGATCGGCAGAAAGCAGCACATCGAAGACTATAAGTGGAACGACGACATGATGAAGATGAGAGATGAAGTTATTGCACTTTGTAACGATCACCCTCTGTATGACTTCCAGGAAGGTGTATCTGAAGAACTCAAGACCACTATGGAGACCGTTCGTCAGGCTACTGTACTTACAGGCGGCGGCGCTACCACATGGACTCAGTGTGTTGAAGAGAAAAAGGCTACTGTTGACAACCTGCTGAAGGAAGCTAACGAGAATATACAGTCTGAGCCTACTGCTGAGTAATTAATTACGCTTTCCAGATATTACGCATTGATCGTGTGCAAGCAATTGATGCGAAAAATATCCTTCATTTTTACCCTACGAGAAGACCGAGGTTCTGCCTCGGTCTTTTCGGTTATAAGGAGGTCAATAATATGGGTGAGATAAACAAACTTCACACGGGTGAACTCTATCTGCCTAACGACAGCACTATCCTCGAAGAACAGGTAAGGTGCCTTGACAGACTCTATGACTATAACCACACCCGCCCCACTGAGTCAGCAAAGCGCGAAGCTATGCTGAAAGAGATGTTTGCCGAAATAGGCGAGGGCTGTTATATCGAGCCGCCTTTCCACGCAAATTTCGGCGGAAAACACTGCCATTTCGGTAAGATGGTCTATGCCAATTTCAACCTTACACTGGTGGACGACACGCATATCTACGTGGGCGACTACACAATGTTCGGACCGAACGTGGTGGTGGCATCAGCAGGACACCCGCTTAATGTGGCGCTCAGGACTGACGGCTACCAGTATAATATGCCTGTTCACATCGGAAAATGCTGCTGGATAGGCGCGGGTGTCATTATCGTACCCGGCGTGACCATCGGTGATAATGTGGTCATCGGCGCAGGCAGCGTGGTCACTAAGGATATCCCATCAAACGTTCTTGCGTTTGGCGACCCCTGCAAAGTCAATCGTAATATAGGTGACCATGACCGCGAGTTTTACTTCAAAGACAAAAGGATACCCGATGAACTCCGCGAGAGATATCACCTGAAATAAAAATAGCCCGAAAGCGTGAAACATACCGCTTTCGGGCTTTTGTGTTTATAGATAATGTATTCGGCTCTCGTCAAACCTGTCCTGCTGCGGACGGCTTTCTGCGGGGTATCCCACAGGTATCACTGCGAATGCCCGCATTCCTTCGGGATTTCCAAGAACTTTCTCGGCGGCAGTCATTCTGTCCTCCAGCGGGGCGGCGCAAAGCCACACTCCGCCAAGTCCCTGCGCGGTTATCTCCAGCAGAATGTTCTCGGTAGCGCATGATAAGTCTATCTCTGCAAGTTCGCCCCAGCGCAGTCCCTCAGTCCTGTAACAGGGGACTATCACAGCAGGTGCCCCCGCCGCACAGCCCGCATACGGGCTTATTTTTGAAAGCGCTTCTATCTTTGCCTTGTCGGTCACCACGAAAAATTCCCACGGCTGCTGATTGCCCGCTGAGGGCGCAGCCATCGCCGCTTTGAGTATCTTTGTGAGCTTTTCCTGCTCAACAGGTCTGTCCTCAAATTTTCTTATGCTGACCCTTGTGAATATCTCGTCCATGCTATATCTCCAGTCTTAGCGCCTTTACATTCATCTCGACAAACTGCGGCTTTACCGTCTTTTTCATGACTTCCTCCACCGCATCTATGCCAAAAGGCAGAACGCCCGTCTTTACAGCCTGACCCAGCATCACCATGTTTAGTGCGCGGGGCGACCCGACTTCCTTGCACGCCGCTTCGCCGTCAATAGTTTTCAGGTCGTCTGCTTTCTTCGCCAGATATTCAATCATCTCGCTGCCGTTGTAGCTGCTGCCTTTCAGCGCCGCAGTTACAGGCATTATCGGGTGTGTGTTGACTATCACCTTGCCGCCCTCTTTCAGATAAGGCAGCATGCGCACTGCTTCGGCAGGCTCGAAAGCTATCAGCAGGTCAGCAGTCTTTTCCGGGAACATCGGGCAGTAAAGCCCGTCACCCAGCCTCAAAAAACTGAAAACGCTGCCGCCTTTCTGTGCCATACCGATAGTTTCCGCGCTCATTACAGGAATATCCTGCGCCATAGCCGATGCCGCTATCAGCTTTGAGGTCAGCACTATGCCCTGTCCGCCAACGCCGCAAATAAGTATGTTATTCTGCATTTTCGCCGCCTCCTATCGCATTTACGGGACATACCTGCGAACACAGCCCGCAGCCCGTACACAGGCTTGCTTCGATAGCCGCCTTGCCGTCCTTTATTACCAGACCGGGACAGCCCAGAGAATTTATGCACTTCTTGCAGTTGATGCACTTGCCGCTGTCGATGACTGCGGGTGCTTTGCCCTTTATCAGCACCGCACACGGCGACTTGAATATGATAGCCTTAACGCCCTTTTCTGCCGATACACGCTTTACGCAGTCAACAGCCGCATCAAGTTTCAGGGGATCGACAGTTTCAACAGTCTTCACGCCGATGCCCTTCAGCACAGCTTCTATGCTTACCTTGTCTACTACCTGACCCATCATCGTCCTGCCTGTACCTGGGTGCGGCTGATGACCTGTCATAGCTGTGGTCGAGTTGTCCAGCACCACAAGGGTCATGTCAGCCTGATTGTACACCGCGTTGATAACGCCTGTTATAGCCGATGCAAAGAAAGTCGAGTCGCCCACAAAAGCGAAGCAGTTAGTATCGGGTTCTATCCTGCCGATGCCCTGCGTGATGTTCACGCCCGCACCCATGCAAAGGCAGGTGTCTACCATGTCAAGGGGCATGGCGTTGCCCAGTGTGTAACAGCCGATGTCGCCGCAGAAAACGCTCTTTTTGCCTTTCATCGCCTGCTTTACCGCGAAGAACGATGCCCTGTGCGGACAGCCCGCGCACAGCACAGGCGGTCTTACAGGCAGTGGGGGAACATCTTCTGCTTTTTCCTCATCAGTCAGTTCAACGCCCATGAACTGCGAAACAGCCCTCTTCACCGAAGCACAGGTGTTCTCGCCCGCAGGCGGTATGTGTCCTGTCAGCTTGCCGATTATCTTTGTCTTAAGCCCGTATTTTCCGCATACGAAGATCAACCCGCGCTCAATTACAGGGTCGAGTTCCTCTATGCACAGCACTTCCTCAAGACCGCCGTTTGCAGTCAGGAATTCAACTGCCGCTTCCTCAGGGAACGGGAAAGGCGTGCCTACCTTGAATATCTCAGGCGAAACGCCCAGCGCCTTTACAGCTTCCATCGTGTAGGTGTAGCTTATGCCGTGTGTCGCGATGCCCCGTCTGCCGCCGTTTGCGGTAACAGGGTTCAGCCCGCTTTCACTGAACACTTTTGAAAGACAGACATTCCTCTTCTCTATCGCACCGTGTGCCGCAAAAGAAAGTCTTGGGAATATCACCCACTTCGAGGGGTCACGTACAAATCCCTCAGGTGCATTCTTTTTACATTCGTCCTCGTCCTTTACCTCTATGGACGCATAGCCGTGACAGACACGGGTAGTCGGTCTGAACAATACAGGTGTGTGGTATTCCTCCGAATACTCGAACGCCTTCTGTATCATGTCATACGCTTCCTGCACCGACGACGGGTCAAAGCATGGGAGTTTTGAGAACTCCGCGAACTTTCTGGTGTCCTGTTCTGTCTGCGACGATATCGGACCCGGGTCATCAGCCACCATAATGACCATGCCGCCCTTTACTCCGATATAAGCAAGGCTCATCAGCGGGTCAGAAGCTACGTTAAGCCCCACCTGCTTCATAGTCACCATAGTGCGCGCGCCGCTGTAAGCCGCGCCTGCGCCCAGTTCAAGCGCCGCCTTTTCGTTTACCGACCACTCAACATACAGACTGCCGTCATTACATTTAGCAGTCGTTTCCAGCACCTCCGTAGAGGGTGTACCGGGATACCCCGAGATAACATTCAGCCCCGCCGCTATCGCACCTCTTGCGATTGCCGCGTTGCCCATCAAAAATTCTTTGTGCATTTTAACACGCTCCTATTCAAAATGGGGGCTAAGCCCCCAAGCCCCAAACATCAGCTTTGCTGATGTTGTGCTCAACCTCGGCGTGAGGGTTATCGCTTCACTCTCAAAACGCCCCTACGGGTCGTTTTGTTCGTTCTCGCGATAACGCGCCGAGGGTCGCTCTTTGGCATGACCGAAGGCTTTGCCGCGCCCTCATTATTCTGTTTAAAGCTATTCAAAATCGCCTTGACCCACTGCACAAAACTGTGTTGCGGGAAATCCGTGTAGGGTGGGGGCTTGCCCCCACCACAATTTCCAAATCACACACGCACCAACGAAATTCCCACGTTAAACCGCGATTTTTTCGTTAATGCCAATAATTATGAATTATGAATTATTAAATCCTCTTGAACACTGTTGCCGACAGCGGTGCGCACCTTACATATCCCGACTGTTCCTCTTCGTTGATGAAGCCGAATTCGTCCAGTCGGCGGTAAAATATGCCCCACGGCAGATTGAAATACCTCTCTTCGGGGTAAGGGTTCAGCGCTATTACGAAACATTCCTTGTCATCTTCCAGCTTCCATATCACGAAATTGTAGTCGCCAGTGTCCAAAAACTGTAAATGCTGCCCGACCTCGACCTTGTCTGCCATTCTGAAAAGCGGACTTGAACGCCGTACCTTTATCAGTGCCTTGTAGTAGTTGAAAACACAGCGGTACTTGTTCTTTTTGTCCCATTTTATGGCGTTCGTGAAATCAGGCGCGTTGTAGCTGTCGTGACTGTATATGTTCACCTCGTTGGGACTTTCTCCCTCGTTCAGCTTTCGCGGCTTGATCCTCAGAAAATCCTGCCCCAACTGTATGAACGGCATGCCCTGTGACAGTATTATTATCGCCGCCGCCAGCCTGTCCATCTTTATCAGGTCAGCGGGACTGTAATGGTTGCTGCCCGATATTTTCAGCTTGTCCCACAGCGTATGGTTGTCATGCGCCTCCGCATAGTTGACAGCCTGTGTCGGTTCAAATGCCCAGCACGCTTCCGAAGCATCGTGAAGCTGGTGGTGCGGCACCGAACCCGCAATGCCGCGCCTCAGTATCGAAGCCGTGTTTCTGTTGCCGCTGATAAATCCCAAGTCATACGGATTGAAAGTTCCGCCCTTTACCGAGTCGCGTATGTTGTCGTTGAAAAGTCCCACTCTGCCGAAATCGTAGCTGTTCCACTTGTACGCCAGCTTGTCTGCGGGCATGGGCGATTCGCCGCCCGTCCAGCCCTCACCGTACATCAACAGCTGAGGGTCTATCTTGTTCAGTTCGTCCCTGATGATGTTGACAGTTTCTATGTCGTGCAGCGCCATCAGGTCAAACCTGAAACCGTCCACCTTGTATTCGGTCGCCCAGAATTTCAGCGAATCTATCATGAATTTGCGGTACATCATGTGGTCGGAAGCAGTTTCGTTCCCGCACCCCGAACCGTTCGAGAAACTGCCGTCCCTGCGTGTGCGGTGGTAGTATTTAGGGAAAGCCTTTTCAAAGGCACTCTCCTCGGTGTAATATGTATGGTTGTATACTACATCCATTATAACGCCGATGCCGTTCTTGTGCAGTGTCATCACCAGTTCCTTGAACTCGCGTATGCGGCATTTCGGGTCAGCAGGGTCGGTGGAATACGAACCCTCTAAACAGTTGTAGTTTTTGGGGTCGTAGCCCCAGTTGTACTGCTTTTTTTCAGGGTGTGCCTCATCAACGGTAGCATAGTCAGCCACAGGCAGAAGATGCACATGCGTTATGCCCAGTTCCTTAAGATGGTCAAGACAAGTTTCCGACTTGCCGCATCGCGTCCTGCTGTGTGTAAATCCCAGAAATTTCCCGCGATGTTCAGGACAGACCCCCGAACTTTCATCAATTGAGAAATCCCTCACATGGCATTCGTAGACTATCGCCTGACAAGCATTCTCACACTTCGGCTTTTCCACCTTGTCCCAGCCCTTAGGGTCAGTGTCGGAAAAGTCTACCACAGCGCCCCTGTTTCCGTTGACACCGCAGGCTTTGGCGTATATGTCTATGGTCTCTAACCTGTTGTGGGCGTTCTCAAACTCATATGAAAAAGTGTAGAAAAGCCCGTCACAGCTGCGGAAAAGTTCAACATACCATACTCCCTTGTCCAGCTTTTCCATAGGCACCGTTTCGATGCGGTTGTCACCCTCCCCGTCAAGGTAAAGATTGAGATATACCCCCGTTGCCAGCGGCGACCATGTCTTGAAGACAGTCCTGTCCTTGTTTTCACCTATGATATTAGCGCCTAAGTCATCGCCGTCATAGTAATACTTTTTGTCGATATCTGCTGCATCGTATCTCAGCAATTGGTTCACCAACTTTATAAAAAATTTATTATATGATCATCCTTTTAGCACACCGGCTGAAAATGCGGTAAACAAAAGGATAATTCAGCGTTGTATATTTTAAGTTCTGTAAAACTGCTGTTTTGGTGATGTGTCATTCGTTATACACCTGAAAAAGGCAGTATAAAAAGGCAAAACCGGTGTGCTGTTATCTCCCCGCTCAAGCACCCCAAAAAAGAACATCAGCCTATAGTTACCGCGCGCCTGTAACTGTCATACCTTAGACACCGCCAGCTGTTCGCCCTGACGCACCTTTGTTTCGCAGTTTTCTTTTGTGTTCTGTATAAGGTCAGCATCGACTTCTGCCTTGCCCTTTTCAAGCAAAAGCACTATGGTCGAGCCGCCAAACTCAAACATGCCCTTTTCTTCGCCCTGCCGTACCCTGTGATTTCCCCACGGGTGGTGATTGGTTATCTTGCCGACCATCAGCGCCCCGACTTCCATCTGTATCACATCACCGAAGAACTCAGTCCTCAGCATGCAGTATGTGCGGGAATTTTCCTTGTACACCTCCACATGGCGGTTCGCCACAGGGTTCACCGTGTTCAGGAAACCCTTTATCTCGCGGTCATGACTCTTAAGACCGCTTATGGGGTAGATGTATCTGTGGTAGTCATCGACACTCAGCCTGATGACCAGCGCATACCCGCCCGCATACTTTTCAGCCAGCTTCTTGTCCCTCAGCAGACTGTCAACGCTGTAGACCGAGTTCTTGATAACGAAAGTCCTGGATGGTGTTATCTCGTAGGCACTCACCTTGCCGTCAGACGGTGAAACTATCTTGTGTTCGTCTTTCTCAAAGTACCTTCTGCCGGGTTTTATGCGGCGGGTGAAAAATTCATTGAATGTTGAGTACTGCTTGTCCTCATAATCAAACATGTCGATGCCGTTGCTTTCAGCGAACTGCTCGACAAATCCGCCGCTCAGCCTGCTGTTGAGAACACCTCTGCTCAGCTTAGAGAATATGGGCAGAGAAGCTATCTCCAGCACGCTCCTGCCAATGAAGCTGTCATAAGCATCATTCAGCAGTCTGTCCTGCTTTGTGGTCACTTTGTATGTGTGACCCTGTCTGTCTTTGTATTTCATGTTTATCACTCCGTTCGCATTGATATTTACAGCAATTGTCAGATAACAGTTTCAGAGCCGTATACTCAGCACACTGCGTTTGAGCAAACGTCCAAACCGCTCACAGTACGCTGCTGTCAGTAATTATGAATATAGTTATCCCTTTAGCACACCAACACAAAGCGCTATATAACAAGGAAAATCGTGTTGATGTTATCCTTTTCCCCCCCCCTGCGGCGGGGAAAGGGAAAACGACAGCTAACCGATAATAATACACAATTCTCCCGTCCGTGTCAAAAATTATGGATTAAATAATTTTTCAGCCAAACCCGCGAAAAAAGCAATTCTCCCGTCCATGTCAATAATTATGAATTATGAATTAAATAATGTGGTTCATTTTAAGGTAACTGAAAAAGATTATCAGCCCCAGCGTGAACATTATCAGCAGACCCTTGTTGCTGGGCTTGTTGACCTTTATCTTAGCCACGAACAGCGCAGATATCAGTATCAGGAAACCCTGAAAAACATAAGGGAAAATGTGCGGCGGTATGTTGTGCCTGCCGATGTACAGAAGCGGCAGTACTATGCAGACGCTCGTAACAGGCAGACCCTCGTATTCCTTGCGGTTCTCGGCAGTTTCCCGCTGACGCTCTTCTTCCATCACGTTGAAGTATCCCAGCCTTATGACCGCCGCCAGCACTATCATCAGCGAGGGTATCAGCCTCATCGGGTAGATCGTGTGGTAGTGATATCCCAGCACTGCGGGGAAAACTCCGAAGCAGACCAGATCGCACAGCGAGTCTATCTGTATTCCGAAGACCTTTTCATGGTCGGTGCGGTTCTTCATGCTTCTTGCTATCTTTCCGTCAAACAAGTCGCAGATGCCCGATGCCACAAGGCAGAAAAATGCGATGGCATCATGCCCCTCAAATACCTGTGTTATGCCGAAGACCGATGAAAGCAGTCCCACGTATGTCAGTATTACCGAATAATTGTAAAATCCTATCATGTCTTATCACTTGATCCTATCTTAAATAAATAACTTTACTCTTAATTGGGATCGTCTATCTCCCATTGCCGCCCGCTTTTGTGCTGACGGCTCATTCCGTTCTCTCAAATTATTTTCAGCAGGAAAGTCCCTGCCCGATATCGCCGCATCACCTGCGCGGCAGTGTTCTGTATCATCGATGTTCTTTCGGGATATTCAGCCGCTTGTCCGAACGCATCACCTTTATGTGCGCTATCAGCGTGACGATCCCGCCCGCTATCAGTACAGCATAGAATGTCAGCCCTCTGCTGAGAAGCAGTGCAGGCTTGACCAGCGCCGCTCCGAAAATGCTCTCAAACACCAGCAGGAAGCTGGCTTCCGTTACACCTGCCGCACCCGGCAGCGGCAGCATCTCCACCGCTATGGCTATCATTACCTGCATGGTCACTATGTCAATGAAGCTGACCCCCGACAGCCCGTAGGACTTGTACACCACCCATGTCACCGCAAACAGGCAAATCCTCTGCACAAGTGTCATGGCGAAGACTTTTGCCACCACCACAGCGTTCTCTCTTACATAAGAAGAACCTATAACATATGTATCGCAGATGCGGTTTATCTTGTCTATCCACTTGCCGTGATTTTTTTCTTTGACTATCTTCCAGTCTGTCAGCTTGTTGAGTATCGTTATGCCCGCACGCCTTGCCCAGTCGGGTTTGGTTATTATGAATGTCAGCCCCGCGATGAATGCACAGTTCAGCACAAAACCTATAACCAGCAGCCATGCAAGTCTGCCGCCGTAGTTGTATACTGCGCCGAAATTGAATATCAGCAGCAGAAGCCCCAGTATCACCAGCACCGATTTGTATGCTATGGTCACCAGCAGCATTACCAGTGTCGAGAATCCTATCTTCACACCGTCTTTTTTCATATAGTACATCTGTGCAGGCTGTCCGCCCGAAGATGACGGCGTTATGTAACTGAAAAAGAACCCGATGAACGAGTATTTAAGACAGCTTGCAAAGGGTACTTTCTGTTTGCAGACTCTCAGAGTGTAATGTATTATGCAGCTTTCGCCCGCCACAAAGCAGAATGTCAGCACCAGCCCCACAGCTATCCAGCCCATGTTGGCAGTCTTAAGGTCTTTGATTATCTCGGAAAGTTCCTGTCCCGAAAACAGCAGACGGAAAGTCAGCCACATTATAATGCCTATAAATCCCACATCAAGGACATATTTGAAGTATTTCTTTATGAACCGTTTTATTGTATCTCACCTGTCTTTTAATGTGGACACAGCAGCGTAAGATATCTTTGTGTCCGCATCGTTTTTCTGTTCTTTATATCTGTTTTTTGTAAGCCGAAGCCTTAGCCGTAACACGAATCACGCATCGCAGGCGCCTCATCTCACCCCAAGAAGATTGCCGCCGTTGATGGCTGACAGATAGAGTATATCTATCACCAGCTGTATGATGACAGATCTCAGTACCACCTGTGTGTCCGACCAGCCCTTGTTCTTGCGGCAGTGGTCGTGCAGAGGTGTGCGTATATCCTTCATGAAGTTCTTCATCTTAAGAAAGCGTATAAAGCTGATCTTCAGCAGGCTAAGACCGCCGTCAAGTATGATGACTATGCAGGCGGGTATGAAACCGAAAGGGTTGCCCGTCACAAGGAACAGCACTGCCAGCATAACGCCCAGCGCACGCGAACCCGCATCGCCCATCAGCATCGTAGACGGCGAACAGTTGAACCAGAGGTAAGCCGCCAGTGTCGCAAGCATAATAACAGGTACAAGATGTTCAAAGTTCTTGCAGACTGTCTGCGAAAGCACACCGCTTGTGATGACAAAGCCCAGCATCACCGTCATTACCAGCGAAGCACACAGCCCGTCCACACCATCGGTGCAGTTGGTCACGTTTATGGCAGTCCACACAAGCATCGCCGCCAGCGCGATGTAGACCACAGCAGGCAGATGAAAGCTGAGATGCAGAAGCGGCATCTTTACAGGCACCATGCTGTGTTCAGCAGGCACAGTTGTCGAGTACCACCACTGGTCTATGGCAGCGCCCAGCGATATCGCAAGGTCCAGCAGACCTTTCTTAAGGCGGCCCCACGGTACTTTTGAAGCGTCGTCTAAATAGCCTGTCAGCATTGCGGCGTAGATAAGCGCCAGATAGATGACATATTCAAGCGTCAGCGGGATGAACAGTGCGGCTGTCAGCGTGAACGTGGTCATGAATATCAGCCCGCACCCTCTTGCCTTGCCCTGTGAAAGTTCGCCGTTCACCGCGAACTCTCGTCCCTGGTCTTTAGGGAGTATATTGCGGAAAAATTTCAGCGCAAGAAAACTCGACCAAAAGGCAAAAGCTATCATCAAGACAATGAACAGCGAATATTTTGATATATCGCCCTCGTCAAAAAAATCAAATGTGTTACCGAAAAGCAGTTTGAAAATCATTTTCATCTTCCTTTTAAATAAAAATACTCATACATCATATATTATACTACATCTCTTGAAAAAATGCAAATTTTACAGCGTGGCATTTTGCACAAAATTTAGGCATTTGCGTGATGCGGTCGGTCTTACAGAAAATAACTGTGTATATACAGTCAGCGGTCGTGATATACACAGTTCAGGTGTGATATATACAGTCCAAAGGTCATAAACAGCGCATAAATATGCCGCTTTATGTGATAAATACACAAAAACAAAAGCGAATCGCACTGCGTTCATTGTACATCTATACGATTATCAGCGAACTATATTGACAAAACTGTGTAAACTGTGTATACTGTATACATACAGTTAAGGCTGCAATAACAGTCATAACAGAAATAACAGTAAACAACATGAAAGAGGCAGTTATGGGGCGTGTCCCCGTAAGAAAGGAGTACATCATGAAAGCAAAGAGAGTTATTATGGTACTGAGGATACTGGCGGCGTTGCTGCTTATAACAGGCATAACTAAGGTCTTTGGCGCAGGCGCTGTTTCAACAGTCTGCTTATGCAGCGGTATAGGTCTGGTGGTATTATCTAATTGGATATACCGCTTCAATAGTTGATAAGTCAGACAAAAGAGATAACATTCCCCGAAAAACGGGGCAGTAAAGGAGATGACAGAAATGAAAGACAAGAGAGTATATGCGCTGAGAGGTATCGGAGCTGCCATGCTGCTGCTGGGCATAGCAGCGGCAGTCAGAGGGAGCTATTCTTCATGTGCTTGCTTCTGCGGTTCTGCAAGCGTGATAAATGCCTCAAACATTATCAGCAGGAAGAATAAGGAAAACAACAAAGAATGACCCCTCAGCCGGTATCGGGGCTTTGCACGTTAATGAAAGGTGATGACAGATATGAATGAGAGAAATATCAGAAAAGGTGTGACGATAGCGGCGGTGCTGGCAGTAACAGGGCTTCTGGGTCAGAAGTTTATCGAAATGTCAGAACATTTCAGCGGAGTCATGGGCGTGGTGATGTCAGCACTGATAGTATGGGTGCTTTTCGGCGTTTTCCGCAGACGCTTCATGAGATAACGGCGCTTCGGCTGATAGATGCGAGCATTGACAAAACGGACTGAATCTGTGCGGCGGTAATGGCGTGAAACCTGTCGTTTTGGGATCTTCGGGCTTTTCAATGACCTCGTTTTCCATTCGCGACAAAAAATGTACCATTCGCGCAAAAAATCCACACGTTTTAATAAAATCGTACTATAATATGAATGAAGAAAGGGAAAGATATATATACCCCTTTCGGCATGAACAAAAGAAAGGATAAACAGCAAAAGGAGGCAGACAAAATGAAAGAGAGAAACATCAATAAGATTTGGTCGGCGGCACTGCTTATGATCGGTGTATGCGCGATCTTTCAGGGCGTATTCGGAATGACTGATACAGAATATAAAGACATTTTTATCAGGGTCTTCGGCGTGTCTGAACTGCTTGCACTGCCTGTGCTTGCATTCACAACTGTGCTGAGGATAAAGAACAGACAGCGCTGACAAACGAGAGAACAAAAGAAAGAAGGACACGGGGCGGATAGTATATATTCAGTGCGTTTCGGCAAGCTGGCAGTGTGTACGGCATTGTGCCGTCATATCTGCCGCAGTCGGGACAGCAGAGTTCCCCCCGATAGCAAAAGGAGATAAAAATGAAAGCTGATAAAAGACAGCTTGTGATAGTTTCATTAAAGGGCATCGCGGCGGCATTGCTGATTGCAGGTTGCTTTTTCGCATTTAACGGCAGACTCCCTGCGGCGGACGACATCAATGGCATGGTCGCACTGACGGCGGTCTGCATGGCGGGCAGTTTTGGCGGTATCATGACCGATACGGCAGAAAATGATCTTCAGCCGACAGAAAATGCAGGCAATAGCCCCATATAGTAAAAGATGAAAGTTTTGTGAGGTCTTTTCGCATAAGGCGCACAAAAGACAGTTTAATGACAGCATTTTACTGCCCGTCAGCGGCGGGCAGATGACTAACAGGAGAATTATGATGGAAAACGAAAAGGTGCTGGAAGTCAAAGGACTTTCCAAGCAATACAAAAAGGGCGTGTACGCTTCCGAGAAAGTCACGTTCGATGTACACAGGGGCGAGATATTCGCTCTTATAGGACCAAACGGTGCAGGCAAGACCACCACTATACGCATGATATCGACCCTTTTACAGGCAACTGAGGGCGATGCTGTGGTAAGCGGTCACAGTATACTGACCGAACCCGAAAAGGTCAGAAAGAGTATCACCTACCTGCCCGATGAAGCAGGCGCTTATAAGAACATGAAAGGTATCGACTACCTTAAATTCATGGCTGAACTCTACGCCGATAACAAGTCGCAGGCTGAGGAATATGTCAAAACAGGCAGAGAGATATGCGAACTTGGTGACAGGCTCAACGATAAGATAGCCAGCTATTCGCGAGGTATGCAGAGAAAACTTCTGCTGGCAAGGGCGATAATGTCAAAGCCCGACCTCGCCATTCTCGATGAACCGACCAGCGGTCTTGATATAATAAATGCGCTTGAGATAAGGCGTATGATAAAACAGCTGGCGGCAGAGGGCATGAGTTTCCTGCTCTCTTCCCACAACATGCTGGAGATAGAATATGTTTCCGACAGGGTAGGCATAATCGCAAAAGGACATCTGCTGGAAACAGGCACTCCCGCCGAACTGATAGAAAAGTACAAGGCAGACAACCTCGAAGATGTATTTGAGCTTGTCGTTATGAAGAAAGATATCAAGTAGGGGGTGAGCAGCATGAAATTTCGTACATTATTTTTGAAAGAACTGCGCGAGATGCTCAGTTCCCAGACTATCCTTATGATGATAGTGTCGGTCGTCATACTTTCCTTTGCGGGTCAGGCTATGAGCAATGCCGTCGAGGACAATGCCGAAACAATGATGGATATAAACATCTGTGACCTTGATGATACCGAGTTCACCCACAATATGATAAAGTGCCTTACAGCCAATATAAACGCTCTTGACGGCGAAGTCAATACGGTGGATATAACTTCCGATAACTACGCCGAAGAACTGAAAAAAGCTAATGTGAAGAGCGTGGTCATAATCCCCGAAGGCTTCACCGAAAGTGTTGAGAAGAGCGAAGCGGCAACGGTCAAATTCGTTCAGCGGCTCAATTCGCTGGCAACTTTGTCGAATATGAACGCAGGCTCACAGGTGGCTGTTGACTATCTGTCAAGTGCGGTAAAGGAAGTCGTTTACAGCACAAAAGTGGCAAACGGCAAGCTGACAAGCAGTGAAGTGTCATTCCTCAACGAACCATTAAAGCTGGAAGAATCAACAGTAGTTGCTGATAAGAGCGAGGACATCTCAGCGAGCATAGTTATGTCGCTCTGCTCTGCACAGGGCATGATAGTGCCGATAATGATGTTCATACTGGTGATGATGTCTTCTAATATGATACTCAATGCAGTCAGCACCGAGAAGATAGACAAAACACTGGAAACTCTGCTCTCTGCCCCCATATCAAGGCTCTCGGTCATCGCCGCGAAGATGCTCTCGGCTGCGGTGGTCGCAGCGATGCAGGCGGCTGTCTATATGATAGGCGCAAAGAATATGATGAACGGCGTGCTTGACAATGTCAGCGGTGAGAGCGGCTACAGCGAAGCGCTGAATAATCTGGGACTTACGATGGACGCTTCACAGTACGTGCTGGTCGGCTTGCAGATGTTCCTGTCAATACTCATAGCGCTTTCGGTATCGCTGATACTCGGCGTGCTGGCAAGGGACGCAAAAAGCGCACAGACGCTCACACTGCCCATCATGATGTGTACTATGATACCTTATATGCTGTCGATGTTCGTTGATATAAAGACAATGTCGCCTGCGGTAAGGTATATCGTCTACGCGATACCTTTTACTCACTCCTTCATGGCTTCTGAGAACGCTATGTTCGGCAATACGGGCGTCTATGTCGGCGGACTCATCTATCAGGTGATATTCTTAGCAGTCTGCATGTTCCTCGCACTGAGGATATTCATGAGCGACAGGATATTCACCATGTCCATCGGCGGAAGAAGAGCAAAAACAGGCGGCGAAGCATCTCAGTAACAGCTACAGATAAAGACAGAAAAGCTATAGTGTAAAAAAGTGCATGTCAGCGGCGGGCGACAGCACATCGATATGAAAAGGAACTCAAATTAAACGGAAGATGAAACAAACAACAGACTATAAGACAGAACAAGAACGTTAGTCAGCAGGGGATATCCCCTATTCAGAACAGGTGATGACAAAATGAACGAGTATAAAATAATCAAGGCGACCCGCGACAAGGGTTTCAGAACGGCGGCACAGGTCATGAAAGATATGTCCGCAAGGGGCTGGACGGCAGTGAATGTCCGCCCGCAGGACGACAGTGTGCTGATAACATTTAAAAAAGATATATAATAGAAAGAACGGGACAACAAATGAAAACAAGAAGTATCATCAGAATGGTCACGGCGGCACTTGCGGCAGGCGCGGCAGTGCTCGGTATGCTGTCAACGGTGTGCGCGACAGGCGTTTCGGAAGAGCAAATCCCCGAAGAAAAACCTGTCTATGCCGTGTGCAGAGGACTCCTGCCTACCCATGTCACAATAAGATGACACCCATAAATGTGATAAATATGTCACTGTGATGTATTTATCACATTTATTTTACCCTGATTTTGTGTAAGCCTACAAAAGTGATAAAAATATCACTTTTTCTGTTGACTTCTGCCTGTAGAAGTGATATAATTATCACATCAGGTGAGAAATATATCACCTGGTGCGGAAAGACAATAAAACTATAGACAGAACAAACGGAGGCAGAAAAATGAAACAGGACAAGAAATTCAAGGAACTTTATGAAAAGTATAAGAAGCCCGATATGACCCGCGCTGAGCGTCAGGAACTTATGGAAACCATATACAGAGAGCGCTACAAGCAGGATCCCCGCAAACCCATCACCCAGAAAGGGCAGGCTTTGCTGAATCTGGTATTCGGTGCCGTTATGACAGTTGAAAGTGTACTGGAACTTACATGTGCGCGTCTGCTGGGCAGTAATGGTCTGGGCATTCTGTCAATGGTATCTATGGCGGTGATACTGCTTATGATCTTTTTTGAACATAAGCGTAAAAAAGAACCTGCTGACGAGATGACAAAGACATTCATGCTGAAAGCGGCATCTTTAGCCGCAGTTTGTGAACTGACAGTCATGTTTGTTATGATGCTGGCAGTAATTATCGTGAACAACGCACGAGGTATCAATAATATAGTCGTGAACAGCGATCAGCAGTTCGATACAGCAAGCCTTCTGCTGGGTGTTTATATGACAGTCAGATACGGCGCATATCTCTGGCTTGACAGGGCTCCCGCCTGTGAGGAGGAATGAGCGATGAACAATAAAGCAGTTTCTCCCGAAGCGTTGACAGCGAGGAATGACCATGCCTGAGTTAAAAACAAGATTAAAGGAATACCGCGCCGCTCAAAACATGAAACAGGGTGACCTTGCCGAACTGGTGGGTGTCAGGCGCGAAACTATCATACGACTGGAAAAAGGACAGTATAACCCGTCACTCAAACTGGCTATGGATATAGCAAAGGTTTTCGGGGCAACTGTTGAAGAAATATTCAGCTTTGAAGATTAAGAAAGGAATAAACAATTATGGAGAACGATTTTTCACAGGGATATATCCAAACAGACGGACAGTACGCACCGCCGCCCGCACCGAGAGCATCTGGCGCAAAGACTGCGGCAGTGGTCATCGGTACGATAGTCGGCTATCTGGTCATCAGCGGTCTTTCGGGTGCTCTTATAACCGGATTGCTGAAATTCAAGCCGAGCAACGATTATCAGATACAGTTTTTAGGCTCAATACCCGTTTTCCTGTTCCTGTTCGTCATGCTTTATTTTGCACTCGGCAAGAAAAAGGCTGTCACAATGAAAGGCAACGGCTTTCTCAAAGGTCTGATCGCAGGCGGCTATCTGTTAGTTGCAGGTATAATAAACTTCCTGTCGGGCATGTTCACCCATGTAAATGATAAAGGTGTGTCCGAATACGGTATGCCTGAGGGTATGCACTTCGGCAGTTTGCAGGTGTGGTGCATCGCGGCGCTGATACTCAGCGCGGGTATCTGTGAAGAACTGATGTTCAGGGGCATAATACTTAATGCCTTGCGCGACTTCTTCGGCAGGGACACATTTAAAGGCACAGCTCTGGCGATATTCATTTCAGGCGCAATGTTCGGCTGTCTGCATTTTATCAACCTGCTGGCAGGTGTGTCTTTGCTCAATGTTATCATACAGGTCGTGTCGGTCATAGGCATGGGGTTCTTTTTCGGCGCAGTCTATTGCAGATGCGGCAATTTAAAGGTGACTATGTTCATACACGCTCTGGTAGATATTTGTATACTTATCCCTCAGAGTATGCAGACACACTCGGCAGATCTGGGGAAGTCGCTCAATGACAGCATAAACCCTATGGCACTTGTCAGCATCATCACCTACACAGCTATCACACTTTTCCTGCTGAGGAAAGAAGTCAGAGGTCAGCTTTTCACATATACCGTTGAATGATCTCACATCAGAATACAGATATCAGGCGCTCACAGAAGTTCTGTGGGCGCTTTTTTGCGGCAGACAGTCCATGCGATATGTTAAAGACCGTCATCGCCTCATACAGAAAATATTCGCTTGATAACAGATATTGGTAAATCTAACTCGCAAGTTAGTTTTAACTAACGTTAGCTTCGTTCCAAACCGCCAAACTTCGGACTTTAAAACAGACTCGAAAAAGTTAGCCCAAATTAAAAATTTTTGTAAAAAGACTTGATTTGAGAAGTAAAATGTAGTATTATATTATAGAAGGCGGCAAGTTCGCCTAAAAACCGAAAGGAGTATTTATCAATGATCTATTCGCACGAAGTTGAAACAATGTGCCCTATCGCACAGGGCGTTGCTCACGGCGCTGCTCCTATCCCTGAGGAGGCTAAGTGGGTCAAGGCAAAGGAGATAAAGGATATTTCCGGCTTTACACACGGCATCGGCTGGTGTGCACCTCAGCAGGGTACCTGCAAGCTGACACTGAATGTCAAGGAGGGCGTTATACAGGAGGCTCTGGTAGAAACTATCGGCTGCTCAGGTATGACCCATTCTGCTGCTATGGCATCTGAGATACTGCCAGGCAGAACTATCCTCGAGGCTCTGAATACCGACCTCGTTTGTGACGCTATCAACACCGCTATGAGAGAGCTGTTCCTGCAGATCGTTTACGGTCGTTCGCAGTCCGCATTCTCTGAGGACGGTCTGGTAGTAGGCGCAGGTCTGGAAGATCTGGGCAAGGGTCTGCGTTCACAGGTAGGTACTATGTACGGTACACTGGCTAAGGGTCCCCGCTATCTGGAGATGACCGACGGCTATGTTACAGGTCTGGCACTGAATGAGGACAATGAGATCATCGGCTATAAGTTCGTTAACTTCGGCAAGATGATGGACTTCATCAAGGCTGGCGATGACGCTAACACAGCTTTCGAGAAGGCACAGGGTCAGTACGGCAGAGTTGCTGATGCCGTTAAGATCGTTGACCCCAGAAAGGAATAAGGAGGATCAGTAAAATGGCATTATTTGAGTCTTATGAGAGAAGAGAAAAGCAGATCCTTGCCGTTATAAAGGAATACGGCATCAATTCCATCGAGGAGTGCGCTGATGTCTGCAAGGCAAAGGGTCTGGATATATACAAGCTGGTCGAGGGCATTCAGCCTATCTGCTTCGAGAACGCTAAGTGGGCTTACACTGTAGGCTGCGCTATCGCTATCAAGAAGGGCTGCACCAGGGCTGCTGACGCTGCTGCTGCTATCGGTGAAGGTCTTCAGGCTTTCTGCATCCCCGGTTCTGTTGCAGATCAGAGAAAAGTTGGTCTGGGTCACGGCAATCTGGGCAAGATGCTGCTGGAAGAGGATACCGAGTGCTTCGCTTTCCTGGCAGGTCACGAGTCCTTCGCTGCTGCTGAGGGCGCTATCGGTATAGCTGAAAAGGCTAACAAGGTAAGAAAGAAACCTCTGAGAGTTATCCTGAACGGTCTGGGCAAGGACGCTGCACAGATCATCGCACGTATCAACGGCTTCACCTACGTTGAAACTGAGATGGATTACCACACAGGCGAGGTCAAGGAAGTATTCCGCAAGGCATACTCCGATGGTCTGAGAGCAAAGGTAAACTGCTACGGTGCAAACGATGTTACCGAAGGTGTTGCTATCATGTGGAAGGAGAACGTTGACGTTTCCATCACAGGTAACTCCACCAACCCCACTCGTTTCCAGCACCCTGTTGCAGGTACATACAAGAAGGAAAGAACTGACGCAGGCAAGAAGTACTTCTCTGTTGCTTCGGGCGGCGGCACAGGCAGAACTCTGCACCCCGATAACATGGCAGCAGGTCCCGCTTCCTACGGTATGACCGATACAATGGG
>Ga0129310_1000630_pt1 | contig 39487 bp, 35 predicted proteins | sample Go1ome_2_FD_94433 | JGI IMG/M metagenome (GOLD analysis project Ga0129310, IMG submission 94433) | Western lowland gorrila individual fecal microbial communities from Wisconsin, USA - Go1022A metagenome | ecosystem: Host-associated > Mammals > Digestive system > Large intestine > Fecal | place... | reverse complement strand
TATTGTAATTTTATTCCTGTGGAAGAATTTGGGATATAATATGATACTTTTTATGGCAGCCCTTGCCAGTATCCCTAAGGATATTTTGGAGGTGGCGAGACTGGAGAGTGCAACTCCCCTGCAAACCTTCTTTTACATAAAGATTCGTTACTTGTCCTCCACAATATTGTTCGTAACAATTATGTCCTTAATCAGCTCCTTTAAGATATTCAGAGAAATTTATCTGCTGACCACGGATTACCCTTACGATTCCATATATATGCTGCAGCATTTTATGAATAACAAGTTTAAGAATCTGGATTATCAGACGCTGTCGGCGGCGGCGATTATGATGTCACTTGTGATGATTGTGATTATAGGTACATTATTTATTGTTGAAAATCGATTCGGAAAGGATGTGGAGGGATAATGAAGAGAAAAAACACATCTGTACGAACCAAATCAGCAGCAAGACGTAAAAAGGTGTGGAGTACCACAAAGATTGCTCTGGCAACTATCGTGGCGGCGGCATTTGCAATTCTTTTCCTGATGCCCATTGTGCTGACAATCACTAATTCTTTTATGTCCAGCTCAGAGATATCGGCGAATTACGGCTCGGTATTTGCTACCAATTCAAGCGGCGGTAAGGTTTATATATCAGAGAAGGTCAATTTGAAATTTATACCGGACATGGTATCCTTCAGCCAGTATATTACAGTGCTGTTTAAGAGCCCGGAATATCTGTTGAAGTTTTGGAATTCCGTGATTCTGGTAGGACCTATAGTACTGTTTCAGCTGATGGTGGCATCGCTTGCCTCCTATGGCTTTGCAAGGTACAACGGAAAGCTCAGACAGATTATCTTTTTTGCTTATGTCATTTTGATGCTGATGCCCTATCAGGTTACGTTGGTGCCGAATTATTTAGTCAGTGACTGGCTTAACATTTTGGATACCTATTGGGCAATCTGGCTGCCGGGAATTTTCTCACCCTTTGCAGTATTTTTGCTGACAAAGTTCATGAAGAGAATCCCTACCTCGGTAATTGAAGCGGCACAGATTGACGGAGCCGGAGAGTGGCAGATTTACAGAAGAATCTGTATGCCGTTGTGTAAGGGGGCGCTGTGTTCGGCAGCAATACTGGTATTTATTGACTATTGGAATATGGTAGAGCAGCCGTTAATATTATTATCAGACGCAGAGAAGCACCCCCTGTCCGTATTCCTTAGCAAGATTAATGCGGGTGAGGTAGGTCTTGCGTTTGCAGTGGCAACCATATACATGGTACCCAGCTTGCTGGTATTCTTGTATGGAGAGGAATATTTGGTGGACGGTATTACCTATCAGGGTGGCATTAAAGGATAGAGGAGAGGAAGAGATATGAACGAGAAGAAAACCAAAAGAAGAGAATGGGTAAAGACGGCGGCGATTGTATTTTTAACAGTACTATTGTTACTTACCTTTTTCTCCCAGACAATTATGAACTATTCGCTGCCGGAGGTGGCGGCACAGTATGTACAGAGCGGTACCATTACCGCAAAAATAAGGGGAACCGGAATGATTGAAAGTGGTGACCCCTACAATGTCATGGTGAAGGAGACAAGAAAGGTTTCCAGCGTGGCAGTCCGTGTAGGTGACGAGGTACAGAAGGGCGATGTGCTTTTGTATCTGGCAGAGGAGGACAGCGCGGAGCTTGAGGCAGCAAAGCAGGCATTGGAGGCAGCAAGGGAGGCTTATGATGTAGCGCTTTTATCAGCAGATATCAGTGCAGGCGTGATTCAGGAGGCACAGAGCAATATTTCTACGACGACCTATCGTCAGCAGATTACAGCAGCGCAGAATGAGGTAGATGCAGCCCAAAAAAAGGTGGACGAATGGCAGAAGCAGTATGATGCAATAGCACTTCAGATTTCCATTACTCCCTCCAATAATGCTGATGTGACGGAAGAGACAAAGACGTATAATGCTGCAAAGGCAGTCAAGGAGAAGGCCGACTTTGCTTTGAAGGAGGCAGAAAATAAGCTTTCTGCCATCGAGTCACAGCTTGCGTATGAAATCAGTGTCAGCAGTGGAGATGCGGTCATTGCCGGTCTGACAGCTCAGAAAAAGGAGGCGGAGAAAGCAGTTCTTAGTTCCAAAACAGCTGCTAATAATGCCGATTTAGCACTTAGTAAGGCACAGACAGCTTTAGAGAATAAGAAGGCAAGCGGCGATACAAGCGGAACAATACAGAATTTGCAGAATCAGCAGAATATTGTCAAGTTAAATCTTGATGCGGCACAAAAGGAATTAAACCAGAAAACAGCAAATCTTACTGATTTGACAGGAAAAATCAATAAGGTTTTGAATTTGGATAACCTGTATAAGGCAATAGTAGATGCACAGGAGGAAGTGACCAAGCTGGAGGAGAAGTCTCTGGGTGGTACGGTAACGGCAGACATTGCCGGAACGGTGACGGCTGTCAATGCGGCAGCGGGCAAGGAGATTTCTGCATTAGACCCTGTGGTAATATTGCAGCCTGAGGGGCAGGGCTATACCATGAAATTCTCCGTAACAAACGAGCAGGCGAAGAGGCTTGCGGTAGGTGACAGGGCTGACCTTATCAATTCATGGCGCTATGATGATGTAGAGGTAACGCTGGCAAGCATTAAGCCGGATAAGAATGAACCCGGTCAGAAAAAGGAGCTGACCTTCAATGTGACCGGAAACATTATTGCAGGGCAGAGCTTAAGTGTGTCGGTGGGACAGAAGAGTGCCAACTATGATTTGATTGTACCTAACAGTGCCATTCGTGAGGACAATAACGGAAAGTTTGTCCTGACGGTTGAATCTAAGAGCAGTCCTTTGGGGAATCGTTACATTGCTACCCGTGTGGACGTAGAGGTGCTTGCCAGTGATGATACCCAGTCTGCAATCAGCGGTGGACTGTATGGCTATGAATTTATTATCACTACCTCCACAAAGCCCGTGGAAGCAGGCAAACAGGTGAGATTGGCAGATTAACAGATGTGAGGAATGAGAGGAAACTGTGAAAAAATTAGAATTTTCCAGAAAGAAAATAATATTGTGTGTTAGCGCAGTGCTATCCTTCATAATCTTTATCCTCCTGCTTGTAACGGCAAAACGAATGGGAAGCTCACAGGAGGCTCAGCAGATGGCGGAGCGGTGGAGCGATACAGGAAGAGTGGCACAGATTAGCTGCTTTTTCTCTCCAAAGGCAGGCGTAACGGAGGAATCTATCGAAGATTTTGAGCATACGCTGGACAGAGTGCTGGTGGAAGCTTCTATTACCATAGAATCAGAGAATCCCGGTGCAAGACTGTGGGCAGATGCCTACAGTGCGGATGGTAAAATTTTTCTTTCCAGTGATAAGACAACGCTGTCGTTAGACGCTATTGGCATTGGAGGAGATTTCTTTCTCTTTCATCCCCTGAAGCTGGTCAGCGGTTCTTATTTTTCGGGAAATGACCTGATGCAGGATTATTGTGTGATTGATGAAGAGACGGCATGGCAGCTGTTCGGCTCCAATGATGTGGCGGGAATGACAGTTTTCATTGGAGGACGTCCGCATATTGTGACAGGTGTGGTGGAGCGTCCCAAGGGCAGACTGGAGGAGGCTGCGGGGCTTGACAGCTCTGTGGTGTATGTGTCCTATCAGACTCTGACCGAATATGGGCAGTCAAACGGACTGAATCATTATGAAATCGTAATGCCTAATCCGGTCAGTGATTTCGCACGCCAGAAGGTGCAGGAGAATTTTTCTGTAGATGAGAAGGAAGTGGAGATTATTGAAAACAGTTTCCGTTACTCATTGCTCTCCAGCCTGAAGGTGCTGGCGCAGTTCGGCACACGTTCTATGAATGGCAAGGCTATTATCTATCCCTATTGGGAGAATATTGCCAGAGGCTATGAGGATATGATAGCAGTGGTGACGTTGTTTATGCTGTTATTCATATTGTATCCGGTTGTATTGCTTTTGATTGTGTTTATTAAGTGGTGGAGACATAAGGGGTGGACGCTAAGAGATGTCTGGCTGAGGGCAAAGGACAGATTTGAGCGTTTTATTGAAAGGAAGCGCATGGAGCGCCGTAAGAAAAAGAAATCAGGGAAAGACCCTGAAGAAGGAGAGTGGCTGGAATGGCTCTAAAAAAGAAATGGATTAAGAAGACAATCAGTGTGGCACTTATGCTTGCGATGGCATTGGAGCTTACTGCTTGCAGCAAGAAGGATGAAAATGCAGGAAAGGAAAATGCCGGCTTGGCAAAGGAGTATGTATATTCGGAGACAAGGATTGATATGTCAGCCTTTGGGAGCGAAGACAATTTTAACGTTCAGAATATGCAGAAGGTAAATGACCGCATTTATATATTAGCAAGTATTTATACCTATACAGATCAGGGTTCAAGGTCGAATTTGAAGCTGATGTCCATGAAGGAGGACGGCAGCGATATACAGACCATAGGCTTACAGCTGCCGGGAGCAGAGCCTTCCCAAGATACGGATGAGGGAGCTTCTGAGGAGGCTGCATCTGAGGAGGAAGGTTCATCCAAAGAGGAGGGGACATCATCGGGGAATGTAACCATACAGCCGAGAGTAGCAATAGATGCAGTGATTGAAGAGGAGGGCGGTTATGAGTCACCTTCCCGCTCCGAGTGGATTGGCTTTCAGAGCGCAGTCATTACCAAGGATAGCCTTGTGTATGTAATTAAGAGACATGATATTAATGATTGGTCTGATGAAGAGAATCCTATTTATGAGAGCAGTACTTCTGTCTGCTGTTGGGACTTAGAGGGTAATTTCAAGTGGGAGGCTCCCATTGAGAATTTGCAGACAGAGGATTACTATTATTATATTCAGAATATGATTCCTGCAAAGGATGGCAAGGTTGTTCTTCTGATTAACGGCGAGGAAAGCAGCAAAATGACTGTGGACTCTGAGGGCAATGTTTCTGAGAGAACACCCATCAAGGTTAGTGGCGGGAACAGCTCCGGCAACATGGAGATGACCATGGTTAAGGATGACGGCACATTGCTGTTTACTTATTATGATGACAACTACACCAATATGTACATAGCAACCTATGATATTACTACAGATACCATGGGTGAGGGGATAAAGATGCCTGATGCTTTTTACAATATGGGCTATAGCTGCGTGACAGCGGGCGTGGACAGCGATATTGTCTTTGCTAACAGCAGCGGCGTGTTCAGTTATACTATGGGTGATACGGAAGTAAAGCAGGTAATGAGCTATATCAACTCGGATATGAGCATTAACAGTCTGAATCAGATAGTAATGCTGGACGATACGCATTTTATAGCTACCTATTATGACCCCTTTGATTATAAGCAGCAGTGTGGTTTGTTTACCAAGGTAAATGCCGAGGATATTCCCGACAAGAATGTACTGGTGCTTGGCGGAAGCTATATTGATACCGATTTGAAAAAGCGTGTGGTTGATTTTAACAAGTCAAATGAAAAGTATCGTATCACCCTCAAGGAATATCAGATGTACAATACCAGAGAGGATTATATGGCGGGCTATACCCAGCTGAATAACGATATTTTGGCAGGAAATATGCCGGATATTCTTGTGGTAGATGAGTGGGGTATGTCTGTGGAAAATTATGTTTCCAAGGGTGTGCTGGCAGATATCGGAGCCTTGATTGAAAAGGACGAGGAGCTTTCACAGAAGGAATTTATGACCAATGTGTTTGATGCTTATAAGGTGAATGGCAAGCTTTATCAGGTGATTCCCTCCTTCTATGTGCAGACTATGATGGGAAAGAAGTCGCTTGTAGGTGACAGAACCAGCTGGACCATGAAGGATATGGAGGAGGTACTGGCTAAGCTGCCTGAAGAGACGCAGGTATTCGGGGAGACAACCAAGAGCAGCTTCCTTTACAATATGCTGGAATTCTGCGGTAACGATTATGTAGATGTGGCAACAGGAAAATGCAACTTTGATTCCCAGCAGTTTATAGATATGCTGGAGTATGCCAATACTCTGCCTCAGGAGCTGTCCGAGGATTATTACGGAGATGACTGGTGGATGAAGTATCAGTCTCAGTATCGTGAGAACAGAACCCTGTTAATGTATTCCTACATTGGAGACTTCTCAAATCTGAATAATCAGATTAATGGTTATTTTGGCGAGGATGTCAGCTGCATAGGCTTCCCGACAGATAACGGCATGGGTTCCTTCGTGGGAACGAACGGCAGCTATGTACTTTCTGCTAAGTCCAAGAATTTGGAAGGAGCATGGGAATTTATCCGCTATTATCTGACTGATGAATATCAGAATTCCATGCAGTGGGGGCTTCCTGTTTCCAAAACTGCATTTATGGAGAAGTCCAAGGACGCTACCGGCAAGGATTATTATATAGATGAAAATGGCGAAAAGGTTGAAACAGAGGAGTGGTTTGAAATCAATGGTGAATCTATTGAGATAGAGCCGCTGACACAGGAGCAGTTAGACGAGATAGTTGCATTTATTGAATCTGTAACGAAGCGCAGATATTATAATCAGGACATTCAAAACATTGTTACAGAGGAGACGGAGGCTTTCTTTTCAGGGCAGAAGAGTGCAGCAGAGGTTGCAGGAATCATTCAGAGCCGTGTTCAGCTGTATGTGAATGAGAATCGATAGTTTAGGCAGTGTGTAATACTGCGCTGCAAATCAATAAGAAGCGGTTGCGACAGCTGCAATAGGCTGTAGTAACCGCTTCTTAAATTTGTCAGCAACAATATTAATCTAAGGTCAGGGGTATACCATGCTTTAGTAAGTGCCGCTCTAAGGTGAGCTCCTGCCCATGCTCCTTAAGCCAGCTTTTATATTGCTTGTATTGTGGCATAATACTTTCCACCATGCCCCAAAAGTCCTTGGAGTGATTCATATGGGTAAGGTGACAAAGCTCATGTACGACCACATAGTCCAGTACACCGGGAGGAGCAAAAACAAGCCGATAGTTAAAGGAGAGCGTGCCTGAAGAGGAACAGCTTCCCCAGCGGCTTTTCTGATTGCGTATGGTAATTTTGGTATAGTGGCCGCCGGTAAGCCTATGATAATAGGCTACACGGCCGGTAAATACTTCTCTTGCCATGTTGCGGTATCGTTTTTCCAATATTTCAAGACGCCTTTGCTCTGCATGAGTCAGTAAGCAGGCATTGGAATACAAGCAGTAATCTGTCATGATAATCTTCCTTGGTGGTTTTGTTGTCATAAATATATAGTCTGACGGCTGAACTGTTACACTGATAGTGTAATCTTACGCTTTTTAGGTTGAAAAGTAAATGGCAGGATAGTAAAATAAAAGAAATTTTATGAAATGAGGTGCCGTGCAAAATGAGAGGAAAATGTATCGTAATGGGAGCAGGAGACCTGACGGTGGGCGAGCTTGCCGTAGGGGAAGAGGATTTTGTTATTGCTGTAGACGGCGGATTGAGCTATTGTGAAATATTGAATATAGAGCCGGATTTTATCATCGGTGATTTTGATTCTGTAAGTGAGGGAGAGAAGAAGGCAATATGTAAGCTGCAGAACGAGATACCTGATAGAATCAGGCAGCTTAAGCCGGAGAAGGACGATACGGATATGCTCTCAGCGCTGAAATATGGATTGGAGGCAGGCTATAGGGATTTTCGTATCTACGGAGGAACGGGAGGGCGTTTTGACCATACTCTGGCAAATATACAATGTCTGCTTTATCTGAAAAATCATGATGCTGTGGGATATTTGGTGGACGGTACGGGAATGATATTGGTTTTGCAAAATGAGGTGGTGCATTTCAACAGGAATCTAGAGGGCTTTTTATCGCTGTTTTCCCTGGGAAAGCAGGCGAAGGGTGTAAGCATTGAGGGAATGAAGTATCCCTTAAAGGATTACACCATGACCAATGACTTTCCCATTGGAATCAGTAATGAATTCATAGGAGAGGAAGCTGTGATAAGCGTGGAGGACGGCGAACTTGTCTGCATGCTGCAATATGCCCTAGCGGAGTGAAGCGGCAGTCTGCTTATCAACCTCAATCACTGCAAAGTAGCTTGCGTCCAATGCTTGAATTTTGGCAGTAATGGTTGAAATAAGCTCTTCGTCAGTCATTTTGAATCGGAAGGGCACTACTACATCAAAGATAATATTGGTGTGGGTGGTGCCTTTTACAATGCGGAAATCGTGCATACTGATGGAGGAGTCAATTTCGGCTATTACGCCACTTACCAGCTCCTTTAAGCGAATAGTCTCTTCATCACCCACACAGACAGGATCCATGTGAATTACAGCGCTGCAATGCAGGGTGTTCTGAAGCTTATGTTCAATCAAATCAATTCTATCGTGCATGGCAAGCACATCGTCCTCGGCGGGAACCTCTGCGTGAAGAGAGATTAATACTCTGCCGGGACCATAGTTATGGACAATCAAGTCATGGATACCGATAATGCCCTCCTGAGAAAGAACCAAATCATAAATCTGCTGTACAAAGTCAGGGTCAGGTGCCTGGCCCAAGAGGGGGCTGATAGTGTCCTTGGCAGCCTGAATTCCGGCATAACAGATAAACAGACCGACCAGAATGCCGCCGTAGCCGTCAATCTTTGCACCGGTAAAGTGTGAGACAAGGGTGGCAACCAGTACTACCGAAGTTGCCAGCGTGTCACTAAGGCTGTCGGTGGCAGTGGCAAGCATAGCGGCGGAGTTGATTTTCCTGCCGATTTTTCTATTGTAAAATGACATATAAAATTTCACAAGAATGGATACAATTAAAATCACCACAATCAGAGGAGAGTAAACAGACTCTTCGGGGTGAATAATTTTGATGAAGGAGCTTTTGATAAGCTCAAACGCCATAATCAGTATAATGACAGCCACTAAAAGCCCGGAGATATATTCAATTCTGCCGTGACCGAAGGGGTGATCGGGGTCAGGCTTTTGCCCAGCCATTTTAAAGCCGATTAGGGTGATGATAGAAGAGCCGGCATCTGAGAGGTTGTTGAAGGCATCAGCGGTGATGGCAATGGAACGGCTGATGGCGCCGGCGGCAAATTTGCCTGCAAAAAGCAGGATATTAAAACAAATTCCCACAATGCCGCAGAGTATGCCATACGCCTGACGGACGGTGGGATTTTCTGTATCGTCACAATTTTTAATAAAAAGCTTGGTGAGTACACTTACCATAATAGTAATCTCCTGTAAAAATATGATATGTCTATTGTATGGCATTTGCCACGGAAAAACAATCCTTTTTGCTACTTGCGCGGCAATTATTTTCAGTGTATAATTTGCTATTGAATGAACAGTGAGAGACAGGCTCTGTAAGTGAAGAGACGGAAATGGAGGAAATATGAGCAAGAAACCGGTTGTTTTGATGATTATGGACGGATATGGTCTGAACGGAAAAACAGAGGGCAATGCAGTTGCACAGGCAAAGACCCCAGTTGTGGACGGGCTGATGAAGGAATATCCCTTTGTGAGAGGTAATGCCAGCGGTATGGCAGTAGGACTTCCTGAGGGGCAGATGGGTAACTCTGAGGTAGGACATCTGAATATGGGTGCAGGACGTATTGTATATCAGGAGCTTACCAGAATCACCAAGGAGATTCAGGACGGAACCTTCTTTGAGAATCCTGCTCTGTTAAAGGCAGTGGAGAATTGTAAGAAGAATAACAGTGCTTTGCATTTCATGGGTCTTTTGTCCGATGGCGGCGTACACAGTCACATTACTCACCTGTATGGCCTTTTGGAGCTCGCTAAGAGAAACGGTCTTGAGAAGGTATATGTACACTGCTTTTTAGACGGGCGTGACACACCTCCCGCAAGCGGTAAGGAGTATGCAGAGCAGTTAAGAGATAAGATGGAAGAAATCGGTGTGGGTAAAATTGCCACAGTTATGGGACGTTATTATGCAATGGATAGAGATAATAACTGGGATAGAGAGAAGCTGGCGTATGACGCCATGACCAAGGGCGAGGGTCTTACCGCTGCCTGCGGCATTTGCGGTATTCAGAATTCCTATGATAAGGGTGAGACTGACGAGTTCGTAAAGCCTACCGTGGCAGTGGAGGACGGAAAGCCTGTTGCAGTGATTGAGGATGGGGATAGTGTAGTATTCTTTAACTTCCGCCCTGACAGAGCAAGACAGATTACAAGAGCCTTCTGTGATGATGATTTCAGGGGCTTTGACAGAGGCGCACGCAAGGATATTACCTTTGTATGCTTCACTGATTATGACCCCACCATTCAGAATAAGGACGTTGCCTTCCACAAGGTAGCAATCACGAATACCTTCGGTGAGTGGCTGGCAGCAAACAATATGACTCAGGCTCGTATTGCAGAGACCGAAAAATATGCACACGTTACATTCTTCTTCAACGGAGGTGTGGAGGAACCGAATAAGGGAGAGGACAGAATTCTGGTAAATTCCCCCAAGGTTGCAACCTATGACTTAAAGCCTGAGATGAGTGCTTATGAGGTATGCGATAAGCTTACAGCTGCAATCCGTTCCGGTAAGTATGATGTGATTATAATTAACTTTGCAAACCCTGATATGGTAGGTCATACCGGTGTGTTGGAGGCTGCAGTCAAGGCAGTAGAGGCAGTTGATGAATGCGTAGGTAAGACTGTGGAGGCAATCAAGGAGGTTGGCGGTGTACTCTTTATCTGTGCAGACCACGGCAATGCAGAGCAGCTTGTGGACTATGAGACAGGAGAACCCTTCACAGCACACACAACCAATGAGGTTCCCTTTATCCTTGTAAACTATGATTCAGCGTATACCCTGAGAGAGGGTGGCTGTCTTGCCGACATCGTTCCTACGCTGATTGAGGTTATGGGCAAGGAGCAGCCTAAGGAAATGACAGGTAAGTCTTTGCTGGTTAAAAAATGTTAGGAACTATTGTAAACACTGTAGCTGTTATTGTCGGTTCATTTATAGGCTTATTGCTGAAAAAGGGCTTTCCGGAGAAAATGGCAGATACACTGATGAAGGGACTGGGCTTATGTACACTCTTTTTGGGAATCAGTGGTTCCCTAAAGGGTGAAAATTCCCTGATTCTGATTATATCCATTGTGCTGGGAGCTATCATCGGCGAGGCTGTCGATTTGGAGGATAAGGTAAATCGTCTGGGCAGCTGGCTGGAAAACAGGGTTCAAGGCAGAAAAAAAGAGGGTGACAGTAAGACCTCGCTTGCAGAAGGCTTTGTCACCGCAAGTCTTTTGTTTTGCGTGGGTGCAATGACAATCGTGGGTTCCCTGCAAAGCGGCTTACAGGGCAATCATGAGATGCTTTTTAACAAGTCCATGCTGGACTTTGTGGCGGCAATTATCTTTGCCTCCTCTCTGGGAATCGGCGTTACCTTTGCAGCGGCTTTTGTATTTGTATATCAGGGTGCAATCACTCTGTTGGCACAGTGGGTGGCACCTCTTTTGACAGATACGGTTATCAATGAGATGACCTGTGTGGGAAGCGTGATTATTATTGGGCTTGCCCTTAATATGTTGGGAATTACCAAGCTGCGCGTTATGAATTATGTGCCTGCCATTTTTATTCCTATTATCCTGTGTATATTCATGTGACAGCGGTGATAAACAGCTTAAATGACGGGTATAGACACCTCCTTTTGGGAAATACTATTCCAAAAGGAGGTTTTTTATGCTGCAATATTTGGAAATTAAGGACATACATGCAAGAGAAATACTGGATTCCAGAGGCAATCCCACTGTGGAGGCACAGGTGAGCGTCTATCATCACGGCAAGGGTCAGATGTTTAGCGGGTTGGCTGCGGTTCCTTCGGGTGCCAGCACAGGACGTTTTGAAGCGGTGGAGTTAAGAGACGGCGAAACCCGCTATTTCGGGCTGGGAGTACAGCATGCGGTAAAAAATGTAAACGAAAAAATTGCAAGTGTGCTTGTGGGTCAGAATGCTTTGGAACAGATTAAAATAGACAGAATGCTTATGGAGGCTGACGGCACGGATAATAAAGGAAATCTGGGAGCTAATGCCATGCTTTCCGTGTCCATGGCGGTGGCAAAGGCTGCGGCAGAGGCGCTTTCACTGCCTCTTTACCGTTATCTTGGAGGAATTTCTCCGAGACTTCTGCCTGTGCCTATGATGAATATCCTAAACGGCGGAAAGCATGCGGACAACACTGTAGATTTTCAGGAGTTTATGATTATGCCGGTGCAGGCGGAGAGCTTTGCCCACGGACTTAGAATCTGTGCGGAAATTTATCATAATCTAAAGAAGATATTAGAGAAAAAGAGGTTATCTACAGGCGTGGGAGATGAGGGTGGCTTTGCACCGGATATTGAAGATGCTGCCGGGGTACTGCGACTTATTGTGGAGGCTGTGGAGGCGGCAGGCTACACTCCCGGACAGGATATCAAAATTGCCATGGACGCAGCAAGCAGTGAGCTTTACAATGAAAAGACCGGTATGTATCACTTCCCCGGAGAGAGCAGCCTAAAGGGAGAAGAGGTTGTACGGGATACTGCTGAAATGATAGCTTATTATGAAGCGCTGGTAAATGAATTCCCGATTATTTCTATAGAAGACGGACTGGCAGAGGACGACTGGGATGGCTGGCAGGAGCTGACAAGGCGTCTGGGAGACAGTGTACAGCTTGTGGGTGACGATTTGTTTGTGACGAACACCAAGAGACTGGACGCAGGCATCAAGCTGAAATGCGGTAATGCCATACTGGTAAAGGTCAATCAGATAGGTACGCTTACTGAAGCCTTCGAGGCGGTAGAGATGGCGCATAAAAATGGTTACAAGGCAATTATTTCTCATCGTTCCGGTGAGACTGAGGATACTACCATTGCGGATATTGCGGTGGCATTAAACAGCGGGCAGATTAAGACGGGTGCACCCTGTAGAAGTGACCGTGTGGCAAAATATAATCGTCTCCTGCGTATCGAGGAGGAGCTTGGCACGGCGGCACAGTATACGGAGCCTTTTAAAAAGCTGTAGTTTCACAATATTTTACAAAAAGTGGTTGTATTTTTGTAAATATTATGGTACTATTATCCTTGCTTGACATTAGGAGGTGTGAGATGGCAGCATTAAAAATTGTGCTTACGATTATTTTTATATTAGTTTGTATAATGCTTGTAGTGTTAGTATTAATGCAGGAAGGCAAGTCCGCAGGTCTTGGCTCTATCAGCGGTGCGGCAGAGACCTACTGGGGTAAGAATAAGGGGCGTTCCATGGAAGGTCTGTTAGTAAAGATTACCAAGGTTTTGGCAGTGCTGTTTATAGTATTGGCTGCGGTGCTGAATCTTAATGTATTTTAAGCAGGGAAGCAATGATAAAACACTCTTGTAACAAAGGGTGTTTTTTTGTTTGACAGGAAAAGCTTCAGGTATGGTATTGAGAAATGTGGGCGTGCAGTGGCTGCGAGGAGCGTGTGCGCCTAAGGTCAGGTTAAAATTTGGGAGTTATAAATGGGAAGCGAAAAGAATGAATTAGATGAAAAAAGAAAAAAGGTAATTTGTGACCTTGTGCAGGACGAACTCTATGTTCCTATGAAGGAGAAGGAGCTGGCCATGCTTCTTTCTGTTGCCAAGGAGGAGAGAGAGGAGTTTCACAGGATTTTGCAGGAGCTTCTTTCCGAGGGCAGACTGACGGTAACAGGTAAGGGAAAATATAGAAAATCCGATGGAAGACTGCTTACGGGTACCTTTATCAGCAATGCCAAGGGCTTTGGTTTTGTGGAGATTGAAGGGCGTGAGGAAGACCTTTTTATCCCTGAGGATAAGGTGAACGGAGCCTTTCACAAGGATACAGTGCAGGTGGCGCTACTTCCTGAAAAGAATGGCAAGAGACAGGAGGCTCAGGTAATCAGCGTTCTGTCCAGAGGAATGACTCAAGTGGTCGGCACCTATGAGCGTTCCCGTAATAATTTTGGATTTGTTGTGCCGGATAATGTGAAGCTGGCACAGGATATTTTTGTACCGAAGGAGCGTTCTAAGGGAGCCATGAGCGGGCATAAGGTAGTAGTGGAGATTACCGATTACGGCACCGATAGGAGAAGTCCTGAAGGCAAGGTGGTAGAAATACTGGGTCATATCAATGACCCGGGCGTAGATATTATGTCCATTGTGAGAGGCTATGAGCTGCCTGTGGAATTTGGCGAAAGGATTATGAATCAGGTGGAAAGGGTATCTCAGGAGGTTTCCGAAGCGGATAGGGCGGGCAGAAGGGACTTGCGTGATTTGTTAATGGTTACCATTGACGGCGAGGACGCTAAAGATTTGGACGATGCGGTGAGCGTCAGCTTTGATGGTGAGAACTACCATTTGGGAGTACACATCGCGGATGTGACCAACTATGTGCAGGAGAATTCCGCTCTTGACAGGGAGGCGTTAAAGAGAGGAACCAGTGTCTATCTGGTGGACAGAGTGATTCCTATGCTGCCCCATGCGTTATCCAATGGTATCTGCTCTCTGAATGAGGGTGTGGACAGGCTAGCCTTAAGCTGTCTGATGACGGTAGATAAACGGGGTGAGATTACGGATTATGAAATCTGTGAATCTGTCATTAATGTAAACAATCGTATGTCCTACACGGCTGTAAAAAATATTTTACAGGACGAAAGCATTGTGGAGAAGGAGGAGGCGTACCGAAAGTATGCCTATCTTGTACCTATGTTCAGGCAAATGGAGCAGTTAGCCGCCATACTTCGTGAAAAGCGACGGAAGAGAGGCTCCATTGATTTTGATTTTCCGGAATGTAAAATTATTCTGAATAAAGAAGGAAAGCCTCTGGAGATTAAGCCCTACGAGCGCAATGTTGCCACCAGAATTATCGAAGACTTTATGCTGGCTGCAAATGAGACAGTGGCACAGCATTTCTACTGGCAGGAGCTGCCCTTTGTGTATCGTGTGCATGGAGTACCGGACGCGGAGAAGATTCAGAAGCTTTCTACCTTTATCAATAATTTTGGCTATTACATGAAGACAATGGACAGAAAAGGCAGTAAGGTGGGCAGTGAGGAGATTCACCCTAAGGAGATTCAGAAGCTTCTTGATAAGATTGCGGGAACTCCCGAGGAGGCAATGATAAGCAGGCTTACTCTGCGCAGTATGAAGCAGGCAAAATACAGCGTGGAAAGCAGTGGGCATTTTGGCCTTGCCTGCCAATTCTATTGCCATTTTACTTCGCCAATCCGCCGTTATCCTGATTTGCAGATTCACCGAATTATTAAGGAGCAGTTGAGAGGTCGGTTAGGTGAGGAGAGAGTTGCTCATTATAGGGAAATTCTTCCCGAGGTGGCGAAGCATTCCTCCGAGACGGAGCGCAGAGCGGACGAGGCTGAGAGAGAGACAGATAAGCTCAAAAAAGTTGAGTATATGGAGGAGCGTATCGGCGAGGTCTTTTCAGGAATAATTTCGGGCATCACCGGCTGGGGCATCTATGTGGAGCTTGAAAATACGGTGGAGGGTCTGGTACATGTGTCAAAACTGCCCGGAGACTACTATTATTATAATGAGAGTACCTATGAAATGGTGGGAGAGGCTACCGGCAGAGCCTATAAGCTGGGTATGCCGGTAAAGGTCAGAGTTGATGATTGTGACCGCATGACCAGAACCATTGATTTTTCATTGGTAAGGGAGGAAGAGAGCGATGACAAAGAAAGAGACGCAGAAGCTGATTGCCAATAATAAAAAGGCATTTCATGACTTTTTCATAGATGAGACCTACGAGGCGGGGATTGCCCTCCATGGCACAGAGGTAAAATCCATGCGTATGGGTAAATGCAGCATCAAGGAAAGCTTTATCCGTATTGAAAATGGTGAGGTCTTTGTCTATGGAATGCATGTAAGTCCCTATGAGAAGGGTAATATCTTTAACAAGGACCCCTTACGAACCAAGAAGCTTCTGATGCACAAATATGAGATTAATAAGCTTCAGGGAAAGATAAAGGAAAAGGGCTATACGCTGGTGCCTTTGCAGGTCTATTTTAAGGAGGGAAAGGTCAAGGTGGAGGTCGGCTTAGCGCGAGGCAAGAAGCTCTACGACAAGCGTGAGGATATCGCCAAGAAGGATCAGAGGCGCGAGGCAGAGAAGGAATTTAAGGTGAGGAATTTGTAAAATGTGGTGGTTGACATCTTTCAGGGAATTCTATATACTTACCTTGTAAGAACAATCAACCTTTACCGCGATGTGCCGGCATGGTCTGTCACATATGAGATTCGGGGTAGTAAAGGTTTCGACAGGGGTCTTGCAGCTGGAGAAGCTATCCGCATGCAATGCGTTAAATGGCAAAATTAAACTAAACGCTGAAGATAATTTAGCATACGCTGCCTAATGGCAGCTGTCTGACCTAGGGCACCTACACTTTAGGATTCAGGCATCGACTATGTAGGAAACGACATGACCTAAGCTTTGCAGTCATGGGCGTAACATGAAGCTACCAAAGCCGGAAGAATGTCAGCTTTCGTCCGGTGGAGGGAACAGAGTGAAGCAAGTTCACTCACAAATAACTGACTATGATAGTAGAAGTACAGGGAATGGGCTTTTGGACACGGGTTCGACTCCCGTCTACTCCATCCGATAAAAGAAGGCTATCAGTTGATGATTGCCTTCTTTTTATTTAAGGATATAATGAGAAAGATTTGGGTTAGTAAAACTTTAATTTGGAGATATAGAATTTATGAATAATAGTGATTTATACAAACTATTAGAGATTCCTTGCGAAGTAGTAGAACAGTTACAAAAATATGAGCAAACGAGGAAATGTCAGATTCCTGATTCATTAAGAAATAAAATACTGAACCGTGATAGTTGGGACGATGGTATAAAAGAATTACAGGAATTATTGGGTGATGATCAGGCTGGGTTTAAGATACTTTGGGAATTATTGAATTTAATATGTAACTACTCGTATGACAATTATGTTCAGAGAAGAATTTCAGATGATATTTTTGTGGAAACGATGAAGTTTTGTACGAGATTCTTACATGAGTACTATCGAACCTATGGAAGATATAAGTTTGTTTGGGCATGGTGGTATCCGAGACAGATTTCATTGAAGGAATTTCGTATAGGTGCATTGGAATATGAGTTTGTGGAGGGAGAAGCAAAAGAGATTTCTGTACATATCCCATCGGACGCAGATTTATGTAAAGAGTCTGTTTTAAAGTCAATAGAGGATTTTTGTGCATTTAGGCGTGAATATTTCCCGCAATGGGAAAATGTTGAACTTGTATGCGATTCATGGCTGTTATCTCCTGCGTTAAAGGAATTGTTAGATGCGGATTCTAATATTCTGGCATTTCAAAATATGTTTGAAATAGATTCTGTAGATTATGAAGCGACGTGGTTTATGGGATGGATTTTTCCGGGATATGAAAGCGTTGACAGCAGGTTGCCGGAGAAAACTTCTCTCCAGCGCAGGATGAAGGCTTATTTATTAGAAGGTAAGAAGGTTGGCTGCGCTAAAGGTCATTTAAAAGGTAAAGGTTGATAACATGGGAAAAATCTAAGCAGAAGGGAAGGATATAGACATGATTCTCTGCATTGATACAGCTCCATGCAAGGAATGACGGATTGCATGGAGTAGGCTATAAAACGCCTTAACCGTCAAGCCTTGCATTTTTGACTTATTATAATCAAAGGAGCGAGGTAATATGAAAAATACAATAAAAGAACTGAAAGCATTTATTATTCTTTGGCTTACCCAGTCGTTTTCAGCACTTGGAAGTGCCATGACTAATTTTGCACTGGTAATATGGCTGTATAACGACAGTGGCTCTGCGTTGACAACGGCACTGCTTACGATATGTTCGTATGTACCATATGTGCTGATGAGCATTTTTGCAGGAGCAATCAGCGACAAGTGGAATAAAAAGGTAATTATGCTTGTTTGCGATAGCTTTGCGGCAATGTGCACGGTTGTGGTGTTTGTCCTTCTTAAAATGAACAGCCTTGAGGTGTGGCACCTTTATATTCTCAATGCATTGAACGGACTGATGAACACAATCCAGCAGCCTGCCTCAGATGTGGCGGTAACACTTTTGACCCCTGAAAAATATTATCAGAAAACAAGCGGAATGAGGTCGTTTTCAAATTCCCTCATAACGATATTAACACCTGTTTTTGCAACCATGATAGTAGCCTTTGCGGGTGTTGAGGCGGTAATCGCATTTGACCTGATAACTTTTTTATGTGCGTTTTTTTCGCTTCTTTTCTTTATCAGAATTCCTGAAAAGGAAAAGAAACCCGAACAGGCTGAAGGTATTTTGCAGGCAGCAAAGAGTGGACTACATTATCTTAGAACCAATAAGGGGATTTTGTGGCTGATACTGTTTCTTGCGGCTATTAATTTTATTGCGTCGATTTATAACGCAGCATTGCCTGCAATGGTTTTGTCAAAGAAAAATGAAACGATTCTTGGCATCGTCAATACCTGTGTGGGTATTGCTACCCTTGCAGGAAGTGTAGTTGCAACGCTTGTTCCTGCGCCGAAGAGCCGAGTGAAGGTTATCTGCAACTGCCTGCTGTTTTCTATGAGTACAGAGAATTTCTTGCTTGCGCTCAGTGGAAATCCTATTGTGTGGTGTATTGGTGCGGTGCTGGGGTGGCTTTTTATCCCTCTGATGAATGCCAATATGGATGTTATTTTCCGTACAAAAATCCCTACGGATATGCAGGGGCGAGTGTATTCAGCAAGAAATACATTGCAGTTCTTTACCATTCCTCTCGGATATTTCCTCGGTGGTCTGCTGGTGGATAATGTTTTTGAGCCATTTATGGCAGAAGCTTCCAAGGAAGGGCTGATGGCATCGTTGTTTGGTGTTGGAAAAGGCTCAGGTGCAGCATTTCTGTTCTTTGTAGAAGGAATTGCAGGTGTGGTGGTATGCTTGATTTTCCGTCGGGTGAAGCATATCAGAGAGCTTAAATAAGTCACAAAAGACATATAGTTTTGCAGCTTGGAGTCGATTCCTGAGTGATGAGGTAAGCTGGTCAGAAATTTTTTTCATACATTTTATAGTATAATGCATTTAGAGCTTAGGATTGTTTGCAAGAGAGGATACTGTTGACAGGAGGACATATTGTGGAAGAAAGTAATCAGACAGATAATTCGATAGTGGAGGGTTATTCCTTTCTCAATGAGGAAGATGCAAAAAGGGCGGCAGGGGAGCGCAAGAGAATAAGCTATATTGAGGAGAGGCTTGATTATTCCAAGCCTGAGAGTGTTTTGGCTATATACAGAAAGGCAATAAAGGAGAGAGTGTTCAAAACGCCTATCGGGTTTCGATATTTAAAAAATATGCAGGAGTTTTTACTTGGGCAGCCTCAGATAAACGACGAGGATGTGCCGCCGATTCCGCTACAGTTAAGCTTTGACAATGTGCTTCGGGAGCAGACCTCTCCGGCACACGTCAGAATTCAACCTGCGGCTAAGAAGGTGGAGAAGTCGCCAATACTTCCTATTTCCATTATTCTCAATATTGCATTGGTGATTGCAGTGGTAGCCATGTTTGCCATAACGCTTAATTCAGAGCAGCCCAATGTATTGAATTATGAAAAAGCGCTTGTGAATCGTTATGCCGGCTGGGAGCAGGAACTGACGGAGCGGGAGCAGGCAGTCAGGGAGAAGGAACGTCAGCTTTTGATTGAAGAGGAGAAATAGAGATTTTTTCACAATTTTGACATAATTTGTGATTATACTAAGCCTATCAGTATACCATATGATGTCAGTGTTGAAATGGGAGTGTATATAATGGATAGATTAAAGATTTTGGTAGTAGATGACGAGAGCAGAATGCGTAAGCTGGTAAGGGATTTTTTAGTAAAAAGCAGCTTTGAAGTGTTGGAGGCAGAGGACGGCGAGCAGGCAGTAGATATCTTCTTTGCCAATAAGGATATTGCATTGATTGTATTGGACGTGATGATGCCAAAGATGGACGGGTGGCAGGTGTGTCGGGAAATTCGCTCCTATTCGAAGGTGCCTATTATTATGCTGACAGCCAGAGCTGACGAGCAGGACGAGCTGCAAGGCTTTCAGTTGGGAGTAGACGAGTACATTTCAAAGCCCTTTAGCCCGAAAATTTTGGTGGCACGCATTGAGGCAATTTTGCGCCGAACGAATCGGCGCAGTAAGGATGAGATACTTAGCTGCGGCGGTATTGTGGTGGACAAGGCTGCGCATCAGGTGCTGATAGATGGTAAGGAAGTGGAGCTGAGCTATAAGGAATTTGAGCTATTGACTTATTTTATGGAGAACAAGGGGATTGCCCTTTCCCGTGAGAAAATTCTAAACAATGTGTGGAACTATGATTATTTTGGCGATGCCCGCACCATAGATACTCATGTTAAGAAGTTGCGTAGTAAGCTGGGTGACAAGGGAGAGATGATTAAGACTATTTGGGGCATGGGGTACAAATTAAGCGAAGACAGTGAGTAAAGTAATGCGACCTGCAAATTTATTTGCAAGGTCGCTATTATTTTACGAACGTACGGATATGAATAACGAAGCACATAGTGCGGAGTTATGAATGGCCGTGACCGCGGGAGTGCGGAGCACGGAGCGGTCGGTCTGCGCGTGGAGGAAGGATAAGTGCGATGGAAGTTTACTTCCGTGAGCATGAATGACGCGCTTTTTATTGTGCGACAGCACCTGACGTCAAGATGTCGGCTCTGCGAGTAGGTACTGGTGATATCATTCCTAAGGGTTACTAGGTACTATTGTTTCGCCAAGCATGTTCTTTGTCAGTATGGCGAGTTGTTCTTCGATAATCTGCACCAATTCGTCAGCACTTTCTTTTCTTCCATCATTGAGCCAGACTGTCAATATGCTGATTGTAAATCCGGTACGGATAGCGATAAAATAATTGCCGTGTTTCATATTGATACCGGGGAGATTTCCAAAACGCTGTTGCAAAATATCAGCGTTTTTCATGTGGCAGGCATAGATAATGTCCTGCCTGTTGATTTTCATCAGCAGTTCTAAAATGTCACTGTGATTTATCCAATACTCAAAATAGTGTCGGGCAAGTTCAAGCTCACCTTGGAATGGTTTTGGATGATAGTTCCCTAAGACTTCGTAAAAACAGGTGTCACATTTCCAATACAGCACATCAGGTATATTGTCAAATGCCCGATAGAACGTTGTTCTCGCTACTCCGGAAACCTTTTGCAAATCACTCACTGTGATCTGATCAAAAGGTTTTTTCTTTATACATTCCAGAAGTCCTTTATAAATAAGTTCTGATGATTGAATGGCACGTTTATCGTTACTGATATGATACATATGTTTCCTCCGTTTTTCGCTACAAGTTTTTGATATAGTGTAGCACTTGTTTCGATACTATTGTAGCACAAAAATATTTACGCTACAATAGTATTGAAAAATAAGACTAAAAAGGAGAGATGAATTATGGAAGCAATTATGCAAGGGTGGTTGTCTATATGGCTTTATGTAATGGTAGCCATTGGTGTTGTATTAAGTTATCTGGTTTATAAAAACAGGAAAACATGGTCAAAACTCAATATTCTTTGCACCTTGGCGGTCATTGTGCTGGTATTGCATGTAATTGAGGAATGGGTATTGCCGGGTGGACTGCACTATTCTTATAACATCAATCACAGTTCTGTGTATTTAAGTAAATATCCAATGAATCGATTGACTGATATGATTACAAATTTTGGTGCAGTTGTGATTGGCTGTATTGTGCTTAAGGTGTGGGGATTTAAAAAGCCTGCGGGAATCGCAATCATGTTGTTCTCTGCGATGGAAGTGGTGATGCACATCGGTATTGGAATCCAGGATATGCAGATTTTTAGCAAATATGGAATGAACACCATTTATTCTCCGGGGCTTATTACGTCACTGTTTGGTTTCCTTCCCATTTGTGTTGGTCTTGCCATTCATCTGTTTAAGAAAAAAGAAAATCGACCAAAGCTTACGCAATGGATTATGGCGATTGTTCCAACGGCGGTACTTGGTTTTATGCTAATCAATCTGCCTGAAGCAATACTTAGTAGTGAAAACACTCCCTACGAATTTACCGATCGCGGCTACTATGAGAAGTATGGAGAACAATACGAACAGGACAATGGATGCGAATATTTTGTACCGGAAGCGGATAAGGAGGAACAGTAAATGAAGAATAATACGATGATTTTGCACGATAAAAATGGAAAAGAAATGCCTGTGGCAGTAAGAAGTGCATTACCCGTGGACTCACCATGTGCCCGCTATACGGGATTTAAGCAGGAAACACTTCTTTTGAAAAAGGGTTCTATTCGTCTGAAAGGTTATATGCCTCTGCCTTGTGACATCATTTTAGAACGAGATGTACCAGTAACCTTGCGGGATGGTGTAACAATTTATACGGACATTTTCCGTCCGAATGATGATGAACCACATCCGGCTATTATGGCTATGAGTCCTTACGGAAAGGAAATCGGTTCCCAATGGCTGGACGATACTCCAAATCATGCGGGTATCCCTATGCAGGCTACATCGGGTCTGCAAAAGTTTGAAGGTCCTGATCCTGCTTATTGGTGTAATCGTGGCTATGCAATCATCAATCCTGATGTGCGTGGAGCATACAATTCAGAAGGTATTATCCTCTTTTTCGGCAGTGATTATGGACGTGATGGGGCAGACATTATTGAGTGGGTGGCAAGTAGGCAGTGGTGCAATGGAAAAATCGGCATGAGTGGAAATTCATGGCTTGCTATTTCCCAGTGGTTTGTTGCCGCACAAAAGCCGAAGCATCTTGCAGCCATTGCACCATGGGAAGGTTTATCTGACTGCTATCGGGAGATTGCCACACGTGGTGGTGTGATGATGCCGGAGTTTGTCAAGATGCTGTCTGACTCCTTTGCTTCTACTGAAAACGGCGGTATCGAAGATGTCATTGCCATGATGAATAAACAGCCCACAACAAGCAGTTGGTGGGAGGACAAAGAAGCTGACTTGGAAGCAATTGATATACCAGCTTACATTGTAGCAAGCTATACAAATCCTATTCACACCTACGGAACACTGGAGGGCTATCGCCGGATTTCTTCGAAAGAAAAATGGCTGCGTATCCACAATACAGGCGAATGGGATGATTATTACCACAAGGGGCATACCGAGGAGCTGAGATATTTTTTTGACCGCTATCTGAAAGAAGAAGACAATGGCTGGGATGAAACTCCAAAAGTACGTGTCAGCGTCCTTAACCCCGGTGGCGAAGACATCGTTGACCGTGTGGAAGAAGATTTCCCGATTCCACGTACCAAATACCAGAAGTTGTACCTTGATGCCGAAGAAAATGCTCTAAAAGAATGTCCGGTTTCATCAGAAAGTTATGCAGGGTATGATTCCGACCGTAAAAAAAGTGGAGTAAGCTTTAGTATGAAGATGTCGGAGGACACAGAGATTACCGGATATTTGAAACTTAGGCTTTGGGTATCAGCTCTTGACCATGATGATATGGATTTGTGCGTTAAGCTTGAAAAACGTCGCCCGAATGGACTTAAAATTAAATACTCTTTAGGTCCGGGGATGGATACATCTGCAAAAGGTTACATTCGTGTTTCCTTACGTGGGCTTGATGAAGAAAAGAGCACGGAGGAAAATCCAAGACAGTCCATGAAACAGGAACAAAAGCTGAAAAGTAGCGAAATCGTCCCTGTAGATATACTGATATGGCCAATGGGATTGAAGTTCAAAAAGGGGGATATTTTGCGTATTACTGTTTCTCCATATAAGACACAGAAAATGTGGACGGGACCGTTTAAGCTGAAGATGGCAAAAGTAACCATTCCGAAGGAGGGATACACTTATTTCCCAGATGATAAACCTGAAATGTACACGATTGGTGGTTCAGATATGTTCGCTGGTTCAAAGGTAGACACCGCCGATATGCCAAAAGATCATAATAATGGCCGGCATCGCATATACACCGGAGGAAAGTACGACAGTTTCCTGTATGTACCGATTATTCCAATGAAATAGTAACAGGTAGCTTTTATTGAAGTATTGTATTTAGAAGGAGGCTTTGGTATGTGGTTTTGGTTTGTTGAAAAAGGATGGCTGTACTGTATGCTGATTATGGGCATTATCTTGGCAGTACAGATGATTGTTCATTGGAAGGATTGGGATGTACTCAGAAAGCTGGGGGCTTTTACTGTTATCGTTCTTGTCTTTCATGTTTGGGAAGAATGGGTAATTCCGGGCGGGTTCCACTATTATTACAATCTATCATCGGAAGCTATCTTACGAGATCGCTATCCTATGAACGAACTCACAGACATGATTACCAATTTTGGTGGTGCGCTAATTTGGTTTGTTCTTGTGCAGACGAATAAATATGAGCGGAAAATGAGTTTTGCTGTTATGTTATTTGGATATGCAGAAGTGGTAATTCACTTGTTGGAAGCGACTTCTTCCCGAACAATGCTGTTGAAAAATGGCATTTATTCTCCATTTTATGGACCGGGAATGCTTACTGCTCTTGTTTGTTGGCTTCCGCTTGCTATCGTATACACTGCGTATTTTGTCAAAACTCATGTTAAAAAATGGGATGTGATTGGAGGGGTGACAATTCTTGTGGCATTAAGCATTCTTTTGATTACAATGCCGGAAAGTCTGTTGAAAAGCGAAGATACTCCTTATGTGTATGATAATGCCGGATGGTATGAGCAGTGGATAGATGACAGTGGTAAGATTACCAATCAAGGTCAGAAGTAAAATTATTATAAAAATATGATAGTTTTGATTTTTGATAAGAGTGGGTTCATTTGAACCCACCTTTTCCTATTAAAAGGGTTCATCGTTGATTTGTATCACAATCATTGTCCTGTCGAATAGATATGGTCATCCGCATGAGCTAATGTTGAATGATTGATGCTTAAAAAATTTCTTGTAATACTTCCGATTTTTGCTATAATATAATTGTAAAAAGGCAATCGCCACAGAGTGGTTGACCAATAGAGAGACAAAAGCCTTCCCGCACCGGCCAAAGTACAGGGAAGGTTTTTGTTATGTTAGTGACAAATCAAATAAATGAATGTCAACAATGCTAAGAGAAACATTCCGAAGGGCATAAGGTCTCTGAAATTGAAATTCTTCATAAGCATCACCTCCATTCTGTAAGAATGAAGGTCAACCACCCCTGCCTTGCGTAAGCTTGGCATGTACACGATTGCCAGTAGCAATACTGCTACTAAAAATATTATATCATATGAGAAATCAGAACACAAGTTCGAATAAAACGAAAAGATGAAAAGAAATTCAAACTTGATTTTCTTGATAGGTTCCGATAAAATCTCTCCCAATAACAGGAGGTGATATTATGTCAGAGCAAGAACAACCAAAGTTTTTCAGTGTAGCAGAAATCAGTAGAATACTCGGAATCAGCAGATCAAAAGCCTATGAATTGATATGTGCAGATAATTGTCCATTTACTGCTGTCAAAATAGGGAAAAGAATTTGTATTCCGGCTAACAGCTTTTATAAATGGTATGAGAGTTTGGCGGAAAATGAGAGTGGGAAAAGTAATTATGAGAGTAAAATAGTACTGTTACCAAATTGATGAAAATAGAAATGTTACCAAAGGATAGTTCCATTTGAACCAAATGAATGCAAAAGATATAATGGAAAAATCTGGAACCGGAAATCGGAACAGACGGACATAATGTAATATATGGACTATATGTACAAAGGGGCATGGGCTAGATTATATCACTTGCTTTGTGTTTTAGAGAAGAATTTTGGTAGCATTCTGGTTGTTGTGCGTTAAAGGTATCTTGACAAGTAATTTTGATGGTGTTAGAATAGCGAAAATAAATGAAAAATTCTAATTCAAAAGAGGTATCTTAAAATGTTTAGTAATCAGTTCCGGAAACTGAATAGGGACGATGATAGGTAGCGTTTGTATCTGTGATTAGTCATAGGTACAAGCGCTAACTGTGTTGTGCCTATGTGGAATATAAAGATAATAGACCACATTGGTAAAGATGAATACTTTGCTCGTGTGGTTTTTTTGTACCCTTTTTAGCAATTTCCATGCGAGTACATTTTTGAAAGAAGGTGATTGTATGGGACATAAAGGCGATGACCTTATGGATAGTGTCTGTTTTTGATAATAAAATAGCGAGATAGAAAGGATAAAACAATGGAAAATATAGAAGGAAATATTAGTGTAATTGAATTAGAACCCTGGGAATTAGTAGACCACATCGGAGAAACAATACAAATTCACGGAAGTATCTATAAAATAAGAAAAATGAAAGGTTTTGCTTTTGTGTTATTAAGAACAAAAAGAGATATTGTTCAGTGTATTGCTACAAAAGATACAGAAATACCGGTAGAAGAAAGCTGCGTAGTAATTACGGCAAATGTGGTGGAAGAGTGCAGAAGTAAAACTGGATATGAATTGCATATTGAAAAAATAAAAGTTGTAAGTAATCCTTATGAGATATCACCAATTGTAATTAACCAGAAAATCGTGGACACTTCTATAGAAAATTTACTCGACTATAGACCAATCACTTTAAGGAACGAAAAAGAAAGGGCGATTTTTAAACTGCAGGAGGGAATTTGCAGAGGAATTCGAGAATTTCTTTATAATGAACATTTTACAGAAATTCATACCCCTAAGATTGTGCAGTCTGGAGCAGAAGGAGGAGCCAATATTTTTTCTTTAAACTATTTTGGACAAGAGGCATATTTGACCCAAAGTCCTCAGTTTTATAAACAAATGATGGTAGGTGTGTTTGAACGTGTATTTGAAATTGCGCCGGTGTTCCGAGCTGAGAAACATGATACATCAAGACATTTGAATGAATATACCAGTGTTGATTTTGAAATGGGCTATATAGAAAGTTTCAAAGAAATCATGGAAATGGAAACAGCAATGTTGAAATATGCGTTGAATTATTTGTCTGAGTATTATGAAAAGGAAATAGTATTGCTTAATCTTTCTTTGCCCATGGTTGAAACAATTCCTGCAATCAGTTTTTGTGAAGCAAAGATGAAAATAGCTGAGGCTTATAATCGCCCTGTAAAAGACTGGGAGGATTTTGAACCGGAAGAGGAAAAACTTTTATCAGAGCTTATTTTAAAAGAAACAGGAAGTGAATTTGTTTTTGTAACACATTATCCGAGTATAAAGAGGCCATTTTATGCTATGGACAACAAAGAAAATTGTAATGAAACAGAAAGTTTTGATTTGCTGTTTAGAGGCCTTGAAATTACAACCGGAGGACAAAGAATTCATAATTATGAAGAACAGATTTCAAAAATGAAACGGAAAAACATGAATGTACAGTTGTTTGAAAGTTATCTCATGATACATAAACACGGTATTCCGCCACACGGTGGACTGGGACTTGGTTTAGAACGTTTCACCAGTAAATTATTAGGGTATGAAAATGTTAGATTTACGACATTGTTTCCGAGAGATATCAACAGATTAATCCCTTAGGCAGCTGTATGTTTTGAAAAATAACTTGTAATACTCCCGAATTCTGCTATAATATAATTAACAAAAGGCAATCGCCACAGAGTGGTTGACCAGTGTATAGAAAGCAAAAGCCTTCCCGCACCGACCAAAGTACAGGGAAGGTTTTTGTTATGTTAGTGACAAATCAAATATATGAATGTCAACAATGCTAAGAGAAACTCATTGTATCATAACTCGCTACAAAAGATAACAATTTCACGTGTGATTACTATTCGAAAGACGCACATTGTTCATTATGTTACATGCTGTCAATACATTTTCTATCTGAAGCCCTTGGAGAGCATCTACAAATATCAGATGAGATTGTACCGATTTGTCACTACTATAATCATCACCATAACAATCATCAAAGATTACATATCTCTTAATTGAAGGATGTAATTCCAAATATCTCTTTATTTCTTCGGTTCTGTTGTGTAAGTGCTCATCCCATGGAGTAACATCTGAAATCACAATACCATTCTCTTCAAAAGTTGATGTAAGGATATCCCAAAGAGCAATTTTATTCTCATACCCTAATGATTTTGCTTTATCTCTATATTGCTTTGAACCATATCTCCAATCCGAAGCAATTACCACTTCCGCCTTTGTCCGTTCGACAAATGTTTTAAGTAAATCAATTGCCTGTGGGAGTAAATCTTGAATATCCTTTTGAGAATCATAGATATCAAGAACTCCATCTATATCCAAGAAAACAGTGAATATATTTTCTCTGATTATTTCTTCCGCCTTATCTAAAACAGCAATACAGTATTCCTCTGTTTTTGCAATATCAGAAGCCATTTCACTGATAATCTTTTCACCTTCCAGAATAGCATCATCATATTGCTGCTTACTTAATTCACCTGACTGGTATGCTGCATCAAGTTCATCTCTATCTTTTACACAAATATCGCCTTGAGGTGTAAGCATAACATCAAGGTATTTATCTATATAATATAAAACTCCATCATCATCGGTTCCAATCTCTTCAATAACATCAATATACCAGGTACTTACTCGACGATTAGGCAAAATATAGGTCCCAATACATCGAGCCTGTCCATCAGGGATGATTGTGAGCCAAATCATATCTTTCCCACATACAGGAACCGCCCCTGCTTTTTCATACTCCCAATATCTTATCTCTCCATCAGTTAAGTAATTTATTGAAACCCAGCCTGAAAGTAAATCATTATCCATTCTTATCTGAAAATAGGGATAGTTTTGAAAAAACCATTTACGGTCTCTAGTTAGTCTCATTTTATTCATTGTTCCCTCCATCGGCGTAAAATATGAACTTACTTATCATTTTTTCTCATATAACGTGCATCTTTATAAGAGCCAATTTTTGTTATTTTATTTTCCTTAACCATCTTACTCAAAACAAGTTCAATTGTTTTAATACTGATATCTGGCACTTTTTCAGCGATATCCTGCTTTGATACTGGAACAATGGCACAAATGTATCGTACAATATCATATCCAAAACTGTACAATAATAATACTGTGAGCAATCGTGAAACACGCCCATTTCCATCATTAAAAGGAGGTATGCACAAGAAATCAACTATAAAACATGGTATCGGTAAAAGTGACGCTATCTCCGAATCCTGCCTGGCTTCATAAAAAGATAAAATCAACTGCTCCATCGCAGCCTTCGTTTCTCTGGCATTTATAGGTTTAAATCTTACTCTTTGAGTTTCGTCGGGATTGTACTCCATTATGAAATTATTATTCTTTTTATATATTCCGACCGCATCAGTATTTGTATGTTCTTCAATCATTTTATGAAACATGCAGATTGTATCTTCTTCAATTTCCAGGTTGCTATATTCTGTATAAATCAAATTAAGCGCATCTTTATAACCTGATATTTCTAACTCATCATGTGTTATAGGAGTAGCATTAGCAACAATTTCTCTGATTCTTGAATCAGTAGTTACAATACCTTCAATCGCATTACTACCTTTTACAGATTCAATAATCGCTTTCTTTCGCAGACTTTCAAATGTATCGCTATACTGTAACTTTCTAAATTCTTCCTTACTCTTTAAATCTGCAATAATATCTGTTAACCCTACTATTTTTCCAGGAATATCTTTTTTTAAGAATGAATAATCATATTTACGCATAATAATTCTATTATTCTTATATACCTAGATAGTAGCGGTCGAACGGAAAATATGAATTTACAATTTTTTCTCCATCAAATCAAAACGTCCTTTTCTCCAATCTGCATATCCCCTAACCTCATATCCATTGGTTCTGTATAGCTTTTGAGCAAAAGGATTTTTAGTAAAAACATCCAGTCGAACCGATTCATAACCCATATTTTTAATTTGCTCCTCTATGTGAATTAACACCTTTTTACCAATACCTCTATTTTGGAAAGAAGGCGACACACAAAATCTATGAAGGACATATGCTGTTTCATCAGTGCAGTTCCAGTTTACATTATTATATGCTTCATCTGATTCCCCACTAATGACATACATTGCAACAATAATATTTCCTTCAAGAACCAAGTATAATGATTTCTTTTCAATGTCTTCTAAAAAATCTTCTCGTGTAGGATATAAATCATCCCATTGAAAGATTTCATGTGATTCCATTTCTCTGATAGCATCATCTATCAAAACACAAATATCATCTATATCCTCAATTTTAGCAATTCTATATAGCATTCATAATTATCCTTTCCCTTAAAAAAATGAATTTAATTCCATTGCTTATTATAGCAAATAAGCACCGGATATTCTATTTGAATTTTGAATGAGATAATATAGACAGATTGCCAAGGCATTAAGAGCATTTTGTGAGCAGAGAGTGGTTTCCAAACTATCCTCGGCTTTGTTACAATCAATTCGAAATTTATAAGAAGGAGAAATATGAAAGCATTATTGGTTATAGATATTCAAAAGTCATATATTTCAAAGTATGAAACCGATATAGTACAGAAAATCAATGAGCGAATAATCGAAGCGCAAAAGCACCAGTATGATATTGTATATATAAAGAATACGAAGAAGCTTCGCAGCGGAACAGTCACAGATGAGTTTGCGGATGAACTCTTTCTTGTTTCTATTCTATTGAGTTGTGTAGGTGTATCTAATTTGCCACGATTTGAAAAAACAAAAGAAAACCTTGAAAAATGAGGGGTAATTCTAATAAACAATTAGACAACTTCCATTTGTCTAAATGATGATAGACGGAAAAGTGATATTTTTTCGGTATTGTATAAATTAAAATAGTGATTTTTAGAGGGGGCTCATTTGCCCCCTTTTTGCCCCCTAATGGTACAATTGTTAAGATTGTATTATTTCTATTGCAGGCAATCTATTGTCAAGAATAAATGAATGTCAACAATGCTAAGAGAAACATTCTAGGCGTTGGAAGGGAGGAAATGTGGGGTATGGGATATTGAGAAGCTGATTACTCATGAATATCTGCTTGATGATTTGGCAATGGCAATCGAGCAGGCATCAGATGTTGATAGTGCATTGAATGTGATAGTATATTTTGAGTAGGAAACTTTGATAAAGCTGCTGAAATATGGCAAAGGGTAATTAACTGGCTCACTGTTAAAGGATTTACATATGAATTGAATTGGCCAAGAGAACTGAAAAAGAATACAGAGGCTAAAAAGAAGAATGCTATTACTGTTTTGAAGTAATAAGTTTAATCGAAGGCATTTGTTAAAGAATAGTATTTTTATCTGCCGTAGTCATCAAGAGCACTTGGGTGCTAGATGTCCGGTGACAGCCGTTAGTACCGACCGGAGTGGAAGAGAATCCCCCCTCGGTAAGGAACAGGGTTTTCTAAATTACAGAAAGCTGAGTGAGAGCTACGAAAGAAGGCTGGATAGATGCCAGTGACAAATTGGGTGAACTTAAGAACTCAGGACAGCATTGATTTCTGGGGAGTTGAATAACGGACACAATTGATGATTGTATCATTATTGTTATTCTAACGAATGTGCTAACAGGTACATTTCCTTAATATCCTCCGGAAGATTATCCGGAATCATCGACCTTAAGCGGTCTTCGTTGCCGTCTAAGATGGCTTGTTCGTAATACCAGCATTTGAATTTAATCATGGCCATATTTTTTTCAAGCTCCCTAAGTTGTTTTTCAAGAGCTCTTTTTCTGTTTTCAAAAAGCTCTTTGCGATTGGCATAAGTGGAAGGCCCTTCGGCGCACCAGTCCATAAATTGCTTAATATCTTTGATTCCCATGCCTGTCTTTTTAAGACATTCTATTACATATAGGGTGTCAATTTCGATTTCTGAAAATCGGCGAATTCCGGAAGAACGCTCCATATTTGGGAAGAGTCCCTCTTTATCGTAGTATCTGAGTGTAGAAATAGGTAAATGAAACATTTCTGAAACCTGACCAATTGTATACATAAAATCCTCTCTTATCATTGACTTTAAAATAATAAAATAGCACTTGACCTAAAGTTAGGTTTAGGTATTAGCATATAGTTAGAGTAACAGATAAATAAGCTCGTGTAAAGTGAAAGGAGTATTTTATGTTAGGAAATTTTGAGTATTGTAATCCCACAAAATTATATTTTGGAGATGAGTCACTGAAGTACTTAAATGCAGAACTTCCAAAGTATGGCTCAAATGTTGTATTAGTATATGGAAGTGGTTCTATTAAGAAAAATGGAATTTATGATGAGGTTGTACAAATCCTTAAGGCAAATGGAAAGAGCATTTCAGAAATCGCAGGGGTAATGCCCAATCCTACGCTCGAAAAGCTTTACGAGGGTATCGGGATTGCAAGAAAGGCAAATGCAGACCTTATTCTTGCAGTGGGAGGCGGCTCCGTTTGCGACTATTCAAAAGCAGTTTCTGTATCCGTGAACTGTGATGAAGACCCATGGGAAAAGTATTATCTGAAACTTGAGGAACCAACCTGTGAGATTATTCCGGTAGGCTGTGTCCTTACTATGGTAGGTACCGGTTCTGAGATGAACGCAGGTGCTGTAATTACCAATCATGGGCAGAAATTAAAGATTGGTCATGTGTTTGCAGACGAAAAGATTATGCCAAGATTTTCAATTCTGAATCCTAAGTATACGTTGACTTTGCCTCACTATCAGATGGTGGCAGGAATCTATGATATTTTCAATCATATCTGTGAGCAGTATTTTTCTGGAGAGGATGATAATACAAGCGATTATATTAGTGAAGCACTTATGAAATCCGTTATTCATTCCAGTCGTATTGCAAACAGGAATAATCAGGATTATGAAGCAAGAAGTAATATCATGTGGACTGCAACATGGGCGCTCAATACCCTTGTCGCAAAAGGCAAGAGTACGGACTGGATGGTTCATATGCTTGGACAGGCCGTAGGCGCTGTTACGGATGCAACGCATGGAATGACTTTATCTGCGGTATCACTCCCTTATTATAGGTTCATAATGGATGCAGGGCTTGCAAAGTTCGTAAGATTTGCAGAAAATGTATGGGGTATTAATGCAAAAGGAAAAGGCGATAAGGAAATAGCTCTTGCAGGACTTGATGCTATGGAGCAGTGGATGAGGGAACTTGGACTTGCTATGTCGTTGTCAGAACTTGGAGCGACAGATGATATGCTGGAGGATATCGTCAATGGCACATTAATCATGGAAGGCGGCTATAAAATCCTTACTAAAGATGAAGTGAGAGAAATCATAAAACAGAGTATGTAGGTTAGGAAGGGGAATATAAATGAACGTATGGATTATATTATTATGAGATGAGCGGTCAGATGAAGACACTTCTTGACAGGCTGAATCCTTTGTTCCCGACAGACTACAAATTTAGGGATATCTATATGAGTGCTACTGCAGCGGAAGATGCAGAGGGTGTATTTTACAGAGCATACAGTGGCCTTCAAGGTTCCTGTAAATTATAAAAAAAGGTAAACGTATCAGTATTCCGGCTAACTGCTTTTATAAATAGTATGATAGTTTGACTGAAAATGAGATTGCAGAAAAATAATTCTGCGTGTAAAATAATTTTATTACACAGACTCGAAGCGGAAGAAGGGCGTTAGCATGAAGTCTTCCATCAGAAGACAATTTTCTTTAATATTCATAGGACTTATGACGGGTACGGTACTGCTGTGCTGGCTGATAAATAATCTGTTTTTGGAGGAATACTATATCCGAAGCAAAAGACAGGTTATTTATGATGCTTATAAAACGATTAGTCAGGCGGCAGGCAGTGACAGCTATGATACGGAGGAGTTTCAGGAGAAGCTGAATGATGTGTGTAGCAGGTATAATATTACCGTCTGCGTTATGGACGCTAATTCCCAGACGAAATATGTATCTGTCAATGGCGGTGATAAGCTGGAACTGCGACTGGTGGGGTATATTTTGGGACTTCCTATGGACGAGACTCGTATTGAGGAACAGGGTGAGGATTATCGAATCCAGAGGACAGGAAAGGTCGGCAGCGAATACCTTGAAATGTACGGACGGTTAAATTCGGGTATTTCTTTTATTATGCGTACTCCTATTGAGAGCATCAGGGAAAGTGTAGAAATTGCAAATCGCTTTTTCTTTTATGCAGGGTGTTTTGGAAGTGTTGCTGGCGGATTGATTATCTGGTTTGTTTCACGGAAAATCACCAAGCCAATTTTGAAGCTGAATCAGATTTCAGAGCGCATGGTGCACTTGGATTTTGAGGCAAAATATCAGGAGCATGCACACAATGAGGTGGATTTACTGGGTGAAAATATTAACAAGCTTTCGGAATCCTTGGAGAAAGCCATTTCAGATTTAAAGACGGCGAACAACGAGCTGCAAAAGGATATTGAGAAAAAAGAAAAGATAGATGAGATGCGCAGGGAATTTTTATCAAACGTATCTCATGAGCTTAAGACTCCCATTGCACTGATACAGGGATATGCAGAGGGACTTAATGAGGGAGTTAATGATGACCCGGAGAGCAGAGCTTTCTACTGTGAGGTTATCATGGACGAAGCCGCTAAAATGAACAATATGGTTAAAAAGCTGATGACTTTAAATCAGTTGGAGTTTGGAAATGATGTTGTCAGCATGGAGCGCTTTGATATTGTGGCACTGGTGAAAAATTATGTGCAGTCTGCGGGAATTTTGACAAAGCAAAATGAAATTGAGGTGCGCATGGAGGAATATGTGCCGATTTACGTCTGGGCTGATGAGTTTAAGGTAGAAGAAGTATTTATGAATTATTTTTCCAATGCAGTGAATCATTGTAGCGGGGAGAGGTTCATTGAGGTGAAAATACAGAGCAGGGAGAAGCATGTGCGAGTGTCTGTGTTTAATACGGGTGAACCTATTCCTGAAGAATCGATTGACCGGATTTGGGACAAATTTTATAAGGTGGACAAGGCGCGGACGAGAGAATATGGAGGAAGCGGTGTGGGACTGTCCATTGTAAAGGCAATTATGGAATCCTTGAACCAAGACTATGGGGTGGAGAATTATCAGAACGGCGTACTGTTTTGGTTTGAACTGGAGGGCTTATGAGGGAAGAAATGGCAGAAATAACATTGACACGGGTGCTTTTAGTTGGTGTGGATACCGGTGAGGAGCAGGATTTTGAACGCTCCATGGCTGAACTGAAAAGTCTTGCAGAGGCCTGCAACAAGCAGGTGGCTGGCATTATCACGCAAAAGCTGGACACGGTGAATAAGGCCTTGTATATCGGAAGCGGCAAGGTACAGGAGGTTAAGGAATTTGCTGCAGCGTGTGAGGCGGAAGAAATTGTTTTTGATAATACGCTTACACCATCTCAGATACGCAATTTAGGCAGAGAATTGGAGCTGCCCATATTGGACAGAACCAATTTAATTTTGGATATTTTTGCAATCAGGGCAAAGACTAAGGAAGCAAAGCTTCAGGTTGAGACGGCAAAGCTGCAATATATGCTGCCAAGACTGGTTGGAATGCATGAGGCGTTAAGCAGGCAGGGAGGTGCCAGTGGAAGTCTGAGCAATAAGGGTACGGGTGAGAAAAAGCTGGAGCTTGACAGGAGAAGGATAGAGCATCGTATCAGTGAGCTGAGAAAAGAACTGGATGAAATTTCCGGTAATCGTATGACACAGCGGAAAAAGCGCAGCAGCTCACGAATTCCCCAGGTGGCACTGGTGGGCTATACAAATGCCGGCAAATCTACTGTGATGAATCATATGGTACAGCGCTATGGAGGCAAGCCAGAAAAGCTGGTTATGGAAAAGGATATGCTGTTTGCCACCTTGGAAACCAGTGTGCGCAGTATTGACACGGGAGACAACAAGCCTTTCTTTCTGACCGATACTGTAGGCTTTATCCATAAGCTTCCTCATGGTTTGATAAAGGCATTTCAATCTACCCTGGAGGAGGTAAAGTATGCTGATTTGCTTGTTCAGGTTGTGGATTTTTCCGATGAGAATTACAAGCAGCAGATGGAGGTGACCTCTCAGACGCTAAAGGAACTGGAGGCAGGTGATATTCCTCAGATTGTTGTTTACAATAAGGCGGACAAGTGCCAAATGGTGGATTTGCCGAAACTGAGGGAAAGTCAGATATATATGGCGGCAGCGTTGGATATAGGCATTGAGGAGCTGGCAGAGCTAATCAAAGACAGACTGTATGCCGGAAACGTAGATTGCTTTTTACAAATTCCTTACGATAAGGGAAATGTAGTTTCCTATTTTATGGAAAATGCCACTGTGCTGGAAAAGGAGTACCGGGAGGAAGGAATTTGGCTTCATGTAAATTGTCGTAGTCAGGACGCGGCAAAGTATGATATATTTGTATGTAAGTAAAGAAGACAATTTTAAACAGCAGGGTGGGTTAGGATGGATTTTCAGGATAAACAAGATAATAAACAAGAGATGCCGGCAGGAAAGCTGGAGAAGCTGGAAAGTCAGGTGCGGAAGCTCCTTTTGGAGTCAAGGGATTTGGCCTTTACAGAATATTTGAGAAGGCTTACGGAGAGGGTACGCAATCAGGTGTACCAGATAGATTTGTTACAAGACGAGCTGGACAGGAGCTATAGGGCATATCAGCAGAAGCAGGGGCAGCAGAGTAATGCAGCGGTGCAGAACAGTCAGGAACAGCAGAGCAATGTGGCATCGCCCCAAAAGAAAAATGCGGAATTTACAGTAGCAGCAGTGCTGTTAAGCACTTTGGGAGGCATATTTATTCTCACAGCTTTGGTTATGCTGGGAATGACTATTGTGAACGGTTTTGTTAAAGGAATCAGTCTGTATGCTATATCGCTGGCTGTTTTATTAGTGTCCGAGCTGTTGGTATATCCCAGACTTCCAAGGCTGGGAAGTGTTTTCTCGGCAATCGCTTTTGGTGGATTGTATTTGACTACCTTAATAAATTATGAGGTGTTGAACAATTTTAACTTTTGGGTTACATGCGGCATTGTTTTTGTAATATCCATGGCAATGCTTTTGGTGAGTAAAAAGAGAAATTCAGCCTTTTACCGTATTTTTGGAATTGTATCCTGTTATATTAGCTTCTGCTGTTTGCAGTGGGTGTTTACGGAAGATAAATTTTTGGCGTTGGCAGCATTGTATTTTCTTATTAACATAGTGTGCATTATGCTTCCTGTAGAGGTACATAAGACGGGGATCAATCTGACACATATGAGTTGTAATTTGTTTTTCAGCTTGTTGATAGTTATCCGTCCTGAGGATTATGCAGTATCTGCTTTATTTTTACTTCTGTTTTTGTGTGCTTCCATATTGATTATGCAGATATTGTTTATTATTCAGGTGCGCAATCAGTGGAAGGAGACCGCGTTAGGAAAGGCTTCCGATAATGAGGGAATACTTGTAGTTTATTGGCTGGGTATTGTATTCTATAGCCTGATGCTTGTAATGGGTGTAAATGGCAGAAGCCGGAATATGGGGATTTGGTTGTGCCATGGTAGTGTACTTGTGCTTGCAGTACTTTGCCTTTTGAGCTTTGTGGCACTGCGAAAGGGCAGGGAAAGGTGGTATAGCTATTATTTTCTAAATATGGCGGCATTTTCTGTATATCTTTTTGCAGATAGCAGTACGGAATGGAGCTTTACGATTTGTATTTTATCTATGCTTCTGGCAGCAAAGCTGTTGTCCCTTACCAAGGCGCCGTCTCTTAGAATGAGCGAGGCTGCTATTACCACAGTTGCCTGTGTGGCAATGCTGGTTTTATACAGGAAGCCCACAGGCTTGGCTCTGTGCGGAGGAATACTGGCAGGTGTGCTTTTTATGAATCATTGGCAGACCTATTATGAATCTGTTATTACATATACCGTTGCCTTTTATGCTGCGTTGCTGCTAAAAAATGCGGGTACTCTGTATTTGCCGGCGTTTGTCGGAGGAGTGTTTGTGGCGTTGTTGGTGTTTAACAGTATAAAGCGCTTTAGAGGGAAAAATATTTTGGTATTTAACATATTAGCACTGTCGGGTCAGGGTATATGTTATTTGTCTTTGGCTAATACGGGCTATGCCAAGGAATATCTTACATATTTTTGCATGTTGATATTTGGTGTGGCAACATTTATATTATTATTTAGAGAGAAATACGAATTAGATTTCAAAGGGAAATATTTATGCATGGTAGTTTTCCTCTCTTATATGATTCTTGTTTTGAGAGTGGAGAATCCGATTATTAACAGCATACTTTTAATGCTTGTTGCATTAACCGGAGTGGGCATAGGATTTGCACGGCGGCAAAGAGGTATAAGAATTTATGGCTTAGTGCTTTCTTTACTTGTGTGTGGTAAAATAGCATTATATGATTATTGGGGTGTTCCAACATTGCAGAAGACGTTTTTGTTTTTGGCAGTAGGTGTTATTGCGCTGATAATCGCAGGAATTTACATTGTATTAGAAAAGAAATATAATACAACGGAGTGAGTGGAGTGCTTATGAGAAGAAAAAAGTGGTGTCTGATATTAGTTGCGCTTATAATTTCAATGACTGGCTGTGGAAGCTCCATGCCGGAGGTGACGGACGAGCAAATGAGCTCCATTGGAGAATATGCGGCTGTTCAGCTTTTGAAGTATGATGCCAACAGCAGAAGCCGTCTGTTGGACGCTGAGACTCTGGAGAGGGAAGAAAAGAAGAGGGCAGAATGGGAAGCCGCAGGGAAGACAGAACCGACGCCTACGTCTGAACCGGAGGGTATGGGTCAGGCTGATAATACGCCTGTGGTGGAGCCGGGAGGAAAAACAGACGGAGTTGCCAGCCTTGAGGAATATTTTGAACTGCCCGAAGGAATTCGTATGGTATACAGTGGCTATCAGGTATGTGGAAGCTATCCGCAGGGGGGCACGGAGAACTTTTTTTCGCTGGACGCAACAGAGGGAAAGAAGCTTTTGGTTTTGAGCTTTCAAATAGAAAATACTACAGATATTCCACTGAATGTAGATTTAATGGAAAGGAATGCTGTGTATCGCGTTACTATTAATGACAGCTATACCCGCATTGCATTGACTACAATGCTTTTGAATGATGTGTCTACTTATATAAAGGAGCTTCCGGCACAAAGCGGTGAGGAAGTAGTTTTGCTGGTAGAACTGGAGCAGGAGACCGCTGATAGTATTACCTCTATTTCTATTAAAATGAAAAATGAGTCAAAAACATATACAATTCAGGTGCTATAAATATAGCAATGTAAATAATATGAGGGAAAAAGCCCATTTTGGGGCTTCTTTCTTTCTGCATGAATTGTTTGAAAAAAATGTGATTTTAGTGTTGACAACGTGAGTGGTCAGTGCTATACTCAATTTCGTTGTCGAGTGAAATCAAAAGGACAACACAAACGGCTTGAAAAAAGTCGAAAAAAGTTGTTGACAAAGCGAAGCACTCATGATATTATATCAGAGTTGCCGCTGAGAACAGCAGCACAATGAACCTTGACAAATAAACAGTAATGCAACCCTGAAAATTCACGAAAAGGATTTCCCGGCGCGAAGCACTGTGAAATCGGACGTGAGCGAAAGACGAAGTCTTGAGCTTGCGAAAAGGATTATTCAGAGAACAAAAGTGACAGAGGAAGAAGATTCCAAGTCACAACCCAAAATAAACAGTAATGCCAGATA
>Ga0129310_1000629_pt1 | contig 39541 bp, 33 predicted proteins | sample Go1ome_2_FD_94433 | JGI IMG/M metagenome (GOLD analysis project Ga0129310, IMG submission 94433) | Western lowland gorrila individual fecal microbial communities from Wisconsin, USA - Go1022A metagenome | ecosystem: Host-associated > Mammals > Digestive system > Large intestine > Fecal | place... | reverse complement strand
CACCAGCGAATTCAACTTAAAACAAAACTGACTCCGCTTGAATTGCGAAGCCAGTTCATTGTTTGATTTAATTTTCCATAGGGGCTTTTTTGTGCTGTACGCACAATGTGGGGCGGATCACTTTTGCGGGGCTTCGTGTATGGTACATAGCCGCCTTGCGGAACACCCATCGGGCGTGAGTAATAGGGCGGATAATTCTGTTGGACGGGCTGCCAGTTGTTGGGCTGGTTGGGCTGTACAAACTGCGGTGCGGGTTCGGGTATGCCGAAGAGTCTTCTGTAGTCTGAGATAAGTTCGGCGGGTATGACCTCTCTGCTGTCGCAGTAAGGGCATTTCAGCACCATGTTCGCATTGTCGAGTATCCTGTTGCCCATACAGTTAGGGCATTTAAGGTCGATGCTGTGCGTGTCATGCACCATCATCGGAATGTTGCCGCTCCCAAATGTCTGCGGTGGTATGTTGTAGTTCTGACGAGAAGGATATGTACCCTGCAAATTGGCGTTATATCCGCCGTAATTGATGTATCCGTTTTCACGGCTTCCCATCTTATCGCCTCCTGAAATTGTTCTTATACTTTTTCTTTCTGATGACATGGTCATCTCTTTAACACGCCGATACAAAGTGCCGTATAACAATGAAAAATCGTGTTGATGCTTTCTTTTTACCGCATTTTAAGCCTATGTGCTAAAGGGATAGCCGTATTTTTTAACGTGGTTATCCCGCTGACACACCAAAATAAACGATGTTATATTGGGAACTGAATATAGTTGGCGTTTATCTTTCCCCCGCCTGCGGCGGGGAAAGATAACATCAACTCAGTATTTCCTTGTTATAAAGGTATTTTTGGGTGGTGTGCTAAAGGGATAGTCATATGTCGTTCTATAACTAATATAATAACACAGCTTTTGACCAAATGCAACACTGTACGGCAGAATGTTAAGGAAATCGTAAGGAAGAACACAACAAAATTTTCAGGAGATTTTTTATGCAGTACTTACAATTTAAGAATAAAGGGACAACAAGAAACATTTATTGAGATGTTTTCTTTCCACGCCTGCGGCGGGGAAAGAGAACCACCAACTATTATTATAGCGATCCAACTATTTAAATTCACAAAATCCGGTCGCAAAAGCTCGGATCTATGGATTTTGTCTGAATTTTAAGGCGTATTGCTATAATGTCCGCTGAAAAGGTGTTTAATATTGTGTGTCAGAGGAATAGCCATACTGACAATTGCATCAGGTGCTACTCCTGAACATTGCTTGCCCTGACAAGTTCTATGGTGATGGGGGAGTTTTCCGGCAGACGGGAAATTCGGGCTGTGATGGTACCGTTTGAAAAGTGCATATCTTTCAGTATGAACAGCGGTTCGCCACTATGGTCTGTGATTTTTTCAGTACCCATGATGCAAAGCGGGAAATCAGATGGTGTGCCTTCTGTATCAAACCGGAAGCGGGCTGTGAGTTCGCCTTTATCGTAGGCACGCATGGTGTAGTCAAAGCCGCTTATGTACAGTGAAAAATCGCTTTTCGGCGTGACCCATGCGCCGTTCAGCAGGTCGTGCCTGTGGTAGTTTTTATTTATCATGCTGTCGCCGTCAAGCATGAACGGTTCGTTGGATAGTGCCATAGTGTGGGACCTCCTTATTTTAGGTGCTGTTGGTGCGGGGATATCATGTAAGTGCTTTTTCCATATAGATACAGCGGAAAGTTCCGCCGCTGATGACTTTTGAAAAATCGGCAGTGTAGCCGAGTTTTTCGTAGAAACCGACTTTTTCCTCGCGGCTTTCAAGAGTGGCGATGGTGAAGCCCAGTTCGGCTGACCATTCTTCTGCGGAGCGTACGGCAAGTCTGCCGATGCCTTTGCCGCGATATTCGGGCAGAACGACCACTCTGCCAAGCATGACGGTATTTTCGTTAACGGCATAAAGGCGGCAGGTGGCAACAGGGAAGTCATCATCAAGGATAACGATGTACTTCGTATCGGGAGTGTCGTGCTCGTCAAACTCTTCTTCCAGCGTGATGTGATATTTCTTTGCCATAGCCTGTATGCGCACGTAATATGCGCCTGCCCGCGCGGCAGTGGTGGCGGCTCGGATAATTTTCATTTGGTGTCACCTCTTAAAAGGATTATATCATATTTTTATATAATTAGCAATAGTATACATAATATTTTAAAATATTAACTAAATGTTTGATGATGCTGTTGGAGATTTTTCTGCAAAGTGTTTATGAATGCTCTTAAATCGGCAGGTCGGGGAAGTATACGGAAATGTAAAATTTTTATTATTCGGGATAATCGTTTGCAATTGACATAAATATGTGGTATAATATTAAATTGAGTTAATATTTTCATGAAAGGACGTTTTGTTATGGCAAAGCTAAAGATCGCCGTTGTTTTCGGCGGTAAGTCGAATGAGCATGATGTTTCCGTAGTATCGGCGGCACATGTTATACGCAGTATCAATGAAAATTCTGACCGCTATGAGGTCATTTGCATCGGCATCACCAAGAAAGGTCACTGGCTGAGATACATGGGCAGTACTGAGGATATCGAGAACGGCAAGTGGACAGACCACCCCGACAATCTCGCCTGCATTTTCAGCCCTGATCCTGTCCATCGCGGTTTCATACAGCTGGAAGAGGACGGCAGCTATTCAAATATCAAGGTAGATGTTGTATTCCCTGTACTGCATGGAAAGAACGGTGAGGACGGAACTATCCAGGGCATTTTCCAGATGGCAGAGGTGCCTTTCGTGGGCTGTGACCTGATATCTTCCGCATGCTGCATGGATAAGGATGTTACACACACTATACTTGAAGCACACGGCATAAAGACTGCCAAGTGGATCAGCATGATATACCGCGATCTGGCTGAACTGGACGAAAAGTGCGCACTGATGGAGAAGGAACTGGGCTACCCGATGTATGTAAAGCCTGCGAACTGCGGTTCATCGGTGGGCATATCCAAGGCGCACGACCTTGAAGAACTGAAAGCAGGCATCAAGGCTGCTTTCACCCACGATCAGAAGGTCATTGTGGAGCAGGAAGTCAAGGGTGTGGAGCTGGAGTGTGCCGTAATGGGCAATGACACGCCTTTCGCTTCGACTGTGGGACAGATAGCGGCTGCAAACGAGTTCTATGATTATGATGCGAAGTACAATAACGCAGCATCAAAGACCTACATACCCGCAATGGTCGATGAAAAGGTCATCGAAGAAGTGCGCGATGTGGCTGTAAGGGCATTCAAGGCTATGGGCTGCGGCGGTCTTGCGAGGGTGGACTTCTTCCTGTCTGACAAGGGCGAAGTGATACTCAATGAGATAAACACGCTGCCGGGTCACACAAAGATAAGCATGTACCCGAAGCTGATGGAACATGCAGGCATAAGCTATGCCGAGCAGGAGGACAGGCTGATAAAGCTGGCGCTGGACAGATCGGAAGTGGACTATGAATAATGCACCGATAGGCGTTTTCGACTCGGGTGTAGGGGGACTGACATGTGTCAAGGAACTGACCAAGCTGCTGCCCCATGAGGATATAGTCTATCTGGGTGACACGGCGAGAGTTCCCTACGGCACGAGAAGCAAGGAAACGATAGCGAGGTATACCGCGCAGGATATGGAGTTTTTGCGTGGTCATGATGTCAAGATGATACTGGTGGCATGCGGCACCGCATCGAGCGTTATAATGTCAAGTCCTGAGTTTTCGGGAAAGACGGAACCTGTATACAGCGGCGTGGTCATACCTGCGGCGCATGCGGCATGTGCGGCTACCAAAAACGGAAAGATAGGCGTTATCGCCACAGGTGCCACCATAAGGAGCGGCAGCTACGGCAAGGTGATACGCAGCATCGACCCGTCTGCAAAGGTGGTGGGCAAGGCATGCCCGATGTTCGTGCCGCTGGTGGAGAACGGTTATGTGGGGCTTGACTGCCCGCCTACAAGGTTCTTTGCGGAGGAATACCTTGAATGTATGAAGCGCGAGCAGGTGGATACACTGATACTGGGCTGTACCCACTATCCCCATCTGGCAGATGTCATATCGGACATAATGGGCGAGGGCGTGAAGCTGATATCTTCCAGTGCGGAACTGGCAAGATATGCGGTGAAGACGCTGACTTTCGCGGACGAACTGGCAGAGAGGGAAGAAACGGGCAGTCAGAAACTCTACTGCACTGACAGCGCGGAACTTTTCGCGGAGAACGTTGAGCGTTTTCTGGGCGAGAGTTTTGCGGGAACTGTGGAGAAGTGTGACCTGTACTGACGGGAAAGGAAAATGAAGTTGGATAAGAGGGAAGTCGATATAAGGCTGGTGAGCCGACAGTTTGAAGAGCGGGGCAGTGAACCTGAGATGACAGAGATAATGTCGCTGGGGACGCTGGAAGCTACTGAGAACGGCTTTGCTGTTGAGTATGAAGAGAGCGAAGCTACGGGCTTTGAAGGCTGTGTGACAAGGCTTGAAAGTTTTGGGGATACAAAGGTGGTCATGTCGAGAACGGGGAGCGTTACCTCGAATATGGTCATTGAAATGGGCGAGAAGCATCACTGCATCTACGGCACGCAGTACGGCAATTTTGAAGTCGGTGTCGAGGCGCAGAAGATAGCTGTCAAGCTGGACGAAAACGGCGGAAAACTGGCTTTCTCCTACGTGGTTGATGTTAATTCAAGTCTGGTGGGAGTTTTTGAGATAGAAGTAGAAGTAAGACCGAGATAAAGGGAGGAATTGAAAATGTATGATCTGATAAACGAGTCATTTACACAGGCAAGAGAACTTGTGATGAATGCGATGGGCGCACTGGTGGCAGAGGGCGTTTTCCCTGCGGAGGCTGTGCCTGCTTTTAACATAGAGATACCCGCCGACTCAAAGAACGGTGATGTTTCCACCAATGCGGCGATGGTGTGCGCAAAGCCTTTCCGCAATGCGCCCCGCAAGATAGCTGAGGCGATAGTCGGCAAGATAGTGACTGAGGGCAGCTGCTTTGAGAAAGTCGAGATAGCAGGTCCCGGATTTACTAATTTCTTCTATAACAAGGGCTGGTATGCGTCGGTGGTAAAGGCTGTGCTCGATGCGGGAGCTGATTACGGCAAGACCGAGTTTGGCAAGGGCAAGCGTGCGCTGGTGGAATTCGTGTCTGCAAACCCGACAGGTCCGATGCACATCGGCAACGCAAGGGGCGGTGCTATAGGTGACTGTCTGGCGGCTGTTATGGAGTATGCGGGCTACGAGGTAGAGAGAGAGTTCTACATAAACGATGCGGGCAATCAGATAGAGAAGTTCGGCAAATCGCTGAGGCTGAGATACATGCAGATATGCAGTGAGGCGGGTCAGGCGATAGTTGCGAAAAATCTTGATATGGACGCTTTTTGCAAGGAGATATACGGCGAAGACGGCAACCGTCCTGAATTCCCGATGCCTGACGATGTTTATCTGGGCATGGATATAATTGCACATGCGAAGAATTTCTTTGATGAGTATGGCATGATAGCCAGCGCACAGCCCGAAGAGGACTGCAAGAAGGCTCTGGTCGATTATGCACTGCCCAAAAACATACAAGGTCTGCATGACGACCTTGCAAAGTACCGCATAGAATATGACACATGGTTCCGGGAGAGCACACTGCACAATGACGGCTCGGTGGCTAAGGTCATTGAACAGCTGAAAGCGAGCGGCTATACCTACGAACAGGACGGTGCGCTGTGGTTCAAGACCACCGAATTCGGTGATGAAAAGGACAGGGTGCTGGTGCGCGACAACGGTATACCGACCTATTTCGTGCCTGATATAGCTTACCACTACAACAAGCTGGCTGAAAGAAAGTTCGACAAGGCAATAGATATTTTCGGTGCTGACCATCACGGTTACATACCAAGACTAAAGGCGGCTATGACTGCGCTGGGCGTTGATGCGAAGAAGCTGGATATTGTCATCATGCAGATGGTAAGACTTGTAAAGAACGGCGAAACATACAAGCTGTCGAAGCGTTCGGGCAAGGCGATAACGCTGAACACTCTGCTGGAGGAGATACCGATAGATGCGGCAAGATTTTTCTTTAACCTGAGAGAGCCGAACTCACAGTTCGACTTTGACCTTGACCTCGCCATCTCAAATTCCAGCCAGAACCCTGTTTACTATGTTCAGTACGCACACGCGCGTATCTGCTCGGTAATAAAGAAGCTGAAAGAAGAGGGCGTTGAGGCGAAGGCTTTCACTGATGAGATGGCTGAGGCGCTGAGCACTTCGGAAGAACTGGAACTGGTGAAGCTGATGGCAACTCTGCCGACTACCATAAACGATGCGGCTAAGGCTTACGACCCTGCAAAGGTCACCAAGTACGCGGTGGATATTGCGACACTGTACCACAAGTTCTACAACGCATGCCGCATAAAGGGCGAGCCTGAGAACGTTATGCAGGCAAGACTGTCACTTTCGCTGGCTGTTAAGCAGATAATCGCGAACATACTGGGTATGCTTAAGATAAACTGCCCTGAGAGCATGTGATAAACTGAGAAAAGATAACAAAGACGGAGTTTCCTGCTGTGAAACTCCGTCTTTCTTTTGGTGATATGGGCAGATATAATAAAACAAAAAGTCCGCGATGGCTTTATCAGCCATCACGGACTTTATTATGCTTTTACATTACTGCTTGCTAAGAATTACTTAACTGTAACGTTAACTACAGAGTACTTCAGAGCGTTTACAACGTCCCAAGTACCGTTAACTCTAGCAGCGATAGCTACCTTGTAGCTCATGCCGGGAGTCATGTTCTTAGGCGAAGTGTAGCTGTTGGTTGTGATGTTGGAGGTCTGGATTCTCCACTTACCAGCCAGATATACAGCTATGCCGTACTTGTCAGCATTCTTTACCTTGTCCCAAGTGAAGCGCATCTGGTGATACTGCTCGCTGTAAGTTACCTTGATGTTGGTAGGATAAGTCTTATCATCAGTAGGAGGAGTCAGTTCATTGCCGTACAGGTTAGCCATAACGCCCAGAGCCATCATGTCATCGCCTGCGTGCCAGAATCTGTGGTAGTTCAGGTCAACCTTAGCAACGTTCTTGAAGCCTGCGATCTGTGCCTGACCCTCAGGATCAGATGCAGAGTACTTGCTGTCCCACTTAGCACCGTTCTGAACGTCCTTATTGTAAGCAGCCTTCAGCTCCTTAACCAGGTTGATAGCCTCAGTAGAAGTCGGAGCGCCTGCGCAGTTGCCTTCGTACATTGTACGGATGCTCTCGAATGTAGCGCCGTTTGCCAGCTTGTCGCCGTTAGGCATTGTGCCGTTGTAGTTCTCAGGGATCCAAACGGTCTGGCTGAAGAAACGAGCCAGCGAAGGATTGTGCTCAGTTCTGGACATACCCAGATCATCACGACCCAGAGCCCAAGAGCGGTCGATCAGTTCCTTAGCCAGGTACAGAGATGCCTTAGGCAGAGCAGAATCGTTAGCAGTATAGGTCTTAGTGCCGGCCTTAACGTTGGTAGCACCCTCGATGTTGTAGTTGAACTTACCGCCAACAGAGCTGTAAGTCATGCCGCTGATGTCAGAGCCCTTAACGCCCTTAGCCTTTGCATAGTAGAGCAGAGTGTTAGCCAGCGATGATACGCAGCCGAGGTCGGTGTTGCCGTAGCCGGAGATAGTGCAGCTCAGACCGCTGTTGGAAGTAGCGGAGCCGTTCCAGCTGTCAGGCTGACCCTGCCAATCAAGGTTAGAAGGCATATAGAAGTCACCGTCAGAAGTGAGAACGGTGTTGTTAACGAACCATGCGCACCACTTGTCAAGGATCTGCTCCAGAGCAGCTTCCATAGACATACCGCCGGGTCTTACGCCGGTGTTGTCGCCGCCGTTCTGCTTAACCCAATAGTACAGCTCAGCCAGACGCTGAACAGCCCATACCTGGTTACCTGTCCAGTGGTTGGAACCTGGGTCAGCATATACAGGGTGCTCAACATACATCATACCATAGAAGGTAGGAACGCCCGAAGGATAAGTCTCGTAACGACCCTTGTAGGAGTTGGTAGCACCGCCTGCGATAGGACCGTCCTTAGACTGCAGCCACAGATAGAATTCCAGCTGTCTTTCGAGAGACTTCTGGTAATCCTGCTTAGCGCCGTCAGCCTTCATGCCGCTTGACAGATCAGTCAGCAGAGCATAAGCAGCCAGCGGGTTCTGATAGAACTCATGAGCATGCGAGCAGCCTATCTGCCAGCACCAGTTCTGACCTGTGCCCTTGAGAGCGCCGCCCCAAGAAGTATACCAGTTCATCAGATAGTGCTTGGAGTTGTCACCTGCGTTGCCGTTTGTCCAGCTGGTGTTCTGTGAGATCTGCTGATAGTACTTATCGTACATGTTGTTACGCAGTTCATCACCCATCTCAGCAGCCTTAGCGTTTACTGTGCTGTTGGAAACATTCCACTTGATAGCATCATATACACCCTGGATAGCTCTGTCTTCTGCATCAGGAGCGTTGGTGTATGCCCACTGATTGGTTACAGTAGTATCGCGGTTGAAGATACCCTTCAGACCCTGCTGAGAGTTACCATACTTCTTCTCTTCTACGCAGGGGAACGGAACAGTTTCCCAGCAGGACTCCTGCTCGCCGCGCTGGAAGGTGTTGATGAAGGTGAACTCGGTGCCCTCACCGAAGCCGTACCAGTTATCAACGTCAGCCAGCCAGTGCATCAGATACAGACCGCCCTGATTGTTCTTGCCGCTGTATACGCGGGTGAACTTGTTGAAGATCGGGTTCTCAGCAGTCTTGCTTGCCTCGCCAGCCCAAGCGCCGGGGCACTGATCGGGAGTGTCATACTCGCCGCAGTACTGAGCACTTACGCTTGAGGACTGCCAGAAGTTGTCCTGAACATCAGGTATCATAACTTCCATTGTCTTCCAAGCCTTCTGCAGATCGTTTGCAGATGCGCCGCTGAAGTTCTCGCCCGAATTCTTAACGATGTTGTCGTGCATTGCTGCTACCCATACCAGGTAGGACATTGCCTCGGATGTAGTCTCATGACCGTAGTCAGGAGCCTCGATGATAACTTCTTCTCTTGAGTGGTAAGGGATACCGAAAGAGCCTGAACCACCATCGTTCTGTGACAGATAACCGTTTGTCTGACCATTGGTGATGACATCATCATACAAGGACATGAAACGCTGTGCATAAGTGGAATCGCCGTATTTGTTTGCCTTAGTTCTGGTACCGGCTGCTGATGCGGGAACTACAGTTGCTGCAAAGACATTGGTAGTCATTGCTACTGTAAGGATACTTGCAACTGCAGCCTTCATTTTCTTAGGAAGCATTAATAATTCCCCTCTCCTGAAATATTTGGTTCGGCATTAAAGCCGCTTGTTGTTTGCAGGCTTTGCCTGCGCTTTTGAACGTAACAGTGATATCGACACTCGATAGCTTCGGCACAGCGTTTATAAGACACATACACCCATGTGTTTTGCCATGCACAAAAGCCACACAAATATATCACCGTTTCTACAAATTATTATACACTATTTTTTTTATTTTTCAAGTCTTTTTGGGCACTTAATCGATTAAAAGCCATAATTTCGGCGGTTTGACCACCTAATTTAATGCACTTTTGTATATTTCACCTAATATCTTGAAATTTCAAGCATTTTAGGGGGCTTAATCGTTTAAAGCTGAAATTTCAGCACTTTTACCACTTGAGCTATCTTGCAATTGTCTGCTTTATCTAATTTCTTTTGATATTTTAAAATATTTAGTTAATTGAAAGTGTCGCAACTGTGACGTAACAATGCTTCGTGAATCGACTGTGAATTATTGGCGAAACCGCACTTCTGCTACAAATTTTAGCGCGTGTGGTTTAGCTTTATTTATTCTTACCAAGTATTCTTGAAATGTGCATATTTTATACATGCCAAGTTCACTTTTATATAGGATAATACAATTGCATCTGTGTATGTGTCTGCGTGACTGACACAGCACATCAGGTATTGGGTGACCTCGATGCTGTGCTGCGCGGGAAGGGTGTTTCGGCGGCGTTATCATATGCTCTTGTTCGTTTAACATATCCCAATATGGGTTTGTGTCGGGACGGTGAGCGATGGTCGGATCTGCGGTCTGTCTTTTATATTTTATATATAGTATGAACGGCGGGCGGTACGGCGGAGGGACACCACATTATAAAACCTATCTTATTCATACAATAAATAAGATGAAAGGAGCCTTTTATGGTTGAAGTTAAAAACCTGACAAAGCACTACGGCAAAGTTACGGCTGTCAATGATCTGAGCTTTGAGATCAGGGATAATGAGATTCTCGGATTTCTCGGACCGAACGGTGCGGGCAAATCCACTACGATGAACATTATCGCGGGATATCTGCCGACATCGAGCGGTACTGTCAATGTCTGCGGGCATGACATAAAGGAGGATGCAAGGGCTGCAAAGCGCTGCATAGGATATCTTCCCGAGATACCGCCCCTTTATCCCGATATGCGTGTTGAGGAATATCTGCGCTACTGTGCGGGCATCAAGGGCATACGCGGCGGTGAGGTCAAAAAAGAGGTCGAGAAGGTAATGAAGCGCTTGCAGCTGACCGACATGCGCCGCAGGCTGATAGCAAATCTTTCAAAGGGCTACAAGCAGCGTGTGGGGCTTGCACAGGCGATACTGGGCGATCCCGAACTGCTGATACTTGACGAGCCGACAGTAGGTCTTGACCCTACTCAGGTAGCTGAACTTAGAAAGTTCATAAAGACTCTGGGCAAGGATCATTCAGTTATCCTATCCTCGCATATACTCAGTGAGATAAGTGCTGTTTGCGACCGTGTGGTCATCATCAGCAAGGGTGAACTGCGCGCGGTCGATACCATCGAGAATCTTGAACGCAAGATGTCGGGTTCACCGATACTCAGCCTGACTGTCGAAGGCGAACAGCTGGCGGCTTCATTTGTGCTGGGTGAGGTCAAGGGCATAAAAGAGATACAGGATATCATTGAGAATGATGACGGAACCAGTGTCTTCAAAATACAGCTTGAAGATGAAAAGGTCAGACAGGATATCATGGCTGCACTGGTCGAGGGCGGCATAAACGTAGTCGAGATGTCGATGGAGCGTCCGGATTTGGAAAAGGTGTTCCTCGAACTCACAGGCAAAAAGAAGTAAAGGAGTGTGCAAAATGTTTTCTTTATACAAAAAGGAGATCCAGTCGTTCTTTTACTCGCCGTTTGCCTACGTGCTGTCGGCGCTGTTCATGCTGATCTTCGGCTTCGCGTTCGTGAACAAGATAGCAAGCATGCAGACCAGCGTGCTGCAATTCTCGTTTCCCGATATGTTCTACAACAATTTCTTCTATTTCATATTCATAATACCGCTGCTGACCATGCGTTCGTTTGCAGATGAGCGGCGCGGCGGTACTGAGGTACAGCTGCTTACCAGCCCGCTGACCATAACTCAGATAGTTCTCGCAAAGTTCTTTGCGATAGTGACAGTCTTCCTGTTCATGCTGCTGCTCTCGCTGTTTTTCCCGATATATGTGGCGCTTCACGGAACTGTCATCTGGTCGTCGCTCATATGCGGCTATGCCAGCTTCTTTCTGTGGGGACTTGTCTGCATTGCGCTGGGCATGCTGTTCTCTTCGATGCAGAGCAGTCCGATAATCGCAGCGATAATCGGTGAGATAGTGATGGAGGGATTTCTGTTCCTCGATCAGTTCGCTGCTACAAAGATGGTGCAGAGTTACCCGCACCTCAATTCCGTTGTGACCTGGTTCTCGATGCAGCGCCGTTTCGTATTCTTTGCACAGGGCATGTTCCGTCTGGAAGATCTGGTGTTCTTCCTGAGCCTGACAGCACTGGTGCTGTTCTGGAACGTACTGTACATCGAAAAGCGCCGCTGGAACCATCGCTGATTGGAGGGAATAGAACATGGCACAAAAAGAAACCGCAAAACCAAAGAAGGCACGCAGCTTTACCGCAGCTGCAATGGTGTTCGGTGCGATAGCACTGGCGATAGTTATCCTGCTCAATCTGATGGTGTCGCGCCTGAATGTCATCTGGGATATGACACCGACAGGCATGTACAAGCTCACTCAGTCTACAAGGGATTATCTGGAGTCTGTGGACAAGAAGGTGAATTTCTACTTCCTGTTCGATATGGATGTACTTTCAACCGATACCGACAGCATGCCGCTGTACAATGCGATGAAAGAATATTCCGAATATGACTGCATAAATTTTCAGGCTTTTGACCCCGACAGTGACCCTGACAAGACAAAAGAACTTCAAAATATGGGCTTTACCGTTTCGCAGGGCGATATCGTCATAGAGTGCGAGGGCAGGACAAAGCACATACCCGCTTATACGATGTTTGAAACACACACAAGTTCGGATAACAGCGGCAAGCAGGCTACAAGTTCGGTATATTTCACCGGTGAGAACATCATCACAGGTGCTATAGAGGCTGTTGTGACAGGCAAGGAGGTCAAGATATACTTCCTGACAGGTCACAGCGAGAAGCAGATAGATACCGACTTCACCACACTTAAGACCAACCTTGCTTCGCGCAACTACATAGCTGAGCCGCTGAACCTTACTACCGGCAGCTCTGTTCCCGAAGATGCTTCCATCGTCATCGTGGCATCACCAAAGACCGATATCACGGATAATGAACTGAAAGTGCTGAATGATTATCTCGACAAGGGCGGCAACATCTGCTTCTGGATGGCACCGAACGAGGATACGGTGGAATACACCAATATCGAGAGCATTCTCGCAGATTTCAGCATAAGCATGGATTATGACCGCGTCACTGAGACCGATACCGATCTGTATCCGCCCAATGACCCCACCAGTTTCCTGTGCAGCATAGTTGTGGCTGACCAGACTTCGAGCATAGACCTGACAAGCGAACTGTCACAGTTCGTGGATCAGGGTGCGCAGCCTTTTATGACCAATACGCGCAGCTTCATGCAGATATACAACGAAGGCAACAACAATGAGCATGTGACCACAGGTTCACTTCTCCAGACCATAGACAAGATAGGCGACGGTTCTTCGACTGCTGTGGGCGAACCGATGGGCGGTTCAAAGCCCCGCGACCGCATCACCGATGTGGTGCTTGATCTGGCTATGTATTCTACCGACAGTTCACGCGCAGGTGCGAAGATAATGGTAATGGGCAACGGCGATTTCCTTGATGATGACAATATCTATCAGGCTTATATGACCATACCCGTGAATTTGCAGCTGTCTGTATTCTCGTGGATGTATGACTCTGACAAGGCACTTGACTTCGGCATAGCGGGCAAGGAGCGTACTTTTGATGAAATGAACATAGAGTCCACTTCAAAGGCTAATGTCATCAACGTTATATTCATCGCTGTACCTGTCGTTGTGGGACTTATCGGCGGCGCGGTATGGCTCAGGCGGAGGTATTCGGAATGAACCGTAAGTCAATGATAGCAACGGGTGCCGCACTGGTGCTGCTGCTGGGCGGCGCGGGTGGTGCATATTACTATGTGGATCACAAGAAGTCGAGCGAGGAAGCCGCTGAAAAGGCGGAAGCTGATTCGCTCAACCTGTTCTCTTTCGATTCAAATACCGTAAAAGGCATAGATATAACCAACGAAGACGGCTATTTTCATATGACGGTCGGTCAGTCGGGCGACTGGCAGATGGAGGAAACTGATTACCCTTATGAATTTTCGCTGAACAGCTTCAACCTCAATGTCATCGCATCGACTATGAGCAAGCTGAAAGCCGATCACAAGGCTGAGGCGCAGGATCTGAGCAAATACGGTCTTGAACAGCCCGTGACGGTGGTATGCCACACTGCGGACGGCGACTACACTCTGCTGGTGGGCGGCAGTTCGGTCACCAACGAGTTTTGCTATGTGATGAAGCCCGATGATGATACCATTTACTGCATTGACCGTGAACTGGGTACTGAACTGCGCGGAGATATCGCGACACTGCGCAGTAATTATCTGCTCAACTGCTATGACAATGAGATAAAGCATTTCTCGGTAGAACATAACGGCGAGGTCTGCTATGACCTCTCGCGTGATACCGAGAGCACTTCGATGTGGACGCTCAATGCGCCGCAGACGGGCGTTACGGTAGATGCCGTCAAGATAAACAACGTGCTCACAAGCATCGTGCGTGTGCAGACATCGAACTTTGAATGTTTCACGAAGGACGAGAGCGTGCTTGCAAAACACGGTCTTGACAAGCCTGCCTACACTTTCACGGTGGTGACCGATGAAAAGACCTACACGCTGGAATTCCCCGAATTCGGTATTGACGATGAAGAGGTATGGTGCTACGATGCGGGAAGCTGTGCGGTGTTCTCGATAACTTCGGGTGAAGCGGCTTTCCTTACGGGCAAGTGGAGCGACCTGACGGTGAAGCAGGCGATGAGCGTGCCTTTCATGTCGGCGGCGGCGCTGGAGATAACTGTTGACGGCGATACACACACGCTGAACATCGACCATGAGAAACAGAACTATGTATTCGATGACATTGATGTTACTGCAAAGGGCAGTGAAGAAGCATCGGCAGATTTTGAATACCTGTACGCATCGGCGAGCGAGATAGCACATGGTGAGTACCGCGATGATATCCCCGAAAAGATGGGCGAGCCGACCTGCACTTTCCGTTACACCCTCACAGACGGTACTGAGCGCGAACTGGCGCTGGTACCGATCGATGATGCGAACTACTGGGCGTATGTTGACGGTGAATGTCTTGGTATGACGGTTGAAAAGACCGCCATCACAGGCGAGAACGGCTGTCTGAACTTTATTGAGCGGCTGAATGCCGATCTTGCATAAGATATGATGATATCCCTCTGCTTTTGCAGGGGGATATTTTTGATGAACATATAAAACGAAAGCCCCGAAGCGCGCTGATACGCTTCGGGGCGATATTTTTGCTATTTCAGACCCTTTGTGTGCCGCTCGATAATGTCGTTGACACTGCGGTAAACGTAGGGTTTTAATTTTTCAAGACTTACAGGTTCGGAATAGAGTATCGCTGAATGGCAGGTCGAACTGACCAGTTCGACTATCATGAACAGCATTATCTCAGGTTCTTCGATATCACTGGGGGCATCAGCGAGGATAGCATCGTATATCTCACGAAAATCAACATCGTCACCATGCGGTGCGGAAGATATTGCGTGCTTGAAAACGCCCCAGCTGAGGTTCTTAGCAATGAATGCCACCATAGCGTGGTTGCCTTCAAGCTGGGTGAGGATATTGTCGATGACATATATCATCTTCTCATTGAAGGACATCTCGCGTTCTTCTGCCCTGAGTGCTTCAAGGGCGCTTTTGAACAGCTTTGATGACTGGTGAGCCACAAGCCTGTTCTTAAGGTCGTACTTGTCCTTGAAGTACAGATAGAATGTGCCTTTTGCGACACCTGCACTTTCAGCGATATCCGAAACGGAGGTCTTGCTGACACCTTTAGTGGTGAACAGCCTGTATGCAGTCGCAAGAAGAGAGTCTTCCTTTGCTTTTTTGTTTATATCCAGCTTACCCATTTTTACCTCCGCGCTCAGCGTGATTTTTTTTACCGAAAGCTAACTTTGCCCGTTCACTATAATTATATGATATTTAGATATTTTTGTCAATAGGTCATTTTAACCAGTCGGAAGAAATGACTTGTAGTCATTTTGTTTAAACTAACGAAATTCTGACTGAAGGTCATTTTAGCTATTGACTAGTGGTCATTTTTGTGGTATACTTGCATATAGTTAAATGAGTGACCGATGGTCATATTATAGAGAGGGGAAGGATAACATGAAACGTTTCGGACGGGGCGTGGTGAAGTTCCGCATAGTCATATTCATAATGGCGCTGGTGCTGGCTGTGCCCGCGCTGATGGGCATGATAAAGACGAGGATAAACTACGACATTCTTTCGTACCTGCCTGAGGACATCGACACGATGAAAGGTCAGCAGATAATGCTTGACGAGTTCGGCAAGGGCGGCTTTTCGTTCGTCGTGGTCGAGGGTATGGACGACAAACAGGTGAGTGAACTTAAATCAAAGTTCGAGAAAGTTGACACTGTTTCGGAGGTGCTGTGGTATGACAGCATAGCCGATATATCCATACCGAAGGAAGTGCTTCCGCAGGATATATACGATTTTTTCAACAACGATGACGACAGTGCTACGATGATGGCGGTGTTCTTCGACAAGGCGACATCTTCCGATGAAGCGCTGGACGCTGTTGTGGAGATGCGGAAGATAGCTGGCAGGCAGTGCTACATCAACGGAATGACCGCGATAGTTGAGGACATAAAAGACCTGACAATGAAAGAAACTACCGCATACGTGGGCATAGCGGTGATACTTACAAGCATAATACTGGCGGTGACGATGGATTCACTGCTGATACCGATATTTTTCATGCTGAGTGTCGGTCTGGCGATACTTTACAATCTTGGTACGAACATATTCTTAGGTGAGATAAGTTTCATAACACAGGCACTTACGGCGGTGTTACAGCTGGCTGTCACCATAGACTACTCGATATTCCTGTGGCACAGCTACAAGGAACAGAAAGAGAAGTTCGATGACCGAAACGAAGCTATGGCTGAGGCGATAGCGCAGACGATATCTTCGGTGGTATCAAGTTCGGTAACTACCGTTGCTGGTTTCCTGGCGCTGTGCTTCATGAGTTACAAGCTGGGACTTGATATGGGCATCGTTATGGCGAAGGGCGTTGTCATCGGCGTTATCTGCTGTGTGACTGTTCTGCCCGCGATGATACTTGTGTTCGACAAGGTGCTGGAAAAGACCATACACAAAGACTTCATACCGAGCATGGACAAGGCGGCGGTCTTTATAGTGAAGCATCACGGGGCGTTCATAGCGCTTTTCGTGGCACTGCTGATACCCGGCATCTACGGGCAGATGCACACAGATGTCTACTACAACCTGACAGACACACTGCCTGCCGACCTCAACAGCGTTATCGCAAATGCAAAGCTGGAAGAGGAGTTCAATATCTCATCTACCCACATAGTTATGTGCCGCGCTGACATGCCCCGCAAGGACGTTGTGAAGATGATGGACGAGATGGGTGAGGTCGATGGTGTTTCTATGACGATGGCTTTAGATACGCTGATAGGTTCTTCGATACCCGAAGAGGTCATACCCGAATCGGTCAGCGGTATACTGAAAGAGGGCGACTGGCAGATGATGCTTGTTGGTTCTGACTACAAGGTGGCATCTCCCGAAGTTAACTCGCAGGTAGATAAGCTGATAGACATACTCAAAAACTATGACGAGGGCGGCATGGTCATCGGTGAAGCGGCGGCTACCAAAGACCTGATACGCATAACCGACCGTGACTTTGCGGTGGTCAACACCGTATCGATAGCGGCGATATTCGTTATCATACTGATAGCACTGAGGTCATTCTCACTGCCGATAATTCTGGTGGCAGTCATAGAATTTGCCATAACCGTAAACATGGCAGTGCCGTGTTTCACACATACAACGATACCTTTCATCGCATCTGTGGTAATAGGCACTATACAGCTTGGCGCGACTGTCGATTACGCGATACTGATGACCACACGCTACAAGCAGGAGAGGATAGACGGCAAGGACAAGACCGAAGCTGTCACAATAGCGCTTGCGACTTCGATGAAGTCCATCATGGTAAGTGCGCTGGGATTCTTTGCATCGACTTTCGGTGTGGGCGTTTATTCAAGCGTTGACATGATATCACAGCTGTGTACGCTGATGTCGAGGGGTGCGCTGATATCGATGGTGACTGTTATATGCGCTCTGCCCTCGATGCTGATGCTGTTCGACAAGGTGATAATCAACAGCACGATAGGCATGCGCGACACCGCAAGGCGGGAAAAGGCATTCAAAGTGCCGACTTTCAACTGAGTTAAAGTAAACGACATATGATTTCAGATAAAAAGGGGATAATCAACATGAAAAAGTATTCTAAGTTTTTGGCAGGTGTTCTGGCAGTGCTTCTTTCGGCAGGTTCGACAGGGCTGTATGCTGTGGCGAACAAGGACGAGAACAAGGCTGATACTAAGGCTGACAGCAGTTCTTCAAAGGCTGATGACAGTTCGGAAAAGGACGGCTACAAGTCGCCTGAGATACACAAGCGCGAAAAGAAGAGCGGGAACAGTTCCGAGAGCGAAAAGGGCGATGTGACACGCAAGGAAGAAACCGTATACGTGCTGACAGATGCGAACGGCAAGCCCACAAAGACCATCGTCAGCGACCATCTGGTGAACCCGACAGGTGCGCAGTCATTGCTTGATGCTTCGATACTGAGTGAGATAGAGAATGTCAAGACAGATGACGGATACACAGGGTCGTCTGACAGCATGACATGGGACGCTAAAGGCGAAGATATCTACTACAAGGGTTATACAGATGCTGCACTGCCTGTTGAGATAAAGGTAAGCTACAAGCTGGACGGCAAAACAGTCACCCCCGAAGAACTGGCGGGCAAAAGCGGCAAGGTGACGGTGAGATACGACTATGTGAACAACTCGAAGACCACTGTGAAGATAAACGGCAAAAGCGAAGAGATATACACTCCCTTTATGATGGCTACAGGCGCACTGCTGGACGGCGAGAAGTTCAAGAATGTACAGGTGACCAACGGCAAAGTCATCTCTGACGGTGACAGGCAGGCTGTTATCGGCTATGCACTGCCCGGTCTTAAAGAAAGTCTTGGGCTGGCTGACAAAGATGATATAGACATACCCGATCATTTCGAGTTCACTGCTGATGTGACAGATTTCGAGTTAAAGACGGTGTTCACCGCAGGCACGAACAGCCTGTTTGGTGATGTTGACTTTGACGGCGCTGACAGTCTTGACGAACTTGAAAGCAAGCTGACAGAACTCGCTGATGCGGTAGATAAGCTGTCAGGCGGCACGACAGAACTTTACAACGGCACAAAAGATCTCAACAAGGGTGCGAAAGACCTGAAAGACGGTGCTGACAAGCTGGCTGACGGCGGCAAACAGCTTGATGACGGTGCAAAGGCGCTGACAAGCGGCGCACAGACCCTCGCAGACGGCACAAAGACCCTCGATGATGGCGCAGGCACTCTGGTGGAGGGCATAAAGTCTGCTAAGGACGGCGGCGATAAGCTGGTGGACGGTTTTGTTCAGGTGAACAGCGGCGCGGCACAGCTTAAGGACGGTTCGGCACAGCTGGCGGGCGGTCTGGGTACTGCTGAGGACGGTGCTGAGGCGCTGGACGACGGTGCGGCGGCACTGGCTAAGGGCGCATCAGATCTTGATGCAGGCATCGGTCAGCTGACAGGCGGCGCAGGGCAGCTGCAGGAGGGCACAAAGACCCTCGACGACGGCGCAAAGTCTTTGCTTGACGGTATTAAAGCGGCTAAGAACGGCTCGGCAAAACTGAGCGGCGGCTTTATACAGGTAAACGAGGGCGCGGCGGCACTCAAAGAGGGAAGTGCGGCACTGGCGGAAGGTCTTGCGGCGGCTGATGACGGCGCGGGCAAGCTGGCGGCAGGCACAAAAGCGCTCAAAGACGGCACAGACACAGCTTCGGCGGGTGCAGACGAACTTAAGGCGGGCAGTGAAAAACTGAAAGGCGGCAGTGAGAGCCTGAAAGACGGTGCGGCGGCACTTGATGATGGTCTTAAAAGCGCAAAAGAGGGTTCGGCAAAGCTGTCAGACGGCACAGGTAAGCTGAAAGACGGCGCTGACAGCCTTAAGGCAGGCACATCACAGCTTTCTACAGGCATTGACAGCGCTGACAAGGGCGCGGCAGAACTAGACACAGGTGCAAAGAAAGTGGCGGCAGGCACGAAAGATCTGGCGGACGGTGCATATGCACTTTCGGGCGGTGCGGCAAATGTGGCAAGCGGTTCTTATCAGCTTTCACAGGGCGCAGGGGCGCTGTCTTCATCGGCAGGCAAGCTGTCGGCGGGCATTACGGCTTCAAAGGAAGGTTCGGCTAAAGTGCTGGCAGGTGCGCAGACACTTTCAGGCGGCATAGACAGTCTGGCGGCAGGCGCGGCAGAGATACCCAATAAGCTGGACAGCCTTTCGGGAAGCATGAACAATGCGGCTAACGGTCTGTATCAGACCATAGAATACAACAGACAGGTGCTTGCGGGCTTACAGCAGGTGTACGCGGTAACTCCAAGCGATGAGATAGCGACAATGATAGGCACTTTGCAGAACACCATAGCTTCGCAGGAACAAATAGCGGCGGGGCTGGCGAACGGCGCATCACAGGTATCGGCTGATACTTCGGCGCTGACTGAGGGCATAGCAGGCTTGCAGAGCGGTGCGGCGGCACTGGTGACAGGTGCGCAGTCGCTCGATGACGGGCTGACGGCTCTTGATGAGGGCGGCAAGGCACTTTCGGCAGGTGCGGGCACACTGGCGGGCAGTGCGCAGACTCTTGCGGCAGGCGCGGCACAGGTATCTACAGGCGCGGCAGGACTTAAGGCGGGAAGCAGTGAACTGCTGACGGGTGCTAATGCACTGAGCGCAGGCACAGGCAGTCTGGCGGAGGGTCTTACCACTGCAAACGCAGGTGCTAAGGGCGTTGATGACGGCGCCGGCGCTTTGCAGGCGGGCATCACGGAAGCAGATGCGGGCGCTAATGCACTCGATGAGGGTCTTGGTCAGCTGACAGCAGGCGCGGCACAGCTGAGGGGCGGTGCTGATACACTGTTCAACGGCGTAGTATCACTTGACACGGGTGCGGGCAGTCTGGCGGACGGTCTGCATGCGCTGGCGGCAGGTGCGAATGATGCTGGCAAGGGCGCAAATGACCTTGCGATCGGCATAGCGGCGGCAAGCAAGGGCGCGGCTGACCTCGATGCGGGTGTAGGCAGTTTACAGGGCGGACTGACTCAGCTTTCGGGCGGCAGTGTGACACTTGATGAAGGTCTGGCAAAGCTGGTGAGCGGCGGCGAGAGCCTTAAGGCAGGCACAGGCACGCTGGCGGCAAGCATAGTCGATATGGTCAGCGGTGCGGGTCAGCTGGCTGACGGCGGCAGACAGGTGGCTGACGGCGCAGGCAGACTCGCGGCGGGCGCACACGACCTCTCGGACGGCATAGCGGCGGCACACAAGGGTGCAGGCGACCTTGACAGCGGCATCGGCGCTTTGCAGGACGGTCTGGGTCAGCTTTCAGCTGGCGCTGGCAGTCTTGATGACGGTCTGGGCATGCTTTGGCAGGGCGGTCAGAGCCTTAAGGACGGTACATACTCGGTATCGGCTGGCAGTGAACAGCTGTATGAGGGCGCGGCAAAACTGTCGGAAGGCAGCGGCACTCTCTATGCAGGCATAACGACCCTTGATGACGGCACTGGAACTCTCAAAGACGGCACACAAAAGCTGGAGGACGGCGCTAAGGAACTGAGCGAAGGCATGAAGAAGTTCCGCAGAGAGGGCATAGACAAGATAATAAACGCATACAATGACGATATAACACCTCTTCTTGACAGGCTGGACGCACTAAAGGACGCAAGCAGGGCTTACGATAACTTCTCGGGCAAGGCTGACGGCGTTGAGGGTGAGGTCAAGTTCATCTATGAGGCGGCACCTATCTCCGCTGACAAGAAGAGCGAATAACGGCTGACTTCTATTGTTGATAATTCCCGGGTATCCACTCCGCGCAGGCATTTACGGTCGGCGCGGAGTGCTTTTTTGTCTATACGGAACAGTAAAAAAATGGCTGTATTTCGGGCTTTTAGCTGTGCAGTTGCCAAATTGCATATATTTAATTAATAAAAATAAGTCACATTTACGAAATTTATTTTTTCTATTGACATGGTTTTGGATATAGTGTATAATATTAGTTGAAAAAATTTGGGATAGATCTTGTCTATTCTGTGTTGAAGGAGTTTTTGCTTATGACCATAAAAGACGCTAAGCAGCAGATCCTCGACTCGATAAGGGCTTACCTGATAAAGGACGAGTTCGGCGAGTATAAGATCAGCATTGAGCATCAGAGACCTTGCTTCCTGCTGGGACCTCCCGGTATCGGAAAGACTGCTATCATGGATCAGATCGCACAGGAAACAGGCGTAAACCTGATATCCTATTCGATGGCTCACCAGACCAGAGAGTCTGCAATGGGTCTGCCTGTTATCGTCGAGAGAAACTTTGTCGGCGCTGACGTTAAGGTTTCGGAATATACCATGTCGGAGATCATCGCGAACATCTACTACACTATGGAGCAGACTCACATACGTGAGGGCATACTGTTCCTCGATGAGATCAACTGCGTATCGGAATCTCTGGCACCTATCATGTTACAGTTCCTGCAGTACAAGATCTTCGGTCTGCACCAGATACCTCCCGGATGGGTCATAGTTACCGCAGGTAACCCGCCTCAGTTCAACAAGTCTGTTAACGAATTTGATATAGTTACATGGGACAGATTTAAGAAGGTAGAGTGTGAGGCTGACTTCCTTTGCTGGAAGGAATACGGCTACTACGGCGGTGTTCACCCCGCTATCATAGCTTATCTGGAACTGCATCCCGGTCACTATTATGAGATAGATGCTACCGACAGACACAACTACAAGATCATCACCGCGCGTGCGTGGGAAGACCTTTCCGAGATGATACAGCTGTATGAGATCGACGGCATGGCTGTTACACTCGAACTGATCGGTCAGTATTTGCAGGATCATGACATCGCTCCGATGTTCTACGAGTTCTACTGTAAGTTCAACGAACTGCGCCAGATCTACGATCCTGACAGCATACTTGACGGCAACATCACTCAGGAAGCTGTTGACAGGGCAGGCAAGGCTGATACCGAAGAGGCTATCGCACTGCTGAACCTGCTGATGGACGGTGTTACCTACACCATGAGAACGACTATCCAGATGGAGAAGATGATCCGTCAGATACACCCCAAGCTGGAAGATATACTTATCAAGATAAACGAGGGTCTTTCCTGCCGTCAGATAATCGCAGAGCATATCATGACTACAAGGAAAAATCTGGACATGGCTGTAAAGGCGCGTATCATATCGCCTTCCAACAAGAAGATACAGCACTGGATAATCCACAACCTCGAAGCATACATGGATAAGTGTACCAATGAGGGTCGCGACAACAAGCAGAGATGTACCATCATTATCCAGAACGCTTTCACCAACCTGCTGAATGGTGCGAAGAACGTTACCAGCCAGTCGATGACAGGTCTTAAGAACATGTTCATCTTCATGGAAGCTGCATACGGTGCTGACAGCCCTGTTATGAGAAAGCTGCTGGAAGAACTGACCATCAACTGCCACACTATGGACTTCATCAAGAAGTACGGTTCTGATGAGTTCTACAGACTTATCGGCAAGCCCGCTGTTGAGCCTACATACAACAACATGTATGAGCTTAATCTGGAAGACTGCCTGAAGTTTGAATAAGATCATTGATCCCCCGATATCAGTTCGGGGGATTTTTATGTTCTTTAAATCTAGGGAAAATATGGTATATACAGTCGGTAAGACAAGAAATTATGTGTAAAAGGAGAGTAAAAATGAAGAGTAATATTATTTCAACGGTCATAATGACCTTTTTGTATTTGGTGGTATACCCGATGATCCGTTCTTTTTTCGCGGATTTCAAGACAGCGAGTACTATAATAAATTTGGCGGTCATGGCATTGATGATAGTGTTCTCGCTTGTAAGGATACACGATGTCAAGGATTTCAAAGGTTACGGTGTGTGTGCTGGAGATAATGCGGGGAAGATGAAGCTGATACTTCCGCTCTTTATTTTGCCTATCATGAATGTACCATCTTTGTTTATGGGTGCAAATGTCACGCCGATGGTGACAGCGTTTGCGATATATGTGGGTATCATGGAAGAACTGATATTCAGAGGGTGTGTATACAAGCTGGTCGATGACAGGTGGGGCGAGCACAAAGCGATCGTTTTTTCAAGCATTGCTTTCGGGCTGTTTCACCTTTTAAATCTGAGCGGGAGCGGAAAAGATATTGTTTACCTGACGATATCGCAGGTGTTTTATGCCTGCGCCATCGGGTTTGCTTTTGCGGTCGTAAGGGCGAGGACGGGAAGTATCCTTTTCCCTGTGATAGTGCATGCGCTCGTTGATATCATCGGTATGGCGGATGAAAATAAAAAATTTGATGTTATTTTTGACAGCTGTGCTTGTGTGGTGCTGATCGCGTTCGGAACAGTTTACTATGTGAAATACCGAAAGGAAACAGGTAGAATTGAAACTGCCGCATGAAAAAGTTGATATGGCAAAAATCACAATAGGTCGGCAAAAGCCAGATTTGAGAAAAATCAAACAAAACTATTCAAGTTAAACAAATTTTAAGATGCCGTTTTGTCACTGCTTTCTTAAAGTCCACATAAGGATTTTAATAAATATAAACTGCGAAAACGTTTGCTGTGCAGTCAGTAAAAATCAGAGTAAATAATTTGTGTAATATTTCAATAAGAATGTGCTTGAAAATTAGGGTGTTATATGTTAGAATATACATATGATATTATGCTGACTGCGAAAAAACAAGACGAAAAACGGTCAGTTTCAGGATAATGTAAAAGGTGGGGCAGACGGAATGAAAAGAACTCAGGCTACGCCGGCAGCAAATGATTTTGTGAAAAGTATCGACCGCAGTATGCGCAAAAAGAAGATAACACTTGTGGTGCTGTTGGTGGTGCTGGCTGTCGTCATATCTGTGGTGGTAACTGTGGGTATGGGCATAAGGCGCAATAACAGGATCAGCATGGCAAAAAATGCCATAACTCTGCTTGATATACAAACGACTTTCAAAGAGCCGGAATTTCCCGATAACGAGGACTGGGACAATGACGGTCTGATAAATATGCGTGAGGGGACTGTCGGCACAGGTGTGCAGAACGCTGATACCGACGGTGACGGCGTAAGTGACGGCGATGAGAGCGTGCTGGGTACCGATCCGCTGAGCCCCGATACCGACGGCGACGGCATGCTGGACGGATACGAACTGATGGCAGGCACCAGTCCGCGCCTTGACTGCACAGATGGCGTAACACCCGACAACAGCAGGGTGGTAGTGGTGGATAAGCAGCTGGACGGCTGTCTTTTGGAACTGAGCGGCAACCCGAATATCGCGGGCGCATCACTGGAAAAGCTGGATCTGTTCGGCATAGCTTCAAATCCGAGCGTTGTTTCGGGGGCGTATGACTATTATTCGGAATACCCCTGCATGCAGGCGACTGTAAGGATAAATGTGGACGCGGCAAGGCTCAAAAAGCTGGGCTGCGGGTACGATGAACTCAAAGTGCTGCGCTTTGATGCTGACAAGCGTGAATATGTTCCGCTGGAATCAAAGGCTGACAGCAAAAAAGGCTATGTTCAGGCAAGCATCACCGAGTCGGGCACTTATGTGGTGGGCGCTGACAAGTCGGTGAATGAGCCTGCTGTGACGCGGGTGGCTTTCCTGATAGACAACTCAGGCTCGATGTACCCGAAAGAACTCTGCCCGACATCTTCCGAGAACGATGTGGATTTCAAAAGACTGGATTTCACACAGTCGCTCATAGACAAGTTCGATGATGACTTCCGTATAGGCATAAGCAAGTTCACGGGTACATATACCAAGATGTGTGATTTCACCGATGACAGGACTGAACTGCGCAAGGTGCTCAACCGCATACGCACTGAGGACGAGATATTTGACGGTACATATAACCAGACTGCGCTGAAAAAGTGCATAAACGAGTTCAGCGCTGCGGGTGACGGCAAGTATGTCAACATCATAGTCATGCTGTCTGACGGTGAGTCTGACGAGGTGGACGCTGAAACGATAGAGAGCCTGTCAAATCTTGCCAACGAAAAGTCGGTCATAGTGCTGACTGTCGGACTGGGCAGAGATATAGACAGAGCATGGCTTCAGGAGGTCGCTTATTCTACGGGCGGCAAGTATTACTCGGCATCAGATGCTACTTCGCTGGACGATGTTTATAAGCAGATAGTCACTACGCTGAATTACGATATAGTTTCCTATTCGGATTCGAGTGATGATATAACAGGATATTCGCTGTATAATACAGGTTTCGAGCCATCAAGACACGGCTTTGCTTTCAAGAATTTCAGGACTACAAAAGCGGCGAGCGTTGACTTCGGCATGGCTGTGATGGCAAGAGATTGGTATCTCGGCAGTATGCAGATGTCGCTGGGCGATATCGAACCCGCTGACCCATCGAAACAGAAAGTGGATGCCGCAGGCTATGACCTGAGCGGTACAGATACGGGAAGTGCTTATGAAGAGCGCAGCGTGCTGAACACGCTCCAGCCTGAGATATTCATACACAAGTATGCAGATGTCACAAAGTACCTTGATTACACTTCTGAGGGCGATACGCTGCTGGTGAAGAAGAACTACCGCATGGACTGCGAGAATATGGGCTGGAAGATAGTTGAGAGGAACATCGAAGGCGGCAATCTGCTGTGGTCTAAGGTCGAACTGCTCGATCTGGACATTGCGGAGAGCACTGACAAGATATCCCGCAGTTACGGCGAGAGCGATGCTCAGCTGTGTGCGGCGCTGTACAGGCTCAATGCACTTCAGTGGGACGATGCTGATGCAGAGTTCAACCTGAACAACGGCGATGACGGCTTCAATATGCTGCAGCAGCTGTTGAGTCTTGGCGTGCCTGTGATAACTACCATAGACGATACCCACACGGTCAACACCATCGGGCTGATAAGGGATTCAAGCTGCCACAGAAAATACATACTGCGCATCTATGACAACAACTATCCGGGCAGGATAAAAGAACTTTATCTTGAAAAGAAGCCTGTGGCAACACTTGCCATCGATACTCAGGGCAATACTGAGGTGCTTGGGCAGACCTTTACTTATGAGGCAACTTATGAGGGCAAAAAGGTCGGACTGGCGTTCTCGAATGTGGCGGCGCACTGATAGGCGTGTTGTAAATTGGCATCAACAGCATAAGATCATCATTAAAGAACAGGCAGGAACTTCACGAATAAACTGCCTGTTCTTTTTATATAGTTATCTTATATAGTTATAAGTATTATCATATCCATAGAGATATGAAATCGTTTTCTGTGGCTGTTGCACAAATAAGGTGTGAAAAGTTTGTGATAAATTTTGGGGTCTGGGTGAAATTTCCGCGTGCAAAATACTTGACAATCGGCTGAAATGCTGATATACTTTAAATTAGGAATTTGAAGAGGTTCGGGTTCCGGAATATAACTGAAATTTTGGAGGAGATCATAATGAAAATTTCTAAGATCTTTGCAGGCATGTCCGCTATGGCTATTGCTTCTGCTATGGTAATTTCCGCAAACGCAAATACTATCGACAGATGCAGACAGACAGGTGCGGAGGACTGGAAGGGCGCATTCGTAACAGCTGATGACGCTGACGATTTTGTAAATGCCGAGACTTTCGGTGACGGCGACTGCGTTGTTACTGTACACTTCAACTGGACCGAGAGCGGTACTACCGATAAGGTTTGCTCTTTTAAGCCCGCATTTGCTAACGGCTGGGAAGCTCTGTTCGCTCACAACCCTGACTATGTATCGGGCTGGCCGCTGAAGGACGATCTGGAGACTGATGATGACGGCGTTCTGCTGGACGAGAACGGCGATCCCGCTAAGTATGCTATCCAGAACGACGGCTTCTTCTGCATCTATGATACAAGCCTGAACGAGGTTTCTTTCACCATCAGCGCTGACTGCATCGCTGACATGAAGGATTATTCTTCCTACGGCGTAGGCGGCAAGGACGGCGATGACGGTTCCAAGTGGGACGGTTTCCTGATCCAGTGCGGTTACAGGGGCATCGACATCACCAGCGTTGATTTCTCTCACGATGGCGTTATGCTGAACTCTGATTATCTGGCACAGCAGGCTGCTAACACTGAGAGCAAGGCTGAGTCCGCAGCAGATAGCAAGGCTGACGACAGCAAGAACGACAGCAAGGCTGATGACAGCAAGGCAGACAGCAGCAAGGCTGACAGCAGCAAGGCAGCAGACAGCAGCAAGGCTTCTACTACCACAACCAAGACTACTACAACTACTACCACTACTTCCGCAGCAGCTTCTTCCGCAGCTGCATCTGACGATACCAACCAGGCTACAGGTGCTACCACAGGTCTGGCACTGGCAGGTCTGGCACTGGCTGGCGCTGTAGCAGTTGTTTCCAAGAGAAAGTAATTTCTTTTAAAAACTGAAACTTCAAAGACCTCTGCTTTTGCGGAGGTCTTTTTATACCCTTGCTGTAAACGTTTTCCGTACAAAAAGTGCGGTAAATCGGCGTATTATTGTGCAAAACTGACATTGAAATGAAAGCGCAAAAGTGTTATAATACTTAGGTAAATAAGGTCGGGGCGAAGCTCCGTAAAATATCTTAATGGAGGATACTGAAAATGAAGAAAGTACTTGCTATGACACTGGCACTCACCATGTCGGCTCTGATGTTCGCTTCATGCGGTGATGAAACTGACAGCAGTGAGTCTAAGGCTGAGGCTACTACTACTACCACCACCACTGCCGCTGAAACTGAGGCACCTGCTGAGAGTGAAGCACCTGCTGAGAGTGAGGCTCCCGCTGAAACAACAGCTGAGGAAGATGAGGCTCCCGCAGTTGACAATTCCAACTGGAAGCCCCTGTCAGCTATAGCTGATTCGCTGGAGGATATCGACAACGCTTCCATCAAGTTTGCGGCTGACAGCGATGTTACAGGCATAATCTCCTGCTTCTATGAGGATTCGGAAGATGTTAAGCCGGGCGAAGATGGATACACCGGTGACGAAGCTAAGATAAACTTCTCGGTACAGGAAGTTGCAGGCGTTCCGATGCTCAAGTGCGATGAAGAGATCTATGATACTGCTGACGAAGTGAACAACGGTCACAAGGTACTGAAGATAAAGGTTAATATGAATAAGCTGTTTGAAGCTCAGCCTGAACTGATGGATAAAGTTTTCAATGTAAAGGCAGAGCTGGTGGCTATCGCCAACGAGCAGGCTGTTTATGATGACGGTCTCGGTCCGATAACTGTTGGCTGGTACGGCGGCGCTATCGGTTCAAACAACAACGGCGAATGGAACGGCAATCTGGGTACTTATGACATGGCTTCCGATCAGGGTGAGGGCTGGTGCAACCAGTGGTCACACTGTGTAGCTTCTGCAAGAGTTGGTCTGAAAGAAAAGGCTAAGTTCAACCACGAGTACGAAACAAACTATGCTACCCTTATGTGCTGGCAGGTCAAGAGCGATATCGACCTGTACATTGCTGACATCGTATTTGAGGACGATGCAGGCAACGTTATCGCTATCCCTGAGGGTGCTATACCGGGCGGTGCTTCTTACGAGCAGGAAGAACTGGTTGACGCTGACTCTGACGGCATCATTGAGTATGCTGAGGACGGCACTGTAGTTCTTGAAAAGTAATAGATGATATAAAGACCTGTGGCGTGTGCCGCAGGTCTTTTTTTATGGGGGCGGGAAAGTCGTGGGCGGGCGGGTGGGACTTGCCTTGTTGGTGGGGATAGCGGTCAGTGCAGGCTGTTATTTGAATTTCGCTGTCAGCTGACCTGCTATCTCCAGCGAGGTTATCTCGCCCTTTCTGACGCTTGCTGTGAAGTTCTGCCCGACTTCGGTGAGGCAGTCCCTGCCTTCGGTACAGCTGACATTCCTGCCTGCTATGACATCGTCAAGTGCGGCGGTCAGCTGTGGCATGAGGGCGTATTCGGGCAGGTCTGAACGGTCGGCTAGGTATTCAAGCCCGTTGTAGGTCATCATACAGCCCGTAAGGTCGGTGGTCAGCTTAAGTCCTGCGATGCAGTCCGGCTGAGTGAACTCGCACTCCCAGATATCTTCGCCGCCGCGCCGCAGATGGGCGGTGTAGTCCCTGCCGTTCAGGGTTATTTCGGCAGTCTTGTCAAATTTATCGCTGACTTTTTCGGGTTTGACCGACTTCGTTTCGGCGGCGCAGCCTGCAACAGCTGCGGCGGTCAGAATGGCTGTGAACAGCAAAATTTTTCCTTTCATGCTTTTCCTCCAAAAAGAAAACGGCTCTTCCGATGAAGAAGAGCCGTTTGTATTTCGGTGATAACTTACTCCTCGCCGCTTTCAAGGTGTTTCAGGAAGAACGGCATGTATGCGAGGATATCTCTTGTGAGAATGCCCCGCTCGGAACGCTTTGTGCTGAGTACCTCTGCACACCTGCCCATTACCATGCAGGCGAGTATGCAGTTTATCAGCGAAGAACGCTTGGTCTGGGCTGTAAGCGAGGCTATCATGCCTGCCAGCATATCGCCCGAACCACCCTTTGACAGCGCGGTGTTGCCCGCTGTTATGACCTCTGTGCGGTCAGCACAGCACACTATTGTTTCAGATGACTTGGAAACTATGGTGATGCCGTACTTTTTGGAAAGTCCGTAGGCGTATCTCAGCCTGTCTGACAGGACTTCCTCCTGCGATACGCCGCAGAGTTTCGCCAGTTCTCCGGGATGAGGTGTGAGTATCACCGTTGACTTTTTCTTCAACAGTACATCTATATTCGGCACCAGCGAATTTATGCCGTCCGCATCGAGTATCACAGGCACAGGGGACTTCTCAACAAGTTCAGCTACCAGCTTTTCGGTTTCGGGGGTGTGACCAAGACCACAGCCCACCAGCAGTGCCTTAGCGTCCTCAAGCCTTGAAAGAATCTCTTCTGCATTGTCAGAAGTCATACAGCCGCTGTCGTCAGACTTCATGGTGCTGAAAATGCACTCATAAAGGTTCGCGGAAAGTGAACGCACAACGTTCTCGGTGCTGCATACCTCGACCAGACCCACGCCCATGCGCAGTGCCGCCGTTGCAGATATGCCTGCCGCGCCGATAAATCTGTCACTGCCGCAAACGCATACCAGCTTGCCGAAAGTACCCTTGTGCGCCCAAGGTTTGCGTGAGGTCAAAAACTTCTTGCCAAGCTGTTCATCGCTGAGCATGCTTGCCTTAGCGTATATCTCATTCTCCATCAGCGGGTCGCCTGTATTGGCGGCGGCAGGTATGCCGATGTCATCAACGATAACTTTGCCGCAGAAATACTTTGCGGGCGAAAGCAGCATGCCCAGCTTTTTAGCGTGCATCGTCACGGTGATGTCGGCGGTCATTGCCAGCACGCCTGCCTGACCGCTTCTTGCGTCTACGCCTGAGGGTATGTCGCAGGCGATGACGCGCCTTGCGTATGTGTTCAGGTGAATGAAAAGCGGCTGTAACTCGCGCCCTATCTCGCCCGAAAAGCCGGTGCCGAAGATGCAGTCTACCACTATGGTGCTCTCGCTTATCGCCTTAGCCCATGCGTGGGTGGTATCGCCGTCATAGAACATGACCTCGATGCTTTTATTGAGTTTTTCAAATGCGCCATGTGCTGTTTCTGTGGCGGGATTGCCGCAGCACAACACTACCCTGACGCTGATGCCGCTGCGGAAAAGGTGGTTTGCGGCGACCATGCCGTCGCCGCCGTTGTTGCCCTTGCCTGCGAGGATAACGACCTCAGGGGTGTCGGGCTGACCGTCAGCCATAGTTTCGCTGAGAATGTGCCCCGCCAGCTTTTCGCCGGCAGCCGCCATTAGTTCACTTGCGGGTACGCCCAGTTCTTCCGAGCGGCGCTCGCAGGCTATCATCTGGTCAACGGTGAGTATCCTGTCTTTTATCATATTCACTCCTCCTGTCTGTGATGGGGTGCTGCCCCATGCCCCGCCGAATACCGCACTTATGTCGGAATAGTCGGCTGAATGGGCAGAATTTTTATATTTGCCGCCTTGCATTTCGGGCGGACTTATAGCAATCCGCCTTAAAATTCAGACAAAATCCAGTCACAAAATCCATAGATCCGAGCTTTTGCGACTGGATTTTGTGAATTTAAACAGTTGGATTGCTATAGGGTACGTTATTATTTTGCAAAAGCGATGACCGTTGCGGTCGCATACTCTTTGGTGTGGGAGATGGAAAGAGAAAAATCCAGTCTGCGTTCTTCGGCTATGGCTTTCGCCTTGCCGCTTAGTTTCAGGTGAGGGCAGCCCAGCTTATCCCTTACCACCGCGACCTCAGTCAGTTCAAAGCCGCGCACGCCTGTGCCAAGACTTTTGCTGAAAGCCTCTTTTGCAGCCCAGCTGCCTGCCATACTCTCTGCCGGGTCACGCATTTCGGAAAAGTATTCCAGTTCTTCAGCGGCATATACTCTTCTTACAAAGCTGTCGCGCTGACAGCTTTTGCGTATGCGTCCGACCTCAACGATATCAGTGCCTACCGAAATGGCAGCCATTACTCAAAGTCCTCTTCGGGCTTGTCGGGAATGTTCACCTTATTGCGGATATTTCGCGGCAGGTGAGTTTTTATAACGCGCAGCATGTCGTCATTTGGTGTGAAGACCAGCCTTGTTTCGCCGTATTCGGCATGTTTGAAATCCATGTACCAGTCGGTAAGCTCACTGTTCATCGCAGATGCCAGAACAACGCTTTTGTCGCCGCTGCTTACACCCTCTTTGTACTCGCCAATATCGGTGGCGTCGTTTACTTTGAGGGTGATGAGGTGCTTTCTGCTTCTTGCGGCGATGACCTTGTCGATATCAAGGTCGCCGTTTGTGAAGATATACTCGTATTCAAGGTTCAGATTTTGCATAAGATGCACTGCGCCGTAGATGATGGCACCTGCAATGAAAATTGCCAAAGGCAGGTACGCCATAGCTGAAATGGTGAACATTATCACCCCGAAGCCCAGTGCCACTGCCGCGAAAGATATGAGAAACCTCAGCATATTGTCGTGGCTCGTATTTTCCTTTTTGATTATCTGTTCCTTAAAACTGTCCATTTTACTTTCCTCCGATATTACATAAAAAATGGAATGTCATTGATGAAAAATCTCTGCCATATAGCAATCCGCCTTAAAATTCAGACAAAATCCAGTCACAAAACCCATAAATCCTAGCTTTTGCGACTGGATTTTGTGAATTTAAACAGTTGGATCGCTATAGTTTCTGCACCTGTTCTGCTGACTTTCGCATCATAACGAAATATCGAAACAGGGAGGACTTTAACTGCGGCATTTTCTTTCAGATCACATGATATACACATCAAATTATCATTCTATCAAATTATACCACATTTTTTCAGTTTATGCAAGCAGATTTGTGTGATATATGTATGAAATTCGGGAAAGTTCTGTGACTTCACTTGAACGGGCGGGGAATTTGTGATATAATATGACTGATTTTGTTAGCGGAGGTAATTTCTTTTGTTGATAGATTTTCACGTACACTGCTTTAATCCCAAGATAGCCGAGCGTGCTGTTTCACAGCTGAAAGAGCGGGCGGATATCGAACCGCTGACCAATGGTCTTATTGAGGACACGGTGAAAAAGTTCGATGAATGGGGCGTTGACAGGGGAGTGCTGCTGCCCATAGCCACAAAGCCCACCCAGCAGAAGATACTCAACGACTGGTGTGCAGAACAGGACGGCGGGCGGTTCATAAGTTTCGGGTCGGTACACCCCGATGCTGAGGACATGTGCGAAGAGTTAGACCGCATCACGGCGCTGGGGCTTCACGGCATCAAACTGCACCCCGATTATCAGGGGTATATGGTCGATGAAGAGCGGGCAGACTTTATGTATGACGAGATAGAGAAGCGGGGACTGCCTGTGATATTCCACGCGGGGTTCGATGTGGTGTCGCCCGCGCTGATACACTGCACTGTGACGGGTGCGCTGAACATGCTTGAAAAGCACCCGCACATGAAGGTCATACTGGCACATCTGGGCGGCAACGACAGCCATCAGCAGGTGCTTGACCTGCTGGCGGGGCATGGCGGTGAGGTCTACCTTGACACGGCGTTCACGGGGCGCTATGTGGCAGACGGACTGATGGAGAAGATAATAAAGAAACACGGCGCTGACAGGATACTTTTCGCAAGCGACTGTCCGTGGGACAGTCCTGCGGTCATAAGAGATAAGATACTGCGCATGGACTTATCCGATGATGACAGGGAGATGATATTTTCAGGCAACGCCCGCAGACTGCTGGGCGTATGACCGACACAGCATCACAGCGGGACTTTAGGGGAAAACTGCATACCGGACAGAAAGATGTTCTGCCGCATAAGAAAGAAAAAAGCGCGGCGGACGGCTCAGATAAAAGGACAAACAGAGAGAAATCGCGGGTGCGGCTATGCACTCGGACATCTATTATGGAGGACTATCATGTGTAAAAATTTCAGGATAGCATTTTTTATCGCGGCTGCGGCAGCGCTGGCAGGCTGCGGTCAGGTGGGTGACGGCAGTTCATCTGATACCGAACCGCTCTTCACTACCACAACTACAATTACAAAGCGCACTGTCCATACCACCAAAACAGCTGTGTATATAGGCGGCGAGGTCGATGTGGACGATGAGGGGCTTGACGGCGGATATACGACTACCACCACAGTGACAGGTTCGCTGAAAAACAGTGAACTGTATAGTTCAGATGACGATGAGGTCGATGAAGAGATTCGCTCGACACAGCGCACCGATGCAAAAACTTTCTACACGATACCCGAACATAACGGCACCACCGCAGCAGCGGTGACTGTAAGCGAGGAGAAGACCACTACCACCAAAAACGGCACGATAAGTCTTGAGGGCGGCAGCACTTCGCCCGTGACCGTTACTACCACCACCACGAAAGCGACGACCACTAAGACCACCACCACAGCTGCGGCGGGCAGCACGCTGTTCAAAATGGAAGACAGCATGCGCTATAAGTCGCAGAAGTCATTTACGGTCGTTTCCGATACCACATACCTCAATCTGCGCTATGGTCCGTCAAAGCAGTATGATATCAGATTACAGATACCCAACGGCGCTGAGATATCGGGTTGGGGCGAAACGGTCGGCACTGACGGGAATGACTGGGTCTACACCAGCTATAACGGCACTGTTGGCTGGGTGATGAAAGATCTGCTGGAAGAATAGGCGTTTTTAATTGAGCAATATATCGGTAACATAAAATAAAAATGCGTGATCATGACTAAATTTGTCGTTAATGCGGTTGACAAAAAACGATGTATAGTGTATAATAATAAAGAATGTTAGTGTGTTGTGCCGCAGGTAAAGCGGCGGAAAAATATGATCAGGTAGGTGTTGCAGGAACATGGAAGAGAAAGAGATAAGCGTTCAGGAAATATTGGGTATACTGCTTGCCCATATCAGATTGATCGTCATTGTTACAGTTGTTGCAGGTGTGGCAGGTTACAGCTACGCTAAGTTCGTACTGCCGCTGCAGTACACATCAAGCATAAAGATATATGTTACAAACGGTGTCAGGAACTCCAATGATGACGATGATGAAAACGAACTGATAAACGGTGCGGATATCAACACTGCGCGAAGTCTGGCTGCCACATATATCGTAATACTCGATGATGCTTCGGTATACGAGGCGATATCTGACAGACTGCTGGAAGACTATAAGATCGAGGATCTGCGCAACTATTTCACTGTCGCTACTGACGAAAAGGGCAAGGATTATATCCCGACGGGTCAGATAAAGCGTCTGATAACAATCGCCGCAGTTAACAATACTGAGGTATTGCAGGTCACTGTTACCAGTGAAGTACCGAATTTCTCGGCAGATATATGCTCTTACATTTCCGAGATAGCACCTGAGATGATTATACGTACCACTAAGGCGGGTTACGTTGAAACTGTTTCGCCGCCCAGGGTCCCCACATCGCCCAGCGGTCCGAATATCATGAGATATCTGCTGCTCGGTCTGGTAGCGGGTCTGGTCATTTCTGTAGGCATCGTACTTGTTACAAACTTCTTTGACAATACTGTCAAGAGCGGTGAGGAGATAAAGGAACGTTTCGGCGTGCCTGTCCTTGCTGAGATACCTGATATTTTCATGGATGAGAAGGGAGGTTCGAGTAAGTATGGCAAGTATTAAGAAAAATCAGTCATCAAACACACGTACCAGAAGAAGGACGCTGATGGACAAAAGCGTGGCTTTCCCTGTTACTGAGGCTTACAAGAACCTGAGAACCAACCTTTCTTTCGCACTTTCGACCAAGAAGAACCATATAATCGCCATATCCAGTGCGCTGGCGGCAGAAGGTAAATCTACTGTTGCTGCCAACATCGCTATCACGCTGGCACAGAACAACAACAGTGTGCTGCTGATAGACGGCGACCTGAGAAAGCCTGTTCAGCATAAGGTGTTCAATATCAAGAACGAGGTGGGCATCTCGTCGCTGATAGGCGGTCTGAACTCTTTCAAGGAAGTCGTACACGCAGATGTCATCGAAAATCTTGATGTGGTCACCTGCGGTCCTATACCGCCAAACCCCTCTGAGCTGATGGGTTCTGACAACATGAAGATGCTGCTTGAACAGCTGGCGGCTCACTATGATTACATCATCATAGATACTCCGCCTATAAATATCGTTACAGATGCGCTGACACTGCTTGATACCATCGCAGGCGTTCTGCTGGTAGCAAAACACGGTCTGTCCACCTACGATGCGCTGGAAGAGGCTATCGAAGCAGTCAGAATGGCTGATGGCTCTCTGCTGGGCGTTGTTATCAACAACGTTTCGGTTACAGGCGGCAAATACGGCGGAAAGTACAGCTACAAGTACAAATATGGCTATAAGTACGGTTATGGCTACGGTTACGGCTACAGCTACGGCAACAACGCGTCTGTGGGCAGCGGCAAAAGCAACGATAACGACGAATAGTTTTAAAGAGCAGCCCCCGCAGGCTGCTCTTTTGCGATATAGACAGGAGAATCATATGTACGAAACAGACAGAAAAATATACTGCTCGCAGATGCGTGAGGGCGGTGTGGTAGGCAACAGCGGACTTATCGACCTTTTGCAGGACACTTCCGACCTGCACTTGATGAATCACCCTGTACTTGCACCTTTCTTCAGGGAAACAGGCAGCGTGATGTTCCTGACAAACAGGCAGGTGGATATTGTAAGGCGCCCTGCTTATGGTGAGCATGTACATACCAAAACATGGACATACGAGTTAAACCGCATGTACGGTTTCAGAAACACTGTGATACTGGGCGAAAAGGGCGATATCTGCGTGAAGTCCATCGCGGGCGGTGCTTTTATGGATCTCAAAAACGGCAGACCCATGCGCGTTTCTGCCGACCTTATCGCGCAGGTGAGAACTTATGAAAAACTGGATATGGAATATCTTCCCAGAAAGATAGAACTGCCTGACAAGTCGCCTGCCATAACCTGTCAGGTGCCTGTAAGACGCTGCGATATCGATATGTACGACCATGTCAACAACGCAAGATATCTTGATATAACCGATGAACTGGTCGATGACTGCCGCGCGGCAAAGCGGCTGAGGGTCGAGTACAAGCATCCCGTCAGGCGGGGCGATATCGTCATTGCTGACAGGTATGACAGTGACGGCAGCTGTGTGGTCTGCCTGCGCGATGAAACAGGCAAGGTATATTGCAGTGTTGAATACAGCTTTTGATAGGCGGGAGGTCGGGATATGAACAGTTTTCGCGGAATCGGTATGATGATGATAGTCATGCTGCTGCTGACGCTGATACTTGGCATAGTGGGCGCACTGACACGGGGCGTAAAGGCGGGCAAGATAGACCCGCATCTGCTGGCAGGCACAGTGATCGGGCTTGTGACGGCGATAATTCTGGCAGTTGTGGTAGCAGTCATAAGGCTTTTCAAAAAGCATGAACGTCACCGCAGGGAAGCAAGTTCGGCTGATATACTTGCCGAGATAATGGCAATGAAGGACGATAACTCCAAAGATAAGGAGGATAATGAAAATGGCTGATATTACAGAAAGACTTGAAAAAGCGCGGGCGTATGTTGCTGAAAGGGCAGGGCTGACCCCGAAGGTCGGCATAGTTCTCGGTTCGGGGCTGGGCGACTTCGCATCGCGTGCGAAGATAGTGTCTGAGGTGCCGTATGCTGATATCCCTGAGTTCCCGCAGTCTACTGTTGAGGGTCACAAGGGGCAGTTCGTGTTCGGGTATCTTGGCAGCACACCTGTGGTCATCATGCAGGGCAGAGTTCATTACTACGAGGGTTATCCGATGGAAGATGTGGTCATGCCTGCAAGACTGATGGGTCTGCTTGGGGCTGAAACTCTTCTGCTGACCAACGCATCGGGCGGTATAAACAGGTCGTTCAAAGGCGGAGATATAATGCTTATCACCGACCATATCGCCGCGCTTGTGCCTAATCCTCTGCTTGGCAGGAATATAGACAGGCTCGGCACACGTTTCCCCGATATGTCTGAGGTATACGACAGCGTGCTGAGAAATGCCGTTATCAATGCGGCAGAAGAACTGGGCATAGATCTTAAACAGGGCGTATACTGCCAGCTGACGGGACCCTCTTACGAAACTCCCGCTGAGGTGCGTATGCTCGGAAAGCTGGGCGCTGATGCAGTGGGCATGTCTACCGCAGTTGAAGCCATAGCCGCAAGACACATGGGACTGAAAGTTTGCGGAATTTCACTGGTCACAAACATGGCGGCGGGCATATCGCAGACTCAGTTATCGCACGAAGAAGTAAAGCAGGCGGCAGATGCGGCAGGCAAAAAGTTCGGTGACCTGCTGGAGAAAGTCATTGCAGATATGTGAGTTTCTACCTAATGCACAGGTACAAAGCATTTTTGAACAAATGCGCTGTGCAGTCTGACAGGTCGTATATCCGAAGCAGGACAGCTTGCTTCATGCTTGGTACAAATATAACTTAACTATGATAAAATTAAATGGCAAAGCTGTCTGATATGCACAGCTTTGCCATTTTTTATGAACGATTTTGCCGATTTGATTTTTTGCGGGTCTTCTGCTAAAATGTATTCATACCAAAACAATATGAAAAGAGGAATACCCATGACAACTACGATAGCAAGACCAAATACCGCACTGCGCCTGAGATACCTGACCTTTTCGGGAATATCAGCGGCGCTTATCTACCTGCTGACGGCATACGTACATGTGCCGACAGGGGCGGGCTACACCCACGCAGGGGACGGTCTGGTGTTTCTGGCGGCGTGCCTGCTGCCAACGCCTTACGCGGCTGCTGCGGGCGCTGTGGGCGGTGCTTTGGCTGACGGTCTTAGCGGCTTTCTGATATGGCTGCCTGCAACGGTGGTCATCAAGGCGGTGACCACGCTGTTTTTCACCTCAAAGGGCGATAAGATACTCGTTCCGCGAAACATCATAGCGCTGCTGCCGTCGCTGGTGCTGTGCGTTTGCGGCTACAGCCTTTATCAGGGCATAGTCATGACCGACAGCATATCTTCCGCCGGCATAGCAGCAGCTTTCGGGCAGACACCCGCATACTGCATACAAACAGCCGCGAGCGCTGTGCTTTTCCTGTTTATGGGGGCGGCGCTTGACAGAATGAAGTTCAGGCAGAAATTTCTTCCACATGATAAAAAGCACCCGTGCTGATGATCCGCCCCACATTGTGCGTACAGCACAAAAAAGCCCCTATGGAAAATTAAATCAAACAATGAACTGGCTTCGCAATTCAAGCGGAGTCAGTTTTGTTTTAAGTTGAATTCGCT
>Ga0129310_1000626_pt1 | contig 39648 bp, 38 predicted proteins | sample Go1ome_2_FD_94433 | JGI IMG/M metagenome (GOLD analysis project Ga0129310, IMG submission 94433) | Western lowland gorrila individual fecal microbial communities from Wisconsin, USA - Go1022A metagenome | ecosystem: Host-associated > Mammals > Digestive system > Large intestine > Fecal | place... | reverse complement strand
TGAATTTGAACTGTCAATGTCTGTACAGAGCGACCTGACATTCAAGGATCCATCATAAGGAGGTAACCATGGAATTTGAAGAATTTGGCTTAGATGAAGTTGAAGAAAAAAATGAGGAAAAGGTCGTTGAGTTTGAAAAACCAAAGAAAAGACCGTATTACGTGTGGGAAGTTGGCGGCGAGGAATATAAGCTGAAGCTTGACTCGGCCTCAACCTGTCGTCTGGAAGATAAATTTAAACGAAATCTTTTAAATGTTATTTCGGTTGACGGCATCCCACAGCTTGGCATCATGCTCACGATCATCCAGGCTGCACTGCTGAAATATCAGCACAGCCTGACATTCGAGAAGGTTCAGAGACTTTACGACAAATATGTCGAAGAGGGCGGCGACCAGATGAAACTGTATTCAAACGTTATCATGGGAATTATGGCGGTATCTGGTTTTTTTACAGCAGAGCAGGCGGAAGCGATGCAGGACAAGCTGGAGACGGCGAGCCAGTTGATGTAACCCTTTCAGATGTTATTGAAAATATGTATGAAAATGCCATGGATTGTGGAATTCCAATTGACACATTCTGGGGCAATTCCATTGCTGAAAATCTTGACCTGATCGAAAGTTTTGGGAGAAACGTAAAACGGCGGAGAAGAGAGCAGATTTTTGATTGCTTCATGATGGCCAACATCGTAAATGAACGCCATCCAATGGCAGAAAAAGAAAGCTTGACAATGCCGTGGGACTATTATCCAGAACTTTTTAAACAGGAAAAGGAAGATTTCAAGAAAGAAAAAGAAGATTCTACTCAGGAAAATTATAAAGCCGCATGGAGGCGGCGAGTGCAACTCTTTAATGAGCAACGACATAAAGGAGGTGAGAAACAATAAAGACACTGGAAACGATAAAAGTAGTCATTGACGCAGCTGTGGAGCCGTTTAAGAAAAAGATGGATTCGGTAAAAAAAGAGACTGAGCAGACGATGAAACAAGTGGATATCACTGTAAAAAGAAGCACAGATGGTATGCAGAAGTTTGACAATCCGGCCCAAAAGATTACCAATTCTATTCGGAATATGAATGCGGAGATCAGAAAGCTCAGCAGTGATACAAGTGTGCAAGCGGGCATTAAAAAGTATACAGATGAGTACCTGAATTTACAGAATTCTATCAGCAGCACGGAAAAGACGATTGACCGTCTAATAAAAAAGCAGGAATCTATGTCGGATGCTAAGAAGTTTACGGCATCAGAAGATTATCTTGCAGCGCAGAAACAATATGAATCTGCTATGCAGCGGATAGAAAAAATGTCGAAGCAGAAACAGATGTATGATAGCATCGGTATTCCGAGTAATGACAGTGTATATCAGAAACTGATAGCACAGCTGGAAGAGGTCAGAAATGAAGCGAAATACGTCAAAGGCGAATTAGATGCCATGGTCAGTGATGGTTCTAATCAGACAGAGACAGAAGCTTGGAAAGCGATTTCTAATCAGATCAATGAAGCGAAGTCGAGGCTCCAAATGTACAAGGAAGAAAAAGCCAGCATGGAAACATCCGGAACGAATGTCACGGCAGCAGGGACAAACCTGAGTTCTGGCAGCAAGGTTCAGTCTCTTGGAATGAATGTGAAGTCGGCAGCTTCGGTGGCAGGGGAATATTTGAAACAGTTCAGAGCTCAGATTGCAATGACAGTGAAAAACATTCCTGTTATTGGCCGATTACTGACAGAAAGCGCATACCTTGGCCGGAAAGGCTTTTCTTTATTGAGTTTCGCGGCTAAGAATGTTGGCGCCGGTATCACAAAAGCCGGCGGCGCAATTGCGTCATTGATTCAGCGGTTTGCTTCTGGCATTCCTGTTCTGAATAGATTCACTAACGCTGCAGGCCGGATGGGTCGGCAGGGAGGCATCCTTGGCAGAGCTTTGAGCACGCTTGGTATGACGGCCCGGTTCATGATAGCAAGTTTTCTTATCACAGGTGCTTTCAATGGCGCCAAAGAGGGTATGTCGAATCTGGCCAGGTACTCAAATGAGACTAATCAGAGTATCTCGCTGCTCTTGTCACAGCTGAATCAGCTGAAGAATGCACTTGCAACGGCATTTGCCCCGATTCTGACGAGTGTGACGCCGGTTCTCAGTCAGTTGATTGACTATGTTTTAGCCGCGATTAATACCTTATCGCAGTTCTTCGCAGCCATTACAGGTAAGAGCAGTTACACCGTTGCAAAGCGCGTGAGCACCGATTATGCAGCAAGTCTGGATCAGACAGCATCATCGGCAGATAATGCCAATGAGTCAGCTGAAAAACTTCAGCGAACCTTAATGGGATTCGATGAAATCAACAAGCTGGATGATGATTCTGGTTCCGGATCAGGCTCAGGCGGTGGTGGCGGAGGAGGTGGTTCAGGAACCGGCGCGGGCGATATGTTCACGACGGAGACTATCGATACCGGTATCCAAGATTTTGCTGATGCCGTAAAAAAAGCCTGGGAAGAAGCAGACTTTACAGAAATCGGTGAAATCCTTGGAGACAAGCTGAATAATGCACTTGAAAATATCCCGTGGGATAACATCAAAGAAACATCGAGAAAAATTGCGAAGAGTCTTGCAACATTCCTGAACGGATTCATCGAAGAGACAGACTGGGAACTGGTTGGCAAGACGTTTGCAGAAGGGCTTAATACAGTCATCGAATTTGGATACACATTTGTAGAAGAATTTGACTGGAAGAACTTCGGAAGTGCCATCTCTGATGCTGTTGATGGATTCATGAAGAATGTTGAATGGGCAAAAGCCGGGACAACATTATCGGACGGATTCAAAGGGGTTCTCGAAACAATCAATACAGCAATCGAGGAAACTGACTGGAAGAATATCGGCAACGATATCGGAGAGTTTCTGACAAATATCGATTGGGCCGGTTGCCTTGCGGGCGTCGGCAAATTGATATGCAATGCCATTATAGCCGCATTCAACTTAGCCGATGGCCTTTTGAATGCAATTTTAGATGGACTTCAGAATGCAGACTGGAAACAGGTGGCTCAAGATGCATGGGATTTGTTTATAAAAGCGTTGGAGGCTATAGGGACGATCATAAAAGTAACAGTTGACCTTGTGAAGAAAACGGGACAAACCCTCGCAAGCTTGATTGGCACAGCAGTTACAGCGACGGTGTCATTTGTAAAAAAAGCAGGCCAGACATTGGCTGAGTTGATAGGTACAGCAGTATCGGCGACAGTATCATTTGTGAAGAAGTCTGGACAAACTCTTGCTGGATTGATTGGCAAAGCCACCAATGCAACGGTATCATTTGCAAAGAAAGCAGGCCAGACGTTAGGTAAATTAATCGGAACAGCATTGAATGTTAAGATTGGATTGAAAAAAGGGTGGTCTGGAACAATCAGCCGATGGCTGGGCATTGCCAACACACTGAGAGTAAGACTGGGTCTGCCAAGGATTGGCATCAACTGGGGTTCCAAAACGGTTGCTGGTTTTACGATTAAGTATCCGAAAGGATTCTATACCTATGCAAAAGGTGGTTTTCCTGCGAATGGTGAAATGTTCATTGCGAATGAGGCAGGCCCTGAAATGATTGGTAAAATTGGCAGAAAGTCTACCGTTGCCAATAGCCAGCAGATTACTACAGCCATTGCAGCGGCAGTTGGTCCATCTGTGTATAGTGCAATGATGTCAGCTATGCGGTCCGGCGGTCAAAACGGCGGCGAAGTAAAAGTGGTTCTGCAGGGTGATGTGAAGAAATTCTTCAAGGCCATGCAGGAAGAAGCGAACAACTATGTAAAATCCCATCATACAGCACCATTTCCGGTGTAAGGAGGCAGAATGGATGTTTTGACGATGGATGGCGTGGTAATGCCTACGCCATCTAAAATGACAATAACAAAAGAGAAGATATGGTCCAAAAATGCCGGAAGAGGCAGCACTGGAACGTTCATCGGGGATATTGTAGCGATAAAATACAAGATTCAAATTGAATGGAAGGTGTTAAGCCAGGCGGAGTCTGCACGGCTTGACAAGGTGGTGTCAAAAGCGAGTTTTGACGTAAAATTTGTTGATCCGGCTGATTCATCGGGCGGATATATAACAAAAACGATGTATGCGGGTACACCAACGTATCCGCTCTATTCGTATGCAAATGGATTGCCGAGACATACCGGTGTTGGCGTGGACTTAATCGAGGTGTAATATGTACAGTGCAACAAGCGCATTTGATGTGCAAGTCAAGAAAACGAGTCGACAGTTTAAGGCCAGGCTGACAACAGGAAAAGAAGTGATACAAAAATCAGTCGTATCCCTTGTAGCTACTATGGGAAGTTGCGGGGACACGGCTTTTTCTTTCGGCACGGTCTTCTCTGGGTACATAGAGGTCGAGATTGCTACAGAGGACATAACCCTGGCAGATAAGGAATTGTTCGCGGAAATTGGCCTTGTGCTGGCGGATGGCTCACTGGAATATGTGCCGCTCGGGTATTATACAGCAGGACTTCCAGACATTACAAAAAATCTGGGAAAGACAACGTTGAAAGCAGTTGACAGGATGGCACAGACCGTTGTGACATTTACGGCTCCAACACTGCCGGCGACGATTAAGACGGTGCTTTCAAGTGTAGCAACCCAGACGGGTGTAAAAGTCGTGACCAACCTGGATACAAGCGGCACTATTTCCTTTATTCCTGACGGAATTACCTGTCAGGATGTCCTAGGATATATTGCCGGAACACTGGGCGGATTCTGTTATGCCGATTGCGCCGGCACAATTAGAATAGCTGCATACCCAACAAAAGAATCGAGAGAGTTGGATGCAGCAGTGGTTACAGATGTCAGTTACAAAGAAACGACGTATACGGTAGCACAGATTGACATCACGAAAGACAGCGAAACAACATTCACTGACAGCAAAGGAACAGGCGTGGTGGTATCCGTTGAAAACCCTTGCATGACGCAGACGTTGTTCGATTCCATGAAAAGCCGGATACTGGGCTATTCATACAGGCCCGGAACAGCTGTTTTTCTTGGGGACCCGAGATTGTGTCCGGAAGATGCTATTAAGTTGTCGGGCAATCTGATACCGTGCATGAGCCTGGTGCATGATTTCGATGGTGGTCTGACAACGACCATCACAGCACCCGGTCAGACATCTTCTGATGTAGTCAAAGGGCCGATGCAGGAAAAGATTGACGACATAGAGAAGAAAGCTGATGATGCTAAAAACACAGCAGAGGACGCTAAGAACACATCCGATGAAGTCAAGGAAAGTAACAAAACCCTCATTGATAGGGTTGACACGGCCGAAACTGAGATCAAGAAGAATACAGAGCAGATTGAGCTTCGTGCGACAAAAACGGAGCTGGATACACTTCGTGATGATACTGACGGTACCATCACATCACTGAGAGATGAAGTTGGCTCTGAAATTAATCAGAGCGCCGAATCTATCAAGTCAAGCGTATACGAAAAGGTCTATCAGAAAGAAGAAGTTGAAGAGCTTGTATCTTCTGTATCGACTGAAATCGAACAGACGAAAGATAGTTGGCAGATTACGTTTGATGAGTTCAAAAAAGATGTTAATGAGATGTCGGATGGCAATGATGCAGCTTTTGACGAAATCAAAAAATACATCCGTTTTGAAGATGGTAATATCCTTTTGGGTAACTCGGTCAGCCCTCTCATTCTGAAAATTCAGAATGACAGAATCCAGTTTCTACAGAATGGATATGAGGTCGCCTACATCTCCGATCAGAAGATGTATAACACGGTCTGCGAGATTATCAGCCAACTTCGAATCGGTGATAGCGCCTGGATAACAGAAAAAAATTCTCTCGGTGATGATGTAGTATCACTCATAGGCATATAAGGAGGTGGGAGAGTGGCAACATCTGCAAAAAAAGAAGTGACCTGTGGGTATAATGACCACTACCATCTGTATATATCCATGGTGGTCAATAAGCAGGACACGGCAAACAATAAGTCGAATGTAACGGTTAAGTTGTATGCTAAGTCGGACAGCACGACATACAAATATCAAGGCAGTTCAACGGTCAAATTAACCGTTGGTGGAACACAGAGAGTTAATAAGTCTATCACTGTTAATTTCTCTGATAAGGCAACGGTTAACCTGGCGGAATGGACCGGAGATATCACACATGATTCGGATGGTAAGAAAACGCTGTCTTATTCGGGCTCGTTTACCGCTAGCTCAGATTGGCTGTCAGGCGGCTCTATTAGCAGCAGTGCTGAACTGGATACAATTCCCAGAGCTACAAAGCCGACGCTCTCAGCGACGGCTGTAGAACTTGGAAAGGCTATTACAGTAAAGATATCTGGAGCAGTGTCAACCTGGACGCATGCCCTGTATTACCGTATAGGCACGGGATCCTGGACAAAGGTGACAGATGGACTGAAAGCAGATTATAGCTGGACAACGCCACTGAGTATTGCGAGCAGCTTTCCATCTGCAACATCCGGAACAATCACCATTGGTCTGAATACATATAATGGCAGCACCAAAATTGGTTCGACGCAGACGGTCAGCCTGAAAGTAACGGTACCTGCATCAATCAAACCGTCTGTATCATCTGTGACCGTTTCTGAAACAGCGAGCGGGCTTTCGTCGTACGGGTACGTACAAAACAAAAGTTTGCTGAAAATTGTAGCTAGTGCTTCGGGTTCTTATAGCAGCACAATCAAAAGCTACAAATTTGCAATAGGTTCACAGAGCTATACTGGAACATCCGGAACTTATACGATGCAAGAGACTGTTAGTGGCAGCGGCGCCATAACTGTGAAAGTAACAGCAACGGATAGCCGTGGCCGGACAGGCGAAAAGTCTGTAACGATAACGGTACAAGCTTACCATGTGCCACAGATCACACAGTTTACCTGCAACAGATGTGATGCGTCTGGGAATATAGATGATGATGGCAAATACTTGTCGGCAACAATTACTTTTTCTATATCTTCCCTCTCAAATAAAAACACAGGAAAATATGTGATTGCATACAGAAAGACTACAGAGACGACTTGGACAGAAAAAGCTTCTGGAACTGCAACTGATTACGATCGTACGTATGTATCGTCAACAGAATGCTTTGATACCAACGTCGGATATGTAATCAGGCTGACTGTGAAAGATGATTTCACACAGGCTCAGATCGAAAAAGAAGTAGGATCCGGCGCAAGACTGATGTCTTACGTAATTAAGAAAATGGCTCTGGCCATCGGTAAGATTGCAGAAACAGCGAACACCTTTGAAGTTGCGCTAGCGGCTGTATTCAAAAACGGCATCAAGTGCCTCAAAAGCATTTATTTTACAGATACAAATATCACGGCGGGGCTTGTCTGGCAAAATCAGGCTTGGCAGGAGGATGATGATACAGCAGGTGTCTATAAGCACAATATAGCCCTGCAGGGAGGCAGTCCATCGACGGCACGTGCAATATTTTTGAAGGATCAGGATAACAAGTTGTATGTCTGGGAATATGACGATACCAACCAGACATTAACGATCAACGCGAAGACGAAGCTACCGATTGTTCAGAAGACTTTGTGGAGTGGCTCTATCTGGCCGAATGATTCTCAGACGGCGACATTCAGTGAGAAGGTATCTCAGCAGGCTAACGGTATTGTTCTTGTGTTTTGCCGTTATAACAGCGGTGCTTTAGATGAAAACTTTATCTGCAGATATATTCCGAAACAAATCGTGAATCTAAAAGCAGGAAAAGGGCATACGTTTCCTTTGTTCTCTGCAACGCTTTCTGCGGCAGCTGTCAAATATATCTACATAAGTGATGATAGATTGACTGGGCACGCAAACAACACCGCGTCCGGAACTTCCAACTGTGGAATCAAGTACCAGAATGATTATTTCTGTCTCAGATATGTATTAGGAGTGTAATGATGAAAATTGTATTCAACGACGGCAGCGAGATGGAAGTCGATGCTGTCAAAAATAAAAATGGAGAACTTGAAATCTCGACACTGACGGTCATGCCGGATGAATTGAAATCAAAACTTTCAGACGCTTTTGCTTGCAAGTCTATGAAGATGATAGATGCCGAAGTGACTGAAACCTATGTTGATTTCACGATTCTGAAAAAAATCGAAATGTATCCGAATGGCCGACTTGTTGGCTATATGAGTCAAGAAGAAACGGCTGCTATGAAAGAAGCAGCACTTCTGGTTGTCCAAATGCAGGCACAGTCATTGCCGGATGAACAAGCACTTCTGGTGCCGGCAATTTATCCGGAATGGGAAAATGGACAGAGCTATGCAGCTGGCTACAAAGTCAATCGCGCAGGTACTCTGTATAAGTGTCTGCAAGCACATACGTCCCAGACGACCTGGGCACCGGACACAGCAGCAAGCCTCTGGGCAAAGGTGCTTGTCCAGGATGCAAATACTGCCTCTGAATGGCAGCAGCCAGGCAGCACAAATCCCTATGCAAAAGGGAATAAAGTAACTCATAATGGAAAGACCTGGCAGAGTACAGAAGACAATAACGTCTGGGAACCGGGCGCTTATGGTTGGGAGGAAATCAAGTGAAACCCATGGAAGGAGGTGAGGGTAATGGAATATATTCCGGTAGTGATTTCCACCGTGGCCATTCTAGTCAGCCTGTATCTTGCATTCCATAAGGAGCATAGAGATGATCAGGCGACAGAGTCAAAGGAAAGCAAAGAACTGTCGGTAGCGTTCGCACGAATGGATGTGAAGCAAGACAGTATCTTGACGACTGTAAACGAAATACGTTTAGACCAGAAGCAGCAGAATCAGAAAATTGCAGAGATTGAAAAGAAAATGGTGGTAATTGAGGCGTCAACAAAATCTGCGCATCGAAGACTTGATGAAGTGGTCAAACGAATTGGCATTAAGGAAGAAATAAGAGAAGAAAGAAAGGAAAATTGATATGTTCAAGAATTGCGTATTAAAAGTGAATGTGAGTACGAAGAAGTGGATTAAAGCGGCAGGCGTCAGAGCGGTCAAAACAGTTGCTCAGGCAGCTATTGGCGGTATTGGTGCAGCTGCCGCAATGGGACAGGTTGACTGGAAGTATGTGGCGTCAGCATCCATTCTGGCGGGTGTGTTGTCTATCCTGACAAGCATCCAGGGTATTCCGGAAGTAGGAGAGGAGGAATAACATGAGCGTAACATTTGACCAGACAAAAGAAGGATATGTGAATGGCGTGTCTATGCCAGCAAGCGGCTGCGGTCCGTGTTCAGTGGCATCTATCGTATGTAATAACAAATATACTACACCTAAACAGGTGGCAGCCTGGCTGTACAGCAGAGGGGCATTTTCATCTGCCGGCACAACACGTGCAGGCATCACGGTTGCTCTGGAACATTATGGTTTCAAGAGTACATACTATAAACCAGAAAGCAACGGCGGTACATCATGGAGGAACGCCATGAACCAGATGAAGAACCTGAAAGGTGACTGGTGGGCAATCTTTCTTGTGGTGGGCAAGAAAAACGGAGGCAAAGATAACCTTTGGACATCCGGAGGACATTATCTGGCCATCACGGATTTGAAAAGTGGAAAACTGTATGTCAGAGACAGTGGATCCAGAAAGAGAACAGGCTATTATGATCCAGAGCTTCTCAGGTACGACACCAATGTCATCTGGGTTATCCAGAAGAAGGACGTAGGAGAAGGATATTCAGGCACTTTCCCGACGTTGCCATTAAAAGGATATTTGTGCAAAGGCGATTTCGGACAGGCAGTCAAATATCTGCAGATGTTCCTGAAGTGGTGTGGCCTGTATAATGATAAGGTTGACGGCGTGTTTGGTGCGAAGACAGAAGCAGCGGTAAGAGCATTTCAGAAAGCTGAAGACCTGACTGTAGATGGTTGGTTTGGACCGGCGTGCCTGGCAAGAGCAAAGAAGGTTAAGAAATAAGCCAATGAATAAGCATGCATAAATATCAAACAAGATAAATCACAATGTATCGGTTAGCAACAAGTTAGCAACAAACATTTTGAAAAATACCGTAAAAACAAGGTATAGCAACGCTTTTGGCTATAACTGAATGTTATAGCGTCTATTTAAAATATGCATATTTCTTATATATCAATCTGTGGTAAAATAGTGTCAGAGTGATTAAGAAAAGAAAGGAATTTTCATGATGGATAAAGGAACAATCTTTAAATTTTATAATGATCTTGATACAGACCAGATTATCGCATCACAGTATCTGCTGCTGCCGAATCTGGAAGAAATGAAAGCCCATACTTTTGAGTCTCAGGACCCGGATTTTGCCAAAAAGGTACAGCCTGGTGACTTTGTTGTTGCCGGTGAGAATTTTGGCTGCGGTTCTTCAAGAGAACAGGCTCCCGGTGTGTTAAAAGCCCTTGGCGTGAAAGCAGTGATTGCCAAATCCTTTGCCAGAATTTTCTTCAGAAATGCCATCAATATCGGACTGCCGGCTATCGTCTGTAAAGATCTTCCGGACGATGTCCAGACAGGGAATACAATGATCCTTCACATGTCTGAAGGTACTGTAGAAGCCAACGGAAAGACTTACACATGTACAAAACTTCCGGAATATATGCAGCATATTTTAAATCAGGGCGGTCTGATCGCTTCTTTAAATAAAGAGGAGGACAAATAAGATGGGAATGACAATTGCAGAGAAAATTATTGCCGCAGCTGCAGGTGTTGAAAGCGTACGTCCCGGCGATATCCATACAGTAAATCTTGACAAAATGATGAGTAATGACGGTACAACACATCTGACCGTTGACATGTACAACAATCAGCTGAAGCATCCGCATATTGCTGATCCGAAGAAACTGGTTTTTATTGTTGACCACAATGTGCCTTCTGACAATCCTAAAACAGCTGCATCCCAGAAGAAGATGAGAGATTTTGCCAGAGAAAACGGCATTGATTTCTGGGAAGGAAAGGGTGTCTGCCATCAGATCATGATGGAGAATTATGTCCGTTCAGGAGAATTGATCTTCGGTGCAGACAGCCATACATGTTCTTATGGTGCTGTCGGTGCTTTTGGTACCGGTGTAGGATGTACAGACTTCCTTTACGGCATGGTCACAGGTACATCATGGGTATTGGTGCCTGAAACTGTCAAATTTAACCTTATCGGAAAATTACCTGAAGGTGTCTATGCCAGAGATCTGATTCTTGAGATCATCGGCACTGTCGGTGCCAACGGCTGCAACTATCAGGTTATGGAGTTTACAGGCGAGGGAGCCAGGACACTAAGCATTTCAGATCGTATTGCTCTGTGCAACATGGCTGTTGAGGCCGGTGCCAAAACAGGTATTTTTGAGCCGGATGAGAAAGCTATTGCTTACCTTGAAGAACACGGACGCAAACCAAAGGCTATTTATCACAGTGATCCGGATGCAGTTTATGTAAGAGAATATACATTTGATCTGTCAAAAATCCGCCCTGTTGTGGCCAAACCTGATTTCGTAGATAATCTCTGTCCGGCTGAGGAAGTCCGGGGAATTAAGATTGATGAAGCGTTCCTTGGTTCCTGCAATAACGGCCGCATTGAAGATCTTCGGGTGGGTGCATCTATTATCAAAGGCCATAAGGTTGCTGACAGTGTTCGGTTTCTTGTTGTACCTGCCAGCCTTGAAATTTACAAACAGGCATTAAAAGAAGGTCTGATCGATATCTTTATGGATGCCGGTGCCATTGTCATGAACCCGAACTGTAGCGTCTGCTGGGGAAGCTGTCAGGGCGTCATCGGTGAGAATGAAGTACTGATCAGCACAGGTACACGTAACTTCAAGGGGCGTGCCGGCCATCCAAGCTCCAAAGTTTATCTTGGTTCCGCAGCAACAGTAACAGCATCCGCCATTGCGGGAAAGATTGCTTTAGCTGAAGATATTCATTAATCGATAAATACATAGTATCCGGAGAATGATTCGCAGGATGTACAACAATCTCCAGAGTAGATACGGCAATCAGCTGACTGCGGGGAACGATCCGGATAACAACAGCGAAATGACGATGAGGTGTAACAGATATGGAAAATATGACAGGTAAGGTTTGGGTACTTGGCGATGATATTGATACCGATATCATTATTCCCACAGAGTATCTGGCCATGAAAACAATTGACGATATGAAACAGTATGGTTTCAGTCCCCTGCGTCCTGAACTGGCAGGGCAGATACAAAAAGGCGACATTATTGTTGCCGGCAAGAATTTCGGCTGCGGTTCCTCGAGAGAGCAGGCACCTGAGATCATCAAGGCATTGGGCATCCAGTGTGTCATTGCCAAATCCTTTGCAAGAATCTTTTTCAGAAATTCTATCAATAACGGTCTGCTTCTGATCGAACAGCCTGATCTTCATGATGATATCAAAGAAGGCGATACCATTACTGTTCATATGAATGAGCATATTGACTACAGCGGCAAAGAATATCCCATCGCCTCTCTGCCTGAAAATCTCATGAACATCATTCAGGCAGGCGGCCTTGTAGGTGCCATGCGAAAGCTGAACGGATTGGATTAAGAGAAAGGAGCAGATAATGGGCGAGACAATTATTGAAAAGATTATCCGACATAATACAGGAAAAAATGTCAAACCTGGCGATATCGTCACAGTGAATGTAGACCGCGTCATGATTCATGATATTTTTATTCCTTTTGTAGCAGAAAAATTTGAAGAAATGGGTTTTACAAAACTCTATGATCCGGAAAAAGTGATTCTGATCTATGACCATCTGGTTCCTGCCAGCCAGCTGGATGATACAAGGCATTTTCGTATCGGTGATGCATTTGCAGCCAAATACGGCATGCCTCACGTCCACAGAAGTGATGGTATCTGCCATCAGCTCATGACAGAGGCCGGTTACGTTAAACCGGGAGACGTTGTTTTCGGTACAGACAGCCATACAACAACTTACGGCTGTGTTGGTGCCTTCTCATCCGGTATCGGCTATACAGAAATGGCCAGCATTCTCGGTACAGGTACGATGTGGATCAAGGTGCCTGAGACCATCAAGGTTGTTATCGAGGGTGAACTTCCGGCTAACGTTATGTCCAAGGATATTATCCTTCGATTGATTGGTGACCTTGGCGCAGATGGTGCGACTTACAAAGCACTTGAATTTACAGGCAGCACGGTTGACAATATGTCTGTGGCAAGCCGAATGACCATGTCCAACATGGCCGTTGAAGCCGGTGCCAAATGTGCCTTATTTACACCGGATGAAAAAACAGCTGAATATTGTGATGTCACTCTCAACGATTATCAGAAGAGCCTTAAAGGCGATGAGGATGCCGTTTATATGAAAACCATCACTTACCGTGCCGAGGATTTCGTGCCTGTAATGGCCTGTCCTTCACAGGTAGACAAAATCCGTGATGTCAGCACCCTTGAAGGCACACCGATCGATCAGGTCTTTATCGGTTCATGTACCAATGGCCGTCTGGAAGACCTTTCAGCGGCAGCAGAGGTCTTAAAAGGACAGAAAGTCGCTGATTATGTCAAACTGATCGTTACCCCTGCCAGCCGCAAGATTTATAAGCAGGCTGTGGATCAGGGCATCATGGAAATCCTGGCAGATGCAGGTGCTATTATTACCCATCCTGGCTGTGGTCTTTGCTGCGGCCGAACAGGCGGCATCCTGTCTGACGGAGAACGTGTTGTTGCTACCAATAACCGTAATTTCCTGGGCCGTATGGGTACATCCAGTGTTGAAATTTATCTGGCATCCCCGAGAACAGCAGCAGCCTGTGCAGTTGCCGGTAAAATCGTCACTCCGGAATAAACAGGAACCTTTCTAGCTGCCCACAAATTATCATTATAAATAAATTCATTCTATGAAAAACCGTGTTTGTACTTTTCTGTGCAAATGCGGTTTTTCCCTTTTTCCTCTTCCGTTATTCCGGAATTTGGATTATACTGTTTTTATATTTGTCTGCATCCTATTGCAGATCTTTTGTTTACGATGGGAGGAAATCATATTGAATAAACTACTGAAAACACAATCCGCCCCCAGGATTATTGCCAGCGGCTTTGCCCTGGTGATTTTTATCGGTTCGCTATTGCTGATGCTGCCATGCAGCATTCAGCCCGGCACGCATTTGGATTACATTGATGCCTTATACACATCTGCCAGTGCCGTCTGTGTCACCGGCCTGACAGTGGTGGATGCCGGTGATACTTTCACGGCTCTCGGGCAATTTTTCCTGGCTGTGCTGATCCAGATCGGCGGCTTAGGTGTCACATCCATCAGTGCCGGCGTCATTCTGGCCATGGGCAGACGCGTCAACCTGAAAGGGCGATTGCTCATTCGTGAGTCTATGAATCTGGATGCAGGCCGGGGACTGATCGGTTTTGTCTATACAGTTTTTAAAACCACCCTGCTAATCGAATTGATCGGCGCAGCACTGAGTTTCATTGTTTTTATACAGGATTATTCACTGTTCAGGGCCATCGGCGTCAGTCTGTTCCATTCCGTTGCCTCTTTTAATAATGCCGGATTTGACATTTTTGGCGGCGGACAGAGTATGGTTCCCTATGCGGATAATATTTTCCTGAATATTATTACCTGTGTCCTCATCTTTTTCGGCGGCATCGGCTTCCTTGTTATTCAGGAATTATGGCAAAAGAAATGTCAATGGAAGAAACTGTCCATGCATACCAAAGTCGTCTTATCTGTCAGTCTGGCTTTAATCATTATCGGTACTTTATTGATCAAATTAACAGAACCCGTTTCATGGTTATGTGCGCTGTTTCACAGTGTTTCCACCCGAACAGCCGGTTTTGCCTCACGTCCTATCGGTGACTTTGGTGCTCCTGCATTACTTGTGATGATCGTGCTGATGTTTATCGGTGCATCTTCGGGATCAACAGGCGGCGGCATCAAGACAAGCACCTTTTTTGTCTTGATCCGGGGGATTTTTTCAGCAGCCACCAACCAGTCGGAAAAGGCCTTTCATTATTCTATTCCGAAAGATGCCTTCAAAAAAGCTGCTGTTATTTCCATTCTGGCGGCAGGTGTCGTCATCACATCCACCTACATTCTGATGATCCTGGAACCGCAGGTGGATCTGCTGGATGCATTATTCGAAATGACCAGCGCCTTTTCAACTGCCGGATTATCAACCGGTATTTCATCCGGTCTGCATCTTCCTGCCAAAATACTTTCAATCATGATGATGTTTACCGGAAGACTCGGACCACTAACCATTGCCTCTTTATGGTATTTTTCACGTGGAGAACTCGCACTTTATCCCGATGGCAATATTGTTGTCGGATAACGTCAGACCAATATTTCAACAGACAGGAGATAAAAATGTTAAATTTAAAAAATAATTCATATTGTTCCAGGAATTCCAAAAATAAAAACATGACTTACGGTATCGTGGGTCTCGGCCGTTTCGGTTCGGCACTGGCCATGGATCTGGCTTCAGCCGGAGCAGAGATCGTTGTAATGGATAAAAACGAGGAAAGGGTCCGGACCCTGCGTGAAATGACTGAACATGCCTACGTTGTTGCAAATCTGGACAAAAAAACGCTCATTGAAACCGGTATCCAGAACTGTGATGCCGCCATCGTCTGCATTGCCGAACATCTGGATACATCCATACTGACGACCCTCAACCTTGTCTCACTGGGTATTCCAAGAGTCATTGCCAAAGCAGCAACCGCAGAGCATGGGATTATTCTTGAAAAACTGGGAGCGGAAGTTGTTTTTCCTGAACGGGATATGGCCATCCGCCTTGCAAGCCGCCTTGAAAATTCACATAATCTTGATATAGTTCAATTGAGCGAACAGATCAATATATCCAAAACAATTGTGGCAAATGAGGCAATCGGGTTAAGTGTCAGAGATATCAACCTCAGAGAACGCTTTGGCCTGAATATCATTGCCATTCAAAGTGACGATATCGTTATCAATGTTGTAACACCGGATTATAGATTCAAAGAAGGGGATATTCTCTTTGTTTCCGGATCCAAAGAGGGTATTTTCAAGCTCAATCAGTGGCTCAACGATTAAGATGCTTTTCTGATGCATTTTTTGTTTAAAATGTATCTTATTAAAATCATCCGACAGGAGGAACGCCACATGATACGCATTTTAATTGTGGAAGATGAAAAACCCATTTCAAATCTGATCAGGCTGAGTCTGACAAAAGCAGGTTATCACTGTACGTGTGCTTATGACGGCAATGCCGCTGTGGAACTGCTGGATCAGGAAATCTTTGACTTGATTCTGCTGGATATCATGCTGCCGGGAGCTAACGGTTTTGAACTGATGGATTACATCAGACCGTTGGGGATTCCTGTTATCTTTCTTACCGCCGTCAATTCTGTAGGCAACCGTGTCCGAGGATTGAAAATGGGAGCGGAAGATTATATCATCAAGCCCTTTGAGATCATTGAATTGCTGGCCAGAGTGGAAGTCGTTCTCAGACGTTACAACAAAATGATCCGCCATCTCCATGTGGCCGGTATTGATATTGATACCGTCAGTATGGCAGTCAAAAGAGGGGACGATGAAATCCAGCTGACTAATAAAGAGTATGAATTGTTATTATTATTCGCCAGGAATCCCGGTATTGCCCTCTACAAGGAAACGATCTACGAACGGGTATGGGGCGGTGAATATGTTCCGGGATCCAGAACAGTAGAGCTTCATGTACAGCGTATGCGCAAAAAAGTCGGCTGGGAGAAAGCCCTTGTTACTATCCCGAAGGTGGGATACAGATTGGTGGACACAACATGAAATTCAAATACAAAGTGATGCTTTATATGACTGCCTTTCTTTCATTCTTCTATGTGGTCAGTGCCTGTCTTTTGATCTTTGTCTCATTTCAGACATCACTGAACAAAGAGAAGGCAAATGCACTGAATACCCATCGAATGATCCAGAATATGCTGCTTGTTTCAAAGGATATGAATCAGAGAGCCTATCAATATACCCTTAATCAGCTGGCCAGCCAGAATGCTTCCATGTGGAAAGGCATCCGTCTCAAAGAAGCCAAAAATCGGATCCTTTATTACGAGAGTGGCTATATGCCTTACTTACTGACACAGGATGATATTCAGACGATGGAAGAGGAGACCTGCTGTCTGATCCGATATATCCAAAAAGGCACAGGTCATTTTATCCAGATTTCAGGGCTCATAGATACCGGCAGCACCTCCCTTGTTCTGGAGATTTCCCAGGATGTGACGCAGGTTTATGCTGCCCGGGAGACACAGTTTCAAATCTACAAGGCCATTCTTGCCTTTGTCCTGACAGCAGGTTTTATAGGTGCACTGCTGATCTCCGAAAAATTAACGAAACCTATTCGTCAGCTGTCGGAAACCTCCCGTGAAATTGCAGGAGGCAACCTGTCTATTCGGTCGAATATTCATTCCGGTGATGAGATTGAACTGCTGTCCAGAGATTTCAATCACATGACAGACAGTCTTGAGGACAATATCCGCAAAATGTCAGACAGTATCCGCAGACAGGAAGAATTTATGGGAAGCTTTGCCCATGAGTTAAAAACACCTATGACATCCATTATCGGTTATGCCGATCTAATGCGCAGTCAGGCACTCACCAAAGAAGAGCAGCAGGAAGCAGCGGAATATATTTTTTCTGAGGGACAGCGCCTTGAAAGTCTGTCATTAAAATTGCTGGATCTGCTGGTTCTCAAAAAGAGAGACTTTGAATTTCGTCCGACAAATCTTCAGGCTCTCATAGAAAGTGCTGTCAGAACAACACTGCCGTCTATGGAAGGAAGACAGATCCGACTGAAAGAACGGTCAGATGAAGGGCTTTGCCTATTAGAACCGGATCTTACAAAATCTCTGATCGTTAATCTGATCGACAATGCCAGAAAAGCCATAGATAACGGAGGTTCCATCCTTGTGACCGGCAGACTGACATCAGAAGGCTGTGAAATTACGGTAACAGATACCGGTCGTGGTATAAAAAAAGAAGAATTGGCCCGTATTACGGAAGCTTTTTATCGTGTTGATAAATCCCGTTCCCGAGCCCAGGGTGGTGCCGGACTTGGCCTGGCACTCTGCCAGGAAATTGCACAGCTGCATCATGGCGGCCTGGTATTCGAAAGTACCCCCGGAAAGGGAACCATTGTCAAAGCTATTTTAAATGGAGGCAGCATGAAATGAGATTAAAAATGAAATATCTGTTACTGCCCGTGCTCACGCTTGCTGTTATCCTGCTTTGCTTTCTGCTTCCATCTATATTTTTTCAGATCTATGATCAGGAATGGACCGGCAAAAGGGTAGAAAAATCCGCTAATGCCTCAGGGCTCAGCATTGACAGCATGCCATTCAGTGAGAAAATCACTATGATCCAGGATTTGGATCAGATAGAATCCGCATTAAACGGAGAGAGTGCAGACCTGGATGCAACTATTCTAAGCAGAGGCTACAAATTAACCAAAGAAGAGGCCTGGAATAATATCATAGCAGAATTCATGAAACTGGCTGATGATCTTGAATCGATTATGCCTGAATTTTATAAATATATAGCATCCCTGCAGGATTACAATGACGCCATCACCTACTTTGTTGAGCCAGATTCTATTAAAGCGGTTCTTGTTACAGATCAGGAGGGAAATTCAACGATCGTATGGACCATCGGTTTTCAAATGGACAATGACTTTTTAAACAATATTCAGACAGAGGCTTATGCATCCGCATACATTTCCCCGCCCTACGCGGAACTCTACTACGATGAAAGCAGCGGCTATTTGTTGGGAGCTGAAGTTTATAATCTGGACATAGGAGATATTACCAGCATGGTGACTATTGCGGATGCAGAATGGCGTGATGCAGAATTTCCATATAGTGGAGTAATCACTTTCGAAAATTATATAGACTGCTATTTTCTGAAACGTTATGCAGAGTATGCAGGCTGGCCATCCGGCAAAAAATCTACAGAATGGTATCCCACATCGGATGCAATGATGGCTATGCAGACAACGAAAGACAATGATACGCTCCGTCTGACATGTTCTGTCTATCTAGATATGGAACATTTTTTAAACATCAAGCTGAATAGAGAAAACTAATGCAATTGGCAACAGCAAAAAAATCGCCGGGGGTTACTCGGCGATTTTTGTCATATAAGGTTTTAAGGCTGATAATACAAGGGTGTAAGAAATCTTTGCAAGACTTTCCGGTGTATCATCAAAATTATTCTTCATCCAGCTGATAATCAGCCCAAGACATCCGGCAATACAAAAGCTGTTGACTCTTTCAAGGGTACGCTCATCTAAGTGTACCAGATAAGGCTTCAGATATTTCATACAGTGACTGGAAATAATCTGTTCAATCTGGCGCATGAAAGCAACATCTCCATTCGGACCGAGAAGGGCAGAAGCAATTTCTCTGTTGTCTGCAATAAAAGCAAACAATTCCGTAATATGCGGCATGGTTTCTCCAATTTTCACCGGCTCATCATTATGGATAATCTCCAGGATCTCATTCTTCAGATCATTCTCCGTCTGCTCCATCAGATCATAAATATCTGTATAATGCAGGTAAAAAGTCGAACGGTTAATATCCACTTCTTCCACCAGTTCCTTAACTGTAATTTCTTTGATGGTTTTCTCTTTTAATAATTTAGCCAGACCATGTCTGAGCTGCGCTTTTGTCTTTCTAATTCGGCGATCCATCTTTTCAGCCATTTCATTTCCTCCCAATTATATGTCTTAAAGCCTTTCAAAACATGAAGGTGCTCTGATCGATTTTGTTTATTATGTATACAAATCAACATTATATCTATTAAACTATACAATAAGTATAAATATTAATCAAGTCCCTTTTTTCAGTAATTTGTTGTAACTGTTCAGAGCTAACCTCCAAAATGCTACGCATTTTATACCTGTTTTTTGAAATTTTGCCTGGCTCTGAACAGTTACAATTTGTTTAAAAAAACAGACAAAAGCAGCCTTTCTTTGTATTCTTTCCCATGCATGATCATCCAATAGCCAACTCACACTGACAAAATATTTTAAATACAGCAGGTCCGGCAAAAATAAGGCTGTTTTCTCATTCTTTAGCATGACGAGCCAATAAAAAATCCCCGCTATAATAAGGACAAATTCAGAAAAAAGAAGGATTGGGACGATGATTGAAAATTTACTTGACAGGCAGACGATTCATCCGGAAACCGCCGGCATGATGGCATGCATCACCCACCGCAGGATACTGGTCACCGGCGGCGGTGGCTCCATCGGCAGCGAACTGTGCAGACAGATTGCCGGATATCATCCAAAACAGCTGATCATTTTTGATATTTATGAAAACAACGCCTATGAACTGCAGATGGAGCTTCAATTCCGATATCCAAAGCTGGATCTGATCGTGCTGATCGGTTCTGTAAGGGATGAAAAGCGGGTCATGACTATTTTTAGAAAATACCGGCCCGAAATTATTTTTCATGCAGCCGCGCATAAGCATGTCCCATTGATGGAGACAAGTCCCGGTGAAGCTGTGAAGAATAATATTATCGGTACCTTCCATATTGCCAGTGCCTCCGACAAATACCATGCATCCAAAATGATACTGATTTCTACAGATAAGGCCGTCCGCCCAACAAATGTAATGGGTGCTTCCAAACGGATCTGCGAAATGATCATTCAGGAATTCTCACAAAAATCAAGAACCGATTATGCGGCTGTACGCTTTGGAAATGTCATGGGCAGCAACGGCAGTGTCATTCCCTTGTTTGAAAAGCAAATTGCCCATGGCGGTCCTGTCACCGTCACACACCCTGATATGACGCGTTATTTTATGACGATCCCGGAGGCTGTGACACTGGTACTCCAGGCAGCAGCCTTCGCAAAGGGCGGAGAAATATTTATTCTCGACATGGGTGAACCCGTACATATTCTTGAACTTGCAAAGAAGATGATTCGTCTCGCCGGATTGATTCCCGGACAGGATATCCCGATTGTATTCACCGGTCTGAGACCCGGTGAAAAGCTTTATGAGGAACTGGTCATTGATAAAAGACATCTGAGCCGGACATCCAATGACAAGATTTTTATCTGCCAACAGGAACCCATTGATATCTTCCAGCTGAAGTCAAAAATGAAACTGCTTTACCATGCTGCAAAGGAGGAGAGCAGTGACATGAAATGGCTGTTGAAAGAACTGCTGCCGGAATATCATATACCTGAAAAGGAAGATACCCAGATTCCTCTAAACGGATAAAAACACAGGAGGCAAATCATGTACCGTCATAAAAAGAACAGACACCGCTACTATAAAATCAAGCACTTGACAGATATTTTCATTGGCTTCATCCTATCTGTTTTGATGATACCTTTATTTTTGATCATCGGGATCAGTATTGTCATAGAAGATGGATTTCCGGTGATCTTTAAGCAAAAACGGTTCGGCATCAACCGATCATTCTTTGAAATCTATAAATTTCGGACAATGAAACGGCATACGCCTCATGACTGTCCCACTCATTTACTGAAAGATCCGGATCAATATCTGACAAAAGTCGGAAGATTTCTAAGACAGTACAGTCTGGATGAATTGCCTCAATTCATCAACATCGCAAAAGGCGAGATGTCCCTTGTCGGTCCAAGACCGGCACTGTGGAATCAGCCGGATCTGATCCGTGAAAGGGAACGTTATGGTGCCAACAGCATTTTCCCGGGGCTCACCGGATGGGCCCAGATCCACGGAAGAGATACACTGGAAATCAAAGACAAGGCTGCCTACGATGGCTACTATGTGCAGCATCTTTCATTTTTCCTTGACCTGAAATGTCTTTTTGGCACAGTCATCGCCGTTCTTGAAAGAAAGGGCTTTATGGAAGGAGGAACCGGAAACAAAGACCAGCCCGTCAAACATAAACTAATCATCTGCACTAACCATTCGTATATGTTTTATCAGTTTCATCGTGAATTAATCGAAGCGTTAGCAGATTCATACCGGATCCTGCTGATCACACCATTTACCGGCCATATAAAAGAACTGAGAGACGCAGGGGCAAATTGTAAAAAAACAGTCATTGACAGGCGGGGCTGTAATCCTTTTAACGACGCCAGACTGCTCATTGATTATTTGCGCCTTTTTCGAAAGGAAAAACCGGATCTGGTCATCACGTATTCCATCAAGCCTAATATTTATGCCGGCATCCTCTGCCGGGTTTTGAATATTCCGTATTGTACCAATATCCAGGGGCTTGGCACCGCTTTTCAAAAAGAACCTATTGAAAAATGGGTAACGGCACTCTATCGATATGCATTGAAAAAAGCTTCCGTTATCTTCTTTGAAAATCGTGCAAATGCCCATCTGTTTTTGGAAAAGAGAATTGCTGCTCCCGGACAGATCAAAGTTTTGCCCGGTGCCGGCGTAAATCTCCGGCAGTATGCCTACCACCCTTGCCACAGGGGACGAAAGGTGATTCATTTCCTTTATCTCGGCCGCTTGATGAAAGAAAAAGGTATTGATGAACTCCTTACTGCTTTCTGTTTTCTGCACCACAAATATGGAAGCCGTGTGCTGCTTGATGTTGTCGGCTTTTTTGAAGAAGCCTATCGTGAAAAACTCCGGCAATTGACATCATTGGGCATAGTGATTTTTCATGGCTTTCAAAAGGATCCGATTCCTTTTTACTGCAATTCCGACTGCGTCCTTCTGCCAAGTTACCATGAAGGCATGAGCAATGTTCTTCTTGAAGCGGCGGCTATCGGACGACCTGTTATTTCAAGTGACATTCCCGGATGCCGTGAAGCAGTTCTGGACAAGGTCAGCGGATATCTCTGTCAACCGGGAAATTCCCAGTCACTCTATCAGAAAATGGATGCTTTTATGCAGCTGGATGAAGAACATCGTATACTAATGGGGCTGGCAGGAAGACAACATATGGAGGTCAATTTTGACCGAAGAAACGTCGTGGCAAAGACATCCCAGATACTCCGCACCACGACATGAAGGGAAAATAAATGATACTGACAAATTACTGGTGGCTGATTCTGTGGCCGATTCTGATGGGGCCGATTCTTGCACTGACACTGCCAAAAACAGAGGTGTCTGTATTCGGCATCACCCTGGAACGCTGGCACCTGGCTGCTGTATGGATACTTGTTCTGCCCTATATTTTCTGGTGTATGAACCGTTCAGAGTTTGCGGATACAGAAGTGTACAGAAGTATGTTTTTGGAAGTACCGTTGCCGGCATCAGCATTCACAGATTATTTATCCGGGCATACCAAGGATCGTGGCTTTTTTATCCTCATCTGGCTTCTGAAACATTGGATCGGCAATAACGATCAGGCTTTTTTCCTGATCATCGCAGTCTTTCAGATGTTTTGCGTGGCCTCCTTTTTCAGACAGTATTCCAAGGATTTCTGGTTATGCTTCTTTATGTTTGTCGCATCCACGGATTATCTTTCCTGGATGTTCAATGGTATGCGCCAGTTTATCGCCGTATCCGTTATCCTTATCAGCTTACGATGTCTGCTCAATCGTCACTACTTTCTGATGGTGCTGTTGATTTTGCTGGCTGCCTCCATTCATGGATCTGCCCTGCTGATGCTTCCGATCCTCCTGATCATACATGGGAGAGCATGGAATAAAAAAACCATTTTTCTTCTGATGACAGTGATCATGATGATCCTGTTTGTTCATCCGCTGACCGATATCATTGATGGGCTGCTAAGAGATACCCAGTATAACGATATTGTCACCAATGACATCTGGCAGCAGGATGATGGCACCAATATGCTGCGTGTTTTGTTTTATTCTGTTCCGGCACTGTTTTCACTGGCAGGAAAATCCTATATTGATGAGGCTGATTCACCACTTTTAAATCTCTGTGTCAACTGCAGCATCTGCACCGCAGCCGTCTACCTGCTCAGTGCTTTTTCTTCAGGAATTTATATAGGAAGAATTCCTGTTTTAACAACGCTTCAGGGATATATTATCCTTCCATGGCTGATAGACCGGATGTTTACCAGGACATCTGCCTGGCTGGTCAGAACTATTTTTATCAGCGTCTACCTGATATTTTTCTATTATCAGATGCATATCGCATGGCAGCTGATCTGAAGGAGGAAAATGAATGATCCGGATATTGCATATCGTTACTTATATGGGCCGAGGCGGACTGGAAACCATGCTGATGAACTATTACCGGCACATGCCAAGAGACCGGATTCAATTCGATTTCCTGGTTCACCGTGACTTTAACGCAGATTATGACAAAGAAATCCTGTCCTTGGGCGGCAAAATCTATCATTTTCAGAGACTGATTCCATGGAGCCGCAGATATCGCCGGCAATTAACGGCCTTCCTTGGCAGCCATCCTGAATACAGGATCATTCATGTCCATCAGGATTGTTTCAGCGCCGTCGCCTTAGAGTGTGCCAAACAATGCCGGATCCCTGTACGCATTGCTCATAGTCATAACAGCAGTCAGGAAAAAAACTGGAAATATCCATTGAAATGCTATTACAAAAACAAGATTCTCTCCGCTGCCACTGACTTTTTTGCCTGTAGTCAGAAAGCCGGCGAATGGATGTTTGAGGGACATTCTTTTTCTGTGCTTCCAAACGCTATAGATGCTGCCCGTTTTACATACCGGCCGGAAGCTGCCAAAGCTATACGGCGCAAACTGCATATTGATATCCGGGCCTGTGTCATCGGACATGTAGGAAGATTTCATCCCCAAAAAAATCATGGCTTTCTGATTGATATTTTTTATGAATTTCTGAAACACCATCCGGAGAGTATCCTGCTTCTGGTGGGAGACGGCAGCGGGAGAGCAGCCATCCAAAGAAAGATTAACCGGCTTGGCATCAGCAGTCATGTCTGCTTCACCGGATCGCGTAGTGATGTACATGATCTGTTGCAGGCCATGGATGTCTTTGTTTTTCCATCCCATTATGAGGGGTTGGGCATTTCCATTGTTGAAGCACAGGCAGCCGGTCTTCCCTGTCTTATTTCAGACACCATTCCTGCAGAATGCATTGTCACAAAGCACCTGGTTGTCCGATATGATTTGAAAAAAACGCCTGATGCGTGGGCAGAGAAGATAACATCCCTTCTTCACCTGCCAAGAAGAGACCGCACAGATGAGATCAGACAGGCAGGCTATGATCTGGCACAGGCAGCAGAAAAACTTGAAACATTTTATACAGAGGCCAAAAGGAGGAATCGATCATGGCTCTTCTGACAATTTTTACCCCATCCTATAACCGGTCCCATACATTATCGCGGGTTTATAAAAGTCTGTGTCATCAGACCTGTATGGATTTTCTGTGGCTCATTGTGGACGATGGCTCAACGGACGGTACCGCTGCCTGTGTCAGAAGATGGAAGCAGAGCAGTCCCTTTCAGATACAATATCTCTATCAAAAAAACGGTGGTATGCATACAGCCCACAATACAGCCTATGCCCATATCCACACTGAATTAAATATGTGTCTGGATTCCGATGACTGCCTTGTTCCTGATGCCGTTGACCGGATCAGGAACACCTGGGCTCAGGTCCGGCACAAAGGCTACGGCGGAATGATCGGATTGGATGCAGACTTAAATACCGGAAAAATTATCGGCAGGGCTTTTCCTCCGGGACTGACCGCCACAACCCTAGGCGGTTATTATGCCCGGGGTGGTGCAGGAGACAAGAAACTGATCTACCGGACAGATATCATGCAATCACTTCCGCCGTATCCGGTATTCGAAGGTGAAAAATATATGGGGCTTGCCTACAAATATATACTGGCAGATCAGCAATACAGACTCTATGTGATCAATCAGGTACTCTGTAATGTTGAATACCAGGCAGATGGATCAACCAGAAATATGTGGCTGCAGTATCTCAAAAATCCAAAGGGATTTGCCTGTTTTCGCAAGCTGTCTATGATCTATCCCAGAAGTCCCTGCCGTATGGTCATAGACTGCATTCACTATTGTTCAAGCAGTATAATCGCCGGCAACCCAAGATTCGTTGAGGAATCCCCCAGAAAATTTCTGACCCTTTTATGCGCCCCTATGGGATGGCTTCTTACATGTATGATCAACAGAAAGGTTCATGTGCCATGATCCCTAAAAAAATACATTATTGCTGGTATGGCGGCGCCCCTCTTCCTGCAAAAGCCAGAAGATGCATGAAAAGCTGGGAAAAATATTGTCCGGATTACGAAATAATCCAATGGAATGAGCAAAATACAGAAATTCTTCAGATTCCCTATCTTCAGTGGTGCCGGAAGCATAAAAAATATGCTTTTTTAAGTGATTATGTACGTCTTTTTGTCATTGAAGCTTATGGAGGCATCTATTTTGATACCGATGTGGAAATTATCCGCTCTTTTGACCCTTTGCTTTCATGGTCCGCATTCTTCGGCTTCGAGACAGATCATCTGATCAATACAGGCATCGGTTTCGGTGCCGAAGCACATCACCCCTTGATCAGCCAGATGCTGGATGAATATCAGGAGATCCTTCAGCAAAAGCCCTTCCGGGTTATCGGCTGTCCTCACTTAAATACCGGTGCACTGTTAAAATGCGGTCTCAGAGCCACCGGACAATTTCAAACAATCGGAGGTGCTGCCGTCTTTCCGGCAGAATACTTTAATCCTTTTGATCCTGCCACGGGACATCTGCATATGACAACAAAGACATATTCCATTCACTGGTACAACGCCTCATGGATGTCCACGGCCAAACAGCTTCGAAACCGAGTCGGCAGGCCCTTTCACCGGCTTTTTGGAAAAGATTGTTTCAGAAAGGCAGGTGACTAAATTCATGAAGACATTGATCTTTATGCCTTATTTCGGAAAACGGCCCGCTTATTTTAACCTGTGGCTGCATTCCTGCGGGTATCAACAGGATTTTGACTGGCTGATTTTGACAGACCATCCTTTACCATGTCCGCCGCCTGACAATGTGAAAGTTATTCAATGTACATTGCCAGAATTAAAGCAGCACTTTCAGAAAAAAACAGACCTGCCCCTGTCCCTTGAAAAGCCCTACAAATTATGTGATTATAAACCTTTTTATGGCTATTTCTTATCTGAACATCTGGATGGATACGATTACTGGGGCTATTGTGACTGTGACCTGATTTTCGGGAATATCAGAAAATATCTTACCCGGCAGATACAGACAGGCTATGACAAATGTATCCGCACCGGCCATTTCAGCGTGATCAGAAATTCAAATGCGGTCAATAACGTTTTTATGAAATATGAGACCTGCAAAATAGTACTGACATCCCCTGTCGTTTATGGCTACGATGAGACCGTCAATGGTTATCATCCCGGATTTACAGGTGAATTGATCAGGGAAGGTTTTACATTTACCGATCTTGAAGAGGTTATCGCAGACATCGATTTCAGGCATTTTCCTTTTTATGAGATCCACCGTTTCGGCGGCCCGTTCATTTACCTTTATGAACGGGGAAAACTTTATCGGATCTGTTATGAAAAAGGTACACCCGTCAAAGAAGAATGCATGTATATCCACCTTCAGAAACGGCACATGCATGTGGAACCGGGCATCGATCCGGAGCATTTTATCATCTGTCCAAACCGATTTGTCAGATATCCCGAAGCTTTTCAAAAACAGGACTGTCTTTTGATCGGCGAAACACTCTGGACACAGAGCAATCAGGAAAAATTCGGTTATTTTAACAGACCAAAAGAAAAGCTTCTTAATGTTTACCGTGATTTCAGAAGATTGCTTTACGAACCGAAGAAAATAGACAGTCTTTTGTACCGCATCAAGAAAGGTAATGATCAAAAATAATGAAAAAAATATTCATCGCAGCCACTGATATGGCCATCGGCGGAGCTGAGCGGGCACTGCTTGGACTATTGAATGCCCTGGATAAAGAAAAATATCAGATTGATCTGTTTTTGCTGCATCACAGCGGCCCTCTGATGGATCTGATCCCAAAAGAGATCCGGCTGCTTCCTGAAATCCCGAAATATGCAGATTTGGGTATTCCGATTCAAAAAGTATTGAAACACGGTCACCTGGATATCTTCTACGGCCGTCTGAAAGGAAAAATAATAGCAGGACAATATGCAGCAAAACATCAATTAAAAAAAGACAATTCCGTCAGCATTCATTACAGCTTCAAATATACGCTGCCTTATCTGCCGGTCATCAGCGATACCCTCTATGATCTGGCCATTGGCTTTACCATTCCTTATTATCTTGTTGATCAAAAGGTACAGGCCGCAAAAAAGGCTGCATGGATTCATACCGATTACACCATGATCGACGGAGACAGGGAAGAAGAGCTGAAGGTATGGGATGTATATGATCACATTATCTCTATTTCAGGAGCGGTCACTCGGTCCTTTGTAAGCGTTTATCCTTCCCTTGCAAAGAAAATCTTTTTGATGGAAAATATCCTATCACCGGACCTGATCAGAAAGCAGGCTGATCTTTTTGACATACCTCCGGAATTTTCCGATGGTGCAGCGTCTATTCATCTGCTGTCTATCGGCAGACTGACAAAAGCCAAAAACTTTGACAATGTACCTGATATCTGTGCCAGATTGATTCATGCCGGCTGGCCTGTCAAATGGTACATCATCGGTTTCGGCAGTGACCAATCCCTTATCGAAGACCGGATATGTGAAGCACAGATGGAAAATAATGTCTTTTTGCTGGGAGAAAAGGCGAATCCCTATCCCTATATCAGGCACTGCGATCTCTATGTCCAGCCCTCCCGGTATGAAGGCAAATCCATTGCTGTGAGAGAAGCACAGATCCTGCATAAGCCTGTTGTCATTACCCGTTTTCCTACAGCAGACAGTCAATTAAAAGATGGCATCGACGGTCTGATCGTTCCTTTGAATAACGAGGACTGTGCAGAGGGTATTGCAATGCTTCTGGGTAATCCCAAAAAACAGCTGGCATTGATCCAGCATTGTCAGTCCGAAGATTTTTCCACTGAAACGGAAGCATTGAAAATCGATCAATTATTCGAAAGCTCTCCTGTGAGTCCAATCATTTTCTGACATGGGAGGTGACAGCATGGACCTGAGTATCATTGTTCCTGTTTACAAAGTAGAACCCTATCTGCGGCGTTGTGTCAAAAGCCTGATGGCACAGACCTGTGAAAATTATGAGGTCATTCTGGTTGATGACGGTTCACCGGACAGCTGTCCGAAAATCTGTGATGAACTGGCTGCATGTACAGACAATATCCGTGTCATTCATAAAGCCAACGGCGGTCTCAGCAGTGCCAGAAATGCCGGCCTTTTTGCTGCCCGTGGGAATTATATCGGTTTTGTGGATTCAGATGATGTTGCTGCCCCGGATATGTTCGCTATTATGCTGACAGCTGCTAAAACATCTGATGCAGATATTGTCATGTGCGATTATATCCGTGTTTTACGAACAGGCAGGCGGCGGCTGATAACAACAGCTCTCCCTCCCGGACTATATGAGAAAGCAGATATCATCAAATACCTGTATCCTTCATTGATCATGGGCGAAAATTTGGATTACGGGCCGCTGCTTTCTGTCTGGCACTGTCTTTACAGCCGGAAATTTCTAAACCAATATCATCTGGCCTTTGCTGATGATATCCCATGGTCAGAAGACAATCTTTTCAGTGCGATGGCCGGTTACCATGCCAAACGTTTTTTTTACCTGAAATCCATGGGACTTTATAATTACTTTCAAAATCCAGGCACCATTACAACAAGCTGTCGTCTCGGTGCCTGGAACGTCTATAAAAGGATGAACCGGTATCTTGAAAATTATTTTTCATTCAGAAGTGACTATGATTTCCGACGGCAGCTTCAATTACATTTGCTTTATTATGCCTGCCATGTCATCCACATGGAGCGACAGGAGACCTGTATCCGGAATGTCTTAAAGGATCTTCATCAGACACATTATTTTGAGCATTTCAGAATGCCTGACGTTTCTCTGAAATTAAAAATCCAGCTGTGGCTGATGAAACATCAGTGTGCCCGCACACTCACATTTTTACTGGGGGAATCACCGTGCCGATCGTATCTATCATTATGCCGGTCTATAATAAGGAAAAATATCTTCCAGAAGTGTTAGAAGCCTTCATTTCCCAGTCCTTTCAAAATTGGGAGATGATCATCATCAATGACGGGTCAACGGATCAGAGTGCATCCATTCTTGCTTTTTATGCGGCCATTGACCAGCGGGTCAGCATCATCCATCAAGAAAACCGGGGTGTATCTGCTGCAAGAAACCGGGGACTTGCCCTGGCCTGCGGTGAATGGATCTGGTTTGTGGATGGAGATGATGTGCCTGACAGCGATTTCCTGGAACGGGTATTCAGAAACAGGGATGATCCTTGTGCTGACCTGATCATCAGCCATTATGAACAGCTGGAGAATCACCGGATCCGCCGGATAAGCATCCCCGAAGAAGGGATTCAGTCAACAGCACAGGTAGCCTCCCTGTTTATGAAATACCAGTACCGGACCGGTTATTTTGGTTATCTCTGGAATAAACTGATCCGCCGTGAAGTCATTCAGCGAAACGCCCGTTACTTTGATGAAAATCTGACCCTGGCAGAAGACCTCCAATTTCTCGTCTCTTTGTACCGTCTCGGGCTCCGGGTGTTGATTCTTCCATATACAGCGACCTGCTACAGAGTCAATGCTGAAAATTCCGCATCCAGGGGAAAGGTCGATTACTTTGCACAACTGAGAATCCAGCTGCTGATCAGAAACTGGATCATCGATGATCTTCATCGAAGGCAGTATATTCCCTTTTTCAGGAAAATCATCAGTACTTATGCTGCCTGTATCATTTTTCACGGCTATGAATCCCATATGGATGATGCCTTTCTGGCCCGTAAATTGTATGCAATGGAAGCAGTAAAAACGGAGCTTGATATTCGTGGGATCGAACCGGCCCTTGTACCCATTGTCTGGTGTCTGAAAACGGAACAGTTTCATCTTATGCACAGCTATCTGGTGATCCGTAGCAGCATACGAAGGATTTACAGAAAACTGAAAGGAAGATAAACCTATGCGATTTGTATTATACAATCATATCGGCAGTGCCAATCACGGCTGTGAGGCGTTAGCCCGCACTGTCCCCCGGCTCTTTGGAGACTCCCGCATCCTCCTGTTATCTGATGCCCCGGAGGAAGAGAAGCGCTATGGCGTAAACCGGAATCTAAAGACGTATCCGGCCAAACAGAAAGCTTACTCTGTTGATGGTTATTTTCTAATGGCCTACCTTCAGCTGAAACTGGCACACAATTATTTTTATATGGATCTGATGCCGTACCACAACCTGATCGGAAAGCTTTGCAAAACAGATGTTCTTGTATCCATTGGCGGTGACATTTTCTGCTATGACGATTATCCCAAACACATTCTCCTGCATCGGCATCTGATGAAAAACCTCCGCCGCAGCTTGTTGATCGGCTGCTCTATTGACGCTGAAAGGCTGAAGGATCCCAGTCTGCTGAAGGATCTTGAATCCTTTGATCTGATCACTGCAAGGGAGCATCTTACTTTACATGCCCTCAAAAAAGCCGGCCTGAAAAATGTACAGTTTTGTCCGGATACAGCCTTTTGTCTGCAGCCTGAAAGAACACCCCTGCCGAAGGATTTTCGTCTCTATCAGACCGTCGGCATCAATGTCAGTCCGCTGATCCTGAAAAGAGCCGGCGAAGACAATCTGATCCTGGAGAATATCCGCAGGCTTATCCGGGAAATTCTTGAAAAGACAGATTTATCTGTCGCATTGATCCCCCATGTTGTCCGGCCGGATAATGATGACCGGATCCCACTTTTAAATCTTTATACAGGCTTTAAAGACAGTGGGAGAGTGTGCATGGTCAGAGACCGTTCTGCACCGGAGCTGAAATGGGTAATCTCAAAATGCCGCTATTTTATAGGTGCAAGAACCCATGCGGTGATTGCAGCCTATTCCACAGGTGTTCCCGCCATTGCCCTTGGCTACTCTGTGAAATCCCAGGGTATCGCCGAAGATCTGTTTGGCAGTGATACACATTATGTTCTGCATTACAGTCAGCTGACATCCCCAAATTGTCTGATCAAAAACTGGTACTGGCTGACGGAACACGAAGATGAAATCAAAAAAATATCTATCGCCAAAACAGCATTATGTAAGAAACAGATTGCCGCCGCAGGCCGCATGATCCGGGAAATGTTTGCCGAAAACAATGACCCGGACAGTGCAAAGGAGGCGGTCTGTGATGGATGAAAAGATCAGTATCATCCTCCCATGCTATAATGCCGGAGCCACCCTGGAGCGCTGCCTGAAGTCTGTGCTTGCCCAGACATATCCGAACATTGAAGTCATTGCAGTGGATGACGGCTCAACTGACCACACTGCCGATATTCTCAAAAAATACAGACCCATTTTCAAAGAACACCGGATGTGCCTCAGATATCTGTATGAGCCCAATGCCGGCCTTGGTGCAGCCATCCATCTCGGACTTCAATATGTGACCGGTGACTATCTGTGCTGGTCGGATCCGGATGATTTTTATTTTCCGGAATCCATGGAAAAACGATGGCTGGCCTTTCAGGCACATCCTGAATGTGCCGTTGTCAGCAGTGATGCCTTTGTTTTTTCATTCAATGATCTTCATCATCCCATCAAGCGGGAAGCTGCCCGATTTGAACATCGATATGATCCAAAGCAATTTGAATGGCTGCTGACTGAAAAATCACATTTTTGTGCCGGATGTCACATGATCCGGATGAAAGACTTTTTGAAAGTCAATCCACAAAAATATATCTATCCCGCCAGGCGCGGTCAGAACTGGCAATTGCTGCTTCCTGTTTATTACTGTTTCAAACGCTATTATCTGGATGAACCTCTGTATGCTTATGTTCTGTATCCGGACAGTATGTCCTCCGGTGATGATTCCAAAGAAAAAGAACTGCAGCGTATTTATGAGCATGAAGAAATTATCCGGCATACATTGTCGAAAATCCCGCTGACAAAGGAAGAAGGACGAAAGTATCAAAAAATACTCCGGCTCCAATATGCCAGAAAACGGTTCTTTACAGCCATCGATTACAAAGACCGGAAACTGTTAAAGAAACAGTATCTGCTTCTTATAAGGATCAATGGAAAATCATCCACTGACCGCATGCTTTACCTCAGAAACCGTTACATAATCTGGAAAATATATTACAAACTCAAAGACAGGTGGAAGGAATGCATATGTACAAAATATCCGTGATCATCCCGGTTTATAACGCTGAAAAGACACTGCCGGATACACTGAAAAGTACTGTGGCTCAGTCTTTATCAGACATTGAGATCATCTGCGTGGATGACGGTTCAACAGATCAGAGTTTCAAAATTATAAAGAACTGGCAGGCCGTTCATTCGAATATCCGCTGTGTCAGACAGCAAAATGGCGGTGCAGGCAGTGCAAGAAACAAAGGCATGGATATGGCAGCGGGAGAATATATTGCATTCATGGATGCAGATGATTCATACCCGGATGAACATGCCCTTGAAACACTGTATCAGGCCGCCGAATCACAGGGTGCCTTTATATGCGGCGGTTCGGCTGTTTATGATCATCCGCAGCCTGAAGATATGAACTGTGTTTTCCCACAGGAAAAGCGGATTAAGTTTTCTGATTATCAATATGATACCCTTTTTGGCCGGTTTATCTACAACCGCGAGTTTATCAATTGTTATCAACTCCGTTTCCCTGAACTGAGAATTTATGAAGATCCGGTTTTCCTATCCCGGGTCCTGATCGCAGCCAAAACATTTTATGCCGTCCCGGATCCTGTTTATTGTTATCATGGTACACATCAGGTACAGGAAATGACCCGAAAAAAAGCAGGAGATTATCTGACGGGCCTTCGAATGGAACTGCTTTTATCCTCTGAACACCAGCTTCCAAAGCTCCATCAGATTGCTTTTAAACGGCTTGTCCATGAGGCCTGCTATTATGCAGAACCTTTCCTTTATTCCGATGATTATGACATACTTGCCCTGCTGTTAAAGGCAGAAGCTGCCCTTGATCCTTCCCTGATTTCTCTGGAGGAAAATTATCTTCTGCCGACGATTGTCTCTCTTTGTCATGCCGCCGGCAATTATATGCGGTTGTACCGGACAGTACCTGTCAAATTTTGCCGCCGGCTGATCAAAAAGCTTCCTACGGGGTTCAAAGATCATGAATGCCAGAAAAAGTATCTATAATATTTTATCAGGACTGCTGGGACAGGGCATTGCCATTCTTCTAGGCATCATGATCCCGAGGCTAGTTATTGTCAATCTGGGCTCTGAATCAAATGGTCTGCTTTCGTCTGTCAATCAGATGCTGATTTACCTGAATCTTCTGGAATCAGGTGTCGGAACGGCAGCACTGCAGTCACTTTACCGCCCGGTGGCTGAGAAAAATATATCAAAAATCAACAGTATTTTATCTGCTGTCAACCGTTTTTACAAAAGAATCGGTATCTGGTACCTGCTGACTGTTTCTGCTTTGGCACTTTTATTCCCTTTATTTCTGCAGTCGGACCTGCCATTCTCCGTCATCTGCCCGGTTGTTCTTTTAAGCGGACTGACCCAGGCAGCATCTTTTGTTGTCTGCGGCACCTGCCGCCTGCTGATACAGGCCGAAGGCCAGAATTATGTTCTGAACAATATACAGACATTTGTCTCTGTCTTCACTGCCATAGGAAAAATCGTCCTGCTTCTTCAGGGATATCATCTGGCAGCCATACAGACCATGTACTTTGCCGTCAGTTTATCTCAGTTTGCATTCATCCGGTTTTATATGAAAAGGCAGCATCCGTGGCTGGATTTTTCTGCGGTGCCAAATCATGGGGCTTTGTCACAGAAGCATTCGGTTCTGATCCATCAGATCTCCGGTCTGATTTTCCAGAATACGGACGTCCTGATCCTGACATTTGCCTGCGGATTAAAAACAGTCAGCGTCTACACTATGTATGTCATGCTTTTCGGCATGATCGCCACAGTCATTTCAACTGTCAATAGCGGTATGTCTTTTGTCATGGGGCAGACCTATCACACCAACCGGGAAAAGTTTTTCAGGCTGTATGATGCTTTTGAGACTTACAATATGGCCCTGACATTTTCCCTTTACTGCACGGCACATATTTTTATCCTGCCATTTTTAAAAATATATACACGCGGTGTTACAGATATCAACTATATCGATCCCCGGCTGCCTTTTTTGTTTACGGCCACATATTTACTTTCCAACGGAAGATCTGCCGCACAGCGGGTCATTGAATATGCCGGTCATTTCCAAAAAACACAAAAACAATCTCTTATTGAATCTGCTATCAATATTTTTGTTTCACTGATCTGTGTTTTTAGATTCGGTATTTATGGTGCACTTCTCGGAACCATTGCCGCATTATTGTACAGAACCAACGAGATGATCCGATATGCCTCGGAAAATCTCCTGGGTCGTTCCCCATGGATCACCCTGAAAAAGTGGGGCAGTTATATGGCTCTTTATCTTGTCAATCTGGCTGTTTTCCGGAATCATCCGATAAACCAGCTCAATGATTACGGAAGTCTTATTATTGCCGCCGGTATTATCTGCCTGATCATTGTTACTGAGTTTTTTATCCTTGGATCCCTTGTTGACAAAACATCCTTTTACTATTGCCGCCGGTATTTACAACGAAAAAAACAGATTTTCTCCTGAGATAAACCTGTTGGGGGCTTGAATAAAAATGAAAATAATCCATCAATTATTTCTTGAAGCACTTAAGGCTTCACTGCAAAAAAGAAGTGTTTCATGGTCCTTTGAAATTTCAGATCTGCAATGGCAGCAGCTTTTTAAAATGGCATATGCACATCATATACTGCCAATGATTTATGACGCTGTATGCAGCTGTCCGACAATCTGCAGGATGGATCCCGAAATGCTGGCTATTTACAAATCAGAGACAAAAAAAGCCGTTACCGTACAGGCCATCAAAACCGAAGAATTCCTAAGAATCCTTTGTTATCTCGAACATTTTGGCCTGCACCCCCTGACTGTCAAAGGGCTGATCTGCCGCAATCTGTATCCGCAGCCGGATTACAGAGACTCCGGGGATGAAGATCTTTTGGTACCGCCCGAGGAATTTGAAGCCTGTCAGAAAGCACTGTGCGCCATAGGCCTACAAAAAACCAGCCGGATCCGCAAAGGACCCTCTGAAAATGCCCGGGATATCGCCTATGGCAGGCAGGGGCACCCTATTTATGTAGAACTGCATCCTTCGCTATTTCCGCCGGATGCCGAAATATATGGAGACTGGAATATTTTTTTCCGTGACATTTACGATCATGCCATAAAAATCAATATTTGTGGCCAGGCCATCAGGACAATGAATGCATCGGATCATCTTTTTTATTTGATCTGCCATGCATTAAAACACTTTTATCACAGCGGTTTTGGTATCCGTCAGGTCTGCGATATCCTTCTTTTTGCAGGTCATTATGGTCCGATGATCAACTGGCAGAAGATCTTTGATCAATGCCGGCAGCTTCACTCCCTCTGCTTTGCAGCAGCAATCTTTCAAATAGGCATCAACTATCTGGACTTTAATCCTGAAAGCGCCGGTTATCCGCATCAGTGGCAACAGCTTTCTGTGAACGAAGCACCGCTGCTTGCAGATCTTTTGGCAGCCGGATTATACGGAGATGCCCCGGCCGGACGAAAACACAGCAGCCGGATCACCCTGCATGCCATACAGCAGACCTCCTCTCAAAGTGTCTGGCAAAGGCTGTCCCGGGGATGGATCCCTGCATTTTTTCCAAGTTTTCAGGAAATGGAACATCAATATCCATGGCTTCATTCAAAGCCATGGCTCCTTCCCGCCGCATGGTATCAACGATGGCAGCACTATTTTTCGGAACAAAAGTTATCCCTGCAGATCTCAGCAGGATTATCTGCCATAAAAACCGGTATCCACCGAACCCGTCTGATGCAGTATTACCGGTTGATACCTGAAAAACATAAGAAAGCAGGAGGTCTTTTGGATGAGGATATTTATAGATTTAATGAAAAAAAGACAGGAGGGAACATTTTCAGAGATTTTTGATGACTGGAAATGGATCCTTTCTTACAGCAAAAGGTACAAAGGTGCCATTCTTTATGACACCATCATCGGCATCGCCGGAACATTACTGGGGATTTTATCAGCCATTGCCTCCAAATATCTCATCGATATCATTACCGGCTATGACGCCAGCCGTTTTGGTCTGCTTTTAATCATCATGATCACTTCATCCGTGCTGAACCTTTTGTTTTCCAGTCTTCTGACCCGGATCTCTGCCAAAATCAGCCTGCGTATTTATCAGGATATCCAATTGGACATCTTTGAGAAAATCATTGATTCTGACTGGCTTGAGCTGAATAAATACAGCAGCGGTGATATTTTAAACCGGTTTAATAACGATGTGAAAACTGTTGCTGACAATGCCATCACCTGGCTGCCCGCCATAGTCATCAACGTCTTTCATTTTATCGCGGTCTTCTGTGTGATTTTTCATTACGATGCCAAAATGGCCTTCATCGCTTTATCCGGGGCCCCATTTATGTTTTTTGTCTCCAGATGGCGCTTGTACCGGATGCGCGATTATAATCAAAAGGTGCAGGAGATGGGGAGCCATCTTATGGCTTTTGAAGTGGAAACCTTCTATAACTATGATCTCGTCAAAAGTTTCGGCATCTTCCGTGCTTATCGAAACAGGATGCAGACATGGCAAAAACAGTACAAAGACCTTTATCTGGATTACAATCATTTCAGTATCCGGACACATATCCTCATTTCTTTGATGGCTTATTTTGTTCGAATGATTGCTTTTTGTTATTGCCTGTATCTGTTATGGACCCATACTATTGCCTACGGTACGATGACATTATTTTTGGGCCAGGGCTCAAAATTATCATCGGCATTCAACAATCTGGCCGGGATCATTCCTGCTTTTATGAACAGCTCCGTCTCCGCCCACAGAATCCGCGAACTGACAGAACTGAGGAAAGAAGTACATCTTCCCGTCAGCGATAATTTTTCCAAATATGAAGGGCAGGGATTCGAAATACAAATGAATGCTGTTTCTTTCTCCTATGATAAGGATCATTCCTTTTGCATGAATGCTTCCTTCAAAGCCAGCCCAGGAGAGATTGTGGCCATTATCGGGACCTCCGGAGAAGGTAAAACGACGCTGCTTCGGCTGATGCTTGGACTGATCCATCCTGAATACGGAGATGTCCGGCTTATTGCCTCCAATGGACAGTGGGTAGAGATGAACGCAGATACAAGACATTACTTTTCCTATGTTCCCCAGGGGAATACGATCCTTGCCGGGACCATTGCCGAAAATATGCGCATGGCCAAGGAAAATGCCACAGATGAAGAAATCATCGATGCCCTGAAAACAGCCTGTGCCTGGGAATTTGTCAGAACCCGGCCGGAAACCATCAACTGGACAGTGGGAGAGCAGGGCCTGGGGCTGTCAGAAGGGCAGGCCCAGAGGATTGCCATTGCCCGTGCTATTTTGCGTGATGCTCCGGTCCTGCTTCTTGATGAGGCGACTTCTGCCCTTGATATAGAAACTGAACAACAGGTCCTCAAAAATATTATCCGGCAAAAACCTAATAAAACATGTGTGATCACCACCCATCGGCCAAGTGTCCTTAATATGTGTCAGCATATCTACCGAACTGTGGATGGTATGGTAACAGAATGCATGGAAAATACCGGCGAAAGAAATGGAGCGATCAAATGCTGAAAATGATACAAACCTTTTTAATCCTGTTTTTTACAGCCTCTGTTGTCCTTTTTTGTATTTCCCTGTGGGAGGAAAATAAAGTCAGCGATTCCCAGGGCCCTGTGATCCATATGGATCGGGACAGTATAAAAATCAGTGTAAGGGATGATGCATCCGCCATCCTTAATGGCGTTGCTGCTTCAGACAGTAAGGACGGTGATGTTTCAGACACACTTGTTGTGGAAAGCCTGTCCAATTTTATAGAAAAGGGACGGCGTCAGGCAGTCATCGCGGCTTTTGATCAGGATAACCATGTCACTAAAGTGACCCGGGATATCATCTATACCGATTATCATTCACCGCATTTTTCACTGAAAGAGCCACTCCGATTCAGCATCACAGGCCATGAATCCATCATTGAAAATCTTACGGCCTATGATGTGCTGGACGGAGATATTACTGATCGCATCACGATCCGGAAAAATGATGACGATATGATCTATACGGATCTTAATCCCGGGAATTATCCATATATGCTCTCTGTTGTCAACAGTGCCGGTGACTGCGTCCAGCTGCCTGTCACAGTTGAACTGTACACACCTTCCCAGGATAACCAGTGTCCGAAGGTGGTCTTGTCAGATTACCTGATTTATATCAAGACAGGCACGAAATTGCAGCCTTCAAAGTATATTGACAGCATCCTGTTTTCAGGCCGGACATGGCCTGTTGATGATCCTCCTGAAGATGCTCCCTATACAGCAGAAGATATTCACATTTTCAATAATGCCGATACCGATGTACCGGGAACATATGAAATCCTTTACACAATGGAAAATGAAACTCAGGATCAATCCAGGATCCCTTTGATCGTTGTTGTTGAAGAATGAGGTGCGGACAATGAATGAATTCATACGAAAAAACACAGATATTGATTGGAATTGTATTCTGAGGGATATCC
>Ga0129310_1000625_pt1 | contig 39677 bp, 35 predicted proteins | sample Go1ome_2_FD_94433 | JGI IMG/M metagenome (GOLD analysis project Ga0129310, IMG submission 94433) | Western lowland gorrila individual fecal microbial communities from Wisconsin, USA - Go1022A metagenome | ecosystem: Host-associated > Mammals > Digestive system > Large intestine > Fecal | place... | reverse complement strand
TAAGATTTACCTGAGCCATGTTTAATACCTCCTGTTTGTGTTTTTGTGGTGATTACATTATACAGGATGAGCATGGCTCATTTTTAATAAATATTAATTTACACCATTATATGGACATAACTGAAATTTGATTGTATTTTATGCTTATAATATCGAAAAGGGGTGACCGCTTCCGTAAATTATCTCATATAGCCGAACCTGCATTGTCGCAAGCTGAGTAGGGCAGGAAACAAGCAGAATAAGGCGAAAAGCAAGCAAAGTAGGGCAGGAAACAAGCAGTATAAGGCAGGAAGCAAGCGGAGTAAGGCAGCAGGCAAGCAGTGTAAGACAGTTAGCAAGCGGAGTAAGGCAGGAAGCGAGCAGTATAAGACAGGAAGCAAGTAACATCTGGCAAGAAACAACCGGGAAAAGGGGTTAGATGGTAGAATAAAGTAATTAGAAGAAAAACAAGATAAACAAGAAGATAAAACAAGATAAATTAGAAGATAAAACAAGATAGGATATTGATAAAATGAGTAGATTAGATAATGCAAAAATATATGAGGACATCAGAAAGTTTATTTATAAGTATACGCATGAAGCGGCGCTTACGTATCCATTTCCAAGTGATTATGTAGAGATGGCGGAGCACATGCACTATTCTAAGATAATACTTAGAATAAAGTTTCCTGAGCAGCATCATTTGAGACCAGGGCAGACTATGGAACGTCTGATGTATGATTCTGGTAAGCCTTGCGGTGAGGAAATGAGTTACAAGTATATTGTGTCCATGGGCGGGGAGGTTGAAGTTGTCTACTTCGTGGAAGAAGGTTTCGAGCTTGATGAGGATGATAGAAAGCTCTATCAATGGATATGCGATCAGATATTTCTGGTATACGGTAAACAGCAAGTTGTCGATGTGCTGAATCTCGTATCAAAGGTTCATCCGTAGTGCATTTATAAGCAGGTGAGTCACTAGCCGAAAGGAGAGTGATTCATCTGCTTTTTTAGATTTACTCATTTGCTTATTTTTTATTTTGTAAATGTATATGATTTGTGCTAAAATGTCCCTTATCTATGACCTAAGGAGGATTATTCTATGGGAATGACTATGACGCAGAAAATACTTGCAGCTCATGCAGGGCTTGATTCAGTGAAGGCCGGCGATCTTATCGAGGCAAATCTTGATCTCGTTCTTGGAAATGATGTAACAACCCCAGTTGCAATCAACGAGCTGGACAAGTTTAAGAAGAAGACTGTTTTTGATAATACAAAGATAGCCCTTGTTATGGACCATTTCACACCTAACAAGGATATAAAGAGTGCCGAGCATGTAAAGCAGGTTAGGGATTTTGCTAAGGCAAATGGAATCGTTAACTACTTTGATGTTGGCCAGATGGGAATCGAGCACGCACTTCTTCCAGAGAAGGGACTTATAGTTGCAGGTAACACATGCATCGGTGCAGATTCACATACATGTACATACGGTGCACTAGGTGCATTTTCAACAGGTGTTGGATCAACTGATATGGCTGCCGGTATGGTAACTGGTAAGGCTTGGTTCAAGGTGCCATCAGCTGTTAAGTTCGTACTCAAGGGAGAGAAAGCTCCTTGGACAAGTGGTAAGGATCTTATACTTCACATCATCGGAATGATCGGTGTAGACGGCGCAAGATATAAGTCAATGGAGTTTGTAGGAGAGGGCGTTAAGTCACTTACTATGGACGACAGATTCACTATTGCTAACATGGCTATCGAAGCTGGTGCTAAAAATGGTATCTTCCCAGTTGATGATCTTACACTTGAATATATGAAGGAACATGCTCCAGAGAAGTTTGCTAATAAGGAGTATCAGGTATTTGAGGCAGATGATGATGCAGAGTATGACGAAGTAATCGAGATAGATCTTGCAAGCCTTCGCCCTACGATAGCATTTCCACATCTTCCAGAAAATACAAAGACAATAGATGAGATTCATGCAGAAGGTGATATCGAGATAGATCAGGTAGTTATCGGTTCATGTACAAACGGACGTATCGATGATATGCGTATCGCTGCTGATATAATGAATGGCCGCAAGGTTGCTGATTACCTTAGAGTAATCGTAATCCCAGGAACACAGGAGATATATCTCCAGATGCTTCGTGAAGGACTTGTTGAAATCTTCATCGAGGCTGGTGCGATTGTAAGTACACCAACATGTGGTCCATGTCTTGGTGGACATATGGGAATCCTTGCTCACGGCGAGAAGGCAGTATCTACAACAAACCGTAACTTTATTGGACGTATGGGTGCAATTGACTCAGAGATATATCTTGCCAGCCCGGCAGTTGCAGCAGCTTCTGCAATCACAGGTAAGATAAGCAGTCCAGAAGATCTGTAATATAGACGAAAGGAAAATGTATCATGAAAGCACATGGAACAGTACATAGATATGGCGATAACGTTGATACAGACGTTATCATCCCAGCAAGATATCTGAATACAGCAGATCCAGCAGAGCTTGCAAAGAACTGCATGGAAGATATCGATAAGGATTTTGTAAAGAGAGTAAAGGCCGGCGACATTATGGTAGCAGGCAAGAACTTTGGATGCGGCTCATCTAGAGAGCATGCACCTATAGCTATAAAGGCTTCTGGCATATCCTGCGTTATAGCAGAATCATTTGCAAGAATCTTCTATAGAAATAGTATCAACATCGGACTTCCTATCATTGAGTGTAAGGAAGCAAGCGAAGAGATTAAGGCTGAAGACGAGGTCGAGGTTAACTTCGACACAGGAGAGATTACTGATGTTACAACTGGTAAGACATACCAGGGACAGGCATTCCCTCCATTTATGCAGAATATCATTACTAGCGGAGGCCTCATCAATTCGATAAATGCAAAGGAAGACTAAGGTCTGTCTAGGTGAATTGATATGCATTTATTAGTAAAGATAATTCATTATATAGTGCAATATAAAGAGGTGGTTATTACACTTCTTACTATTATACTTGGCATCATCTTATCTATGAGATCAGATAGTAGTATTGTGAAGAAAATATTTGGTGCGATAGTGCCAATAGTCGCTTTGGTCATATATATGTTTGTACCACAGCGTCTTCCATTATCAATCGGAAGGATAGGATATATAGTGGCGATGATGGTTATATATTTAATCTTCGTTTCTGCTATATTCGTGTCATTTAATCTGTTTGCTGAGTATACTCCATCCAGATGGGTTGTCACGCTTACAGCGGTAATGACACTGCTATGTCTTGTAAAAACCATATATCATAGTAAGCTGTTTTTTGAAATGGGTTCATTAATGGATGGAATGAGTGCAGGAACAACAATCATGTTTGCGTTCCTGAATAGTCCAAAGGCTTTGGATACAATATCATTTCTATGCGGTTGCATACCTGCGTTAGCAGTATATTCGGATTCGTTTTCAACTATACGCAAGAGATAATTATATGAAGAAATCAACAAAAGGTTTAGCTATATTCCTAGGTTGTGTAGTAGGAACCCTTTTGATAATCGCTATAGGTATAACATCAGTATATGTCTGGTTGGTTGAAGAGCCTAAGATTACTTCTGAAGAGTTCGCGTCTCATGACTGGCTGGAGAGAAGCTCAGATTCCTATCTTGTACCGGAGTCAAATGGTGACTTTAAGTACTATAAATCTAAGGACGACTTAGATGATTATTACTACACAGGAACGTATGAGTTCTACTGTGGTGAAGATGCTGTCAACTATGTGGTAGATGAACTGTCAGACTATAAATATGGTTTGACTAGATATGATATCGATGATTATATCGATGTTCATTCCTCTGAAGGATATAGAAAAAATAGATTCGTATGCCTTGTTCTAAAGAATGAACAGTGCATTATAGAGGGAGAGAATACATTTACTGATACAGTTATAACTCCGTATTATGGCTTCTATCTTGAGGATTCGTATAAAGAGGGACTTGAACTTACTAATATGAGAGAGGGAAGTTCATATTACTTCCTCATTCAGGAAAAAGAAGATTAGAAAATTATTCGTGAAGTAGTAAATGAGTCTTTAGGGGGACATATATTATGAACGATAATCAATATCCGCAGGGAAATCCAAACCAGTGGCAACAGCCACAGCAGATGTCACCACAAGGACAGTGGCAACAGCCACAGCCGCCGAAAAAATCGAATACTGGCTTAATAGTTGGAATCATTATTGGCGTCCTCGTAGTAGTATTCGTACTGCCAGCTCTTATCATACTTCCTGCACTGTCGAAGTATATGAAGAAAGCGGAAGAAAGTAAGAATCAGATGAATCAGCACACGGAAGTGGTTACTCAGTACGATGATGATTCAGACTCCGATAGCCATAATGACTCTGGAAAAGATTCAACAGACTCCAAGCAGAGTGTAATAGATTATGATTACTTCGTATCGAAGGACTGGATAGGATTAAATGATACCGCTCTTATAGAGGTTGACGAAAATGGTACATTTACCTGGTTCCGTGACCGTGATAATCAGGACGGAGATTACTACTCCGGAACCTTTAAGTTCTACACTGGCGATGAGGCAGTCAACTACATTACCACAGAGTCTGAGGTGAAAGATAACGTTACCGAAGAAGATATTAAGGAAAATGAGGCTCCAGAATATGGAGCAACTCGTGAAAACTTCGTATGCTTCGTTATCACGAATGAGAAGGAAGTTTTCCACGGTGAAGAAAATACTTACGAGCCAGCCGACCGGGTTACAACAACTCTGTATGGTTACTTCGTAAATGATAAAGACGGCGAGAAGCTGACTCTGATAAAGTATGGTAATCCATATGAGTTCAACCTCGTACCTGAAGAAAAGTAAATCAAGAATATATTATAGAAAAGAGGAAAATGATATGATATGTAATATTGGTGTTATTAAGGGAGATGGAATTGGCCCAGAGATAGTTACCGAGGCTATGAAGGTTCTTGATGCAGTTGGAGAGAAGTATGGTCATACATTTAACTATGAGCAGCTTCTTATGGGTGGATGTTCTATAGATGTAAATGGAGTACCACTTACACAGGAGACTATCGATATAGCTAAGTCAAAGGATGCAGTCCTTATGGGTTCAATCGGTGGTAACACACAGACATCTCCATGGTACAAGCTTCCACCAGAGAAGAGACCAGAAGCAGGTCTTCTTGGAATCAGAAAGGCACTTGCACTTTTTGCAAACCTTCGTCCAGCATATCTATATCCAGAACTCTCAGATGCATGTCCACTTAAGAAGGAAGTTGCTGAGAAAGGCTTCGACATGATGATGATGCGTGAGCTTACAGGTGGTCTTTACTTCGGTGAGAGATATACAAAAGAGATAGATGGTGTGATGACAGCAGTCGACACACTTTCATATAATGAGAACGAGATAAGACGTATAGCTATCAAAGCATTTGATATAGCTATGAAGCGTCGTAAGAAGGTTACCCTTATTGATAAGGCAAATGTTCTCGACAGCTCCAGACTTTGGAGAAAAGTAACAGAAGAGGTCGCAAAGGATTACCCAGAAGTTGAGTATGGGGTAATGCTTGTAGATAATGCTGCTATGCAGCTTGTCAAGGATCCAGCACAGTTTGATGTAGTACTCACTGAGAATATGTTCGGTGATATCTTATCAGACGAAGCATCACAGATCACAGGTTCTATCGGAATGCTTCCATCGGCATCTCTGAATGAGACAAAGTTTGGTCTGTATGAGCCATCAGGTGGTTCTGCTCCTGATATTGCTGGAAAGAATATAGCAAACCCTATAGCTACTATTCTTAGTGCAGCTATGATGCTGAGATATACATTTGACCTTGACAAAGAAGCAGATGCGATAGAAAATGCAGTGAAGAAAGTATTAGAGGAGGGATATCGCACAATAGATCTCGCAAAACCTGGGGAGGAACAGGTTAAATGCGATGAGATGGGATCATTGATTGCGGAAAGAGTATGAGATCAGAAATTGATAAGAGGCAACTAATTGGAATTATTATAGCCTTTTTAGGTCTTATGTGGCTTATCATAGTACCTATAAGTGTGAAGGCTACCCAGGCTAAGTGTACCGAGACTACACAAGGATATGTAGATTCATATCATGATGGAGAGGGACTTATTAGCAATAATAAAGTAACAGTAAAGTATTTTGCAGATGGTTCACCACATTATTACCACACATTAACTTCTTCTTCTCACTATACTGGTGAGGATGTAACAGTACATTATAATCCTAATAAGTATAGCAAGTGTTATGTTGATGGAGTGACTGATAGCCCATTACAGGAAGCGCTTTGGGGACTTTTAGCTATTGTAATAGGAGTAGTAGAAGTTATTGTGACAATAGCTATAAGAAAGAAGACATCTTACGTTAGTCTAAACTAGAGGAGATATATGAAGAAAAAAGGTGATTATAATTCAGGCGATGTTGGCGGACTTTACGGCGCATCTATAGCCATCGGAATAATCAATTTATTTTTAGTAGGACTCTTTTTCTTACTGAAGCTAGCTGTAGTAGGCGCTGGCCTTGTATTATTCTTCATGCTGGCCTTTTATGCTGTATTTTTAGAAGTAAAAGATGGTATTGTTGAGAAGAATATGAAAGGACTAGGTAAAGGTCTGTTAGGTCTCGCTATCAATGTAGGAGCATTAGTGCTATACTTCTATAATCTTAAGAGTATCTATTTTGGCTAATAGATTCATTTGGAATCATTTGTAGCCATTATTTAATCATAACAATTCATTATATTAATATAAAAAGGAGTATTAATTATGCAGAGTGATAACATGAAATGTGGTCTGCAGCAGGCTCCAGCTCGTTCGCTTCTGAACGCACTTGGATACACTGCAGAAGAAATCAGAAAGCCTATGGTTGGTATCGTATGTTCTTACAATGAAATCGTGCCAGGACATATGAATCTTGATAAGATTGCAGAAGCCGTCAAGCTTGGCGTCGCTGAAGCAGGTGGAACACCAGTTATGTTCCCAGCTATAGCCGTCTGCGATGGCATTGCCATGGGACATATTGGTATGAAGTACAGCCTTGTAACCAGAGATCTGATTGCTGACTCCACAGAAGCTATGGCTATAGCTCATCAGTTTGATGCTCTTGTAATGATACCAAACTGCGATAAAAATGTACCTGGTCTTCTTATGGCCGCAGCAAGAGTAAATGTACCAACAGTATTTGTATCTGGTGGTCCTATGCTCGCAGGTCACATCCACGGAAGAAAGAGAAGTCTTTCATCAATGTTCGAGGCAGTTGGAGAGAGAACTGCCGGAAAGATCGATGATGCAGACGTTCTTGAGTTCGAAGAGAAGGTATGTCCAACTTGCGGTTCATGCTCAGGTATGTACACAGCTAACTCTATGAACTGCCTTACAGAAGTTCTTGGTATGGGACTTCCTGGAAATGGAACTATCCCAGCAGTTTATTCTGAGAGACTTCGCCTTGCTAAGAAGGCAGGATATGCCGTTATGGATATGTTAGAGAAGAACATCCGCCCACGAGACATTATCACTAAGGATGCTATCCTTAATGCACTTACAGTAGATATGGCACTTGGATGCTCAACAAACTCTATGCTCCATTTACCTGCAATCGCACATGAGATTGGATTCGACTTTGACATCTCATTTGCAAATCCAATCAGTGAGAAGACTCCTAACCTATGTCATCTCGCACCTGCAGGTCCTACATATATGGAAGATCTTAATGAGGCAGGTGGCGTGTATGCCGTCGTTAACGAGCTTTGTAAGCTCGGCCTCATCAATGAAGACTGCATGACAGTAACTGGTAAGACTATCGGTGAAGCAGTAAAGAATGCAGTAAATAAAAATCCAGAGGTTATCAGACCTACTGATAATCCATACTCAAAGACGGGTGGACTCGCTGTCCTTAAGGGTAACCTTGCCCCAGATGGTTCTGTAGTAAAGCGTTCAGCAGTTGTTCCTGAGATGCTTAAGCATGAAGGTCCAGCACGAGTCTTTGATTCAGAGGAAGATGCTATCGCAGCAATCCTTGGTGGAAAGATAGTAGATGGTGACGTTGTTGTTATTCGTTACGAAGGACCTAAGGGTGGTCCTGGTATGAGAGAAATGCTTAACCCAACATCAGCAATAGCTGGAATGGGACTTGGAAGCACAGTTGCTCTTATAACAGATGGACGTTTCTCAGGAGCAAGCCGTGGAGCATCTATCGGACACGTATCACCAGAAGCTGCAGTAGGCGGACCTATAGCACTTGTAGAAGAGGGAGATATTATCGAGATTGATATCAACAACTATTCAATCAATCTCAAGGTAAGTGACGAGGAGCTTGCAAAGCGTAAGGCTGCTTGGACTCCACGTGAGCCAAAGGTAACAACAGGTTATCTTGCACGTTATGCATCTATGGTTACATCTGGAAACCGTGGTGCAATCCTCGAAATCCCTAGATCATAAAGAAGATAAAAATCATTTGACTTTATGACACTCAGAGGAAACTTAGAAGGAGAAAAATTATGCAATTAACTGGTTCTCAGATCGTAATAGAATGTTTAAAGGAACAGGGCGTAGATACAGTATTTGGATATCCAGGTGGAACAATCCTTAATATCTACGACGAATTATATAAACACGAAGGAGAGATACATCACGTACTCACATCCCACGAGCAGGGCGCAAGCCATGCTGCAGATGGATATGCAAGAGCAACAGGAAAAGTTGGTGTATGTATGGCAACATCAGGTCCTGGTGCAACAAACCTTGTAACAGGTATTGCAACAGCATATATGGATTCTATTCCACTTGTTGCAATCACTTGTAACGTAGGTGTAGCAATGCTTGGTAAGGACAGCTTCCAGGAAGTAGATATCGCTGGAGTTGTTATGCCAGTAACAAAGCACAGCTTCATCGTTAAGAACATCCATGAACTTGCAAATACTATAAGACGTGCATTTAAGATCGCACAGACTGGTCGTCCAGGTCCAGTACTTGTAGATATTACAAAGGACGTAACAGCAGCAAAGGCTGACTATACTCCTAAGAAGCCAGAAGCTATCAAGAGAGTTACAGAGACTATCAAAGATGAGGATATCGAGACAGCTATCGATATGATCAATCATGCTGAGAGACCATACTTCCTTGTAGGTGGTGGTGTAACAATCTCAGGCGCAAGCGCAGAACTTGCAAAGCTTGTAAAGAAGGTAGATGCTCCTGTATGTGATACTCTTATGGGTAAGGGTGCATATGACGGAACAAAGAAGAACTACACTGGTATGATCGGAATGCACGGAACCAAGACATCTAATCTTGGAGTAAATATGGCAGATCTTCTTATCGTAGTAGGTGCTAGATTCTCAGACCGAGTAATCGGCGATGCATCAACATTTGCAAGAAAAGCTAAGATACTTCACATCGATATCGATCCAGCAGAGATCAACAAGAACATCGAAGTAGATGCAAAGATTATCGGTGATGCAAAGGAAATCCTTAAGAGACTTAACGAAGGCGTTAAGACATCTAAGAAGCCAGAGTGGAATGCACAGATTCAGAAGTTAATGGATGAGAATCCAGATAACTATGATATGAAGCATCTCACAGGTCCAGCCATAATTAATAAAGTGTACGAGCTTACAAAGGGCGACGCTATCATTTCAACAGACGTAGGTCAGCATCAGATGTGGGCTGCCCAGAATTATAAGTTTAAGAAGTCAAGACAGTTCCTGTCATCAGGTGGACTTGGAACTATGGGATACGGACTTGGCGCTGCAATCGGTGCAAAGGTTGGCTGCCCAGATAAGACAGTAATCAACATTGCTGGTGATGGATGCTTCCGTATGAATATGAATGAGATGGCAACAGCTGCTCGTGAGGATATTCATGTAATCGAGATCGTCATCAACAACCATGTACTTGGTATGGTTCGTCAGTGGCAGACACTGTTCTACGGTAAGAGATATTCCAACACAGTTCTCGAAGATAAGACAGACTTCGCGAAGCTTGCAGACGCTATGGGCGCTAAGGGATACACAGTTAAGACTGTAGCAGAGTTCGAGAAAGCCCTTAAGGAAGCTATCAAGGGCGAAGGCGCATATCTCATAGATTGTCAGATAGCAGAAGACGATAAGGTATGGCCAATGGTTGCTCCTGGAGCATCTATCGAGACATGCTTTGATTCAGAAGACGGACTTAAAAAATAATCATTTTATGCAATTTGTGACAAAAAATTGCTACATGTTGCAATAATTTCAACTTGATAAAATCACAAAAAGTATTATTATATTGAAATATGATACTTAAAATGAAATAAATTTATGGAGGAAACTTAAAAATGGCAAGAGTTTACAACTTTTCAGCAGGACCTTCTATATTACCAGAAGTAGTTCTGAAGCAGGCAGCAGAGGAAATGCTTGATTACAAGGGAAGCGGTCAGTCAGTTATGGAGATGTCACACAGATCAAAGGTTTATGATGACATCATCAAGGAAGCTGAGAAAGACCTTAGAGATCTTATGGATATTCCTGATAACTATAAGGTACTTTTCCTTCAGGGTGGAGCATCACAGCAGTTTGCTGCAATCCCTATGAACCTTATGAAGAATGGAGTTGCAGACTTCATCGTAACAGGTCAGTGGGCTAAGAAGGCATGGCAGGAAGCACAGAAGTATGGTACAGCTAACAAGATTGCATCATCAGAGGATAAGACATTCTCATACATTCCTGATTGTTCAGACCTTCCTATTTCAGAAGATGCTGATTATGTATACATTTGTCATAACAATACAATCTATGGTACTACATTTAAGGAACTTCCTAACACTAAGGGTAAGATTCTTGTAGCAGATATGTCATCAGACATTCTGTCACAGCCAGTAAATGTAGAAGACTATGGTCTTATCTTCTTCGGAGTACAGAAGAACGTTGGACCTGCAGGTGTTGTAATAGTAATCGTACGTGAAGACCTCATCCGTGATGACCTTCCAGAGTATGTTCCTACAATGCTCAAGTATAAGACTCAGGCTGATGCTGATTCACTTTACAATACACCTCCTTGCTATGGTATCTATATCTGCGGACTTGTATTTAAGTGGGTTAAGTCAATGGGCGGACTTAAGGCTATGAAGGCTCATAACGAGAAGAAGGCTAAGATCCTCTATGATTATCTTGATCAGTCAAAGATGTTCATGGGTACAGTAGTAGAGAAGGATAGATCACTTATGAACGTTCCTTTCGTAACAAGAAATCATGATGCAGATCTTGAAGCTAAGTTCGTTAAGGAAGCAACAGAAGCTGGATTCGTAAACCTTAAGGGACATAGATCAGTAGGTGGTATGCGTGCATCTATCTACAATGCTATGCCAATCGAAGGTGTAGAGAAGCTCGTTGAGTTCATGAAGAAGTTTGAGGAGGAGAACGCATAATGGCTAAGATTAATTGCTTAAATCCTATAGCTAAGTGTGGAACAGACCTGTTCGACGCTAACTATCAGATGACAGATAATATAGCAGAAGCAGATGCAGTACTTGTACGTAGTGCATCTATGCATGACCTTGAGGTTCCAGATTCACTTCTTGCAGTAGCAAGAGCTGGTGCCGGAGTAAACAACATCCCACTCGATGCATATGCAGAGAAGGGTATCGTAGTATTCAACACACCAGGTGCTAACGCAAATGGTGTTAAGGAGCTTGTAATCGCAGGACTTCTTCTTGGATCTCGTGATATCGTAGCAGGTGCAAACTGGGTAGTTGAAGATAAGGACGACGCAGACATCGCTAAGACAGCAGAGAAGCAGAAGAAGCTTTACGCTGGTAACGAAATCCAAGGCAAGAAGCTTGGTGTTATCGGACTTGGTGCTATCGGATGCAGAGTTGCAAATGCAGCTATTCATCTTGGAATGGAAGTTTGGGGATATGATCCATTTGTATCAGTAGATGCAGCTTGGAATCTCTCAAAGTCAGTAAAGCACATCAAGAACGTAAATGACATCTATGCAAACTGCGATTATATAACAATTCACGTTCCACTTATGGATGCAACAAAGGGAATGGTTAACGAGGAAGCAATCTCTATGATGAAGGACGGAGTAGTAGTTCTTAACTACTCACGTGATACACTTGTTGACGAGCCAGCACTCCTTAAGGCAATAGATGCAGGTAAGGTACATCGTTATGTAACAGACTTCGCTAACCCAACAGTAGTTGGTCACGAAGGTGTTATCTGTACACCACACCTTGGAGCTTCAACAGCAGAGTCAGAAGACAACTGTGCAATCATGGCAGTTAACGAGATCAGAGACTTCATCGAGAACGGTAACATCATCAACTCAGTTAACTATCCAAAGTGCGATGCAGGCGTACCTTCATCAGCAGGACGTATCACAGTATGTCACAAGAACATTCCTAACATGCTTACACAGTTTACAGGACTTTTCGCTAAGTCAAATGTAAATGTTCCAGATATGGTAAGCAAGTCACGTGGAGATTATGCATACACAATCCTTGACGTAGACACTCCAGATGCTGCAGAGATGGCTAAGGAGCTCGAGGCAATCGACGGCGTAATCCGCGTACGTGTTGTCAAGTAATCGATATAGAATAATTCACTAAGATTAAAAAGTAGACTAGCCGAGATGGCTGATATATGATTTTCGAGACCATAAGCGGTCTGTTCACTTAGCGATTCACAAGTCCGTAGGACGAAGTGAGAGCTTAGTGAGCCTAGGGCACCGCGCCTGTGCGAAAGCAGAGTCGAGAAAATTATATAGCAGGCAACGAGGCGTCCGTTTAAAGAATAAATGAGGAAAAAGATATGGAAAAACTAAGAGTAGGAATCCTCGGAGCAACGGGTATGGTTGGTCAGAGATTCATAGATCTTCTGAATAATCATCCATGGTTTGAGGTAGTAACTGTAGCTGCATCCCCACGTAGCGCAGGCAAGAAGTATAGCGAGGCAGTAGAAGGCAGATGGAAGATGGATAATCCTATTCCAGAGGCAGTAGCAAACCTCGTTCTGAAGAATGTTAATGAAGTAGAAGAGATAGCTTCAGGCGTTGACTTCGTATTCAGTGCCGTTGATATGTCTAAGGACGAGATCAAAGCTATCGAAGAAGCATATGCAAAGACAGAGACTCCAGTAGTTTCAAACAATAGTGCACATAGATGGACACCAGATGTACCTATGGTAGTTCCAGAACTTAACCCAGAGCATTTCGAAGTGATCGAGGCTCAGAGAAAGCGTCTTGGAACAACAAGAGGTTTCATCGCTGTAAAGCCTAACTGCTCTATCCAGAGTTATGCACCAGCACTCTTTGCATTAAAAGAGTTTGAACCAAAAGAGGTTGTAGTATCAACATACCAGGCAATCTCAGGAGCAGGTAAGAACTTCAAAGATTGGCCAGAAATGGTAGAGAACATCATCCCATATATCGGCGGTGAGGAAGAAAAGTCAGAGAGAGAACCACTCAGAATCTGGGGTAAGGTTGAAGATGGCGAAATCAAGTTAAATGAAGACGCACCTAAGATCACAGCTCAGTGTATCAGAGTTCCAGTTCTTTATGGACATACAGCAACTGTATTTGTAAACTTCGGAAAGAAGCCTACAAAAGAGCAGATTATTGAGAAGTGGGAGAGCTTCAGCGGCGAGCCACAGAAGCTTAATCTTCCATCAGCTCCAAAGCAGTTTATCAGATATATGGAAGAAGAGAATCGTCCTCAGGTTAACCTTGATGTTGACTTCGAGCACGGTATGGGAGTATCCATGGGTAGACTTCGCGAAGATACACTCTTCGATTATAAGTTTGTAGGTCTATCACATAACACAATTCGTGGTGCAGCAGGTGGTGCAGTACTTTGTGCTGAGCTTCTGACAGCAAAGGGATATATTTCCAAGAAGTAATTTAAAGGTTGAAAAGTATTATCGGGGGATAACACCAACATTTAGGGATAATCCTTAGGCATTCAGGAGGGTATTATGGCTAAGAAAAAGCTGATTCTTGTTACATCGCCACCAGCATGTGGTAAGACATTTGTTACTAAAAATCTTGCAAGAGCACTTAACAACTGTGTATATCTTGATAAGGATGATCTGATTGTTCTTTCAAAGCAGATATATAAGGTTGCAGGCGAACCATTTGATAGATCATCAGATTTCTTTCATGACAATATAAGAGATGCTGAGTACGATGCTATACTTGAGGTTGCATTTGATGCGCTCAACTATAATGATACAGTACTTATCAATGCTCCATTTAAGAAGGAAATCAGAAGTCAGGAGTGGCTTGCTATGATGCGTAGGAAGCTTGCGCTTAGAAATGCTGAGCTTTGCATCATTTGGGTACATACTGATATCGAGATAGTTCATCAGAGAATGGTTACACGTAATTCAGAACGTGATACATGGAAGATTGAGCATTGGGATGAGTATGTAGCTACTCAGAACTATGATCCTCCAGAAAATGTACCTGAGCTTTTCATCTTTAAGAATTCTAGCGATGATGAGTTCGATGAGTCAATCGGACAGGCAGTAGATTACATTCGCGGATAATATTTATGTATATAGAAGATACATCTAGGTTTAACCTAGGTGTATCTTTTTTTATATGCATGTGATAAAATATTTAGGGCTTTGAAAAGCATAGATTATATGCATTTTAGACTTGCGTGTATTACATTTATAGAATTAAATATAGAGATTAAAAAGAAATATATTATATAAATCAAGGAGATAGATATGTCTAAAGTATTACCATTTGCGGCCTATAGACCAAACCCAGATGTTGTTAGTGAAGTTGCTGCTCTTCCATACGATGTGTATAAGAGAGCAGAAGCAGCAGAGTATGTAAAGGATCATCCAAAGAGCTTTCTTCGTATAGATCGTCCTGAGACACAGTTCCCTGAAACACAGGATATGTATGCTCAGGAAGTATATGACAAGGCAGCCGAGATGCTGAAGGACGATATGTCCAACGGAACTTATATCCATGATGAGAAGCCTCTTTATTACATTTACGAGCTGATCATGGATGGTCGTCATCAGACAGGTATCGTGGCTATGGTATCCATCGATGATTACATGGATGGAACTATCAAGAAGCACGAGAATACACTAGCTGCTAAGGAACAGGACCGAATCAATCATATCTATAACTGCAGTGCTCAGACAGGTCCTATCTTCCTTGCTTATAGAGATAGAGCGGTTATAAATGAAATCGTTAACAGAGTAAAGCAGGGCGAGAAGACATACGGCTTTACAGCAGACGATGGAATCACTCATAACGTATGGCTTATCGATAACCCAGAAGATATAAGTACTCTTAAGGCTGAGTTCGGCGTAGAGAACAGAATCTATATAGCTGATGGACATCACCGTGCAGCTTCAGCTGTAAAGGTTGGTCTTAAGAAGAGAGAAGAGAATCCTGGATACACAGGAGATGAGGAGTTCAACTACTTCATGTCAGTTCTCTTCCCAGAAAGTGAACTTAAGATTCTTCCATATAATAGAGTCGTTAAGGATATAAATGGCTTATCAATGGATGAATATTTCGAGAAGATTGGTGCTATCTGCGATATCGAAGAAGTAAATGCACCATATCAGCCAGCAGCAAAGGGCGAGATAGGAATGTTCATCGACAATAAGTGGTATAAGCTTACGGTGAAAGATTCATTTAAGTCAGATGACCCTGTAGCTGGACTTGATGTATCAATCCTTCAGGATAATATACTTGAGCCAATTCTTGGTATTGAAGATCCAAGAACAGATAAGAGAATTGATTTCGTTGGAGGAATCAGAGGACTGGGAGAACTTGAGCGTAGATCAAAGTCAGATATGAAGCTTGCATTTTCTATGTATCCTACATCAATCAATGAACTTTTTGATGTGGCAGATGCGGGACGCCTTATGCCGCCTAAGTCAACCTGGTTCGAGCCAAAGCTTAGAAGTGGTATCTTCATTCACGAGATTTAGTGGTTGCATTTACGCTTGCAGGTTATGGTGTATTTGGTTATACTGTAATTTAGGTTTTTATCGGAAATTAGAGGAATGAGGACATAATATGACTAGGAGAAAAGCAGTATTTGCAATAAACTGGATGGAAGTCGAAGCACTGACTCAGGCTAGACACGATAATCCTCACCATATACTTGGAATACATGAGTGTATTGATGATGTTTTTGTAAATGTTTACCTTCCAGATGCGAAGGTAGTTAAGATAACAGATATCACAGAAGGGAAGACATATTCCCTCACGTCTGAAAGATATGATGGTTTCTTTTCTATAAGACTTAAGAATAGGACTGAGTTTGAATATAGAGTAAAGGCGAAGTTCCTTGATGGTCATGAAGAAACATTTATCGATCCATATACATTTGATCCAGTAATCGATCCAGTGGATATATGCGACTTCAATGAAGGTCTTCATTACAACATCTATGAGAAGCTTGGTTCACATCCTATGGAGGTGGATGGCGTCATGGGTACGCTGTTCGCTGTGTGGGCACCAAATGCTGAACGTGTATCTGTAGTTGGTAACTTCAACAACTGGGATGGTCGCCGCTATCAGATGAGAAAGCTTGATTATTCAGGCATCTTTGAGCTCTTCATTCCTGGAGACTTCGAAGATGAGATATATAAGTATGAGATTCGTGCAAAGTCTGGCGATGTCTTCATGAAGAGTGATCCATACGCAGTCTGTTCTGAAATCAGACCTGCAAATGCTTCAAGAGTTACGAAGCTTGATTACAAATGGAAAGACTCCGAATGGATGTCTAAGCGCGAGAAGAAGAATCTTGCGTCAAAGCCTATGAATATCTACGAGGTTCACCTCGGTTCATGGAAGAGACCGGATGATGGAAGAGAGTTTCTTAACTACCGAGAGATAGCTAAGAAGCTGGCTAAATATATGAAGGATATGGGATATACCCATGTTGAACTGATGCCTATCATGGAGCATCCATTTGATCCATCATGGGGCTATCAGGTTACAGGCTACTATGCACCGACCTCTCGTTACGGCAAGCCAACTGACTTCATGTACTTCGTTGATTACATGCATGAGCAGGGAATTGGAGTAATTATAGATTGGGTACCGGCTCATTTCCCTAAGGACGAGCACGGCCTAGGTCGCTTCGATGGTACGCCACTTTATGAAAATGCAGATCCACTGAGGGGCGAGCATCCTCATTGGGGAACATATATATTTGATTATGGTAGAAATGAGGTTCGTAACTTCCTCATCGCAAATGCTCTGTATTGGGCAGATAAGTATCATGTCGATGGTATCAGAATGGATGCGGTTGCGTCTATGCTATATCTTGACTATGGTCGTCAGGGCGGCGAGTGGAGACCTAATAAGTTTGGCGGAAATGAGAATCTCGAAGCTGTAGAGTTCATTAAGGAACTTAACTCTAAGATGAACGAACTTTATCCTGAGGTTATGATGATAGCAGAAGAGTCCACAGCTTGGCCTATGATGACTCATAAGGTTGAAGAAGGCGGACTTGGCTTTGACTTCAAGTGGAACATGGGATGGATGAATGACTTCCTGAATTATATCAGCCTTGATCCACTTTATAGAAAGTATCATCACAATGAGCTTACATTTAGTATGGTATATGCCTTCAGCGAGAACTTCATCCTGGTTCTTTCACATGATGAGGTTGTTCACGAGAAGCGTTCTATGATAGAGAAGATGCCGGGCGGCTACGAAGATAAGTTCTCAAATCTTCGTACAGCGTACGGTTTCATGGCCACACATCCGGGCAAGAAGCTGCTCTTTATGGGACAGGAGTTCGCACAGATGAAGGAGTTCAATGAGTCGGAAGAACTTGATTGGTCACTCTTCGAGTTTGATGCACATAATTGCATCCGCGACTTCGTGAAGGAGCTTAATAGTCTCTATCTCACAGAGCCGGCGCTTTACGAGAAGGATAATGATCCTGATGGATTCTCTTGGATTAGTGCAAATGATGCGAATAGGTCTATCATTTCATTTGAAAGAAGAGGCTCAAAGCCGGAGGATACACTTCTTATCATATGTAACTTTACACCAATAGATGCTAAGAGTTACAAGCTTGCGGTTCCAACTGCTGGCAAGTGGAAGGAAATCTTCTCAAGTGATCTGTCGAAGTTTGGCGGCGAGGGCCACAACAACAAGACTGTTAAGCAGTCAAAGGCTGGAAAGGTTGATGGCAGAGAGAATTATATTTCTATCACAGTGCCTGCACTTTCAATATCTGTATTTAAAAAGAAGTAAGTGATAATTAAAAAAGAAGTAAATAATTGTTTGGTTAGAAGTAAGTAATAATAGAATAAGATTTAAATGAAGAAAGAGATGCAAGTTTGTGTCTCTTTTTTCTTGTTATACCCCCTTGACAGGTTTGATAAAATATATATTAGGGTTAATTTAAAAATGGTTTTCAAATTTGTAATTTTACAAAATAATTAGGAGGAAAATGGCATGACAAAGATAGACATTATATCTGGATTTCTTGGTGCCGGAAAGACGACACTTATTAAGAAGCTCATCGGCGAAGCATTTAAGGGTGAGCAGGTAGTTCTTATTGAAAATGAGTTTGGTGAGATTGGTATCGACGGTGGTTTCCTGAAGGATGCAGGCGTTAATATCACTGAGATGAACCAGGGCTGCATCTGCTGTTCACTTGTAGGTGACTTCGGAGAAGCACTGAAGCAGGTTGTAAATGATTATCACCCAGACAGAGTTATAATCGAGCCATCAGGTGTTGGCAAGCTTAGTGACGTTATCAAGGCTATTCAGAAGGCTTCTGAAAATGTTGAGATAGCACTTAACAGTGCAACAACTGTTGTTGATGTAACTAAGGCTAAGATGTATATCAAGAACTTTGGTGAGTTCTTCCTTAATCAGATTGAGGCTTGTGGAACTGTAGTTCTCAGCCGTACACAGAATGTTGATGAGACAAAGCTTCTTACAGCTGTTGATATGATCAAGGAGCATAACTCAGAAGCACGTATCATCACAACCCCATGGGATGATATAACAGGCGAGATAATATTAGACGCTATGGAGCATTCATCATCTATTGAGGACATCATGAAGAACTTCAAGTATGATCCTGAGGTTGATGACGATGATGACGACGATGAAGAGCATGAGCACCATCACCACCATGATCACGACGATGACGACCATGACGAGCACGAGCATCATTGCTGCCACCATCATGACGACGACGATGACGAGTATGAGCACCATCACCACCATGATCATGATGATGACGACGATGAAGAGCATGAGCATCATTGCTGCCACCATCATGACGATGATGATGACGATCATGACGAAGATGAGCATGAGCACCATCACCACGAACATCACTATGATGAGCACGGTGTATGCAGCTGCGGACATCATCACCACCATCACCATGGCCACGATGCTGACGAAGTATTTACAAGCTGGGGCAAAGAGACAGCACACAAGTACAGTGCAGAGGAGCTTAAGGCTATCCTTGATAAGCTTTCAGTAGAAGAGGATAATCCACTTGGAATCATTTTACGTGCAAAGGGAATCGTTCCTGATAAGGACGGAAAATGGCAGGAGTTCGATCTTGTTCCAGGTGAGTATGAGATAAGAGAGGGTTCACCAGACTATACAGGTAAGCTCTGTGTTATCGGAAGCAAGCTTGATGAGGCTAAGATTGCAGAACTCTTTGGCCTGTAAGATTCATTTCGAAGATAAAGTCAATCAAAAAGATAAGCTAATCAAAGAGATAAGCGTATCTTATCAAACTATATAAGAGGTTATAGATATGTTTAATAATGAACCGAAGGAAATCCCAGTATATGTCTTTATGGGATTTCTTGGAAGCGGTAAGACAACATTTGCAATAGATACACTCCTTCGTCAAGGCTTCACAGAGAGTGCGCCAACACTTCTTCTTGCCTTCGAGGATGGAGAAGTTGAGTACGACACTTCAGAACTTGAGAAGGAAAATATCCATCTCGAGATTATCTCTGAAGAGGAGTTCACATCAGAGAAGCTTCTGGAGCTTGGACGTGAGTATAATCCTGAAAATGTTATCGTTGAGTATAACGGTATGTGGGAGCTAGACAGACTCTTCCAGATCAAGGTTCCACAGGGCTGGACAGTAGTTCAGGTTATATCCTTCGTGGATGCGACGACATTTGATGTATACGTTAACAATATGAAGAAAATCATGATGGACCAGCTCAGAAATGCTGATATGATTATCTTCAATCGTTGCGATGAGAATACAAAGACTGCTGAATATCGTAGAAGTATCAGAGCTGTCAACAGACGTGCGCAGGTAATCTTCGAAGATAAGTCAGGCAATCCACTTAATACAAATGACGAGGTTATACTTCCATACGATATAGATTCAGACACTATCGAGCTTGCCGAGGAAGATTTCGGTCTCTTCTATATAGATGCAGCTGATAATCCTGACAGATATGTAGGAAAGAAAATCAAGTTCAAGGCTCAGGCTCATAGACCATCTAACTACAAGGACGACGAGTTCGTACCAGGAAGATTCGCTATGACATGCTGTGCCGATGATATAGCATTTATCGGCTTTAAGGCATACTACAAGGGCGCCAAGACTCTGAAGGATAGAGACTGGATCATCGTTGAGGCAACCATCGGCAAGGAGTTCTACCCAGAGTTCCAGGGTGAAGGTCCAATCTTCAATGTGAGCAGCGTATCCGTGACAGGACCAGCCACCGACGACCTGGTATACTTCACTTACTAAAATAACTTTGGACAGCTTGAATTAAGAATTGGTTTACATAATATTATGTTAATTAGCTCTGTTTTGTTTTATTCATGAAGAATAGCAAGACAGAGCTTTTGTTATGTGGGATATGGCTAACATTTTCTTATAAAATCAATGTTTTGTCTGCCTTTACCGTATAATTTCCGGTTCAAGAAGAAAACTGTGGCATACGTTTACTTCGGATATCAGGCATTTGTCTGCTTTTACCGTATAATTTCCGGTTCAAGAAGAGAGATATGGCATACGTTTTCTACAGATATCAAGCAATTGTCTGCTTTTACGATATGATTTCCGGCTCAAGAAGAGAGCTGTGGCATACGTTTACTTCGGATATCAAGCATTTGTCTGCCTACATACATATGGAAAGCAAGTTTGGGAGGGCTGAGAAGCCCCACCACAAACTAAAATAATTTGTGGTTGAAATAATGGGGCGGAGTTATTACAATAGTAAATACTCTGACTATAACAATTTAATGTACAGTAAAGTATATAGCGGATTGACCTTGGGTATAGACGGTATGATGATCTCCGTTGAGACGGATACCAGTCAGGGACTCCCGGGGCTTAATCTTGTTGGTTATCTTGCATCTTCTGTGAAGGAAGCTGGCGAACGTGTTCGTGCGGCCCTCAAGAATACAGGAGTATCGCTGCCAAGCCGCAGGATAACAGTCAATCTATCGCCAGCGGATACAAGGAAGGATGGTGCGCTCTTTGACGTAGCTATCGCCGTTGGTATCATTTTATCCCTAGAATATTTTGATATAAGTGATACATTGTACGAGGAGATTCAGCGTACACTTTTTTTGGGTGAGCTTGGGCTGGATGGGACCGTGCTTCCGATAAGGGGGACGCTTCCTATAGTTGACTGTGCCGCGAAGAACGGGATAAAGCGCGTGATACTTCCGGTGGAGTGTGCTGCAGAAGCTTCATATATAAAGGACGTGGAGATATGCCCGGTGAGTCATATGACTCAGATACTTAGTATATTTATAGAAGGAAAATGGCCCGAATCTTACGTTAAGTCTGATATCGAGGAAGAGTCGGATGAGGTGCTGGTTGATATGGCGGACATTCGTGGGCAGGAAATGATGAAGACGGGAGTTATTATAGCGGTTGCCGGGTTTCATAACATTTTGCTTACGGGAGCAGCAGGGGCAGGGAAGACTATGATAGCAAAGTGTATCCCGGGAATCATGCCGCCCCTTAGCTACGAAGAATCGATGGAGCTTACCAAGATATATAGCGTGGCGGGACTGCTCGGGCACGAGTCGGGATATATCCGGACCAGGCCATTTAGAAGCCTCAGCCAGAATATATCGCAGGTTACACTTCTGGGCGGAGGTATGAACTCGAGACCTGGGGAAGTGACGCTGGCGACGGGAGGTGTGCTCTTCCTGGACGAGTTTCCGGAGTTTCCCAGAAATGTTATCGAAAGCTTGAGACAGCCTATGGAAGATAAGACGGTGACTGTTTCAAGGCTTAAGGCATCCTATACTTATCCGGCAAGATTCATGCTCGTGTCTGCAAGGAACAATTGTCCCTGTGGCTTCTTTCCAGATAGGAAGAAATGTCATTGCAACGCAAGGGAAATCAAGAAGTATCAGGAGAAGATAAGTCATCCTATTATGGACAGGATAGATATAAGGCTGGAGATAAATCCAGTGTCATATAATGATCTCTTCTCGGCAGAGGAAGGGATGTCTTCGAGTGCAGCCAGAGACAAGATCATGGAAGCAAGAGAAAGACAAGAGGTGCGCTTTAGACATGAAGAATTCTCATTTAACTCCGAGATTCCACAAGGGAAGATTGAAGAATATATAAAGCTGGGGAGTGGACTTGAGGAACTGCTTCAGGAAACCTACGAGGCCAGCAATATGTCGGCGCGGGGCTACTTCAGAGTGCTGAGGCTAGCGAGGACGATAGCTGACATCGGGGGCAGAGATGATATAACGCTAGAGGACGTGGAGCAGGCTCTCTACTATAGAAATGAGAATGAACCAACTAACTGGTTATAGGAGGAGATTATGATACTGGATAAGATTACAAATGATGAGAAGAAGCAGACGGAGATTGCCTATATGTGGCTGGGGCATCTTAGAACTATCCCTGTGAGAGACATGAATCGTATTATGAATATATTTGGATCGGCCATAAGTACATTTGACGCTATGTATAAGGACGATAAGGTTCTTACTGGAATGGTGGATGCAAATGCTATAAAGCCAGAAACTAAAGATGAGATAATGAGAGATGACGTTGAGACATGGTTTGATTGGAACCAGAGAAAGAGAGAAGAGAAGTCCATACTCTGCGTGACACCGGAATCAGAAAGCTATCCCTCTAGACTGCAGGAGCTGCAGGATAAGCCGCTATGTATATATTATAGAGGGGATATTACGCTTGCAGATAGCAAGAATACCCTTGGGGTTATTGGAAGCCGTAGGCCGACTTATTATGGAAGAAGCAAGACCTGTGAATTCGTAAATGAACTATCTGCCCGGGGGATAACTGTGATAAGCGGAATGGCCTATGGAATAGATGCGTGTGCGCATGACGCTGCCATTAAATCACAGGGAAAGACCATAGCTGTACTTGGAGGCGGAGTAGATATCTGTTATCCTCAGACCAATATAGAAATCTATACGGAAATGTGTGAGAAGCATTTGGTGATATCAGAGTATGAGCCAGAGGTTGCTCCCATTGGAGTTCATTTCCCACTCAGGAACCGTATAATAAGTGGACTATCTGACGGGCTTCTTGTTGCGGAAGCGGCTATGAGGAGCGGGACAACCCTTACCGTGGAATGTGCACTAGAACAGGGGAAAACTGTGTATGGAATACCAGGAAGGATAAGTGATCCTATGTCCAAGGGTGTTAATCATCTTATCAAGCAGGGGGCCATGCTGGTGGATTCTCCCACGGATGTGGTGGAGGATATATTTAGCGAGAGCTTAGTGAAGCCGAAGAAGAGAAGAAGAAAGAAGATAGCAGCGAATAAGGAAGACCTGAACCTTCCACCAAGCGAGATGCGGATTATAGGATTTTTGGGAAATGAACCAACTCATATGGACGAGATTATACGTAAGAATGATATGAAGATTAGCGAGACGATACACGTGCTCGGCGAACTTGTAAACAAGAATCTGGTTGAGTGTATAGAGAAGAGCTATTACGTGCTTAAGTAAAAATCTGCTTGAAATCTAAAAAAGAATGTTGTATATTAACGATTCAGTTGACAGGGGAGCGTCATTTAGGCGCGAACGACATAATATTTGGAGGAAGTAATGGCAAAAAATCTAGTAATAGTTGAGTCTCCTACGAAGGCGAAAACTATTAAGAAGTTTTTGGGAAATAATTATGAGGTAATAGCATCAGAGGGACATATTCGCGACCTGCCTAAGAGTAGCATGGGCATAGATATCGAAAATGATTATGAACCTCATTACATTACTATAAGGGGAAAAGGTGATCTGCTTAATACACTCAAGAAGGCTGCTAAGAAGTCAGATTTCGTATATCTCGCAACTGACCCGGACCGTGAGGGAGAAGCTATAAGTTATCATTTATCAGTTGCACTTAAGTTAGACGAGAAGAAGTTTAAGAGAATCACATTTAATGAGATTACAAAGGGAGCGGTTAAGTCTTCCATAAAAGCTGCACGTGGAATCGATATGGATCTTGTAGATGCTCAGCAGGCAAGACGTGTAGTAGATAGATTAGTTGGTTATGAGATAAGCCCACTTCTCTGGGAGAAGCTTGGCAAGAAGAGTCTTTCAGCTGGACGAGTTCAGTCAGTTGCACTGAAGATGATCTCAGACAGAGAGAAGGAAATAGACGCATTTATTCCTAGAGAATATTGGTCACTGGATGCACTGCTTACTGTTCCAGGACAGAAGAAGAGCGTAGCCTTTGCCTTTAAGGGCGATATCGCAAGCTCTGATGAAGCAGAGGAACTTAAGAAGCGTCTTAAAGGAAGCGACTTCGTTGTAACAGATATTAAGACATCTTCGAGAACACAGAAGGCGCCACTTCCATTTACAACAAGTACACTTCAGCAGACTGCATCAAGCAGACTGAACTTCTCAACCTCAAAGACGATGAGAGTTGCACAGCAGCTCTACGAAGGAGTTGAGATAAAGGGTAAGGGAACAGTTGGTCTTATAACTTACCTAAGAACAGATTCAACCAGAATATCCAGCGAGGCTGATGCAAGCGCTCGTGAGTATATAGCAGAAAACTTCGGCGAAGAGAATGTAGCTGAGAAGTCAACAGCTGCAGCCGAGAGCAAGAAGAATATTCAGGATGCACACGAGGCTATTCGTCCTACAGATGTGACGATCACTCCAGCATCTCTTAAGGGAAATGTATCTAACGAGCAGTATAAGCTCTATAAGCTGATATACGAGAGATTCCTCGCAAGCCGTATGAAGCCGGCAGAGTTCAGCATATTCTCAGTTACTGTAACAGCAGCTGGTGAGACCTTTAAGGCATCTTCCAGCAGCCTGAAGTTTGCAGGATATCAGAATGTATATTCAACTGATGATGATAAGGAAAAGAATCATGTGAACCTTAGTGGTATAGAGAAGGGAGATAAGCTTTCCTTAGAAGATATATCCACTGTTCAGCATTTTACTGAGCCACCTTCACACTATACAGAGTCACTACTGGTAAGGACTATGGAAGAGAACGGAATCGGCCGTCCTTCAACCTATGCACCTACTATTTCAACTCTTATAGCTAGAAGATATGTGGTTAAGGAACAGAAGAATCTTTACATCACAGAGCTTGGTGAAGCAGTTAACAACGTCATGGAGACTGCATTCCCTGAGATAGTAAATATCGAGTTCACAGCTAACATGGAGTCACTTCTCGATAACATCGGTGAAGGAACCGTACAGTGGAAAGTGGTTGTAAGAAACTTCTACCCAGATCTTGAAAATGAAGTAAGCCATGCTCACGAGAATCTTGAGAAGATTAAGATAGCAGATGAAGAGAGCGAAGAGGTATGCCAGGAGTGCGGCGCACAAATGGTTGTAAAGTACGGAGCTTATGGTAAGTTCCTTGCTTGCCCTAACTTCCCTAACTGTAGATTCACTATGCCATACTACGAGAAGATCGGAGTTAAGTGTCCTGAATGTGGTGGCGACGTTGTTAAGAAGATAACACGTAAGGGACGTCCATTCTACGGATGTATAAACTACCCAGATTGTGAGTTCACATCTTGGAACAAACCAGTAGATAAGAAGTGCCCACGCTGCGGAAAATACATGATCGTAAAGGGTAAGAAAATCGTATGTTCTGACAAGGAATGTGGCTATACAGAGTAGTCAAACTTAGAATCCGTTGTTGTCAGATACATTAATCTATGCTATTATACTGTGCGGAGTTATGTAAAGTAACTCCGCACTTTTTATTTTATATATGATAAGGGGATTTAATCTATGAATGCAACTGTAATAGTACTAATCGTCATTGGTGTAATCATTATAGCGATAAGCTTTGCACTGACATCAGATGAGGTAAAAGAGACTGTAAATCCTAATGTGCCAACTGAGCTTACTGACGCTGATAAGAAGCACCTTGATAAGCTGGTTGATACTCACATGAATGAGTACAGCAAGAAGAAGGTTAAGGAAACTGTAGGTCAGAACGTTAAATCTCTTATTGAGGCAGAGTCCGGTAAGATAGATGAACATGCACAGGAAGATACACAGAAGCTCGAGCAGTACTACAATGAAATAACTGCAGATATAGATCGCAACAAGGAAGAGCTTAGCGATATGCTGAAGAAGGTCGGCGAGAAGGAGAAGGAGTTCAAGAAGTCTCTTAGCGTAGTCGATGAATATCAGGAAGGTCTTGCTAAGCTTAAGGAAGATCTTAAGTCTATGGAAGAGTCTGTATCAGCAAAGAAGGCTGAGATGGAAAAACTCATTTCCGATGCAGATTCTAAGGTAAATGAAGTGAATGCGGCAAGCGAAAATGCAGTAGCAAGTGTTAATGCCGCTGCTACAACAGCTGCACAGGCTGCGGTAGCTACAACTCAGGCAGCAGCTACAACTGCACAGGCAGCTGAGGCACCTGCGGAGCCAGTAAATACAGAAGGCGAGACAGAGGTTCTTCGCGGACCAGTTATGGATGCGGCAGAAGTTGAGGAAACTCCAAAGCAGTCCAAGAAGTTCGGTAAGAAGAACAAGAAGAATAAGAAGGGCAAGAAGAACGAGGCTCCAGTTGAGGAAGCTCCAGTAGAAGAGGCTCCTGTACAGGAAGCTCCAGCAGAGGAAGTTAAGGAAGCTCCAGTTGAGGAAGCTGAGGCACCAGCATCTTCTAATGTAGAAACTCCTGAACTTGATGAGATGCTCCAGGCTGAAGGAATCAGTCTTACAGAAGGAGACACAGTTGGAAACATTATGGAAATGTTCAACGCTGGATTCAGTATCATCGAGATATCCAAGGTTCTTGGTATCGGAGTTGGCGAAGTAAAGGCTGTTATCGATAAGCAGCAGGGCTAATCAAGAAGCCAATCTGATAAGAATTAAAGAATCTGAATTAAGGAGTAGGATAAAGATATGAATAGAAAATATTTACTTCGCGGAATGGGTATCGGACTGATACTTGGTGCTGGTATAAGTTATGCAGCATTTGTCACGATTCCAGGAAATGCTAATAAAAATGATGAAAATGCAGTAGCAGTTGAAACTACTGAAGCTGAGGTGACTACTGAGGAAGTTACAGAGGCAACTAAGTTAGAAGCTGTGGAAGCTTCAAAGACAGAAGCATCTGTAACAGAAGCAACTGCAGATGAGGCAGAGGCTACAACTGAGGCAACTACAGAGGCAACAACAGAAGCAACAACTGAGGCAACCACAGAGGCAACAACAGAAGCAACAACTGAGGCGACTACAGAGGCAACAACAGAAGCAACAACTGAGGCAACTACAGAAGCTACAACAGAAGCCAAGACAGAAGAGAAGAAGAGCGACAAGAAGTCGGGCAAAGCTACTATCACAGTTACTTCAGGAATGTCTTCAGAAGATGTATCACAGCTTCTTGAAAATGCAGGACTTGTAAAGTCTGCTACAGAGTATAATACATGGCTTATCCAGAAGGGTTATGATTCACAGCTCCATATTGGAGAGTTTGAAATCGAGAGTGGAGCATCTAATGAAGAGATAGCTAAGACACTCATGACTCAGGGTAAGTAATCAGAGGCTCTGATAGTTACATTTAAATGATATAAAAGATTAGAAAAACCCCTTGCATAAGGGGTTTTTTTATGCTAATATACCCTTTGCGGCTCTAGACATAGACCGTGAAAATATACATGTGGATTTAAGTAGTTCGGTGCCGCTGGCTCAGTAAGTGCTTAGAAAGATAGCATTTATGGCGGTTTACATGCTTAAAAGGAAGTCCACAGAAGAATAAACCAGGAGGTGTAATATGAGCGTTATTTCAATGAAACAGTTACTTGAGGCAGGTGTTCACTTTGGTCACCAGACTAGAAGATGGAACCCTAAGATGGATGAGTTCATCTACACAGAGCGTAATGGTATCCACATCATCGATCTTCAGAAGACAGTTGGAAAGATGGATGAGGCATACAAGGCTGTATTTGATACAGTTGCTAATGGTGGTACAGTTCTTTTCGTAGGAACAAAGAAGCAGGCTCAGGACTCAATCCAGTCAGAGGCTGAGAGATGTGGTATGTATTTCGTTAACCAGAGATGGCTTGGTGGAATGCTTACAAACTTCAAGACAATCCAGTCAAGAATTGACACACTCAAGAAGTACAAGAAGATGGAAGAAGATGGTACATTTGATGTACTTCCTAAGAAGGAAGTAGTTAACATCAAGAAGCAGATGGAGAAGCTTCAGAAGAACCTTGGTGGTATCGAAGGTATGAAGAGACTTCCTGACATCATCTTCGTTGTAGATCCTCACAAGGAGAAAATCTGTGTTCAGGAGGCACATGCACTTGGCATTCCTCTTATCGGTATCGCTGATACAAACTGTGATCCAGATGATCTCGACTTTGTTATCCCAGGAAATGATGACGCTATCCGTGCAGTAAAGCTTATCGTAGCTAAGCTTGCTGATGCTGTTATCGAAGCTAGCGAAGGTTATGCAGCTACAGAGACAGAAGTAGCTGAGGGTGCTGACGTAGCTGAGGAAGCTGCAGCAGAGGACGCTGAGTAATCACATTTCGAACTTATAACAAAGATTATATGAATTAATAGGAGGATAAATAAATGGCTATTACAGCAGCAGACGTAAAGAAACTTAGAGAAATGACAGGCGCTGGTATGATGGACTGTAAGAAGGCTCTTACAGAGACAGATGGCGATTTCGATGCAGCAGTAGATTTCCTTCGTAAGAAGGGTCTTGCTACAGCTGAGAAGAAGGCTGGTAGAATCGCAGCTGAAGGTATCGTAGCAACTGTAGTTTCAGATGACGATAAGACAGCAACAATCATCGAAGTTAACTCAGAGACAGACTTCGTTGCTAAGAACGAGAAGTTCCAGACATATGTAAATGGTCTTGCAACACAGATCAACACAGGCGATTATGCTGATATGGCAGCATTTCTTGCTTCAAAATCAGCTATCGATGGTGCTTCTACAGTAGAAGAGTATCATAAGTCAATGGTTGCAACAATCGGTGAGAACCTTACAATCCGTAGATTTGAGAAGGTTACAGGCGATGTTGTAGTATCATATATCCACATGGGTGGTAAGATTGGTGTTCTTGTAAATGCTACATCAGACAAGAACACAGATGAGATCAAGGAAGCTATGAAGAACATTGCTATGCAGATCGCAGCTATGAATCCTTCATATGTTAAGAAAGATGAGATCTCAGCTGATCAGCTTCAGAAGGAGAAGGAAATCATCATCGACAGCTCACTTGCTGATCCTGCTTCACTTCCAAAGCCACTTCTTAACGCACTCTTCGACGAGGCTATTGCTAACAAGGTAGCTGAGTACGCTGAGGACGGTAACAAGGGTTGGGCTGAGGCTGATGTTGCTATCTTCGAGGAGAAGAAGGCAGAGGGTAACCTCAACTTCCTTTTCAACTTCCTTTCAGATCAGGCTGTACAGGTTCTTAGAGACCTTGCTTCAGCTCATAAGGATGAGTACCTTGAGAACAAGATCTTCGCTGGTCTTGTAGAGGGACGCTTCTCAAAGCATCTTAAGGAAATCTGCCTTGTAGATCAGACATATGTAAAGGCTGAGAACAAGGAATCAGTTAAGCAGTATGTTGAGCAGGTTGCTAAGGCAACAGGTGCTAACTTCGATATCAAGAGCTTCGTTCGTTTCGAGACAGGTGAAGGACTTGAGAAGAAGAATGAAGACTTCGCAGCAGAGGTTGCTGCTCAGATGAATCAGTAATCTAGATTATCTTAGATATTGTTACACGAAAAAGTGCTTGATTTTCAAGCACTTTTTTGTTATTATCATTTAGAACTTAATAATGCTTACTAGAGTGGGTTCGGGTTCCGGATCCACTTTTGTTTATGCAGAGAAAACCTGTAAGGAGAAAGAATGAAGAAACAGGACATTGAGAAGAGAACCGAGGAACTGGTTCAAGACATAATTGATAGCGGCGGCTATGAGTTATGGGACGTAGAATACGTCAAGGAAGGCTCTGATTACTACCTGAGGGTGTATGCAGATAAGGAAGGCGGCATCATGATAGATGATTGTGTCACTATCAGTAGAGCACTTGAAGCAAAGCTTGATGCAGAAGACTTTATCGAGGAAGCATACATTTTGGAGGTAAGCTCACCAGGTCTTACCAGAAAGCTAAAGAAAGATAAGGACTACGACAGAAGTATAGGAAAGCTCGTATTTGTAAAGTTGTATAAGGCTGAGCAGGGAGCTAAGGAGTTCGTAGGACGACTGAAGGAAGTTGATGACAAACTACTGAAGCTTGATATAGATGGAGACGAAGTAGTTTTAGATAGAAATAATATATCAAGTGCAAGACTTGAATATGAAGATTAAAGGGAGGATAAAATGACAGAGATAATTGAGGCTTTAAACAAGCTGGAAAAAGAGAAAGGCATCTCCAAGGAGATAATGATTGAGTCTATAGAGAAGGCTATTATTTCAGCCTGTGAGAAGGATTTCGGAAAGGATGCTGTAAAGGTTGTTATGGACCCAGAATCTGGCGAGATAACAGTTACTGCTCCAAAGCAGGTTGTTGATGAGATCAACGATCCTAACACTGATATTCTTATAGAAGATGCTAAGCACATTGATCCTGACTGCGAGATCAACGATTTCGTAGAGTGTGAGATCAAGACTCTCGATTTTGGTCGTATCGCTGCCCAGAAGGCAAGAGGTATTATCCTCCAGAATCTTAAGGAAAATGAGAGAAAAGCTGTATATGATTACTTCAAAGAGAAGGAGAACACAATCATTACAGGTATTGTACAGAGACGTTCTGGCTACAATCTCAACATCACTCTTGATGAGAAGACAGAGACTATGCTGAGTTCAAGAGAGATGATCCCAGGAGAAAGATATAATCCTGGTGATAGAATCAAGCTTTACATCGTATCTGTAAAGCTTAATGAGAAAGGTGGTTTCAGAATCATTACTTCCAGAACACATCCTAACTATGTAAAGCTGCTCTTCGAGCGTGAGGTATCTGAGATTAAAGATGGTACAGTAGAGATCATGAACATAGCTCGTGAGGCTGGTTCACGTTCAAAGCTTGCTGTATGGTCTAACGATCCTGATGTAGATGCAGTTGGTGCTTGCGTAGGTCTTAACAGCATCCGTATTAATAACATTTTAGCTGACCTTGCAGATGAGAAGATCGATATCATCGAGTGGGATGAGAATCCTGCCGTATTTATCGAGAATGCACTTCGTCCAGCACCAGTTATATCTGTAGATGTTGATGAAGAAGCTGGTTTTGCAAGAGTTGTTGTTCCAGATGATAAGCTGTCACTTGCTATCGGTAAGGAAGGACAGAATGCTCGTCTTGCAGCAAAGCTTACTAACTTCAAGATTGATATCAAGAGCCAGAGCCAGGCTGCTGCTGAAGGCGATGACTTCGATGATTATGATGACGATGATGAAGAAGAGATTACAGCTGTAACTGATGAGGAAGTTGCTGCTGCTATCGAAGAAGCAGAGGCTGAGGCAAATGCTGAAGAATCTTCAGATGAAACTCCAGCTGAGTAAAGTACTGACGAGGAATAAGAAGGAGATAGCTTGAGTACTAAAAAGAAGAATATTGGACGAAAGCCCATGAGAAAATGTGTCTCATGTGAAGCAGAAAAGCCAAAGTCAGATATGACGAGAATAGTTCTCTCAGGTCGAAATACTGAGATAGATTCAGTAGTCAAGGATGACAGCGGCAAGCAGCATGGGCGCGGCGCATATATATGTAAAAATGAAAAATGTATCGATAAAGCATTAAGTGATGGACTGATTGATGAGGAGGTCTACGCGGTATGCATGGAGGAGGCTGCAAAGTATAAGCTGAGTCTGCTTCCTATCGCCATGAAGGCCGGGGCTATAGCGGCTGGAGAATACCAGTGTGAAGAGTCAATCAAGTCGGGAGAAGCGTATTTCGTGATAATAGCGGAAGATGCTTCGGATAATACCAGAAAGAAGTTCGAGGATAAGTGTTCCTACTATGAGGTTCCTTACGTCATTTACGGAGAGAAGGAAAATCTGGGACAGCTTATAGGAAAGGCTGAACGTTCAGTTATTGCGGTTAAGAAAGAAGATTTTGGTACTCAGTTCATAATAAGATTTGGAGGTAATGAATGAAAATATTACTATTTGCGAAAGAATTAACTAAAGAAGCGGGTAGACAGGTTCCACCTAGCGAAGTAGTTAGAGTTCTATCCAAGAAAAGAGATGGTCTCACGATGGCCTCTGATATAGATGATACTCTTATGGCATATGCCAAGATGATGATCACAGGTGAGAAGGCTCCAGCTCCTGCAAAGAAGGCTGAGGCTAAGACAGCTGCAGCGCCAGCTAAGAAGCCTGCAAAGAAGGTTGCACCTAAGACAACAGAAGAGAAGAAGGAGAAGACAACTTCTTCAAAGACTTCTTCAAAGCCAGCTGCTAAGAAGGTTACACCTCTTAAGCCTAGAGTATCTGCAGAAGAGAAAGAGGCTATGAAGAAGGGCCCTGCTGCACTTGCTGCATATAGAAGAAAGATGGCTGCTGCAGACGCTGCTGCGAACGCTACAGCTAAGAAGGCTGCAAAGCCAGCTGAGGAGACAGAAGCTCCTAAGACAGAAGCTGCTAAGGTTGAGGAGAAGACAGAAGAGGTTAAGCCAGCTGCAGAGACAAAGTCAGCTGAGACTTCTGTAGAGACAGCTCCAGTAGCTGAAACAAAGGAAGCTAAGGCTCCAGCAGATGAAGCTCCAGCAGCTGAGACTACAGAGGTTAAGGAAGAGGCTAAGAAGGATACAAAGAAAGAAGCTTCAAATGACAGACCTGCTAGATCTGAAAAGTCTGACAGACCTGCTAAGAATGATAGAAATGATAGAAAAGACAGATCAGATAAATCTGATTCTGATAAGTTTGATAGAAAGTCCAAGGGTTCTAAGCCAGCTAAGGCTGAAGCTGCAGAAGCTCCTTCAGATTCAAAGAAGTCCTCAGGTAGAAAGGGCGACAAGTCTAAGGACAAGGAGAAGGAAGCTCGTAGAGAGAACCGCGAGACACGTAACTCAAGACGTGAGGATAAGCGTTCTAAGAAGGACTTCAGAAATGTAGACGATATGGATACTGGCGAGAGAAGAAAGAAGCCAGCTAAGAAGCAGGAGAAGAAGGAAGAAGAAGTAATCAAGACAGTTACACTTCCTGAGGTTCTTACACTTGGCGAGTTCGCTTCTAAGATCAAGCAGCCAGTTAACCAGCTTATCAAGAAGCTCTTCCTTGAAGGAAAGATGTATACTGTTAATTCAGACATTACTTACGAAGAGGCTGAACTGATTGCGCTGGAGTATAACATTATATGTGAGCAGGAAGTTAAGGTTGATATCGTTGAGGAAGCTCTTAAGGATATTGAAGATCCAGAGGATTCACTTGTTACAAGACCTCCTGTTGTCTGCGTTATGGGTCACGTTGACCACGGTAAGACATCACTTCTTGATGCTATTCGTAAGACTAGCGTTACTGAAGGCGAGGCTGGTGGTATCACACAGCATATCGGTGCTTACACAGTAGAAATAAACGGACGTAAGATCACATTTCTTGATACTCCTGGACACGAGGCATTTACAGCTATGCGTCTCCGTGGTGCTATGGCTACTGATATTGCAATCCTCGTTGTCGCTGCTGATGATGGTGTTATGCCACAGACAGTTGAGGCTATCAACCATGCAAAGGCTGCAGGTATCGAGATCATCGTTGCCGTTAACAAGATAGATAAGCCAAGTGCTAACATAGAGAGAGTTAAGCAGGAGCTTACTGAGTATGGCCTTATCGCTGAGGATTGGGGTGGAAATACAGTATTTGCACCTGTATCAGCTCATACTCATGAAGGTATCGATAACCTGCTTGAGATGATACTTCTTACAAGTGATATTCTTGAACTTAAGGCTAATCCAAATCGTAAGGCTCGTGGTATCGTTATCGAGGCTAAACTGGATAAGGGTCGTGGTGCTGTCGCAACACTTCTTGTACAGAAGGGAACTCTTAAGGTTGGAGACTTCATCGCTATCGGTGAGTCCCATGGACGTGTTAGAGCGATGACAGATGATAAGCAGAAGCAGCTGAAGGAAGCAACTCCTTCAATGCCTGTTGAAATCATTGGTCTTGACGCTGTACCTAACACAGGTGAGATATTCATAGCTACTGACAACGAGAAGGAAGCTAGAAATATCAGCAATGCATTTATTACAAGAGGTAAGGAGAATCTTATCGCTGAGACTAAGGCTAAGATGTCACTTGACGATATCTTCAGTCAGATGCAGGAGGGTACTCTTAAGGAGCTTAACATCATCATCAAGGCTGATGTTCAGGGTTCTGTAGAGGCACTTAAGCAGAGTCTTCTCAAGCTTTCTAACGAAGAGATTCTTATCAAATGTATTCACTCTGGAGTTGGTGCCATCAATGAATCTGATGTTACTCTTGCAGGAGCATCAGGAGCTATCATTATTGGTTTCAATGTTCGTCCAGAGCCAGTTGCTAAGCAGCTTGCAGATAACGAGAAGGTTGATATCCGTCTCTACAAGGTTATCTACAATGCTATCGACGACATCGAGTCAGCTATGAAGGGTATGCTCGATCCTATCTTCGAGGAGAAGGTAATCGGTCATGGTATTATCCGTCAGACCTTCAAGGCTTCAGGTGTCGGAACAATCGCCGGTACATTTGTTGAGGATGGAGCTATCGAGAGAAATGCATCTGCACGTATCTCACGTGGTGGCGACCTTATCTGGGAAGGCAAGATTGCATCCCTCAAGAGATTCAACGATGATGCCAAGGAAGTTAAGGCAGGTTACGAGTGCGGTATCGTATTCGAGAATTATAACGACGTTCGCGAGGACGACACTATCGAAGTATACAAGATGGTAGAAATCCCACGCGACTAAACTTTAAAATAAAGTCAAATAAGTCAAATGAGTCAAATGAGTCAAATGAGTCACCTCGCACGTCCGACGTAAAGGTGACTCAAAAATGAGTCAACCTTTACGTCGGACGTGCGAGGTGACTCATTTTAGAAAGGTAGATTTATGAGAGGTAAGAGTCCTAAGGGTGCGCGCATCAACAGCGATGTGCAGCGTGTCATTAGTCACATTATCGAGTTCGAGATCAAGGACCCAAGGGTTAACTCTCTTGTGTCAGTGGTCAAGTGCGACGTGACCAATGATTTAAAGGAATGTAAATGTTATATATCTGTATTGGGTGATGAAGAAGCTGGAAAGTCTACTATTGATGGACTTAACAGTGCTAAGGGTTTCGTAAGAAAGCGCCTTGCAGAGTCACTTAATATGAGATATACACCGGAGATAACATTTGTGCTTGATAGATCAATCGAGTATGGTGTTATGATGTCTAAGAAGATAGACGATATTATGAAAGGCGAATCAGATGGCGAGTGATACTATAAAGAAGTCAAAGAGACTCCATCAGATGATTGGTGATGCCAACACTATAGCTATAATCGGCCACATTCATCCAGATGGCGATTGCATAGGCTCAACTATGGCTATGTATAACTACATTATAGATAACTACGAAGGCAAGACCATTCAGGTATACGCAGAAGAGTTTTCACCTGATTTCATGATAATAAATGGAACTGACAAGATAAATCATACTGCAACCGACAAGAGATATGATCTTGCTATATCCCTTGATGTGTCGACGCTGGAGCGAATGGGCGATTTTAGAGATATCTATAACAGCGCTATATCAACTATATGTATCGATCATCATGTCAGCAATGAGGGCTTCGGTGATCTCTGTTATGTATCCCCAAATGCATCTAGTGCATGTGAGGCACTTTGCGATCTTATAGATCTCGAGAAGGTCAGCCTTAATACAGCCACAAGCCTCTTTCTGGGTATCGTACATGATACAGGAGTATTTAGATATTCCTGCACAGGTAGAAGAACTATGGAGCTGGCTGGACTTTTCATGAGCATGGGTGTCAACTCAGAGCAGATCATAGATGATACATTTTTCAAGAAGACAAGACGTCAGAATCTTCTCGGCGCCAGAGTTATGACAGAGTCAAAGCTCTTGCTTGATAACAGGCTGATCTTCGGCATAGTTACAAGTGATCTTTTTGAAGAAATGAAATGTACCAAGATGGATACTGATGGCATAGTCGAGCAGCTTCGTCAGACCGACGGAGTAGAGGTATCTCTCTTCGCATATCAGCTGTCAGATAAGAAGTTCAAGTATAGTCTTCGTGCCAAAGCAAAGGTAGATGTAAATAAGGTTGCAACCACATTTGGCGGTGGCGGTCACGTGAAGGCAGCAGGCTTCGAGTCAGAGAAGCCATACGAAGAAGTTCTTGCCACAGTTGCTGAACTCGTAAAGGCACAGCTTGACGGCTAGAACATACGGACAGGATTTATGTATAACGGAATTGTAAATATATACAAGGAGCAAGGCTTCACATCCCACGATGTAGTAGCAAAGCTTAGAGGCATTTACGGCCAGAAGAAGATTGGTCACACAGGTACCCTGGATCCTATGGCGGAGGGCACGCTGATCGTCTGTCTCGGTCAGGCAACTAAGCTGTCAGACCTTATTCTGACAAAGGATAAGCAGTACATCGCCAAGATGAAGCTGGGCCTTGTTACAGATACAGACGATATAACTGGAAATGAAACTGCTTCCGATGAAGAAGCAGCGAGCAAGCTTTTTGAAGGCGTGCAGGATGAATCATCTTCTAGTTCTAAAGATATAGCTAAACTCATGGAAGATACATTTGAAGGCTTCCTTGGTAAATCCATGCAGATACCTCCAATGTATTCAGCTATAAAAGTAAATGGCAAGAAGCTCTACGAATATGCTAGAGCTGGAATAGTAATAGAGCGTGAGCCTCGACCTATAGAAATATATGAGATGAAACTTATAGACATTCTGCCAGAGACTCACGAAGTATCCTTCAGTGTAAGATGCTCCAAGGGCACTTACATCCGTAGTCTCATAAGAGACATTGGAGAAAAGCTGGGAACCGGCGCCACTATGTCTGGCCTCATAAGAGACGAGGTAAATGGCATAAAGGCTGTGGACGGTTACCGTATATCTGATCTTCAGACTCTAAAGGAAGAAGGAAAGCTAGGTGAAACTGTTCATCCAATGGATAAGCTTCTCGAAAGTGTTCCAGCAGTTGAAGCGTTAGATAGTAGCGAAAAGCTACTAACAAATGGCAATCGCCTAAGACCGGATGGAATTAAGCTGATAAATGATAATTCAACTTCTTCAACTGTAGAAGGAGATGATTCATCAGATGTATTAAAAAGCTCAGATTTTATAAGAGTATATTATAAGGGTGAGCTTAGAGCTCTTTACAGCTACGACGCTGAGAAAAATGATTTTAAGGTATTTAAAATGCTATGAACAACACTATGAATAATGACAGTAAGAAAGTAGCTTTAACTATAGGAAAGTTTAACGGCTTTCATCTTGGACATCAGACACTCCTTAGAGATATAACTAAGGCAGCAGCTGAGCAGGGGATGACACCGAAGATACTGAAGCTTGTTACAAAAGATGGCGACATTTTTGACAAGGTAGAAGTAGAGGACTTTCTGAAAGATAGATTTCCTTCGATAGAAGGAGTGGAATATATAACATTTAGCCCAGAGTTTGCCAAAATGAGTCCTGAGGAGTTTGTATCCGAAGTGCTTGTGAAGCAGATGAATGTAGGCTATGTTGCAGTCGGCGTAGATTTTCGATTTGGGAAAGATAGAGCTGGCGATACAGATACCTTAAGAAAACTTGGAAGTAAGTACGGCTTCGAGGTAAGTATCTTAGATAAGCTTAAGATCGAAGGAAGTATTGTGAGTTCATCCCTTATAAGAGAGAAACTCTCTGACGGAGATATGGATAGTACCAAAATGTACCTTGGCAGACCTTACTCGATCAAAGGAACGGTAGAATCAGGAAAGAAGCTGGGACGTACTCTTGGATATCCAACAGTTAATATATCTTTAGATGCAGATAAGATCCTTCCAAGATATGGAGTATATTCATCAGTTGTTAGGATTTTTGATGGCAACGAGTGGCATAATCATAGAGGCATCACCAATATAGGCAAGCGTCCGTCTATCGACGATGGCGATAATGCGACGGTCGAAAGCTTTATATATGATTTTAATGATGATATCTATGGATTTGATGTTATAATAGTACCTGAAGTTTTTATCAGGGGTGAGATAAGGTTTTCGAGCCTGGATGAGCTGACACAGCAGATAACAAGGGACATCGATTACGCATCATCTATAACGCACCAGTAGCTCAGTGGATAGAGCAATGGCCTCCGGAGCCATGTGCGTGGGTTCGATTCCCGTCTGGTGCAATTTATTCCCTGAAAGGCGACAAGGTCGCCGGAGGGATTGCAATCTGGTACAAGTAAATAAATTTATAGATTCAACATATTTTAAATAATTAGTGAGGATAATTGATATGGCAAAGAACAGGAAACAGGAAGTTAAGATCAAGAAGCTACTCATAGCGGTATGGGCGGTTTTCATAATGGCTCTCGTTTCTCTTGGCGTTATCGTGTATAACAAGAGAGACACCGTCAAGGAAGACTTGGATATGTCATTTACAACCAGATTCTCATATCAGACAAATGCTAATCCTGATATCAACGCATTGATAATCACTTATCTTAGTGCTATGTCATCAAGTGATCAGGCTACACTTCAGAGCTGCGTTGTCGATCCTTCTCAGTTCGATAACATGTCAGTAGTTCAGAGTCAGTCAAAAGTCATCACATCATATAAGAACATTAACTGCTATACTATAGAGGGTATGGATGAGAACTCAACAGTAGTATATGCTATAGCGAATATATCTATCATAAATGTTGAGTCAACACCACTTGATATGCTCGGACCATACTATGTAGTTAAGAAGGATGGTCATTACCTGATTGATAACACTATGCTAAGTCAGGATGTATCAGACTATATGGAGAAGCTTAGTCATACATCAGATATCCAGGATCTCTACAAGATGGTCAAGGATGACGAGGACAAGAAGGCGGAGCAGGATCCAGCATTCAAGGAGTTCCTGAATCGACTGAATAATTAAAAATCAAGGCCATGTGCATATGCGCATGGCCTTTTGTTTTGCTAAAGATAAATTAATATATTAATAATATTATGATGTGGGTGTCAAAAGTCGGTGATTTTAACCGCACTTTGATATAAATATTGATCTTTGACAACTGAATATAATTATGGATTGGATATTTTTGTGTGTTACACTGGATTTGCCTT